>ENA-ORBV01001271-ORBV01001271.1-microbial-mat-metagenome-genome-assembly--contig:-NODE-1271-length-56633-cov-14.426285_pt1 | contig 56633 bp, 48 predicted proteins | sample MGYA00237777_ERZ505514 | MGnify/ENA primary metagenome ERZ505514 (study PRJEB26160, sample SAMN06269048) | microbial mat metagenome | isolation source: Oligotrophic lake microbial mat | place...
ATAGCGCAGTTGGTAGCGCATCTCAATGGCATTGAGAGGGTCAGCGGTTCGAATCCGCTTAGCTCCATAAGTTTTTAAGTTTAAACCGAAACTTTGCTGTTACTACTCCCAACGGTTGTGTTCAGCGGCAGCAAGTAGCCTTTGTATCCTGAATACTGTCCGATACAACACGTTTGTTAGATGTTGTTTATGACTCAACCATTTAGAAGCAAGCTAACCATCCTGCCTCATGCAAGCGCTCCCACGCTAAAAGGATATGACGGGATTCAAACATACATTTTCGTGTATTCCAAGCATGGATTCGAGTGATAGCCTCTCCTGCTGTTGTAGCTTCTTCGCGAGTGGCAACCCAATGAACAGTAGATAGCAGCTCCATGCCAAAAGTCGTCTCAAATCCTTTGATGAGATCCGCAACACGGGCAAACCTTTGCTGAGTTACCTCATGCTCTGTTAGAAATGTTTCGGCTTGCTCAGAGGCGTCAGGCTTCAATTCTAATGGTTTATCTGGTCGATCTTCAGCATCGCCATAGCCACTGATGAAATGTCCTTCAATATGACTGAGGACATGGCGTAGATTTTCAGCATAAGGTCCATAAGGAGCCTTTTGATAATTCAGACGCAGAGGTTCACCAGCTTCTTGCATAAAGTACATTAGCTTATGCACTTCCAGAAGAGTCACAGTAGGGTCCATAACGGCTGCTAAGTAGCGACGCATTAGTCCTAGCAAAGCCGCACGTCCAACAGTCATATTCGGCACTTTGTTATCTCTGACCATTGCAGCAGCTTGGGGTGCTCCGACAGGCTCAAACAGAAGAACGGTTACCTCTGGTGCGGATTGGAAAGCTTCGATAATTAATGGTCGCACGTCTTCCCAGTTCAACCCACCTAATCCACAACCCAACGGAGGAATTGCAACCGAACGAATCTGCTGCTGCTGTACAACGCCTATCAGGTCTGCAAGTCCCGATTTAATGTCTTCGATGCGGCTTTTGTCTTTCCAATGACGCTTAGTGGGAAAGTTGATGATGAAGCGAGGGGTATACAAGCGATTGAGGTCATATATAAACATCTTGCCAGGTTGCACTTGGCGAGTCTTACAAGCAGCTTCATAAGCTTTGAAGTTTTCTGGAAAGGCTTTCCGAAATTGCAGTGCGATACCACGCCCCATGACTCCAACACAATTCACGGTGTTAACCAATGCTTCAGCATCGACTTTGAGGATATCACCTTGAGTTAGCTCAATCATAGGTTCTGCGTCTCCAATCAGAAATACCAGCTAGGCTCTATAACTACAACGGGTTGATGCCCAACGCTTGCCAAAGCTGTCTTAACTTTTGTTGCCATCGTACTATCGATTGTCCCAATTTTCTCGACCAGTGTCCATGGAAAGACATCAAACATCAAAAATTCTGCTTGCTTACCTTCTTTGACCTTGGCATCACGAAAATCTGTAGACGCAATGGCGAACCAGTCAATCTCACTGAGTTTAGCGGGATGATTATAAAAGGTAGTTAAGCGAGCACCTGCATTACCATTACTGAAAGCCCAACGTACTGTGTTTGAATTTGCCCAGTGGATTACTGTATTAAAGTCGGCTTGAAGGTGGACAATAGGTTGCTGACCACCTTTGTAGCTCACATCTGGATGATTTCCCATGTGCAGAATGTAGAGCATGATAGAACGTGGGCAGAAATAGAAAGGCACAAACTGTCCAACCGTTGTCCCTGAATGGCATGAAACCTTTATCTCATCAAGTCGGCGCTGCTTAATGGTAGACATTCCAACCAACCAACAGGAAAGTCCACTTGCAATGCGGTATGAATCCGAAACTAGCCCAATACTGGCTGCAATGTTGGGCAGATTGTCTATATGGGTAATGTGATAAATCTTGGGACTAGAGGGAAGTGATGCCATACCACATTATTTTTTTAGACATTTTTCGAGTATCGCATTGATTCGCCTCTCCAAAGCATCTCGCCGCAAATCTTCTCCGCAAGATACGACCAAAGAGTGGGCTACAACAGCTAACTATGTCTTAGGCAGAAAGTTTCCGCCTAAGATCTCATTTTAGGTGGATAGACAGAAAGTTTTTGGGTTCTTGCTAAGGGGAAAGAGGGGGAATAAAGTTATGCAGCGGCAAATTCGGTTAATGAGCGCTTGCTCGGATGTTGGAATCCCAACACGATGTCTTCGGGTGGGACACCAGCATCCAATAATTCATTGGCGATGCCCTGTTTTGTCCAATCTTCTTCGATCCAAATCTTGCCTTGCTCGATCTTGAGGTAAACCATCACACCAAAGTCGCGACGCTTGCCATCCCAACCAACATGGAACCAGAAATAATGATCGTGCTCTCGATCGAAAGAAACACATTCCTGAACACCAAAAAGCTAAAAATCAAAGTAGATAAATGGCAAATTGCTCTGTGGACCTAGAATTGCCACTAGGTAGAGGCAGATTGGCACCATCGCCAACTTAACTGGGAAGCTGAGTCGCCACTTGGCTCGATCGAATAAATACCCCCCCAACATGGCAATCACCAATCCTGCCATCAATAAAGCAATTTGACCTGCGGTTAAGCCCAGCGACTCGATGTAAATTTTCAGCCCAAACTGTGGATCGGCGGTTTTACCAAATAACCTTTGCAGCATGATCTGGGTATCAGCTAGCTTCGGTAAACGGAAGGGAATCCAACTAACTAAAACAACAGCCTGAGTTAGCAAGATCGCCAAAATCTTGCCCCAGATCGTTTTCCAAAAATCGATCATCACTTGAAACCTCACACAGCAAGACATAAACAAACGATGCCCCGCTAGTAGCAGCCCATGCCAAATCCCCCAAATCACAAAGCCCCAATTCGCGCCATGCCAGATCCCAGCAATCAACATAATTAAGATTAAATTTACACAGGTGCGAATTAAACCGTGCCGCGATCCGCCCAAGGGAATATAGAGATAGTCCCGCAACCAGTTTCCCAAAGTAATATGCCATCGCCGCCAAAACTCGCTAATACTGGCAGCAAAATAGGGGAAGTCAAAGTTAGGGGGCAATTTGAATCCCAGCAACAAAGCACTACCCATAGCAATGTCGATATAGCCACTAAAATCAAAATAAATTTGTAAGGCAAAACCACACAGAGCCAGCCACAGATCGCCACTGCCCGCACGCTCGATATTGCCGAGTGATAAATCCACCAATTGCCCAAGATTATCGGCAATTACGCCTTTTTTAAACGCCCCACAGGCAATCAGCCACAGCCCATTAATAACTTGCTCTGGATCGGGTCTCGATCGAGACATTAACTGCGGCGCAAACTCCTGATAGCGCACGATTGGGCCAGATAAAAGCTTGGCAAAAAAAGTCTTGTAAACCGCAAAACTGAGTAATTCCCTCGCAGGCATCGCCCCACGAGAGATATCCACCTGATAGGCAATCATCTCAAAAGTAAAAAAGCTAATTGAAATTGGCGCAATGATATTTTTGCTTGCCCATGTCGCGATCGAATTCTCCCCTTGCCATCCCCACACATTCGCCGCCGTCATACTTACAAACGGCACGTACTTAAAGAATAGCAACAAGCCTAAATTTAGCCCGACACCCAATGCTAAAAGCCAAGGCTTCCAGCGTTTCCCACTGTTTTTAAGCTGTAATCCCAGCCAAAAGTTAATCCCAGTACTGACCAGCGACAACGCTACAAACTGTATTTGCAACAGCGCGTAAAACAATAAACTCGCCAGTAGCAAAACTATTAATCGAGCCTGAAGGTGAGGAATCGACCAATAGACAACGACAAGACCGATCAGGAAAACAGCATATTGAAGCGATAGAAAGTCCATGCCTAACTCGATAACATCTTTTAGACAGAGAGGTTGATCGCCCGCTTGGGAATCCAGCTTGGTAAAACTGGTGAAGCATCTTCTTCAACCTGCAACTGCACACATGGAATGATATCTGAAAGTATCGAACTTGCCATCATTCCAGAATGAATTTCAAGCTGAGCTGTGTGTAATGCCTCGAAAATCAAATGTTGTCCGGGAAACACGACCCGCTCGAAATACCAGTTGGGCAAATTGGTAATCCGAGCAATTTGGATTTTACTAGTAGCGTTGACGTAGCAGCAGACGATCTTGTCATCTTCCGCATTTCCAGGCACTGGGTCAAATATTTGAGGCATATGCGTGATGGATGAAAATAAAATTAATATTATGATTGCCTTGTAAGATCGATCGAGTTGAATATTTCAGGGTTAATCTCAGATTTAATTTTAAAACTAGATTATCGGAACCTTAATGTCTGCATCATTATTTTCGGTAGAATTTCTCCCCACGCCCAAGATTATCATCTCTCGTTTTTAGCGACTGTAAATACTACTACCAACTGTAAAGATTTCGATCGATCTCCGTAATTCAAAATTTGTACATACTAGCGATTAACAGTGCTGTGCCAAAAGCGAGACGGTACCACACAAATATCCAAGTGCTTTTGGTTTTGAGAAACTGCATCAAAAATGCGATCGACAGGTACGAAAACACAAAGGCAGAGATAATCCCAACTAGCAGAGGGCCAAAGGCATCCATCGTTTTGAATACCTTAAGCGACTGGTAAATTGTGACGATCGCGAGGGTAGGAATACCCAACAGAAATGAAAACCTAGCAGCGGTATCTCGTTCTAGCCCCAAAAACAAAGCTGAAGTCAGGGTCGATCCAGAACGCGACACGCCTGGCACAAGTGCCAGCATTTGCCCCAATCCAATCAAAAGCCCATCGCGGATCTGCAATTTATCAAAACCACGTTGGCGCGCCCCAAACTTTTCTGCTGCACCTAGAAGTAATGCCATCACAATTGAGGCGATCGCGATTACGAGGATACTCTTCGGCAATGCATCTTTAAAGATATAACCAACGATCAAAGCAGGCAGAGACCCAACTGCAATGCCCACCAATAATTTCCACTCTTCGCGCTGCCAATCTTTGCCCTGATATGCAGCCAGTGCCCCAGTTAAAATACTGCGAATATCCGCCCAGAAATACAGGATTACTGCAAACACGCTACCAAGCTGAATCGCATCAACAAAAGCTTTCTCTCCGAGTTGCTTCCAACCCATCGCCTCTGTAAAAACTAACAGGTGGGCAGTGCTACTAATTGGCAAAAACTCGGTGATACCCTGAATAATTCCCAAAATAAAGGCTTGCACGTATTCCATAATTTATCTGGTAAGACTTTTAGTCAAAAAAAGCGAAAGGCATCTTAATCTAGATGCAGAAACTGCGATAATCAACTAAGCATCATAAACGTTTATTAGTGTTAATCAGGTTATAAAAGATGGATATTGATTTCAGACCATTATTAGTGCTGGGTCCGATTGGTTTGGTTGTTCTCTGGGCTGCTTTTAATATGGGCAAAGCTATGCTCAAGGGTGAAGCCAAGCTATTTGGCAAGCGTGGTAATAATCCTTTTCAGTAAACTTACTCAGTTTTTTTTAGTGAATAGCGACAAAGTTCAGGAGTCAGGTTTCAGAGGACTAATCTGCTTTTTTGACAAATTATCCTGACTTCTGCTTCTATTTGCTGCATTCTCCCCATCAAGAATGGTAAATTCTTAAACGACCTTAAAATTGAGAGGGTGGCGTAATGTCCGTCGGTGAATACAAGCCAGGTTTAGAGGGAGTTCCTGCTACCCAATCTAATATTAGCTACGTTGATGGGTTGACTGGATTACTGGAATATCGAGGCATCCGCATCGAAGATCTATGTAAATACAGTAATTTTTTAGAGACTTCATTCCTGCTGATTTTTGGCGAATTGCCAACAATGACAGAATTCGATAGCTTTAGGCACGAAATTCTGCACCGTCGTCGGATCAAGTACCGTATCCGCGACATGATCAAGTGCTTCCCCGATCAAGCCCATCCGATGGACGCTTTGCAGGCTTGTGCAGTGGCAATGGGGATGTTTTACCCACTCAAGCGAGATTTGCATTCAGCCGACTATATTTACAATGCTGCAATTCGGCTAATTGCCAAGATCCCGACATTGGTAGCGGCTTTTCACATGATGCGTCAGGGTAATGACCCAGTGCCGCCGCGTGACGAACTTAGCTATGCTGCAAATTTCCTCTACATGTTGAATGAGGTCGAGCCCGAGCCTTTAGCAGCGCACACTTTTGACGTTTGTTTAACTTTGCACGCCGAGCATACAGTCAATGCTTCGACTTTTTGTGCCTTGGTGACGGCTTCGACCTTAAATGACCCATATGTGGTCTTAGCCTCAGCGATCGGGACTTTGGGTGGGCCGTTGCATGGTGGTGCAAATGAAGAGGTGATGCGGATGCTTGAAGAAATTGGTTCGATCGAAAACGTCAAGCCCTATCTCGATCGAAAGATGGCAAACAAAGAGAAAATTATGGGCTTCGGTCATCGGATCTACAAAGTCAAAGACCCTCGCGCTCCAGTACTTGAAGAGTTGGCAGATAAGTTGTTCGATCGATTTGGGCACGATCGTTACTATGACATTGCCAAAGAAGTAGAACGAGTAGCGACGGAAAGACTGGCAGAAAAAGGCATCTACCCTAACGTTGATTTTTATTCTGGGCTGGTGTACAAAAAACTGGGCATTCCTACCGACTTGTTTACGGCGATCTTTGCAATCGCCCGCGTCCCAGGCTGGTTAGCCCATTGGAAGGAGCAACTTGCCGATAATCGACTGTTTCGCCCTACTCAGGTCTACACTGGACTGCACGGTATTACGTACAAGTCAATTAGCGATCGCTAGATGACATTTAAGTTAAGATCGAGCCATTCTAATTTTAGGATTCTTGCTCAGCATTTAATAAAGCCATGATGACATCCGAAGAACCAATTAGCCAACGCGCCGCTATCCTAGGTACGCAAATTATCAGTAAAGCCTCTGCCCGTAGACTGGGCATCGTCACCCAGATCTGGCTGGATGTCGATCAGCGCAAGGTGATGGGTTTTAGCATTGCCGAGCGATTTCTGCCTGGAACCCCAATTGGTTTTGGCGATACCTCCTATATGTCTTTAGAGCGCATTTCTTTGCTTGGTCCTGATGCGATCTTAGTAGACGATGAGTCGGCGATCGAAGATATTCTGGTCACCGAAAAATACACAAACTTGATTGGCAATGAGGTCGTAACTGAGTCAGGCGAACTGCTGGGTAAAGTGCGCGACTTTAAATTCGACCCACTCACGGGCGATTTGTTTTACTTGATTTTGTCATCGATCGGTGCGCCGTTAGTACCTTCAGCTCTGATTAGTACCTACGAACTCGATGTCAACGAAATTATTGCCGTAGGACGCGATCGAATTATTGTCACCGAAGGCATGGAAGACCGCCTCGTCCAGCTTACCAAAGGGATTCTAGAGCGTCTGGGCTTAGGTAAACCACCTTGGGAACAGGAATTTGAGGATGATTATCTACCGCCCCAAACGATGTCTGGCAATGCTTTGGGCACAGGGCAACGGAATAATAGTTCTTACAATAATTATCCACCTCAACGTCAGGAACGTCCTAGCTATCGCCGCGAAGAGGTCTGGGAAGATGATGATGACAACAACTGGTCAGACGAGCGGATTCCCGTCAATCCACCACGTCGTCAAGCCCGTGCCGAGCGGATTGAACCTAGACAAGAGCCCAGACAAGAATTTCGGCAAGATCGTCCTGTTGCTCCCCAAAAAGATGAGTACTACGATGATGACGAGTACGATGACGACGAATACTATGATGACGATGAAGATTTACAAGATGCACCTCCTTTGAGATCGGCAGCCGCTCCAAGATCTGATTCTAGGAATGATTCAAACAGTCGATCGGCTGTACGACCTATTGAGCCACCTATCGAAAAATATGAGGAGAAATATGAGGACAGCTACCAAGAAGAGATCGAAAGAGAAGAACCAAAAAGCGAAGACCCAAAAAGCGAAGATAAGTACGAAGAACCCAAGCAAGAAATCAGTGATATTTGGGGTGAAGAACTAAAAATCCCTGAGAAAATCAAGCAGCCCGAAGAAGAGTTTGAAGAATTGTAATCTGAAGAAATTTCACCCAAACTTCTGATAACTAAAACACCTCAGATCGGCCAAGTTGATCTGAGGTGTTTGTTTTTTCGAGAAGTATGATCTGATTATGGTTTGGGCTGCTCTTTCACTTTCTCAGGAGACTGTTCGTTAGGCTTATCAGATTTTGGCTGGATGCCTGTCTGTGGCTTTGTGGTGGCGATTTTTTTTACTTCATCCTTAAATTCCGCAGGAGCGACATTAGTGGCATCAGCAAACAGGGCGATCGCTTCTTCTTCCTTGCCTTGTGCGCGTTTGATCTGAGCCTTACCTACGAGAGGACGAAAATCTTTGGCATTATTCTTTGCCATTTTTTCATAAACGTCTGTGGCATCGGCATAACGCTTCTCACCACGATAGAGTTCGCCCAAAATCCACATTAAAGTGCCTTTATCGACCGTATCAGCTTTGATCTTATTCGCAGTGTCGGCAGTGTCGATCGAATTCTGCAAAATCCCAATCGCGGCTTCAGGACGATTGGCTTGCAGATCGATCCCCACTAGTCGTTGGATCGCTTCGAGGTTACCAGGATCGGTAGTTAACACCTTACGGTATTCTGCCTGCGCGTTCTTTGGATCATTGAGTTGCAGGTGGGTACGAGCTAGTACGAGACGATAGACAGACTTATCAGGATTAGCCTCTGCGAGGATTTGCATTGGCTCTAGTGCCCCTTTGAGGTCACCTGACTGTAAGCGCAATTCCACCAAACCAGTCAAAGCTGTTTGGTTTTTTGGCTCCCGTTTTAGTACGGCCTCGAAGCCTTCGATTTGAATTTTGAGCCTGTCTTTTTCGGGTGTGCCAGTCGCTGCTACAGTAGCGGGTTGCGATCCTGACTGTGATGCTAATATGCTGCCGATCAACGGTGCGATCGAAATACCCAAGAATGACAGGGTAACTACGATCAAAACACCATTGACAATCCATTTGCGAGTAGAACCTTGTGCCACAATACTTACCAAACCTTTTCTAGAATGAATTATATAGACTATATGGACTTAGAGGGCTATCATGCCTTTCTTGTTGGTTAAATTTCTGAGTTGATGCTGAAAGAACATGGCAAAGCGGACTGAACAGTTAGATCTTTTAACACCAGAACCATCTCAAGGTCAAATTATTCCCACATCTCTGCATATCGAAATGCAGCAATCTTACCTTGAGTATGCCATGAGTGTAATTGTGGGTCGGGCTTTGCCTGATGTCCGTGATGGGCTAAAGCCCGTGCACCGTCGTATTCTCTATGCCATGCATGAGTTGGGTTTAGTGCCAGAACGCCCCTACCGCAAATGCGCCCGTGTCGTGGGCGATGTGCTGGGTAAGTATCACCCCCACGGCGATCAGTCGGTTTACGATGCCCTCGTGCGTCTGGTGCAAGATTTCTCTAGTCGTTACCCGTTGCTGGCAGGACATGGGAATTTTGGCTCGGTGGATAACGACCCACCTGCGGCAATGCGCTATACCGAGTGTCGGCTTGCCCCGATTGGCAACGAAGCTTTGCTCAGCGAGATTAATGAAGCCACGATCGACTTTACCGATAACTTTGACAGTTCGGAGCAAGAACCAACTGTTTTACCTGCTCAACTGCCAATCTTGTTGTTGAATGGGTCGTCTGGGATTGCCGTGGGGATGGCGACAAATATTCCGCCTCATAATCTGCGTGAACTTGTCGATGCCGTGATTGCTCTGATCGATCGACCCAACTTATCGGATGAAGATTTATTTGCCTTAGTGCCTGCGCCCGACTTCCCCACGGGTGGGATCATCATCAATGACGGTGGGATCAAAGAGGCTTACACCACTGGGCGCGGCAGCATTACCTTGCGGGGCGTGGTGATGTCAGAGGTGATTCCGATCGGCAAGAATCGTCGATCGAGGGCTTGTCTAATTGTCACCGAATTGCCATTTCAGGTGAATAAGGCAGGCTGGATCGAGAAAATCGCCGAACTAGTTGAGAATGGCAAACTTGAAGGCATTATCGATCTGCGGGACGAAAGCGATCGAACAGGGATGCGGGTCGTGATCGAACTCAAAAAAGATGTCAATGCCAACCTCCTACTGGAAAACCTTTATCGCCAAACCGCACTCCAAGTAAACTTCGGCGTGATCATGCTGGCATTGATCGACTCTTTGCCGAAGCAGATGAATCTGCGTGAAATATTGCAGGAGTTTATTAATTTCCGCGAAATTACGCTCACTCGCAGATTCAACTACGAATGCGATCTAGCCCAGCAACGGCTCCACATCACTGAAGGTTTAGTCAATGTGCTGGCAAATCTCGATGCTTCGATCGAGCTGATTCGGGCTAGCTCTGACAGTGCCACTGCCAAGGCAGGACTACAGTCGCAATTTGGGCTTTCTGCCCCCCAGTCCGATGCAATTTTGGCGATGCCCCTGCGTCGTCTCACGGGTCTAGAACGGCAGAACCTCCAAACCGAGATGGCTGATTTGCGCCGCCAGATCGGATCGTTAGAAAAATTACTGGGCGATCGACGCGAACTCTTGAAGCTGATTAAAAAAGATCTGCGTGAACTGAAGAAAAAGCATGGTGATGATCGTCGATCGAGGATTGAGGCAAGGGATTCAGATTACTTCCGCCGAGGCTTCGATAGTTCTACCCCGCTAGTCGAACTGCCGCCAAGTCCAGTTAAAAGTACAGGTAAAACTCAAAAGGCAGAAGCTAAAAATCAGAAGTCACGTATCGATCGACAACCAGAATCTGCAACCGTGGTCGAGGAATTGGTGAAGCGGAACGGCAAGGTTGAGCACGATCGGAATATCCTCCTTGATATTTCAGGATCGGAACCGCCTGTGAAGGAGGTAATCGTCCAACTGACCCACAAAGGCTATGTCAAATGCCTTGATGCTGATGCCAAATTATCTAGCTCATCAGCGACTCAGAGCAATCTGGCAGAAGATCCAATTGTGGCAACTTTTAAAACTAATAACGCGCTCGATCTGATCGTGATGACTGGCTCTGGTAAAGCATTCCCGCTCGCGGTCAAGGATATTCCGCCAAGTGGGGCAAAAAGTAAGAATCCACGCGGCACACCATTGATCGCATTGTTGCCCGATGCTGCGGGCGATATCGTGTCTTACTTCCCTTGGGATAAAAACCCAGAAACTTCTGATAGCCTCGTTTTAGTCACAACTCAGGCAAAAATTAAGCGGTTGCCTCTAGCAGAATTTGCCGCAATTAATCCGCGTGGTTTAGTGGCGATCAAGGCAAAAGACGACGATCGATTGTTCTGGGCAAATCTAGTTGGGATCGATCGACATCTGGCGATCGCGACATCTGGTGGACGGATGCTGAGAATGTCGGCAAGCGAGGAACAGGTTCCCACCTTGGGACGCACGGCACTAGGTAATCAGGCATTAAGACTTCGATCGACTGAAACTCTGATCGGGGTAGCGGCACTAGATCTAGTCAATCATCCCGATACCGAATTGTTGCTCGTCACCGCTCAAGGTTTTGCTAAGCGAATTATTGCCGAGCATTTACGCCTATCGCCGCGTGGCAGCATCGGTTCGCAAGCGATTAATTTTGCCGATAAGCATGACTATTTGGCAGCGATCTCGCCGATCTCAACCGACCAGACCCATATAACTTTGATCGTTACCCGCGCCAAAGACGATCCGCAAACTCGTGCTGTTCAAGTCTCGATCGATGATATTCCCCTGCAAGCAATTAACGGTCAGGGTCGATCGATCTACGAGTTAGGCGTAGAACTGACTAGGGCTGAAAAAGTTGTGCGCCTGACGATATGATTTAATCAGCCAAAATTAAGGGCGGTTTAGCTCACTGGCAACCAGCCAAACAGCTTTGCTGCTCCTCCAATCAAAGCCACAACGATCGCCACGAACACACTGCGATTGATAAATTCTTGGTTATCAAGACGTTTGTCAATACCATTAACTTTTTCTTCTAAGGTTTTGACTTGTCCTGAAAGTTTCTGATCTAAAGCTTTAATTTCACCTGAAAGCTCTGTCTGTCCAATCTCAAGCTTACTTAATTTTTGGTTAACCTCGGCAAATTGCCTGTCCATCTTTTGATTAATCTCGGCAAATTGCTTGTCCATCTTTTGATTAATCTCGGCAAATTGCTTGTCTACTCTCTGCTCAAAGCGTTGTAGAACTTCTTCTAGACTATAGGTAAGAGTAGTTGGGGTGTTTGTCATAATTAACCGACCTAAGTTGCTAGTTTTCGATCGAATTCAATAAGTTTGGTTTTATGATCGGCGACGAACTGGTCGAAACTGATTGGAGATCGACCCAGAATTTTTTCGAGATCGGATGTAATATCGCCACCGTAACCTGCCTTGAAAGTCGCAGGATCATTAACGAGATTTTGACAAACGAGCGTGCCGATGTTGCCTGTTGCACCAGTAATCAATACCAGATCATTAGTTTGAGTCATGGGTATAATTTTCTACTGCTGTCTTTATTTTCCGTGAAATCAAGATAACATGTCGATGTGGTCTGGTAATTGATCTATTCATGGTTTAAGCATTTGTTGAATTGTTGATAACGGCAAAAACAATTGTAAAGACGCATCTTCTAGGATCACAAAGCCATAACGCAAATAGTAATTTCTGGCATTTTCATCCTTTGCATCTACAAACAAGCCAATCCCTCCTGCATTTTCTGCAACAGAGACTGCACGCTGCATTGCCTCGATCATCAAAATTCCCCCAATCCCTTTTCGCTGGGAGTCTATGCTCACAGCCAATCTTGCCAGTTTTACGCCAGGAACTTTAGTCGGGTATTTCTTCGCGAATTTCAAAGGTAGCTGCTCTACACGCACTTCACATAGTGTCAACGTAAAGAAACCAATCACAATCTCCTGTTGTCCTGTATCCACTAGAACAAAAGTTCGAGAAACTCCCTTTTGGTTATGTTGTCTTGCTGTCTGTTGCAGAAATTGATTTAATGCATCATTACCACAGTCAAACAGATCGCGGTCATGACTCTGATCTAGTAATTCAATGACTCTCACTGAAAAATGCCCTATGTTGTGCCAAAGCCGTTTTTAATTTCTCATTCGGGGGGGGCGGGTTCTCAATCAGACTAAACACCGCATCAGCATCCCTCATAGATAGTGTTAGAACTCGCTCATCGTCAATTACTTTTTTTGCCTCATTCAGGGCTGCCTGAATCATAAACTGATTTAATGTAGCACCTGATAATTGCGCTGCCCTTTGTAGCGTCTCTTGAATAGCCGTAGAAATTCTTGCTGTCACGCGAACTGTAGTTTCATGATTTTTAGGCATCATTGGTCACGACAGAAAATGGAATAGATTTTCTAATCTTAACTTAATGGTGTCAAAATGACACTGCAAATCCTCGTGGACAGTCAAAACTCCAGCCCAGATTCTGACTGTCCGTGACTTAGAGAATTTAGATCCCAAGTACAGGCGCGATCGAACTCAGTTTCAACTTCGGATGATCGGCTTCAATTTGATCGAGATTCCAGCTATTTTTAAATAGTAATACGGGTCGATCGAAGCTATCTTTGACCACTAGAGTATTGAATAGTCTGCCTGTCTCTTCGAGGATATCCCAACCATTCTCCACCCAACGCGCCAACGAATAAGGCAATGTCTCCATCAGAGTTTCTACGCCGTACTCATTTTGCAAGCGGAACTGCACGACTTCAAACTGCAATTGTCCCACCGCACCGAGAATTGGATCGCGTTTCGCCTCATCAACGGAGTACATAATCTGGATCGCGCCTTCTTCTCGCAGTTCCGCTACACCTTTGCGAAATTGTTTGAACTTTGATGGTTCAGGCGATCTCAAGAACGCAAACATTTCAGGCGAGAAACTAGGAATACCAGCATAGACACGCTTTTTGCCGATATAGATCGTGTCGCCGATGGCAAAAGTGCCAGGATTATTTAGCCCAATTACATCACCTGCATAAGCTTCTTCGATCGCCTCACGATCTTGTCCAAATAGCTTCTGAGCATGGGAAAGCCGAATCGACTTACCACTACGGGCATGGCTGACCGTCATATCTTTCTCAAATTTACCCGAACACACCCGCACAAAAGCAATTCGATCTCGATGTCTAGGGTCCATGTTTGCTTGGAGTTTAAACACAAACGCCGAAAACTCCTCATCGGTCGGGTAGATTTCACCAGCACTACTGTCGTGGGCAACTGGTTTGAGCGCGTGCTCTAAAAACGCCTTGAGAAATAGCTCTACGCCAAAATTTGTCATGGCACTACCAAAGAAGATCGGGGTCATAGTGCCCTGACGCAATGCCGCTTCATCCCACTCTGCGCCAAGTGTTTCTAGAACTTCTAATTCTTCTTGAAATTGCAGCCAAAGGTCTCGATCGATCATCTCTTCTAGTTGCGGATCGTCCAAATTTAGGATCGACACTTCCGCTTCTCGTTGCCCATGACCACTGCGTTTAAACAAATGCACCGTGCGACTGGCTCGATCGAATATGCCTTTAAATCGATCGCCTGTGCCAATCGGCCAGTTCATCGCATAGGTGGTTAGCCCCAGTTCTTTCTCGATTTCGTCTAGCAGTTCTAATGGTTCACGCGCTGGTCGATCGAGCTTGTTGATAAATGTGAAAATTGGTAGCGATCGCATCTTGCAAACCTCAAACAACTTTCGGGTCTGCGGTTCCAAGCCTTTTGCCGCATCCACCAGCATCACAGCATTATCCGCCGCCGCTAGGGTGCGATAAGTATCTTCGCTGAAATCCTTGTGCCCAGGGGTATCGAGCAAATTTATGCAGTAATTATTGTAGTCAAACTGCAACACAGTCGAAGTGATCGAAATGCCACGTTGCTGCTCTAGTTCCATCCAGTCGGACGTGACATGACGTTGCGAAGCCCTTGCCTTCACTGCCCCTGCTAAGTGAATTGCCCCCCCGTACAGCAGTAATTTCTCGGTTAAAGTGGTTTTACCCGCATCAGGATGCGAGATGATCGCAAATGTACGTCGTCGATCGACTTCTTGGGCTAATTCTTGCTGGAGTTGACTCATCGGGAAACAGTTATGCAGTATTACCAGAATAGCTTGCTTACAGAGTTAAATCAGAACTTAGTAGAGATGCTGCAAGGGGAAACTGAGTAGCATACTGATTTTTTCCAATAAATTGCGGGCTGATAGGGGCTTGGTTAAATATGCATTTGCGCCCATTCTCAGAGCCAGATCGCGATTTTCGTCGTCACTATAGGCAGTGAGAAACATAAAGGGAATTTGGTTGGTCGATGAGTTTTGGCGCAACCTCGACAGGACTTCATGTCCACCAAGTTTGGGCATATTAATGTCGCATACAACTAAATCGGGAAGATGTTCATGAGCAAGTTCTACACCACTCAAACCATTATTGGCTGAGATAATCTGAAAATCTTCCATCTCCAATAAATCGCAAATTGATTCGCGAATCATCTCATCGTCATCAATTACTAAAATTTTCATGTTCTGACCTCTAGGGGGCGACTCTTATTTAAAGATAATCCTGTAAAACCCTCACTCCGAATACTCCACAACAATTCCAGTCTATTGATATCAGCTAGATTCACCCACTCAAATCAAGTTTGTCTAAATGATATTCGATCGGTGAGCTTAAAATTTTTGGTTGGTTACGATGCTCAAAGAAATTATGTCGCCATTATAGCTTTGAGCAAAACTTAGTAATATTAAACTTTATAAAGTCAATGTTTCTATACAAATCTATATGAATATTAGCTTTTGGCAAGTTATTTACTGCTACAGATGTACTTATGCAGATCCCAGATAAAAAGTCTTAAGCTAAGCTAATAGCAGAATTAATTTAAGATTAAATTGGTAATATCAAATAGGGTGCTCGATCGCGAATGAGAAGATTATCTTTTTTGGCTGCTTTTCTATTCAGCTTTTTGCTTGGGTTAATTATCTCACTTGGTCTAGCGCATCTACCGATCGAATTCTTATCAGCCCAGTCTCTATCTGCTCAGAATGTGAAGCAAGTTCCACCTAAAGGGACTATAACTGTAATCAAGCCTGGGAATTTTCCACCTAGATCGATCGATCCATCTAAAATGGAAATGCTGCCATTCGATCGAGTGGTAAAGGGTACTGAAAAGATTGAAGGATTATTCACTTTCTACCGTGACAAGGAAGAAGGCAGTCTCTATGCTGAAATCAAGCCTGAACAACTAGATCGAAATTATTTAATTGCAATTACGCAAAATTCAGGGATTGGCGAACGAGGAATCTATAGTGGATTACCTTTGGACAGCTTTATCTTCAGATTCCATCGAGTTAAAGATAGTCTGCAACTGATCTCTCCCAATGTCAATGTCCGAGCCAATGCAGGTAATCCTGAAGCTCGTTCTGTCGATCGATCGTTTAGTGATTCTATCCTCAGTGTTTTACCGATTGGGAGTATTCATCCTCAACGCCAAACTGTACTAATCGATCTAGGAAGTTTACTGATGAGTGATTTTCCAGGCATCACCGCAGATCTCTCGGCGAGTTTGGGCGGTGCTTACACGATCGATCCAACCAAATCTCGTCTTGATGTCGTCAAAGGCTTCCCTGGAAATGTCGAAATCGATTCAGTGCTTGGTTTTTCTGGTTCCCCTATCGATCCTAATGGCCGAGCCGCAAGTGTTACAGCGTTGCCTGATAGTCGGGCTTTTAGTTTAAAAATCCATTACAGTCTGTCGCAGTTGCCCGAAAAAACTGGTTATCGCCCACGACTAGCCGATGATCGGATTGGATATTTCATCACTGCTTACCAAGACTTCTCTAAAAACACTTCAAAGACTCCATTCGTGCGATATATCGATCGATGGCGACTGGAGAAGCAAGATCCGAAAGCTGAGTTATCACCACCGAAAAAACAAATTGTCTATTGGCTAGAGAATACTATCCCGTTGGAATATCGCGATCCTATCCGAGATGGCGTTTTGATGTGGAATAAGGCTTTTGAGCAAATTGGATTTAAGGATGCGATCGAAGTCAAACAGATGCCCGACAATGCAACTTGGGACCCAGCCGATATCCGCTACAACACAATTCGGTGGCTGAGTTCACTTGATGCCGCTTTTGCGATGGGCCCATCGCGAGTCAATCCACTTACAGGCGAAATCCTTGATGCTGATATTATCGTTGACTCTAATTTAATTCGATCAGAAAAAGAGAGTTATCAGAGCATAGTCCAACAAAACCATGCTTCGATCATGCCATCGATCGCTCGTCGTCTGGGTAATGCTGGTCTATGTAACTATGGGATGGCTTCTCAGTACTTACAAAATATCCAATCCCAAGCTAAATTTTCTCAGAATGTCATTTCTTCATCTTCTGCTAATCCAAATAGAGCTGTAAGTAGAAATGGACGGAGAGATAGCGAAATGTGCTACGGAATGCAAGCAAAAGAGCAGTTTGCAGTTGGTTCTCTCGGTCTATCCCTGATCCGTAATGCTCTACCAAGTAGTGTCGAAGCAAAAGACTATACCAACCAGTTTCTGCGTCAGTTAATTGCCCATGAAGTTGGACATACTTTGGGATTACGACATAACTTTCGCGCCAGTGCGATGTTGAAACCAGAAGATTTGAATAACACTGAAATTACTCATACTAAGGGTTTAGTTAGTTCGGTGATGGACTACATTCCTGCGAATCTAGCACCTCAAGGTAAGCCGCAAGGAGATTACTTCACTAGGATAGTTGGGCCATACGATCGATGGGCGATCGAATATGGGTATAAATCGATCGAGGCGATCGTGCCCCAAGCCGAACTCCAAGAATTAGAGAAGATTGCCCGACGTGCGCCTGAACCAGATCTGGCTTATGCGACGGATGAGGATTTGATGGCAGGGATTGACCCGAACATCAGTATGTTTGACCTCAGTTCTGACATGCTCACCTATGCTCAATCCCAACTCGATAATGCACGGGTAATGTGGCAAAGATTGGAACGACGCTATCCTGGTAAAGGCGAGAGTTATAGCGAGGTGACATCAGCTTTCGATCGAGTATTTGGATATTACTTCCAATATTCCAGCTTACTGACTAACTATGTGGGAGGTCAATCGTTCAATCGCTATCGATCTGGAGACGCTAAAGGTCGATCGCCACTAGAACCAATTCCTGTAGATAAGCAACGTCAGGCTCTGGCAATTCTGCAAAAAAATGTGTTCGATCCTGATGCCTTGAATTTCTCACCCAGTTTTCTGAATAAACTTGCTCCTGCACGTTGGGAGCATTGGGGCGAAAATGCGACTTCCATGCTTGACTATCCCATTCATGAAAATATCTTATTCTTTCAAACTATTGTGTTGAGCGATCTATTATCTAGCGATCGACTCAATCGTCTGCGAGATTTAGAACTCAAAACTAAGCCGCAAGCCGCTATCACTTTACCTGAACTATTTGATACGCTTCAGGCGGGGATCTGGACAGAGGTGATGCCAGAATCAAAATCAATCCAAATCTCTAGCTTGCGACGGGCTTTGCAACGTCAATATATGGGCATTCTCACAAATATGACCTTGCGAAATGGTAATCCCAGAAATGCCCGTTCCTTTGCTGAGTTTATTTCGCTGATTTTGACTAGCAATGCTCCAGAGGATGCGCGTAGCGTCGCTTGGTACCATCTCCGTCAGCTTAAAGATTCGATCACCAGTACATTAAACAAGCAAGGAGGAAATTTGGATACCTATACAAAAATCCACTTAGAAGAATCAGTCGATCGAATTGCCAAAATCTTAGACTCACGTTTGCAATCCCAGTAAATTACGCCCATATTCCTAACCGAGAATGAGCCTAAGCCAGACTATAATCCAATTGAGTTTTACAAGTTTTGCCGTGACCTCACTTCCATTAGTTAGTGTCTGTATTCCCATTTACAATGCTGAAGATTTCATCACTGAATCGATCGAAATCATCAAATCCTCTGGATAACCCAACCGCGTCAATCAGTTATGAAGATTTTGCTGGTAGAAGATGACCAATTTTTAGGGGAGATGCTTTCGTCATCTCTTACCTCAAATCATTACACCGTAGATTTGGCAGCAGATGGTGAAGTCGGTCTAGAATTGGCTTATCTGTGGAAATACGATCTAGTGATTCTCGATCTGCAATTGCCTAAATTAGATGGATTGAGTGTTTGCCGCCAGCTTCGATCGAAAGGGTTGATCGTACCAATTTTGATCTTGACTAGCCAAAATTCCAACCAAGAAATCGCTACTGGGCTGGATGCGGGAGCCGATGATTATCTAGTTAAGCCGTTTAATCTTGATGAATTGCTGGCACGGATTCGGGCCTTGTTGCGACGGGGAAATACTGAAACTATTGCCCCAATTTTGGCTTGGGGAAACCTGTGTTTAGACCCGTCGATCGCCCAAGTAACTTATCTCGATCGAATTGTTGCCGTTAGACCGAAGGAGTATGTATTACTCGAACTATTGCTGCGCTGTCCTCACCAGATTTTCAGTCGTGATGCGATCATCGATCGACTTTGGACTGCGGATGATTGCCCAACCAAACATGCTGTGACGAATTTGATTAAAGACCTCCGCCACAGACTAAATGATGCAGGTATGACCGAAGAGCTGATTGAAACTGTCTATGGTATTGGCTATCGGGTTAAGACTCCACCACAAAACAAGTCTGAAGCGATCGAAAATAAGCAAGAAGTGATCTCAAAAGGAATCGCCGAGATTCAAGCACGATTTATCAATTCACTAGAACATCGGATCGAAATTTTGCAAGAGGCCGTCAGATCGATCGAAGCAGGTGAATTGGATGATGCTCAAAGACTGGAAGCGAGAGAGGAAGCCCATCGGTTGGCAGGCAGTTTCGGTACATTTGGTTATCCTCAAAGCTCAGTTCTAGCAAGATCGATCGAACATCTTTTGCTCGGAGCAGATCGATTAACCGATCGAGAAGCTGCGAAGATGCATCAACTCCTATTGGAATTAAAGCAATCGATCGACAAGTCTCCTGATTCGATCGTCAGCTCTAATGCATTGCCTGAGCCAATCGTGCTGTTTATCAGTGGCGATCTGAAGTTGGCTGATACTTTTTACCAAGAAGCGATCGCGCATAAATTTCGATTTGAGTCGATCGAAGCCGCAAATGTGCAGCGTCGTTTAGAACAAGGATTAGCAAAGGAAAAGATTTCGGCAATTTTGTTAACACTCGATCGAAAATCACGAGATTTATCCTTATTGCAATCTCTAAAACAACAGTTTCCCACGATCCCAGTCTTGATCCTTGCCGATCGTAATCCTCGCAATGATTCTGCTCAGGAGATTCTACACGAACGCATTCAGGTTGCCCGACTAGGAGTCGATCGATACTTATTGCAACCTATAACCCCAGATCGGGTCTTTACGGTGATCGATCGAGTCATATCTCAATCGATCCAAGCTTTAGAACCCGTAAAGGCTAAAATTATGGTTGTCGATGATGACCCCATAATTCTGACATTTTTGGCGAACTTACTGCCACCATGGGGACTGCAAGTAACTTGTTTAGACAATCCCATTCAATTTTGGGAAGTGTTGACTGCCACTCAGCCTGACTTATTGTTGCTAGATCTAGAAATGCCAACCTTCAAAGGCATTGAGCTATGCCAAGTGATCCGAAATGATCCGCAATGGATGAATCTGCCGATTTTAATGATCACGGCAAACGATCGAGCAGAAGCGATCGCTCAGGCATTTGCCGCAGGATGTGATGACTTTGTGCGTAAGCCGATCATCGAGCCAGAGTTAATTGCGCGTGTGCTCAAGCATTTAGAACCAGCGCGAATTCGTTTATAACCTCTAAGGCGGTTTCTGGTAAAAAAATTACCCATTCCGAAGCCCCTAAATCCCCAATTCTGGGGACTTTGATTTCAGACCCCCCAGAATTGGGGGCTGGGGGCTAGGTAGATTCTTTAAAAGAAATCTCCTAAGAACAAATAAGTTCGATCGAATACAATTAAATAGTTACAGCAATCAAGGAGTAGATTGCATGATCGAAGAATCCCCCACAATACTTAATGATGTCCTGAACACGGCGATCGATACCATTTCGAGATTTAAGGTATTTCCAGATCGAACTTGGCACATAGAATTATACTCAGCAGGATGTTTAGAACTTTATGGTTATTCGATCGAAGAGTTAATGACCGACCAAATGCTCTGGATTTCGCGCATATTCCCAGAGGATCTAGAAAATGTGTTTTCCCAAGTATTTGAGAAAATTTTTGCTGCCGAAACTACGACGTTTGAATATCGATTTAGACATAAAAGTAACACGATCAAATGGATTCGATGTAATCTCACTTCTCGCTACGATCGCTCCAATCAGTGCTGGATTGTCACAACCATAGATACAGATGTCAGAGCTCTCAAGTTGACCGAGGACGACTTAGTAAGAGAATTAAATTGTTCTCAGAGCATGGAGCAAGGATTGATGAGGATTCGTCAGTCACTCTCGTTAAGTGAAATTCTCGATGCCACCGTAACAGAAGTAAGAGAGTTTTTGCATACCGATCGCGTGGTGATTTATCAAAGCTATCCCCAAGGAGGTGGCAAAACGATCGCCGAGTCGATCGGAAGCGGCTGGACACCCATGTTGGGGCGTTATCTCAATGATTCAGGTCTTACGGACTGCACCTCCGAATATTTGCAAGGACGCTTTCAGGCGACCGAGGATATCCACGCAGCGGGTTTATCAGATTGCTATATCCAATTTATGGTGGAATTCCAAATTAGAGCAAATTTGGTCATTCCGATTATTTCCGAAGACCAACTATTGGGATTGATCTCTGCTCAGCACTGTTCGGCTCCACGTCTGTGGCGACAAGACGAGATCGGACTGATTAAAAAGCTGGCAAATGCCGTCGCGCTCGCCATGCAACAAGCTCACCGTCACGAGCAAATTCAAAAGAGCGAAGAGCGTCTGCTTCACTTGACCGAGAACGTGCCAGGCATGATCTATAGCTACATCACTCACCCTGATGGTTCTGATGCTTTTACCCATGTTGGCGATCGATGTCGAGAGATTCTTGAGGTCGAGCCAGAAATGTTATTAGAGTCCTCGGCTATTCTCTGGAATAAGATTCATCTTGAAGATGTGCCAGCGTTACGAAAATCAATGGCTGATTGCATCGAAGCTGGTTTACCGATCTGGAGTTCTGAATATCGGATTATCACCTCTAGTGGTAGCCTAAAATGGCTTCGTGGCATTGCTAGACCAAAGTTGCAAGACAATGGCGACATCATTTGGGATGGTTTCAAGGAAGATATTAGCGATCGGAAACACGCAGAAGAATTACTGGAATTACAAAACCGTTGGCTGTCTTGCGTTGCAATCGACGAACCACTCTCAGCCACGCTGGAATTATTGATAGGATTAATTGAATACCAACTCGTTGGTGGTATTTGTTCAGTTTTACTGATTGATGGGCAAAATAGATTGAACCAAATTGCTGCTCCCAACTTACCGCCTGAATACTCTAAGACGTTCAATGGTATACCTGTCAGCGAAGGGGTCGGATCTTGTGGTACTGCGGCTTTTCGACGGCAACTGGTAATTACCAGCGACATTGCCACCGATCCACTCTGGGGAAATTTCAAGCATTTAGCTTTACCTCATGGCTTAAAATCCTGCTGGTCAATGCCAATCTTTGCCCGCGATCGAGAGCAGGTTTTGGGGACTTTTTGCATCTACTATCGCGAAGTGCGTCAGCCATCAGCACAGGAGATTGATATCATCAAAATGGCTGCTATTTCTGCTGGGATCGCGATCAATCGTCACCTCAGCAAAGTCACAATCCAAGATCAGTTACAGCAAGAGCAGTTTCTTTATCGGCACTTACAACAAGAACTAGTCGATCGAGAACAAGCAGAAGCAGATCTGCGTGAGGGAGAAGAGAAATATCGATTTATTGTCGAAACTGCTGAAGAAGGGATATGGAAAATTGACAGTAACAACAACACGACATTTGTGAACCAAAGCATGGCAGAGATGTTGGGTTACTCGATCGATGAAATGATCGGGATGTCCATATTTGAGTTCATGGATGCCGAAGCTCAAGAACTCGCACTTAGAAATTTGGATAGCGGTCGTCAGGGAATTAAAGTCAAGGTTGACTTCAAATACAGGCGTAGAGACGGTTCGGATTTATGGGCTAACCTTTCTGCTAATCCAACTTTTAACGAACAAGGCGAATATCTTGGTGCAATAACAGTAATTAACGATATTACGGCTCAACATGAACTAGATCGGATTAAAGATGAATTTATCTCTGTAGTCAGCCACGAACTTCGTACACCTCTAACGGCAATTCGAGGCGCATTGGGGATTTTGCGTACAGGAATTTATGACAAACAACCCGAAAAAGCCAAACACATGCTGGAGATTGCCCTAAATAATACCGATCGACTGTCGCGGCTGGTCAATGATATTCTCGATCTCGAACGCTTAGAATCAGAGCAAGCTCAATTGACGATGGAGATCTGCCAAGTTAACGATCTGATGCAGCAGTCGATCGAGTCAGTCCAAGAAATCGCCAGCCAATCCGCCGTTACCCTTGACTACACACCATTATCTGGAGAAATTTGGGCAGGAGCCGATGCGATTATGCAAGCCTTGATCAATCTGCTCAGTAATTCGATTAAGTTTTCTCCAGAAGGAAGTACGGTTTGGCTCAGTGCTGAAGTGCAAGATGAAAATATCCGCTTTGCAATTAAAGATCGAGGACGCGGCATCCCCCCCGATCATTTAGAAAAAATATTTGGACGTTTCCAACAGGTAGATATTTCTGATGCTCGGCAAAAGGGTGGGACTGGACTAGGGCTATCAATCTGTAAGAGCATCGTGCAGCAACATGGCGGTCAAATTTGGGCAGAGAGCATTTTGGGTGAAGGGAGTACGTTTTATTTCACATTACCAGTCGATCGAACAGATCGATAAACAAATCCATTCTTCATACCACTTCCTTACTTTTGTGATGTAGGCTTCAATAGCAAGCAACTATTAAGGGTTGCTAAAACTTCGACTCACCAAAACACCTCTAAGTCATGAATATTCTGAAATCGCCAACCATGACCAAACGACTCTTAATTGTGGATGATGAAGCTGATATCCGAGATGTAATTCAGGTATCTCTAGAAGAATTTGCTGGCTGGGAGGTAATTACGGCTGCTTCTAGCAAGGAAGGTTTACTCACGGTTCAAACTGGGCATTGGGATGCCATTCTTCTAGATGTATCGATGCCAGATCAAGATGGATTATCGATGTTTGAAAAATTGCAAGCCGATTCATTCACAAAGACAATTCCAGTCGTGCTGCTGACGGCTAAAGTGTTACCTAGCGATCACCGCCGCTTTGCCGAAATAGGAGTGATGGGAGTAATCGCTAAGCCTTTTAATCCAGTTACGATCTGGCAACAAATCGCCCAAATCTTAGCATGGGATAAGTAAGTTTTAAGGAGATTTCCTCAGTCAATTATGTTAATTCAAACACATTTAATTTGACTCAAGTAAGTGACTCACAAATTACAAGTTGGAGATGACATGAATACAGAGATTGTTACGGTAATACCTTCAGGGCGGATTGATAGCCATACTGCTAAAGGATTGAGACAGAAATTAGAGTCGATCGCCCACTCAAACATCAAAACTCTAATTTTGGATATGCAGTCAGTTGTTTTTATGGATAGCTTTGGCTTAGGAATGTTGATCTCAGTTCTAAAACTATCTAGGGCTATGAAATTCGACTTCATCATTCATTCCATTACCAGCGAACAAGTCAAAGGCATCCTGTTCCTGACCCAAACATATAAACTCCTCAAGATTGAATGTGATTTTTTACCAGAAACCGCCTAAAGTCTGACTAGGGGCTAGGGGTTCGATCGAAGTGCCAACCAATTTTGTAGATCGGTCAAGCTCGTAAAATCTAAAAGTGCCACACTTAAATCCTCAAGCACAGCCAAAGGTAGACTAGAAACTAAGGAACGCATTTCTCCAGACACTTCGCCAAATCGTTTATTTAGCAGTCGGCTCACAAGATTAGCAGCTTCTTCCTCTCGTCCTTCCTCTCGTCCTTCCTCTCGTCCTTCTTCCTTAATTTCTCGATAGACTCTCGTTTCTTGTAGTGTAATTCCTAGCATGGTTTCTACTTCCTTTTGGCTTAACTGTTCAAACTTGTACACCATAATCGTCGTTACCATTTCTATTATGGCTTGGCTCGACGGTTGTTCGGCGATATTTCTTTGTAGCATATACCTCGCCTCTGCTGGGGCTTGGCTCTCTTCTACGGTGGTCAGTACCATCAGGGCTACCCAGATCGGCAAGGAGCGAATATTCCCTAACTCGTCTAAATATACTCGATGTACTTGATCGGAATTGAGTAAAGCTCGATATGGTTGAATGTTGCTTTGTTCGATCGAACGGGATGGATAGATTACCACTGCTTGCCAGTCGCTAAATCTATTGCGGTTACGGTAGAAATATAGCAAAGACTCCGCAAACACTCTTTCGTAAAGTTGTTCGTCTTTTTGGAATTGCACTTCACAAAAGTAGACAATACCATCTGCTTCATTTGGTAAAAACACACCATCGATCTCAAACTTTGGCTCCTTGACTGCAACTGAATCAAACCGATAGTTGTTGACATTAGGTGGTGGAGTCGGCAAGAGTTGAAACAACAGAGGCGGAAATTGCTGAAACAGTTTGTAGAAAATCGAATCGCGGCGCATGAAATTCTTACCTCCATTTTTCTTGAGAATCTTGTAAACCGTCTTATCAGTTTCTTACTTTTGTAGTTTATTGTCAGTTTAAGTTATCGATCTGGTCATGTTGTTCTTTTCGCCAGAATAATAAGGCATACAAGGATTAAAAACTGTCCGAACCATTGGTTAAGCATAGATAAGGTAAAAATCATGACTCAAAATCAACTAGAGAGAGCAAATCCATCCATAAATCAAATGAATAATAAGAATGCTGTTCTTGCGCCCCAAATTGACGGGCAATTAACCTCTACTCAAAATGTCTATATCATCATCGTTGATGACGACCCTTATACGCTTGAACTGCTATCTCTGATCCTAAAGGGTCAAGGATATAGAATTACTGCCGTCAATAGTGGCAAGATAGCTTTAGAAAAGGTTAAAATCGATCCTCCAGATTTAATCATATTAGATGTCAGAATGCCTTATATGGACGGGTTTGAGGTTTGTGCTCAACTCAAAAATTGTGAAGACACTAAAGATATTCCTGTCGTTTTTATCAGTGCTTTGGATGATGTATTAAATAAACTAGAAGGATTCTCAATTGGCGGGGTGGACTATATCAGCAAACCATTTGCCTTGTTGGAAGTTTTAGCTAGGGTCGAATCTCATCTGCTTTTACAGGATTTACACCACCAACTTCAAAAAAAAGCTCAGTCTCTAGAAACCGAAAATGCATTTTTGCAGAATAAAATTTGCGATCGACTCGGATTTAATCACGAGCTTTACAAAGATCTCAAAATCGCCACAGATCAAAGCGACCCGCAGAACGAATTACAGCTTTATTATCAGCCCATTGTAGATTTTAATACGGGCGAAATTTTAAGTTTTGAGGCTCTGTTGCGATGGCTCCATCCTCAACATGGGATGATTTCACCAATAGATTTTATCCCTCTTGCCGAATGTACAGGACTGATTAATCCGATTGGGACATGGATAATTGACCAAGCGGTCACCCAACTCAGCAGTTGGAATCAGCTATTCCCTCAGCGTCCGAATTTGTCAGTTAGCGTCAATGTTTCAGGCTATCAGTTATTAGATAACTCTCTATTCAATCACACGAAAAATGTCTTACAACAAAGTAATATCGATTCATCTAGGTTACAGCTAGAAATTACAGAAAGCGTTTTAATCAACGATCCTGATACTACGATAAAAATTCTCAATCGCTTCAAACAATTTGGGCTGCAACTATACATTGATGACTTTGGCACAGGCTACTCCACCTTAAGTCGGTTGCATGATTTCCCAATTGATGTTTTAAAGATCGATCGATCGTTTGTCCATCATCAAAAGTGGATTCTGATCGAAGCGATTAGCAGGCTAGCAGAGACTTTGGCTAAAGATTTGATTGTAGAAGGAGTCGAAACTGTCGAGCAGTTTACCGCTCTCAAAAATATGTCTTGCCATAAAGGACAAGGTTATTACTTTTCTAGACCAGTAGATGCGGTAAGAGCGACCGAAATCTTTGCAGAGAGCCTTACAAACAAAAAATTACATCAACTATGCCTGATCAATAAACATCTGATTAGTTCTAAATTATCATGAGAAATCAGTTCATCAAGAACTCGGTGAGTTGAACAGCATTATTTGTTTCAACTCCTTTGTAAACGTTGTAAGAATCTGTCGTGCTAGCCCTAATTACCCTGATCCAATATTACATGCAGCAATTAGTGGCATAGAAATATATTGCAGATTCACATAGCATTTACCAAAGCATAATTTCTGCCAAAAGAGAATGAGCGGTAGCTACGCTATAATTTCGCAATCAAGTTTTACAAATTTTGCCGTGACCTCACTTCCATTAGTTAGTGTCTGTATTCCCACCTATAACGCTGAAGATTTCATCGCTGAATCGATCGAAAGTGCTTTAGCGCAGACTTATCGATCGATTGAAATTATTATCTCGGACGATAACTCAATCGATCGAACGATCGAAATCATCAAATCGTTGCAGCAAGAGACAAGCATTCCGATCGAACTTTTCGTCCACGATCGATACGGCATCGGTGGTAATTGGAATTTTTGCATCAACCAAGCCGAGGGCAAATACATCAAGTTTTTGTTTCAAGATGACTTGCTTAAACCTGACTGCATCGCCAAATTGGTGGAGCTAGCCGAACAAGATGACGAAATCGGTCTAGTATTCTCCCGCCGCAACGTGATTTTGTCCGATCGGACTGAATTCGATCCGCTCTATATGGACATCACGAGCCAATGGAGCGATCTAAAATCAGTCCAATCAGGTCGATCGCTTCTTGCCGATCCTAAGTTGCTTGTACCGCCACTGAATAAAATCGGCGAACCCAGCAATGTGCTGCTGAGGAAACAAGTATTCGATACCGTCGGTCTATTCGATCGGAGTCTGGTTCAGGTGATCGACCTCGATATGTGGTGGCGAGTAATGGCGGCGTATAAGGTGGGATTTGTGGATGAATCATTGGCAGACTTTCGTGTCCATGCCAAACAGCAGAGTCATCGCAATGCGCGGAGTGGGGCAGCTTGGATTGACGATTGGCGGTTGTATTTTAAAATGCTTGGCGATCGAGCCTACAATTTTCTCTCACCGACAGCCAAACAGCAGCTAGTTGAGTTTTGTTCCGATCGAATTGGCAAAACCTATGAGGATATGGCAGATCTGCGATCGCAAGTTTTACAAATCTGTGCGGAACTAGAAAAAAGTCAAACTCAAATGCTAGATATTCATGCCGAATTGGATCGATCGAAGGAAAATTACTATCAGCTTTCGGGGCAATTTAATCTGGCAAAAGCGCATCTTGAGCAATCTCAGTCTACAATTGCGGCGATGGAGAGCAGCAAATTTTGGCAAATGCGGAACGCTTGGCTAAAGCTAAAGCAGAAACTGGTAAAAATTTCACCTGTTCCGAAGAGCCCCTAAATCCCCAATTCTGGGGACTTTGATTTCAGAACCCCCAGAATTGGGGGCAGGGGGCTAAGTAGATTTTTTAAATAAAATCTCCTAAAGCAGAAACTGGGTTTACCCGATCGAGCCTAAAGTCGTCAAATTTGCTTACAATTTAGTCAGGTGTGATGGTGTGGTTGGAGTTTATGGAGTATCCGCAGAATTTCTTGAAAAAATATCTCAAAAAGTATGCTGAGAAAGCCGAAATAATTCTAGAAAGAGATGGATTTTCAGGCTTACTACTCAAAATCAGAGAGAAGATTTGGCACATCCTCACCCATAGAATCTTCTTTTTTCTGCGTCCAGATTATATTAAACAACGAATAAAACAATTTCTAGAAAGACCACGACCGATCGATCTACCAACAAGTCCTACGCCATTAATTTCAGTTATTGTTTATGTTGACGACTCAGCTTTATATACTTATCGCTGCCTCAAATCAATTAACGATCGTATTAGTGGGAAAACACCTCTAGAAATAATTTTAATTAACGATTCTGTTAATCCCAAACTAGATAAATTTCTGAAACAAGTATCAGGCATAAATATTACAAGAAATCAGCCAAAAATTGGGAAATTAAAATCGTATAATCTTGCTGTTGCAAATGCTAAAGGAAAATTTATCTACTTTTTAGATCGTGATTGCTATCTTTTAGAGAATTCGATCGATAGCTTACTATCAGTGATTCAAAATAATCCCGATATTGGCATAGTTGGCTCTAAACAGCTTTATGAAAATAGAAGTCTCAAGAGTGCTGGTGGGATTGTTTGGTCAGATGGTAAATATTGTGAATATGGTAATGGCGATCGACCAGAAGAACCAGAGTATAACTACCTCAGACCAGTAGACTATTGTGCCATGCAGGGTTTGCTAGTTAGGCAAGAGCTATTCAGTCAGCTAGGTTGTTTCTCTGAGGTTTATGCTTCAGATATTTATGTTGCCGTCGATCTTTGCTTTGCCGCTCGCCAGTTAAACTATCAAACGATCTATCAGCCTAAATCGGTATTAATCGATCGAGGCCCATCACGAAAACCAGTTGAGCTTAATTCGACTATTCCTGAAGTAATTAGTTCTGATCCGATCGATCGTTCAAAATTTATCGATCGATGGAGTCAGGCATTAACTGAACATCTACCCGAACATGAATCTAATCTAGAGCTTAATTTAGGACTTAATTCAGAGTTGGCAGCGAGAAGACTACGAGATCGACCTGTGATTTTGATTGTCGATACACTTGTACCTGCACACGACAAAGATTCGGGTTCATATCGATTATTCAATATTATTAATATCCTCAAAAGTTTGGATTATCAGATTATATTTTTACCAGATTATGGACATGAGCAAGAACCATACACTTCGGAATTAGAAAATTTAGGAATTGAAGTTCTCTGTCATACAAATAAGCAATCTAATTCATTAGAAATGCTTAAAAAGAGATTGCCGATCATCGATTTAGCTTGGGTATGTCGTCCTGAATTGTGCGAAAAATATTTTACAATTTTGAGACAAAAGCCTCAGATTAAAATTATTTATGACACGATCGATCTACATTTTGTGCGGTTAAAACGACAATGGGAATTTACATCTCAAGTTTCATCTCAAACTGCATCTCCAAGTGTTTCTGAAAGTCACTCTAATCACGATCGAATAGAGCATAAACTAGATCGTAAAACCAGTAAGAGTGAAGCTAAAGCTTGGCAAGAAATGCAGGTTTTAGAAATCAAATATTCGCAGCTAGCTGACACCACAATTGTCGTTACCGATATCGAGAAAAATATCCTCGATGGTTTTCATGCCAATCAAGTCCAAGTTGTACCTAACATTCATCAAGTTTACGATCGACCGATTACTAAGTTTGTCGATCGACACGATCTACTTTTTATTGGTGGTTATTATCACACGCCAAATGTTGATGCTGTGATATGGCTATGCGAAAAAATTATGCCTTTAGTCTGGGCAGTACAACCTGAAATCAAATTAACTTTACTAGGTAGCAATCCACCACCCACAGTCAAAGCTTTAGCTAATCACAGAGTTGCAGTACCTGGCTACATTAAAGATGTGGAGCCATATTTCCTCAATCATCGACTATTTATTGCACCGCTAAGATATGGCGCAGGAATGAAAGGGAAAATCGGACATAGCCTATCTTATGGGTTGCCAACTGTGACAACTGCAATTGGGGCAGAAGGTATGGGTTTAGTGTCAGGATTCAATGCATTAATTGCAAATGAATTAGAGGTTTTTGTGACATCAATTTTGACCCTTTATAATGATGAAGCTTTATGGCATCACATTTCTCAAAATTCAATTAAGGTGGTTGAGCAATACAGCCCTCAGGCAGTCAAGTCTAAATTAGCAGAAATCTTTGATTCCCTACTTTCTATCAGAACATAACTAGCTTTTTAAATTCAGATAACTTACTCGATCTGATGATCCAAAACTGACCGAAATAAATATAGAATGTATTTGTTTGAATTTAATTTTCAATCGACTTCAAATCTGTCTTAGTGAATTCTGAGCAGATGATCGAAGTAATGATTAAAGTTGATATGGTCAAACAGGCTGATTGGTAGTCTTATTCGCGATGATTTATTCATAGTTTACTGGGGTGGAATAATTACGACCCTTGTAAATCCAAATAACTTATCTGGGGTGAGATTATTAGCTTGTTTAACGCATTTCTGGTATGTTCACAAAGGCTATTTCTAGAAAGTTGGCAATATGCCATATCTCCCGCCGCCACAAGTTGCTTACCCTCTTGCCTATGAACAATCGCAAGCGGCTTTTGTGTCTACTTTTTTGTCTGGACAGTCTAGATCATCGTCGATCGAGCTTAAACGTGAAAATCAGAGACTAGCATCGATCGGCTCAGAATCGGTTAACCCAGAATCTACAGGTCTAAAGTTAGTTGATGATGAGCTGAGATCGCTACTGCTAGCCCTGCCTGAAATTGAAATTACGCCTGCGATGATTACGGCTCAAGCAGGCCCAGTGAAGCCAGGTAGTCGTCCTTTACCAAAACCGACCGATCCCAAAATCGTCCCCCTACCGCCCCGTGATAACAAAACTCCGCTCAAAGGCGAATTACTTAACGTCAAGGCAGATTCCCAAGAATACAACGCCAAAACTGGGATATTTATAGCGACAGGGAATGTCGTGATGAAGTACCAAAAGTCGGAACTAAAAGCAGACAAGGTACAGGTGAATTTAGGCACAAAGGTGACGATTGCTGAGGGCAATGTGTTCTTTGTGAGAGGTGACCAGCGAATACGAGGTTCGAGGCTGGAGTATGCCTATGGCACACAGAAAGGAACCTTGGCAAATGCGATTGGCTCGATTAATCTTGGTACTCTAACGCGAGCCGAAGCTAGCAAATCACCTGCGGATCTGGCGACTGGCTCGACGATTATTTCGCTGGGGCGCGATGTGGCGGCTACGGAAAAAGGGCAAGATGTGCGGCGATTGGGGTTTCAATCCGATCTAATCACCTTAGATGGCGATCGATGGCAAGCGGATAACCTCAGAATTACCAACGATCCGTTTTCACCGCCAGAATTAGAATTGCGTACCACTAAGGCAACGCTTGTGCCGATTTCGCCAACCCAAGACAAACTAGAGGGTGAGTCGCCGACGCTGGTTTTCGATCAAGGGCTGACGATTCCCTTACCAGTTTCGCGGGTGATATTTGATAAATTTCAGAGATCGCTACCTCTGCTCGTGGGCTACGATCGACAGGATCGCGGCGGACTGTTCTATCAGCAAGATTTCGATCTAATTTCTCAACCTGACCTCAGTTTTCAGATTTCACCGCAGATCTTCGTCCAACGAGGAATTGAACGTAGTGGCAATATTTTTGATACCAGCTTGTTCGGGCTGGTGGCAAAGTTGGAATCGATTTTACCTGACAATCAATTTTTGTCGGGCAGAGCAACTTTATCAGGCTTAGACTTCAGCGATGTCAGCAATAGTCTGCGTGCTAACGTCTCCTATAGTCGTCCAGTGTTTGACGATCACTCCTTAGTCGCACAGTATGCTTTTCGGGAACGATTTTTTAATGGTTCGCTGGGCTTTCAGGATGTCCGCAACTCGCTTGGGTTAAATATTTTCTCTCCGAACAAAGTGTTGGGTGATTCGGGCATTAGTTATAGCTATCAGGCGGGTGGACAATTTATTACTGCCGATCGAGGTGATACTACTCCTGGCGCGATTGGGAGCTTGGTGCGGTTGCAGGGAGCAGTGGCTCTGAGTCGGGGCTTTCAGCTATGGCGGGGTACACCTTTGCCAGCAGAGAAAGAAACAGGACTAAAGTATTCGCCCGAACCGATCGTGCCAAAAGTTGATGCCGTTGTCGGTTTGTCGGGGATTTATTCGCTCTATTCAACTGGCGCATCGCAAGGATTTTTGTCGGGAACTATCGGGCTTTCGGCGGTGTTGGGCAATTTTTCGCAGACGTTTTTTGACTATACACGGCTCAATCTCAGCTATTCTCAGGGCGCGCTTGCAGGAGAATCGCCATTCTTCTTCGATCGAATTGCAGACAAACAGACGATTACGGCAGGCATCTTACAGCAAATCTACGGGCCTGTGCGTTTTGGTTTACAGCAAACTTGGAATCCTGTTTCAGGCAAGGTGATCGACTCGACTTACAGCTTGCAATACGATCGACGCACCTATGCTGTGATCGTGCGCTACAATCCCGTGCGTGAAATCGGCGAACTGGTATTACGGATCAGCGACTTTAATTGGAATGACCGACCTTCTGACGTTACCTCGATCGATCGGGGCATCGAACGGCGCGATAACTAGCTGTGATATTCTGGCAAAGTCTCACTGAACTACGGTTTATTTACCGATCCATTTACCTATGTCTAACAAGTCCAAGCCTGCTAAAAAGCGTAAAGTTAAGCCAATTTTGCCGATTGCCATCGGTGGAGCCGCGATCGTCACGATTGGTGGAGCAGCTTTGTTCTTGGTTGGACGACAGACTCAAGTTGCTGGGATTATCGGTGTAACGAGAGCAGTTCCTCAAGAAGCTCATGTCGTAATGGCTTTCAACACCAAAACCGAACTATGGCAAAAACTTCAGCAATTCGGCACACCCGATTCCCAAAAGTTATTGGGTCAATCGCTCAATCAATCATTTTTGAGTGCGTTTTTAGTCCAGAGCAAAACTGACTATGGGCAAGATGTCCAGCCTTGGATCGGGAGCCATTTGGTGGCGGCGCTTGTGCCTTCGATCGAAAAACCTAGCAACCCCGCCGCGACTTTAGTGATTGCCCCCACGCTCGATCGAGGTAAGTCATCAGCATTTTTGACCAAATACCGTGATGCTCTGGCGCAGCAAGGGGCAAAATTTACCGAAAAAGATTATAAGGGATTTAAATATTTTGAGTCGCCGACCAAGATGTCAGGACAGAGTGTGATCACCGCCGATATTGATGGTAGATACGTGGCGATCACCACTTCTTCAGAACTAATCCAACGCACACTCGATACATACAAAGGCGAACTGCCTGCACTTGCCCAGAAAAGCAATTTTGCCAGCGTCTACGCCAACCCCGCTAGCTCTAATATCGCTGAACCTTTAGCCCAAGTTTATCTTGACGGTTCGATCGCGCTGAAATTTATTGGCGAACAAACAAAATTAAACCTGAGTAGCCCACTCCTAGACCAATCTCAAAGAGAATTGGATGCGATTACTTTTAGTGTCGGCACGCAAAAAGAGGGAATGCGTTTAGAAGTCGATACCCATGTCAAAACCGATAGCAGCGATCCTGCAAAAACTTCAGAAGGTAAAGTCTTAGAAAAGTTACCCCAAGAATCATTTCTGGTGGTTTCAGGGATTGACATCAATCAGTTCTGGCAATCTCTCGTCAAGCAGTCAAAAGGGAACTCTGGCTCCGAACAAGTGATTAAGCAAATCCGTGATGGCGTGAAAACCTCGATCGGACTGGATTTCGATCGAGATATTCTCAAATGGATGACAGGTGAATTTGCGATCGCGGCAATTCCGATCGATCGAGGCTCATTACAAAATGCTGGCTTTGGTTTGGTAATCCTAGCGCAGACTGCCGATAAACCCGCTACCAATAAGTTTTTCACGAAACTGGACGGTCTACTCGCCACTTTCAAATCTTCAGCCTTATTGCCACAAGAGACCGAAATCAAAACCAGAAAATTAGGTAACCAAGAACTCACCGCTTGGGAATTTGGCAAAGCCACGGTGGCTTCGTATGGTTCGATCGATCGGAGTTATGCTTTTTGGGGTATGGGAAATCTCGCCGAATCTCTGATTCCGTCACCAACCCAAAATCTATCTGCCAGCAAAGCTTTCCAAACGCTGACTAGTTCTATGCCTAAACCAAATAGTGGCAGTCTTTACCTGAATATGACTCCGACCCTGACGCTGGTCGATAAGCTGATTCCTGCCGTAGCCAAGTCAAATCCTAACTATGTCCAAATCAGAATTGTGTTGGATGCCATCCGTGGCGTGGCAATTACCAACACCACTTTAAACAATCGCTCTACCCGCTTGGACTTCCTGTTTTCGCTCAAGCCTGAACCTGGGAATTAGTCTGTGATTACGATCGATGTCGATCGATGTTTGGGTGTTATTATAAGTTAGCCGCCTAGCAGACTTTTGAGCATCATGGATATCATCGCCACTTTGTTGCAATATTACAGCTTTGATCTTGGCGATCGAACTATCGATGAGCTTTTAACGGAATGGAGTAAATACGATCAGACATGGGTGCGGTTAGCAATCGTGGAATGTTTGCACCAAGGTCGTTACAAGGGTGTATCTGTATCACAAATCCTCACTTTTTGGCAGCGCAAAGGCGAACCTCAGTGTCGATTTAATCATGAGTTCGAGCGTCTAGTCTGTGGTGATTTTCGGTTTACATCAGCCAGTGTGCCGAGAAAAGCGATCCAGACAGCGGCTCAATCATCAGCTCAAACTAATCCCAAAGCTAGTCAAAAAAATTCTAGTCAAGCTTCTGTCCAACCGAAGCCGCAACCCAGTCGCAAATCTTCGATCGCCCCACCAAAGTCGGATCTGAACTCGCCGCCAAAATCACCCGCAAAGGTGGTAGTACCAGCTCCTACTAACTACAAATCAGTGGTACAGACAAAGCTTCTGGCCGATCAATCCTTATTTGTCGATAAACTTAGAGCCATTTGTCAGACTAGTAACCCTCACCTTGCGATTAATCGAGATAGTTTGTCGGGCTTAATGTCTGATGTTTCCACTAAAGCTCCTGCTAGCCTTTGAACTTTTTGCGAAGCTGTTTGAAAGCCCCGATTAATTTATGCTTCTAGGGCAAATCCTTACCAGTTCACATGGACATCGCTATGAAGTACAGCAACAACTCGGTAAAAATGCTGGACGGCGCACTTTATTGGCTGGCGATTTGTCATCTCAAGCATTAGTCGTAATTAAATTACTAACCTTTAGCATTGATTTTGAATGGGCGGATTTAAAATTATTTGAACGTGAAGCCGAAACGCTTAAAACGCTGTCTCACCCATACATTCCCCGTTATATTGACTATTTCGACCTTGATTTACCAGAATTTAAAGGTTTTGCGCTTGTCCAAAGCTACATTCCAGGACAGTCTTTGCAAGATTGTCTGAAGGCGGGACAAACTTTTAGTTCAGACCAGATTAAGCAAATTGCCAAGGCTTTGCTAGAAATTCTGGTTTACTTGCACGATCGACACCCACCGATAATTCACCGTGATATCAAACCTAGTAACATTATGCTGGCCGAGACTGGCGATATTTATCTAGTTGATTTTGGCTCTGTCCAAACGGTGATCGCGAGAGAAGGTGGCACAATGACGGTGGTGGGGACTTATGGTTATATGCCGCCTGAACAGTTTGGTGGGCGAACTGTGCCCGCATCCGATCTATACAGTTTGGGTGCAACTTTGCTGGCTTTGGTCACAGGCTCTCATCCTGCCGACCTGCCGCAAAAAGAACTGAGGATTCAGTTTGAAGATATTGTCCAGCTCAGTCCTGCTTTTAGCTTCTGGTTGCGGAAGATGACTGAACCAGGTTTGGATCGGCGCTTCACCTCTGCCCACGCATCACTACAAGCCTTAGAGCAGCAGAAACAACCCGATTTGGCGATCGAAGCCTCTCAAAAACCATCAGGCAGCAGAGTCTTATGCCGTAAAAGTGATAACTCGATCGAAATCTCGATCCGATCTATTGGTTTCGGGCTTGAGGTTTTGCTGCGCCTACTTTTTGCGATTGTCTGGAATGCTTTTCTGATGTTCTTTACCGTCTCATTACTCAGAGGAGCAGGTCAGATTTTTGTGTTTTTTGCCCTTTTCTCACTCCCGTTTTGGGGGATCGGCATTAGCTTAGCGTCAACTGTCTTATTTACGCTATTTGGTCAGTTACAGTTACGTCTTAACCAAGAGCGCATCGCTTTGTCCTACGAAATATTTGGCTTTGCGTTTAATCAGCCGCGTCCTACCCAAACACAGTCGATCGACAGACTGGAGTATAAAGCCCGTGCATTTGTCAAAGATTCTGATGGCGATCGGGTCGAGGTGAAACCCAAGTTGGCAATCTGTGCTGGTACACAAAGATATGAACTCGGTAGTGAAAATATGTTGAGCGATCGAGAACTTGAATGGATCGCCCATGAAATCAGTAGCTGGCTGGGTTTACCGATTACCAGAGTTTAGATTTATCTCAAGTTCAGCCCATGATTTGCGGCACGCGGAAGAAATCTTCTTCCCGATCTGGTGCGCCTTCAAGCAGGATCTCTTTGTCGGTGTAAGGGACAAGCGTATCGGGACGAGTGATGTTTACCATAGCGATTGCTCTGGTAGTAGGCTCTACGCCCACCAGCAAAGGATCTAACTCGCTCAATTGCTCAAAATAATCGAGAATCTCACCGAGTTGGCTGGTAAAAGAGACTTCTTCAGCCTCGCTAAGTTGTAAACGTCCCAAATTGGCAACGTGTCGGACTTGTTTTCGATCGATCATAACTAGTGCGTTTAAAAGAAAAGGTTTAAAACAAAAGGTTTAGAAGAAAACGTTAATGTCCGATCGACCTGTGGTTTTGAGCCAGTTTTGGGCTTCGATGTAATTGTTGGGCGCAATCCGCACAGCGCGAACCCAATACTCAGCAGCTTGATCGAATAGTTTTTCTTTCGCTTCTTCGTCTTCTTCTTTTTCAGCTTTGTAGTGATAGATCACCGCGATGTTGTTAAGTGCCGAGCAGTGACGAGGATTGAGATCGATCGACTGATAATAATACCCCAAAGCCTTCTCATGGTCGCCATTGCTGGCATGAATTAGCCCAGTATTGTAGAGAATATAGCTTCGATCGTAAGAATTTTCTTCCAGCAACAGAGCTGCTTCGTAGTTCTCTAAAGCCTCCGCATACTCACCATCACCCTGAGCCGACATGCCGTCGCGGTAATAGGCAAAAGCTTCTTTTTCTTTCTTACTGGCAGGAAAGAACTTGAGTATAGAGTCGGCAATGACGGTAAATGTTTGATCGACGAAGTTGTCGTTGCGCTGCGATCTAGCCATAGTTGAAGTGGGTTAGGGATTGAGAATTTATTTTGACACTGATACAGATAGCATATCAAAAGCTTCCGCCATCCTGACAAGATTGCGACTTTGAGCATTGAAGATTAATAATTGATTCATACTTCAGGTTTGAGATCGCGTTCCATTAATCCCTCAACTGCCTGAAGTGGCGTAATTTCATCATTCAACAAGCGATAGACATAGCGGCAAATCGGCACAGCAATTTGCTCTCGATCGGCTAGCTCGATTAAAACATTGGCAGTGTTGACCCCTTCGGCAGTACCGATAATCGCCCCGATCGCTTGCGCCAAACTTTTACCCTGCGCCAACCCGTAGCCCACCTGATAGTTCCGACTCAGCGAACTGTTACAAGTTGCCAACAGATCGCCCAAACCCGATAAGCCCCAAAAAGTCTCTGGCATTGCGCCAAAGTGTCTCCCCACTCGAATGATTTCGGTCATCGCCCTTGTAATCAACGCTGCTTTGGCATTTGTGCCTAGCTGCAACCCATCACAAACTCCCACCGCAATTGCAATTACATTTTTTAAAGTGCCGCCTAACTCAACGCCAAGTGGATCGGGATTGGTATAAACCCGAAAACTTTTGGTAGCAAAAACTTTTTGAATCAAATGTGCGGCAGACTCAGACTTGCTGGCAACGACTGTAGCGGCGGGTAATCCTAGCGCGATCTCTTGAGATAGATTTGGCCCAGATAGCACCACGATCGAATTGTGGGGAAAAGCCGCTTGCCAAATTTGTGAAGGTGTATGCCCAGTTTCAGGATCGAGTCCTTTGGTTGCCGTGACTAAAATTACATCAGGATCGATCGATCGACTTAGCTGATTAGCGATACTAGCTACCCCTTCGATCGAAATTGCGGAAATCACGATACTTTTGCCTTCGATCGACTGTTCGATCGACTCTGAACTATGACGCGACCATAGATTTACCTGATGATGATTGGACGACGCTAGCTGAGCTAAGACACTCCCCCACGCCCCAGCCCCAATTATGGTTAAATTCTCCACACCGATATCCACCTAATTTTTAACTAGCCCACAAAAAAATAATCAGACAGATCCTCTTAAAAGAACCTGCCTGATTTGACAATCCCAATTATCATCAGTTTTAAGTTGTTATTATATTTTTTTGAAATTAGATTCACGCTCAGATCTGCGCTCAGATTCACTTAGTTATCAGCATCAAGGCTGGCAACACCCGACATCGGTCTGTAAGTGTAGTTATGAGGACGAGAGACCTTCTGAATATCATCTTTGATCGTTTCGAGATCGACATAGCGATCGGCAACATTAATCAGATGATCGCTGGTCATCGATCGCAAACTCACAACTTCAACTCTGACTCCTCGATAGCTTGCGGCATCAACTGCATAAGCAAGATCGCCATCGCCACTAACTAGAATCGCCGTGTCATAAGAACCCGCGAGAGCCATCATATCAACCGCAATTTCAACATCAAGGTTGGCTTTTTTAGAGCCATCAGGAAGTTGAATCAATTCCTTAGAAATTACACGGTAACCGTTACGGCGCATCCATAACAAGAAACCTTGTTGCTTTTCGTTGGTACGATCGACACCCGTATAGAAAAAAGCTCTGAGTAGTCTGGAGCCTTCGGTGAGGCGGCATAGAAGTTTGGTGTAGTCAACTTCAATCCCAAGTTGAAGGGCGGCATAAAAAAGATTGGAGCCATCAATAAAGATCGCAACTCTCCCCCGATTCTCCATCACTTGTTCTGGTGTAAACGCAGAATCATTATCGAAATTTAACATTTTTTTCCTAAATAGAGTTGTTATAAGATTAGTTGGATAAAAATAATGAAATGTGAGGAATAATACCTATTAAACCAATTTTTCGGCGATTAAAGCTCTAAAAAATTGTTAAGAATCCACTCTCACATGACTTTATATACGTTTATTACCAATTGACCTCAATAAATAAGCACAAGATTTAATTACAAATAAGTACGGGTATTCTGATTATCTAGATCTTACTACACTTCACTAAGTATATATGCTTATTCTGAGAATGATGTCTAATTTGGTAGCTACTTTTTGTAATTTGTTTGTAATTGAGTGGATTTAATCTAGATCTACTTAATAACCGATGTAACTTCAAGACGCTGAAATATTGGATTTGGTTGCGGTAAAGGTTGACCTTCGATCAGTATTCCCCATTTTGCCTGTTCCCAATCAGGTGGAGAAGATTCCAGAAACTCTAGCCCTAGTTGGCTATAAACCAATGCACTCAGTCGTGGAGTGATCGGCGATAACAGGTATGCGGCAATTCGCGCGGCTTCGAGCACTGTATAAAGTGATTCGTCGATCGAATCTTGCTCACCCGATTTAAATAGTTTCCATGGCGCGACATCATCGATCAGTTTGTTGCAACTCCAAACTAGGTTGAGGATTTCTTCGCAAACTTGACGAAATGCTAAGTTACTGTACGCTGTCGCGACTCGATCTCCTAAGCCTCTTGCAGAATCGATCACTGGGTCTGTAAGGCTGGCTAATTTGCCCGAACCAGATGACGGCACCACATGATTGCAGTACTTATGCACCATCCCCAGACTGCGATTGAGTAAATTTCCTAGGCTATTGGCTAAATCGGCGTTGACGATCGATACAAATCTTTCTTCATTAAAATCACCATCACGCCCAAACTCGATCTCTCTCAGAAAGTAGTAGCGCACGGCATCAGCCCCATACCGACCAACTAAGTCAAAGGGATCGATCACATTTCCTAAGGTCTTACCCATTTTGATCCCATCTTTGGTGAGTAAGCCATGTCCAAACACGCACTTGGTAATTTCTAATTGCGCCGACATCAGCATCGCTGGCCAATAAACGGCATGAAAGCGCAGAATATCTTTACCAATCAAATGCAGTTGGATCGGATACCAATGTTTAAGCGCGTTTTCTAGAGTCGGCTCGTCGTCAGGATCGAGCAGGGCGGTAATATAGCCAAGCAAAGCATCGAACCAGACATATAGCGTGTGATTTGGATCGATCGGGACGGGAAAACCGCATTCTAGGTTAATTCTGGAAATCGAAAAGTCGTTTAACCCCTGCGCCACAAACCCCAATACCTCATTGCGTCTGGTTTCTGGTTGGATAAAATCAGGTCGATCGACGTAAAGTTGTTCTAAGCGGGCTTGATACTTTGATAGTCGGAAAAAATAATTTGCTTCATCTCGCCACTCACACGCAGTGGCAGTATGGATCGGGCAGTGGTGATCTGCGAGTAATTCTCTTTCCTCTTTAAATTCTTCACAAGCAACACAATATAGCCCCTGTTGCTGGCTGAGGTAAATATCACCTGCATCGTAAACTCTTTGAAAAAACTCATTCACGATCGATTGATGTCGTGGATCGCTAGTCCGAGAGAAGCGGTCATAGCTGATGTTAAGTTGCTGCCAGAGATCTTTGAACTGAGGCACTATTCGATCGCAATGCTCTTGAGCCGTTCGATTTAATTTTTCGGCGGTGCGCTGGATTTTTAGACCATGTTCATCCGTGCCAGTAATAAACAGCGTGGGATTTCCTCTCATGCGGTAAAAACGTGCCAGAGCATCAGCAGCAATCGTGGGGTAGGCACTACCAATATGAGGAATATCGTTGGCGTAGTAGAGTGGCGTAGTTAAAGCCACATGTTCAAGATTCATAAAACAGGATTAAAAAATCAATATTTAGGCAAATTTTGTCGCCTTTTGATCTCTTAACTTAACACAGGTCAGATGTTAAGAGAGTTTAACCAACTAATCGATCGATCTATCTGAATCGTTAGATTTGAGATTTTGAGTATTTTAACCTGTTTTAATCTATTGAGTCGATCGCAACAAGGCTGAATTCGTTGATATAATGACGTTCATCACTGGGGTGTCAACTAAAGTCGAAGCTTGGGAAATTGGAGAAAATCTTACCCAAGGTTTAGCTAATTTCAAGAGGGATTTGTACGCATGATTGAAATGAAGGTGGCGGGAATTGCTATAGATGCCGTCAGTCGTAACCCTATTGTTTTGTTGCGAGACTCAACTGACCGCAGAGCCTTACCAATTTGGATTGGGGAAGCGGAGGCTAAAGCGATCGTGACTGCACTCGATCCTAGACCCTCAGTCCGTCCGATGACCCATGACCTGTTCGCGAATATTCTTGATAACTGGTCATTGAAACTTGAGCGAGTTGTGATTCATTCGCTCAAAAATAGTACTTTCTATGCTGTGCTCACCGTAACCCAAGGAGAGATCAAAAAAGAGATCGATGCCAGACCAAGTGATGCAATTGCGATCGCTTTGAGAATGCGCTGCCCCATCTGGGTAATGGAAGAAGTGATCCTTGAGGCTTCAATTCCTGTGGATCAAGATGCAGATGAAGCAGATCGTCGGGCTTTTCGCGACTTTATTGCCGATATCAGACCCGAAGATTTTGTCAAAGGGCAATCAAATTAGTTGCTCATGCTTACCAGGCTCTTAACGGGCAAGCTCAAATCAGATTCTAGTTGCGCCTCAAACTATCAGCAATTTTTTCGATTGCGCTAGTTGCTTGATCTAGGTTTGTCATTTCCTGATTTGCCATGCTTCGATCGACTGCTTTTGAGGTCTTATAGTTTTGGTCAAATATTTGCTGCACGACTTCACCATCTTCTCCCAAACGTTGGAGCGACTTGCCATTAAAAGCTACCGACACACCCGCAGCATTTCCAGCGCGAATCACAATTTCTTTTTCGGCTGACCAAGTTTGTTTGGTTCCCTCTGAAAGTACACCTTCAAACTTAGTTTCGTTGTCTACTACAACTCGCACCCACGACTGAGCAGTGATCATCACACCGAGATTTACAGGTTTATTCCCAGTGAAGGTAAAACCAGTAGAGATCATGCCTTGAATCGCTACTAGATGATTTAGATCCACCCAAGGACTCGAATTGGCTTGATTAGGCTGAACTTGAGAACTAGTTGATGAAGTTGAGTTTGGATTTTTATCTATCGTGTTGTTTAAAGCCGTGTTATTTGAGGCTTGAACTTTAGGGGTTTGAGTTGGTGTGGCTTGAGAGGAAACTTGCGGAGCCCTTTTAGGTGTTGTGACGGTAGGAAGAGGTGTAAGTTGGGCAGATTTACTGAGATTTGTATCTTTGCTGCTTAATCGATTTGCCGAGGAAGGGTTGAGGAAAGTAGACAAGATACTTACAGAGCCTGCAATCACTAAAATATAGAGAGCATAAAGGTGGAGAGGACGCAGTTCGGCGGCAGGTGTCCCCGACCATTTTTTTGGATTATCGGATGGAGCGACTGGAAACTCTTCGGCAAGTCCTTCAAGCCCAACTGCGCTGCTATATTTACGGATAAAACCTTGGATATAGACAGCTTCAGGTAGCATGTCAAGATTTCCTTCTTCGATCGCTTTCAAGTGGCGTTCAGCGATCAGGGTTGATGCTGTTACTTGGTTGAGAGAAATATCTTTACCTTCGCGCATCTGTTTGAGTTGTGCGCCGATCTCTGCTAGTTTGCTTGCTTGGTTATATTTACTCACGGCATTTAACTAGTTCTACAATATAAACCATATGGACATTTGACACTTATATTCGACATCTGGATCTCTCACCTGCAAATCAATCAGATTTCCCCCAACATTATTTGCTGTAAGGGCTTAACTTAGATTAAAACAAGCTCAAGCTTGAACCAGTAAGTTTCTAGCTAGCTTGCCTCAGGTTGAATCTAAGATCGACCCTGAAGTTGATAGAAATTACTAGATACCTATTTTTTGTAACATTTAAGCAATGTTTTAAATGCTCGTTACATATATTAGCATTCTAATTACATACTGATTTACTCAAAACTAATATCTAGAGCAGGTATGGATCTAGCGGCCTGGAATCTAGCTTAAAATTCAATTCCAGGCTGGGCTTTAACTCCTTGAGATCGAAATGGATGCTTGATCAATTTCATCTCTGTGACTAGATCGGCTACGGCGATCAGTTCTGAAGGAGCACCTCGCCCCGTCAAAATAATGTGCGAGTCGTCAGGCTTTTGCGCTAGCTCAGTCAGAATTGACTCTACCTGCAAATAGCCAAGTTTTAAAGCGATATTAATCTCATCAAGCAAAACCAATTTGATTTCGGGGTTATGGATGAAAGTAATGGCGATTTCCCATGCTTCCTGAGCTTTAGCAATATCTCGATTTCGGTCTTGAGTCTCCCAAGTAAAGCCCTCGCCCAGTGCCAAGAAGCTAATCTGATCGCCCCATCGATCGAATGCCGCTTTTTCCGCAGGATTCCAAGCACCTTTGATGAACTGGACAATCGCCACTTTGTAACCATGACCAAGCGATCTCAACACCATGCCCAATGCTGCCGTAGTTTTACCTTTGCCCTCACCAGTGTTGACGATAATCAAGCCTTTTTCTAGCTGTCGATCGGCAACTCGTTGAGCTTGAATTTCTTGGCGACGTTGCATTTTCTGGCGATGCTGCTCATCTGTGATCTCTGTCATGTTTGTGCCTCAAATTCCCAGAACACTCAAGTCTAAATGAGTAGCGATCGAATCAGCCACTCGATCCAATATATGCTCTCGTTGCTCTTGATAATTACCGATTTCTATGGGCAGGTCAGGCATCTGTTTTCTTTGGCGTAGCAGGTTCAGCCAAGAACGTCGCCAAATCCCGTTATCGAATAATCCGTGTAAATATGTGCCCCAGATTCGATCGTCAGATGAAACCATGCCCAAATCTGGATCGTCAAACAGAGCTTGGATTTGAGCATTCTCAGTCAAGTTCGATCGACCCTGATGAATTTCATACCCATCGATCGACGCAGTTTGGGGGTGAATCGAAGCGACTTGACGTTGCCTGAGAATTTTTGCCCCATTGATTGAGGTAGTAATCGGTAATAAGCCCAACCCTTCATATTCACCAGGTTGACCTTCTAGCCCTGCTAAATCACTAATACTCTGCCCTAGCATTTGGAAACCGCCACAGATGCCGATGACCGTCCCACCTGATTTCACATAAGCTTGAATTTGCTCGATCATTCCAGCGGCTTTGAGCACTAATAGATCGGGAATCGTGGTTTTCGAGCCTGGAATAATCACAACATCAGGATTGCCAAGATGATCATGAGGCATCACATATTTGAGATCGATCGAAGGCTCAGCAATGAGTGGGTCAAAGTCAGTAAAGTTAGAAATTCGAGGCAAGCGGATTACAGACACATGCAGATCGGCAGGAGCAAGTCGGCTACGGCGTTCCAATAAGCTGACCGAATCTTCGGCGGGGAAAGCGATATCTAGATGTGGAATTACCCCAATTACTGGAATGCCCGTGTAGTCTTCTAGCCAATCGATGCCTGATTCTAGGATCGATCGCTGACCACGAAAATTGTTGATCACTATGCCTTTAATCATCGATCGTTCATCTTCATTTAGCAAAGCCAAGGTTCCGACCACATGAGCAAAAGCTCCCCCCAATTCGATATTCACGACCAAAATTGTGGCGGCATTCAGATGTAATGCCACGCGCATATTGGTTAAGTCTCGGTGCTTTAAGTTAATCTCGGCAGGGCTACCTGCGCCTTCGCAGATTACTAAATCGAATTTCAGAGCAAGTTGAGCTAAAGCATCCTGCACACACTGCCAACCAGGTTCAAAATAGTCGCGATAGTAATCTGCGGCCTGTGTCACTCCAACCGCTTTACCGCCAAAAATCACCTGAGAAGTCATATCCCCTTGGGGCTTCAGCAAAATCGGATTCATCTCTACGGATGGCTCTACTCTGGCAGCCCATGCTTGCACCGCTTGAGCATAGCCAATTTCACCACTACTACCGTCTTCTCCCAAGGTGACGTAGGAATTCAACGCCATATTTTGTCCTTTAAAGGGAGTTACCCGCCAACCTTGACGACTAAAAATGCGACATAAAGCCGCACAAATCATCGATTTCCCAGCATTAGATGTGGTTCCCACCACCATGATTGATTTCATTTTTTTGAGTTAATGATTTTGAGAGCTTGAGATAATTAGATTTTTACCTGCATTTTCACGCAACCGCTAAAACAAGTTCCCGCAAATAATTATGCTTGCACTGGTACTCAGATCGGCGTGAATGGTAATGCTATTGATCTTACAGCCCTAGTAAAATGGAGTAATTAAAAGACCTTGCCACCCTATATGGTCTTCTTTCAGAGGGTTCTACTATGTACTTTTACTGTGTAGCTGCTCTCTTTTTATTTTTTAGAAAGAATTGCTAAGAGATAGATCTAAGAAGCTTGCGTGAAGATTGTTAGAATGGCAATATATGAATGCTTTATCCTGGAGAGTCCATTATGGTTAGGCAAAAAAATTTAATTGCAGGCATTGCCTCCTGTTTGACTTTGAGCATACCCACCGTGTCTCTAGCGGCATACATTCCACCCTCCGATCAGGTTCCTCCCAAAACTAGGGGGACGATTGCGGCTCGTCGTTCTGACTGTAATGCCAATAAGTTTGAGGATAAGTTTCAAGAAACGAATCACTCTGCCTATCTTACTGCCCTTGCGCCAGAGAGCTATATGGGCAAGACAACTTCTACTCATCCCACCTTCGCTTGGTTTATAGATAAGTCAGTTGCTGTGCCGTTGCAATTCAGTTTGTACGAACATGAAACCACTACGAAGAATCTCAAACCCCAACCGCTATTCACAAAAACCTTGGATAGCGTACCAGGGATAATGAAGTTGACATTGCCTCAGGATACTCCAGGCTTGTCTATGGGTAAAACCTATGCCTGGCAAGTTGTGCTGCTCTGTAGTACTCAAAGCCCTTCTCAAAACTCTTGGATTCGCCGACCATTTCAAATTTCAGGGGTTTCGCCTTTGCTTGGACAAATGATCGGTGCAACTGATGACCCCGTGAAAAAGATGAATCTTTATGCGGAAGCTGGTTTGTGGTACGACGCACTCAATGTGGCTTTGTCGGCAAACGCAAGTCCTCAAATTAATCGATCGATGTCGGCTTTATTAAATAACCTCGCCAATCTAGAAAAGCAAAAAGAGCCAAAGGATGCCCCAGTAGCAACTCTTTTTAGTGAGGCTTTGCGTGAGGTTGCCGCCGCCAACTTGAATCGTTAAGCGGTTTCTGGTAAAAATTTACCCATTCCAAATAGCCCCTAAATCCCCAATTCTGGGGACTTTGATTTCAGAACCCCCAGAATTGGGGGCAGGGGCTAGGTAGATTCTTTAAAGGAAATGCCCTTAGTTCTGATTTGCCTAGATTTTAGAGTAATTAGAGATCGCGTATTGATTGAAGCCAATTAATCAGTACGTAAATTTCGGCTGCTGATATTTTGGGACAATAAATAGTCATAACTAGCTGAATAGCTTGAATATCGCCCCCTAAAGTGAAGCATAATGTAGCTACTAATACTAAGGTTTGATTAAGCAATTAATATTTAAGACCCTTGCGTTGTAAAACTATGCGCTTCCCCACCGCAACAGTATTGTTGTCTGTATCGCTATGTGCGGCTTGTCCTGCTCAAGCTCAGACCGTGCTGGATGGGAGTACTAATTCGCTAGTAAGGGGCAATCTTATTTCACCTGTAGAGGGAGGGACTGTTAGTGGTAGCAATCTATTTCATAGCTTCAAACAGTTTAATGTACCGACATCTGGTGTGATATTTGGCATCGATCTGTCTTCTTATGTTATTGGCAGCGAAATCAAAAATATTATTAATCGGGTGACAGGCAGTGACCCCTCTGCGATTTTAGGCAAGATTGAGAGTCGTGCCGCTTTCCCAAATGCCAACTTGTTTCTGATTAATCCGAATGGCATCGTATTTGGGCAAAATGCGCGGTTGGATATTGGCGGATCTTTTTCTGCTTCTACTGCGACTGGAATCAACTTTGATAACGGCAGCACATTAACTACTAATCTGACTTCTGCTTTTCCTGAAAGTGAACCTCGAAGTTTTCAGTTTGCTGTTACGCAACCTGCGGGCATTCTCAGTCAGGGCAATTTGGCGGTAGGAACGGGACAAAGCATCACTTTGGCTGGCGGTAGTGTGGTTAGTACGGGGAGTTTAGAAGCTCCTGATGGTTCGGTACGTGTGGCAGCAGTGCAGGGGAATAGTGAGGTGATTCTGCGATCTCCTGATTCGATCGCAGGTTTACGCATTGATGCTAACGCTGTACCTAGCTCATGGCAGGGCACAATCGCTGAGTTGCCAAAGTTGGCTAAGCTGCTGACAGGTGATGCGATAGGCATTGAAGCTAATCAAGTAGTTGTTAATCCTGACGGTTCGCTCCAACTCGTTTCATCGGCTCTGGCAACTGGGATAGCTACAGTTTTACTTCCGACAGGGCTATTTGATACTACAGGTAGGTTTAGCATTAAAGCTGGGGATGCTGCAATTAAGCAGATCGCGGCTGGTGTCGGTCAAATTATCGCCAGTGGGAATATTGCGCTTTTGTTGCCAAATATCCAAACCACACGGGAATTGTTTCTGACCGCCAGAGATACGATTACGATTCGAGATACTGCCTCTGCGCCTGCTGTAATTAGAGCTGGCGGCACGATCTTTATGCAGGGCGATCGAAGTATCGACATCCTGTCATTAAACTTCGCGGCAAACTTTATTGAGAGCGTATTTGGCAGCATCTCATTTACCAGCAACGGCAATATCTTGTTAGACGGATACTTTAAAATCCCAGACAGCCCCACGCGGGGAATCTTTGCAACTCCTCTCCCAGATGCTCTGCCAGGGACAACAGTAAAGTTGCGTAGTGCGATTAACTTCGATCTGGCTAGAGGACAAGTCTTCTTTAAGTTGCCAGCTAGTCAGTCGAGTATTCAAACAAATATTAAACAATATCGGGAAATTCTGGCGGTTGATAGTCGCACCGCCGCAGTTGTGACTGGTAGCAATGTGCCAAAAGCTGACTCACCCGATCCAAAGCTCACCAATACATCCGAAAGTGCGCCACTTGGCTCTGCTACCCCTAAGAATGGATCGGAGCCAAAACCTTCGCCATCTTATCCAGTCAGCATAATTCCCACGATTGGGGGAATAGTGAACCCGAATATACCTGGGAATAAGTCTCTTAGCGATGTGGCAGGACTATTGTTGGAAGGCGGGTTAATCCTAGAGGCACGCCAAGCTCTAGACCAGTCGATCGTTCAAGAAATTAGCAGTTATGTGGGCGAGTCAGCTCAGCCAGATTCTCCGTTAGCGGATGTTGTCGATCTCAGCCTAGAGCAGCAGCAACTTTACACTAAATATGCTCAGCTTGAGGAGCGGATTACTATTCTCGATCGAAGATTGGTAGCTTTATCGCAAGTCCCAGAGCCAAACAGAAATGAAAGCCAGCGATCTCAAGTTGTCGATCTCACCAAACAGCGTGACTTCACTAGTAAGGAGTTACAGAATTTCTCCAGTCGTCCAGAAGTCTCGAAACTCGCCCGTCACGTCAGCGAAGTTCGCCTTGCAAAACTCCAGAACAACCTCAAAAGTTTAAATCAAGGCGCAGTATTGCTCTATCCATTGATTCTGGACGATCGATTAGAGTTGATTTTAGTCACGCCTGATGGTGAGCCAATTCGTCGTACTACCTATGTCACCCGCAAGCAACTAGATGAGCAGATCAGAGCTTTTCGTAATGGTCTAGAAACGGTTTACGATCCTGCGATCGATGCCAGGATTCCAGGGCAGAAGTTATATGAATGGATGATCGAACCGATCGAACAGGATTTGATAAATAGTAAAGCTAAGACTATTCTCTATGCTCCTTATGCTCAGTTGCGATATGTACCATTGGCAGCTTTGTATGATGGCGATCGCTGGTTGATTGAACGGTTTCGGATTAACAATATTACTTCCGCGAGCTTGCAGGACTTCAGCACTAAATCTCAAGTAACAAATAGCATTTTTGCAGGAGCGGTGACCAGGAGTGCGAGTTTTAAAATCGGCGATCGATCTTTTAATATGCCAGGCTTGCCTTTTGCTCGTCGGGAAGTCGAAAATCTGGCTGCGATGATGCCCAACAGCATTAAGCTGCTTGATAACGATTTTAGTCCCGCTTCAACTAAGAGTCAGTTAAATAAGCATTCCCTGATCCATTTGGCGACTCATGCGGCTTTCTTGCCAGGCAAACCTAAGGATTCATTTATTTTGTTTGGTAATGGCGAGCGAGTCACGCTTGAAGATGTGAAAAAATCTGACTGGCAGATGAAAAATGTTGATTTATTTGTGCTGAGTGCTTGTGATACAGCTTTAGGTGAGGTTTTAGGTAATGGCGAAGAAATCCTTGGCTTTGGCTATCTCATGCAACAGAGCGGTGCTAGGGCATCGATCGCCTCGCTCTGGTCGGTGGATGACGGCGGCACACAAGTTTTGATGGATATTTTTTACTCGATCATTAACAAGCCTGGGATGACCAAAGCTGAGGCGCTGAGACAAGCCCAGATCGCTCTGATTACAGGTGACTTTGAAGCACTGGGGCCTGAAGGTGCTCAGATTCGACAAAACATCAAAAACCGCTTACCCGCAAGCGTGGCAGAGTATCTGAATCATCCCTACTACTGGGCCCCTTTTATCATGATTGGCAATGGTCTTTAACTGAAAAGAAAAGTCCTACTCCCCTATCCTTGCAAGGAGAGGGGCTGGGGGTGAGGTCACTAAAGCTTAAATACGCGATGCTGAAGTGAAGGCATTTGTCGCCGCACCTGTTCTAATCGCGACGGCGTGATCTCGGCGATCGCTACGCCAGTTTGGTCACCAGCATCAGAAAGAATTGTCCCCCAAGGATCGACGATCATGGCGTGTCCGTGAGACTGACGGCGGGGATTGTGTAGACCGACTTGGGCAGGAGCTATGACATAACAAGTATTTTCGATCGCTCTAGCTTGGAGTAAAACCTGCCAATGATCTTTACCTGTAAATGCGGTAAAAGCGGCTGGTACAAATAGAATATTCGCGCCCTCACTGGCAAGATAGCGATATAGTTCAGGGAATCGCACATCGTAGCAAACTGACAATCCTAAATTACCTAATCGATCGGAATAGAACACAGGTGGTGGTTCTGCGCCTGCAACGATTGTCTGGGATTCTTGGTAGGTATTACCGTCGGGAAGATTGACATCAAATAAATGCATTTTGCGATATCTGGCCAGCTCTTCACCTTCTGGGCTAACTAATAAGGCAGTATTAAACATTTTGCCAGTGGTGTCCCCCAACGCTGGTACTGGAAACCCTCCCCCTAAAAGCGTAACGTGGTAACGCCGCGCCATTAATACCAAAAAATCTTGGCTGGCAGTAGCGATCTCTTGGGCTTGCTTTACTTTTGCCTCTTCATCGCCGAGGAAGGAAAAATTCTCTGGTAAGCAGACTAATTCAGCCCCACGATTGGCTGCTAATTGAATTAGATCTTCGGCTTGGGATAAGTTGTGCTGCACGTCTGGCAAACTAGTCATTTGCACAGCCGCCGCTAAATATGGCTTCATCGCGATTTCAGACTTTTTCTAATTGGCTTAATTTTACGTTAATCGGCATCAGAAGCAGTATTTTCTTGATTAGAATCAACTTCACTGGAAAGATCGGTAGGAGTTTCGATCGAAACCTCGGCTAATTCTGACTGGGCTACTTCTAAATTTTCGATCGACTCCAAATTCGGTTCAGATTCTGGAGTTAGATCCACCGAAAATTCTTCTACTTCTTCAATTAGCTCTGGCATTAGCATAATCGTCTTGTCAAGATGTTCTTGGAACTCTTCGAGTAATTCTGACGAAGGTTCTTCAGATTTTTCTAGGGGTGGATTTTGGGCGAGATCGCTAATAGGTTCAGGAATAAGCTCAGAAATAGGTTCAGGAATGGACTCGATTGAATCTGGATCTGGCGAACTTACTGGGGCAGATGGAGCCGCTTTTCGTGCAGTTTTGGGAGAAGTTTTGAGAGATGTTTTGGCAGTAGTTTTTGGTGCAGTGAATTCTAGTAACTTGGTCGATCGATTCCCTAAAATCGTAAACCCAGCCTTGATTCGATCGATTTCATAAGGAACGGTGTTAGCAAATTCGGTTTCAGACACCAGCAAAATTCTCAATGCTGCTACACCTGTTTGCCACAGCAGGCTACTAATTAACAAAAATACTACCGACCACAACACACCCACCAATCGCAAGATTGAAGGGAAAGGGATAATTCCTGCGGCGAGGGGCGCAGTGATGAACATTTGCCGAAAAATCACGTAGATAAACACACCTGCAACCACGGCAACCCAGCCAGTTACATAGCTTTTGAGTATGGTTAAAATTCGCCTCTGATCTTCATTCAGAGACTCGCTCGGTTTATGCACAACCCATAGACTGAATAGCGATAGCGGTTTCTGCCACTGCAACCACACAGTTAAACCAATCGGTGGCAGCCCCAGCAGCAAAGTCTCTAGCCAGCCTGGAAATACAGGATCGCCAACTGCCAGACCAATCATAGACAGCACTAGAGTCAGTGGTACAGCCGCAAGTAGGGCGACATGGATCCAGACAAAAGGATCGATCGATGCGTAAGTTTTTCTCAAGAAAGGGAGTAGAGGGCGATTACCAAGATTCTGTTGTGACATATTCAAAGTCCAGAGAATGCAATATGTTACCAGGTGACATACTCCCGACGTTGACCCTATCGGTTACAACGCAGGCTTCTCGGCTCATGTCCCACCATTGAAGGAGTACCGCACTTTGAGAAGTTCCTACATCTTTCGGTCTTTCCTAGATTGCAAGAGACTTACAATCCCCGTTCAGAACCCGTCCGCAGGCAATTTGTTTATAGTCCACGAGATAGACCTCCCGCCGACTTTATGAATATTGTTTTGAGCTTTCCTTTCTTCCTTGCGTTGGCGCGTCACCGTTACAATTTCGAGGGTGATATTTTTCTCGACACACAATAAGGAGGGGTGGAAAAACCTTGTAAACAGTTTATTGTCGTTCCATTCTACACTTTTCGCGGTTCATCCCGACGCTGACTTTGGGACAGGTACAGCGCGGGACTTCCCGTCTAGAAGTTAAATGATATCGATCGCCTAAACTAGAGTGTTGGCTAGCAAACTCAAAATATAGATCAATGAAATTAAAACTTAATTTAATCGGTATCTTACTATTAGGACTGTGTTTTGGTTCGATCGAATCGGGACTAGAACCTGTCCATGCTCAAACAGATAGCAGCTTATCGACAGTTGTAAGGCGCGGGCATATTCGCTATGGTATTGACGCTTCGATCGGTGGGCCATACCTCTACTGGAATCCCAAAACTCAATATTACGATGGGTTTGAATGGGATCTGATCAAAGAAATTAGTCGTCGTCTGAAGCTAGAGGCAAAGCCAATCAATACTCCTTGGGCAGGTCAACCCGCCAGTTTAGAATCCCGTCAGATCGATCTTATTCTCAGCATCCGTGAGCGCGGCAGTTTAACCACTGGTACGAATAAGCCAAAATTTGCCGAAACAGTACCCTACTATCTCAATTCCCAGCGAATTCTTACAAATAAAGATTCTAAAATTTCTACCTTGCGAGATTTAATTGGTAAACGAGTTGGTGTTGTAGCTAACAGTGGTGGCGCAGCAGTTCTGGAAACATATAACAGTAATCGTGGGAATGCGATCCGCCTGTTTTCCTCTCGCGATATTGAGCGCATGTTCGCCCAACTACGCGATCGACAGCTCGATGCCATGCTATTGGATGAGCCTGTAGCAATTTGGCAAGTACGGCGGAATTCCAACCTCACTGTAGTGGGTGAACCGCTACTGCCGATTAGCTTGGTCGCGATCGTGAATAAAGACGATGAAACACTCAAAAAAGCAGTTAATCAAGCCTTAATTCAGATGAAGCAAGAGGGTAAACTAGAGTCAATTCTTAGGAGATGGAAGCTGTGGGACAACAACCAAAAGTCTTTACAATCAGCCGTGGTATTGCCAGCCATAAGCTTAACGACCATTACGCAGTTCTAGGATTGCCTTTGACTGCCGATGCCACCCAAATTCGCAAAAAATACCTCAAACTTGCCAAAATCTTGCATCCCGATCTACCTGGACGCAGTGCCGATCAGACAGAGTTTGCCAAAAATTTCTTGGCGAAAATGGTTAATCCCGCCTATCAACTTTTAAACAGCGATCGAGATCGGAGTGAATATTTCGCCACCTTGCGCCTATTTGCTCAGACCCTCAAACAAAAGCAATTCCAATTTGAGCCGCAGTCAGATGTTGCCAAAAAACTTCAGAAATTTCCCCATGTGACCAACTACACCAAATTTTTTAACGAAATTACAGAGTTGCAATACCAATCTCTAGACAAATTACTCGATCGCACCAATGATCTCAGCGAACTCAACTTGATCTACTTGATCATGCAGGACGACATCATCCCAATGTCCGCCAAGCCCAAAGACTCAGGCGATAACACAATTGGCACAACAGCTAAGCCTGCATCCCCCGCCCTACGAAATATTCAGTTTGCCCAGTTAATGATCGACAAAAAACAGTGGGTAGAGGCGATCAAAGAGTTAAGAGCTGGCGAAAAATTAGATCCAAATAATGCCAAAATTCATGCCTTGATTGGCTTAGTGCAGATGAACCAAGGAATAGCGGTCATGGCAAAAAACAGCTTTCAAAAAGCCCTCAAGCTTGACCCCAAAGAGCCTACTGCCTTGAAGTATGTCAACCAAGTTAGTAGTCCCGCTCAACAGGGATCTAAGTCTGCACCCAAAAAAGAGGAAAAGAAAGGTGGCTTCTTTGGCTGGGGCAAATAACCCTTAATTGTTGGTTGGGGACTGTTGATTGGTGATTGATTCATCCAGATTTTGAAATAGTTCTTGCAAGCCAATCCGATAAATATGTGGCCAACCACCGCTAGACTCTATATCTCGCAGCAGGTCAAACAATCCGTGGCGGGTATTTGGCAAAGCGGGTTGAAATAGTTCCTCACAAATATCATTGTGCAAATGTTCTAACAAACGCAGGATAGCTAGAAGCTTAATCGGATCGTCTTGGTGTTCTTTTGCCATCGATCGAACCTTTTCCACCACAATCAACATCTCTGCGGAAATGCTTTCGTTAATCTGCTCCAAAACAAGTACCCTCACGCACGTTAATATAAGATCGGAATTTTTCTATATGTCAAAACCAAAGTGTCAGTTTTAAATCCAAGAATAGCAATTAAGCAATCTTGGTCTGGCGATTCAAAGTTTGCCACGAATATGCCTAAAGTATGTCCAATTTCTCTATTTATGAATTTTTAAGAGGTTAATTATGAGTTATCGCACCTTTACTAGAGTCATTTTAGCTGTGTGTATCAGCTTTGCTACTCTTTGGGTGAGTGGAAACGCGATCGCCGCAGATCGATCGCTGACCTATGATGAAATCGTAGGCACAGGCTTAGCGAATCAATGCCCCGATATGGTTACGAGCGCAAGATCGCGTAGTATCATCCCACTCAAAGCTGGCGAAAGCGTCCAAATCACCGATCTATGTTTACAGCCTGTAGAATTTTTTGTCAAAGAAGAATCACCAAATAAGCGCAAACAGGCTGAGTTTGTTCGCTCTAAACTCATGACCCGCGCCACATCTAGCATCGACTATGTCAAAGCTTTGGTCACCGCAGAAGCTGACGGCAGCCTCAAAATCGTTGAGCAAGAGGGCATGGATTATCAACCGATCACAGTGCAAATGCCAGGTGGCGAGCGCGTCGCTCTGCTATTTAGCATGAAAGGCTTTATCGGCTCCACCCAGCCTGGGATCAACGGCATCAGTACTTCCGTTGATTTTGAAGGCACAACTGATGTTCCAACTTATCGTGGAGCTAACTTTATCGATCCTAAAGGTCGTGGTTTGGCAATTGGCTATGATGCCGCCGAAGCTTTACCAGGAAAACGTGACAGCTTTGAGAAAAGCACTAAGGACGACTCCACCACAAAGGGTAAGATGTTCTTACAAATTTCCAAACTCAACACCGAAACCCGCGAAATTGCTGGCACTTTTGAGTGCGATCAGTTCTCTGGCACAGACCTCGGCGCAGTTGAAGCCAAAGAAGTCAAAATTCGTGGCATCTTCTACGGCAAAGTGAGCTAGATCTTCAGGTCAAACTCAGACCGTAATTACATCAGGGTGGGCATTGCCCACCTTATTTTTTACGCTAAACCATTAAATTTTTACCAAGAAATTGGGTCTAAAGCCCTGTCCTTATAGGGCGGCTTTTTCTTGGCATAGTTTTCTGTTTTTTTTGCTCTATTGTATGTCGCGATAGGATACACTTTTTGTAGTGGATAAGGTAATCAACCACTTTAAAAACCTTGCTGTCGAAAGACAAGCTGAACCTTGACAATTAAATCTA
>ENA-ORBV01001273-ORBV01001273.1-microbial-mat-metagenome-genome-assembly--contig:-NODE-1273-length-56590-cov-15.205369_pt1 | contig 56590 bp, 45 predicted proteins | sample MGYA00237777_ERZ505514 | MGnify/ENA primary metagenome ERZ505514 (study PRJEB26160, sample SAMN06269048) | microbial mat metagenome | isolation source: Oligotrophic lake microbial mat | place...
CGACCCTCCCCTAGCCCCTCCCTAGGAGGGAGGGGAATAAGAAAACGCCATATGCCTTTGCCCTGCAGGCCGGTGGCGTCCGCGACTTGTTAAGTCGCGGCTTATGAAGCAGCACACTTGCCGCGCTCATCGTTTATGCTGCCTTGCGAGGTAGCACACCATGAGCGAAACAACGAGTGAAGCCGCGCCGCCAACTCCACCTGCGCGCAAGAATCCTTTCGCCTTCTGGCACTGGAAACTGCACTGGCAGATTCTGCTGGGGCTGATTGTCGGGGCGCTGATTGGCTATGTCAGCGGCGCGATTGCGATCAGCACTTCGGAAGCAATTAAAGCCAGTGGCGCGAAGCCGCAAGGGGCCAAGGATATTGTCGTCGCGCGCTGGGATTTTCTGCTCTTCAAACTCATCGGCGATCTGTTTCTCAACGGCCTGAAACTGATCGTCATTCCGCTGGTGACCAGTTCGATCATCCTCGCCGTCGCAGGCCTTGGGGCACAGGCGGGCTTTGGTCGCATGGGCCTAAAGACGCTCGCCTATTACATGTGTACGAGTCTGGTGGCGATTCTCATCGGTCTGTCGCTGGTGAATTTCATCAAGCCCGGCATCGTGCCACCCGATCCAGTCACCGGCCAGGCTCGCACGCTGCTCAATGCGGACATCGTTGCGAAGTTTGATGCGGAAGCAGCAGATGTGAAAAAGAAAGTCGGCGACCGCACCGGCAGCGATTTTCTCAATGTCTTTCTCACCATGATCCCCGACAACCCTGTCAAGGCCGCTGCCGATGGCAACCTGCTGGGACTGATCGTCTGCTCGCTGCTCATCGGTTTTTTCCTCTCGAAACTCACCGGCAACCCGCAGATTGTCTTCCGCGATTTCTTTCAGGCGATCAACGACATCACCATGAGCATCACCGATCTGGTGCTGCGCTTTGCGCCGCTGGGTGTGGCGATGCTGGTGGCTGGGACGATTGCGGAAAATTATGCAGCGCTGGCCCAGGATGATCGCTTTTCCGATTTCATCACAGGCATCATCAAGTTCACCATCACCGCCTTGCTCGCCCTGATCATTCACTTTGCGATTGTGTTCCCGATCCTTCTCTGGCTCTTCGCACGTGTGAATCCCTGGCGTCATTACAAGGCGATGGCCCCCGCGCTGATGACCGCTTTCTCCACAGCGAGCAGCAACGCGACGCTGCCGGTGAGCATGGAATGTCTGGAGGAACGCGCCGGTGTCTCGCGGAAAGTCACCAGCTTTGTGCTGCCCCTGGGCGCGACGGTCAACATGGATGGCACAGCGCTCTATGAATGCGTGGCTGCCATCTTCATCGCGCAGGCGTTTGGTGTGGAGCTTTCATTCACTCAGCAATTTTTCGTCGTCATCGTCGCGCTCTTCACCAGCATCGGCGTGGCCGGTGTGCCTTCCGCATCACTGGTCGCCATTGTCATCATCCTTCAGTCGCTCACCGATCAGCTCAAGAGCCAGGGCATTGATGTCAACCTCGAAGCGGGCCTGCCGATTTTGCTGGTGTTTGATCGGTTTTTGGATATGTGCCGAACGAGTGTGAATATTTTTTCCGACTCAGTCGGCGCGGTGATTGTGGCGAAGACGGAAGGCGAATCGAGCGTGCTGAGCAAGGCGGCGTGAAAGTAAGGCGCACACCGTTGGGAGGCTGCGAACCACGACCGCCAGGGAGTGGATGCTTTGGATTTTATGTTCACATGGGACCGCACTTCACGGTCGCGGCTCTTTTTCGGACAGTGGCTAATTTTCTGCACCATCGCCGTTGACGGGCATCTCCATCGGGCCGCGCTTCGCCTTGGCGCGCAGCCAGTTGATGGATTTCATCACGCCGCGTCGTTTCACTGCCCAGCGTTCGAGCCGGTACTTGCCGGGGAAGGTCATGAGCATGAGCGCGACGAGAAGGGTGAAGATGCCTTGCCCGGGCAGGATGAGCATGGCGATGCCCGCAATGAAGAGGATGATGCCCAGTAGATTGCGAATGATGAGCACGAGGATTCGCATCGCCGGCTGCTGCCGGGCAATGGGGCTTGGCGGTCGCTTGTGTCGAACGAAATAATCCGCAGGCAATCGCGCCACCAGCCAGGGGATGATCAGCAGCGAGCCGATGAACATCACCACCGAGGCGAGTCCCAGCCACCAGAGCAGCGTATCGTGTTGTCGAATCCAGTCGAGCATGGTGGAGAATGTTATGCGCCAGGCATGGGAGCTTGAAGCTCACTTGCCTGCCGCCCCGTGCTTATTCCGCAGGCTCATGGCGCTGCACGTAAAACATACTATCTGAAGCGCGCGGCCCCACCAGATGCCAGCTCAGCGGAAACTTGGGATGCTGAGCCTTGTACATCTCAAAAATCTTCTGGCCCCAGTTGTACTGCTGTTCGATATTTTTCTCGACCTTGACGGTGTCAGAGTTGGGGATGAACGTGCAGGTGGTGTAATCCCAATTGGGATCCAGGCGGATCATCAGATGGCCTTCATCCCACTCGATGGGGTAGCCATGCACGAAGCCTTCGCCGGTGTTGGGCGTGTGGTACCAGTAGCAGATGTATTTGTCTTTGTCAGCGGTCGAGGTGTCATTGGTGCCGCCCACGAGAAGACGGGCATGACTGACACGCACCGGCACGACGCCCCACTTCTTCTTGGCGATCCAGATTTTCTTATCGCTCACATCAAAGAGGCCCACGTGGGCATACTCGACGTGAATCACATCGGTGCAGTAACTCTTGTTGATCTTCTTGGTGCTGGCGGACACGGGAGGCTCGGGTTTCGGGTGGGCTTGGGATCAAAGCCCACGCACTCCTGTGCGTGGGTTCCTGACTCAATTGTAGTCGATCGCGCAACTCCGCTATCTTATGGCACCGTGCCCGACAGTGGGACGGCAACCGCGAGAACCCCCATGGCCTACGTCAGCACTTCCCAGTCCCCTATCGCCCACGCCCACCTTGCCCAGCGAAGTGATGGCGAGGTCGTACTCACCATTCATCACACCGACTATCAGCTCCACCTCGTGGCTGATAACGCTGCCGTCGCCGCCCTGCCGCTGCACAAACCTGTGACGGGTCGCATCACCGCCAAGGCCCGGCGGGTGGATGTCACGACGACAGGCGGCCGGTTTATCGAGCCGGTGTATGGCAGACCTCGCCGCGTGCAAGGCCGAATCAGCGGCCTCGATCCTGCCGCCAACACCATCACCGTGCAAACCTGCTGCCCGATCACTGTGACGCTGATGCCCAATCAGAAAGCGGAGCAGTTCGAGGTTGGGCAACTGGTGGGATTTGATGTGGAAAAGGGCGCGGCGTTTGAGCCGGGGCACGAGTAAGCTCCAAATAACAAATCGCAAATCACAAACAAGCTCCAAATGCTAATGGAAGGCAGAAAGCGGAAAAAGGGGGGGCCGAATATGGCCGACAATGAACCAGCCAAGCCGTATGATCTTGAGGAGCGAACCTTCCTATTCGCCAGTCAGGTTCGAGCATTCATTAAGAAGCTGCCACGCACACTTTGCAACCAGGAAGACGCCAAGCAACTGGTGAGAGCATCGGGCTCCGTGGGGCCAACTACATCGAAGCAAACGAGTCGCTTGGCAAGCGGGATTTTCAGATGCGCATCAAGATCAGCCGAAAGGAATCAAAGGAATCACGCTTTTGGCTACGGCTGATCGACACGAATGAAGAAGACGACCTGAACACCGATCGCCAGCGATTGATTCAAGAATCCACCGAACTGCTCAAAATATTTTCTGCCATTGTCCGTCGTGGAGAGTAGTCGATTTTTGGCATTGATCGTCTTCCCTTGATTATTGTTTGTTATTTGATGCTTGTGATTTGGAGCTTTCTCTCTCATGCAACTCAAACGTATTCTCGTCACCGGCGGTGCCGGCTTCCTCGGCTCACACATCTGCGACCGCATGGTCAGCGCGGGCCACGATGTCATCTGCCTCGACAATTTCTTCACCAGCCAGAAGAACAACATCACCCACCTCCTAGGCAAGCCTAACTTCGAACTCATTCGCCACGATATTACTCATCCGATGTGGCTCGAGGTCGATGAGATTTACAATATGGCTTGCCCCGCTTCGCCGGTGCATTATCAATACAATCCGATCAAGACCATGAAAGTATCCGTCATGGGCGCGATCAATGTATTAGGCATGGCCAAGCGTTGTAAAGCGAAAGTATTGCAAGCTTCCACCAGCGAAGTGTATGGCGACCCTACACCCGAACATCACCCGCAGACCGAAGCATATAGAGGCAACGTCAATCCCATCGGCATCCGCGCCTGTTACGACGAAGGTAAACGCGCTGCCGAGACTCTCTTCTTCGACTATCACCGCAGCAACGGCGTCAATATCCGCGTTGTCCGAATCTTCAATACCTACGGCCCGCGTATGCACCCTTACGACGGCCGCGTCGTGAGTAACTTCATCGTCCAAGCCATCACCGGCCAGGACCTCACCCTCTATGGCGACGGCTCGCAAACTCGCTCCTTCTGCTACTGCGATGATCTCGTCAACGCCATCATCGCCCACATGAACAACAGCGACGATTTCGTCGGCCCAGTCAACATCGGCAACCCCGGCGAATTCACCATCAAACAACTCGCTGAACAAGTCATCGAACTTACCGGCAGCAAAAGCAAAATCGTCTATCTCCCCCTGCCCAACGATGACCCGCTCCAGCGCAAACCCGACATCTCGCTCGCCAAGGAAAAACTGGGCTGGGAACCCAAGGTACCTCTGCGCGATGGCCTCATGAAGACCATCGATTATTTCAAATCACTGGACCTCTCCAAGTTCCGAAAACCGACGGATCACACCGCACACAAGAGCTCCGCTCAATCAAAATAATCAGGACACACAAGGCACGGGACCTTCAAGGTCTCGCGCCTTCGTACAATTGTGCTTATGCCCGATTCTGCGATTGATCCTGTGCGCGAGCCTTTGCTTGATCTGATCCATTCAGAGGGTCTGCCGCGCACGTCGCCACATGATTGTTCCTATCTCCCGGACAGACAGGCACAGTCCGAAGGATTCACTATTGCTTCGCTGCATGGCGAGACCTATCACGATCTGATGGACATGGGCTTTCGCCGCAGCGGCAAGGTTGTGTACCGCCCGCGCTGTGAAGGGTGCCAGGCTTGTGTGCCGCTGCGCGTGCCTGTGGCGACTTTCAAGCCGACCCACTCACAGCGCCGCACCCTCAAGCGCAATGCAGACCTGACCATTGCGGTTAGCGAACCCCTTCTGACCGACGAGAAGATCGCGCTCTATCAGCGCTACCTGACTCATCAACATCCTCAGTCACCGCAATCGGGGGACGCTGATGGCCTGCGTGAGTTTCTATATGAAAGTATTGTGGATACGTTGGAGGTGAACTATATCAAGGATGGCCGTATCGTTGCGGTGAGTATTCTTGATCTTTGCAGCCGATCTGTATCGACGGTCTATCACTTCTTCGATCCCGGCGAGGCAAAACGCAGCCTGGGCGTCTTCTCCGTTCTCACAGAAATAGACATTGCGAAACAGCGACAGATTCCCTATTACTACATGGGCTACTGGATTCAAGGTTGTGCGACAATGCAATACAAAGCCAACTATCAGCCGCACGAGATACTGATCGATGGTCGCTGGAAATGGGTCGATTCGGTGTCGTTGAAGATGTCCCCCGCCGACGAAACATGACAATCTGCTCAGCCATCGGGCGTATCGAGGATCTGCCGCAGCCGCACGGCAAGGTCATCGGGATAGCGGGCGCACCACGCGTCGTCGATAAGGCCGACGCTGATCATGTCCTGTAGATGCACCTGATCCTTGAGTCGGAAACTCGTGAGCTTCATGCGGACAAGTGCTTCCAATTCGACCGTTGAGAAGTCGCCTTCCGTGTTTGCTTCGTTCACATCAGCGATGGGGTGTAGATCACCCGCTCGCACTTTTTCATTCGCATAAAGGATGTGGACAGCATCGCGTGCCTTTGCTCCTTCACCATCGAGAAACATATCGATGCCCGACACATGCCGGAATATAAAACCTGCCGACTCCAAGGCCGCCGTCGCCGCCTCGAAATCAGACCGGCGAAGAATAATGTTCACATCCTGCGTATTGCGGACTGCTGCTCTATCCACACGCCCCACCCATGCCGCCACTGCATTGCCCCCCGTCACAGCATAAGGCACCGCCGCCGCCTCCAGCGATCGGCAAGCACGTAACAACCTTTGACGAACGGCTTCCACCGCCTCCATCATGCGGTCGATCGAGATCGGATGCAAGTAAGGCGACGACATGAAACCATTGTAGCCGCGAAGTCCTACAGCGCCTCAATCACCATGTCCGCGACCTTGTCCGTACCAATGGGCAGACGATCAAAGACCTGACCTTTGAATTTGGGGCAAGTCGCTTTCACTGCATTTTCCAACCGTTCGCCGCAGGCAATCGCGGCCTTGTCGCCTCGAATACGGCCAGTCTCACGCAGCAGCATGCCCAGCGAGATGATGGCCGCGATGGGGTTTGCCTTATTCTGACCGGCAATGTCGGGGGCGGAACCGTGTACGGGTTCGAAGACGCTTGGAGCCGTGCCATCGGGATTCAAGTTGCCCGATGCGGCGACGCCCATGCCGCCTGCGATGGCTGCGCCCAGATCGGTGATGATGTCGCCGAACATATTAGGCACCACGATGGTGTCATATATCTCCGGCTTAGCCACCATATACATACAGCAGGCATCCACGTGATGATATTGCCTTTGTATATCTTTATAGTCTGCCTCGCCCACTTCATTAAATGTACGGAACCAGGTATCGCCGCAGTGGGTCAGTACGTTGGTCTTGTGAACGAGTGTGAGTTGACCGCGCCCGGTGCCGCTATCCTTTTTCTGTCTGCACAGTTCAAACGCATAGCGCACGCATCGCTCAACGCCGAAGCGCGTGGCGAGCATTTCCTGCGTGGCGACCTCTTGTGCGGTGCCTTTGCGGGTAATGCCGCCTGCGCCGGTATATAAATCTTCGGTATTCTCGCGGATAACATCAAAATTGATGTGCTCTTGTGTTTTGTTACGGAGCGGCGAATCGATACCGTCATAGAGGCGCACCGGGCGAAGATTGATATACAGATCAAGCTCAAAGCGCAGCTTCAGTAGTAAGCCTTTTTCAAGGATGCCCGGCTTGACTTCGGGCGTTCCTACAGCACCGAGGAAGACCGCATCAAACTTGCGCATGTCCTCTACCTGTGCATCGGTGAGGACTTCGCCGGTCTTGAGGTAGTGCGCACCGCCGTAAGGCAGTGCGGTGATGTCGTACTTAAGCTGATCGCGTTTGGAAGCGACTTCGAGGACGCGCAGGGATTGTGCGATGACTTCAGGGCCGATGCCGTCACCAGCGAGCGTTGCGATGTTCAGTGCCATGGGATTCTCCAGTTTTCAGGGCGGGTAGAAATAGCATGAGCAAGGCCCGGCGGCAAACGTCAGCGAACAATAACGCCATCACGTCGCCGGGCTGAGCCGGAGCTGATCGCGCCTCATCGCCTCAAGCAAGCGCACGGGAATCCAAGGCGTTCTTCGCCGTTGTTGTGTAAGCATCACCCGTCCTGCAAAACGCGATTCCCCGCCAAAGATCTGCTTGACGACATCTTCGCAGTTGCACTGCTGACTGCGATGGAGCAGCACGATCCGCTGCGGATTGCCATCGGGACTGGCATCGGCGATGCGACGGCAAGCGTCGAATGCCTGTTCATTAGAGAGGTGGCCGTGGCCGCCCATGATTCGCTTCTTCAAAAAAGCAGGCCGGCTGCTGGTGATCTGCATCTGCGGATCGTAATTACTTTCAATCAGCAGCACATCAACCCCCGCAAACGCATGAATCAATTCTTCAGGCACGTGCCCCAAATCCGTGGCCAGCCCGACGCGGCCGCGCTGAGATTGCAGGTGAAACGCAATCGTGCCTTTGCCATCGTGCGGCAGCTTCACCGTACCAATGGCCAGTTGCTCGGCTTCAACATCACTGGTCCAAGGCGAGAAGGGTTCGTTCTCGAAAAAGCGGATGAGGTCAGCGCTATAAAGTCGCTCGCTACCCACCATGCGATCCAGCAGTTCGCGATGCCAGCGGTGAATGAAAACAGGAATGCGAAAGCCCACGAGCGTATCGACCCAGGTCGGGCGAAAGTGATCCTGATCCAGATGCGTAACGCAGATGGCTGCGAGGTCGGCAACCTTCAGATCAATCTGTTGCAGACGGCGGGCGGTGGTCATCGGGCCGAATCCCGCATCGATGAGCAGCGCGCGGGAGCCGACTTTGATGACGGTGCTGTTGCCGCCTGACCCGGAGCCGAGCACGCAGACCTGCATCGCAGGTGCGCCCTCGGATTCGCTGGCTGCGCGTGTGTTGCTTTTAGCCGTGATGACATCGGCGCTGGGCGAGCGCACCGGCAGCGCCAGCGGCGCGGGGGCCTCATCAAACAGGCGGTACTGATTACGCATGGGGGCTCGCATCGAAATGGCAATCTTAACACACCACGCGACGTTGCAGCGACAGCCGGAATTGCTGCACTGAACATTGTTGTTACGCTATGCGCCCGCCTTCTCGCAACGTGGATTTTGAATTCCACCTGACTCATGGAACGCATCATGCAACTTCGTAAGCTGGGCAAAACCGATCTCAAACTGTCGAGCCTTTCCTTCGGTGCTTCATCGCTGGGTCAGGAGTTTCGCAAGGTCGATCTGAGCGAAGCGCTGCGCTGCGTCAATGTCGCTCTGGACATCGGCATGAATTTCATCGACACCTCGCCGTTCTATGGCCGAGGCACCAGTGAATGCCTGCTTGGCTTTGTGCTGCGTGACATTCCGCGTGACAAATACATTCTGGGCAGCAAGCTTGGCCGATATGATGCGGCTCACTTCGATTTCAGTGCAAAACGTGTGGCCGAAAGCGTGGATGTCAGCCTCAAACGCATGGGTGTAGACCATCTGGACATCATGCTCTGCCACGATATTGAGTTTGTCGAAATGTCGCAGATTATCAATGAAACACTGCCCGCCCTGCGCAAGATACAGAAAGAAGGCAAAGTACGATACATCGGCATCAGCGGCTATCCGATGAATATATTCAAGTATGTATTGGATCAGACGGACCTGGATGTGGTACTTTCATACAATCACTATACACTTCAAAACACTATGTATGCTGACCTGGTGCCGTATCTCAAATCCAAGAACGTCGGCATCATGAACGCGGCCCCCTTCTCGGCCCGCCTGCTCACCAATGCTGCGCTGCCCGTTTGGCACAAGGCCACGCCACAGGTGCGCCAGATCGCCAAAGCAGCCGCGGATCACTGCGCAGCCAACGGCGTGGATATCGCCCAGCTTGCACTGCAATACTCCATCGCCAACGAAGACATGACCACCTGTATTGTTGGGTCCGCGTCGCCGGACAATGTACGTAAGTGGGCCCAGTGGGCCGATGCACCTATTGATCAGAAACTACTGAAGGAAGTCCTAGATATTCTTAAGCCGATCCACAATTGGTTCTATATCGAAGGCCGACCGGAGAATAATGACAAACCATGAAAGCCATGCTCCTGGAAGCTCCGCAGAGCTTTAAATCTATCGTGATCGATGAACCCGCTGCCCCTGCTGCTGGTGAAGCCTTGGTGCGCGTGCATCGTGTCGGTGTATGTGGCACGGATATCAGCGGATATCTGGGCAAGATGCCGTTCTTCAGCTACCCGCGTATTCCGGGGCATGAACTGGGCGTTGAAGTACTCACCGTGGGCGACGGCGTGACCAACATCAAGCCCGGCGATCGCTGCTCAGTTGAGCCTTATATGAACTGCGGCAAATGCCTGGCCTGTCGCAAAGGTGCGAGCAACTGCTGCGCCAGTCTCAAAGTACTGGGCGTGATGATGGATGGCGGCCTGTGCGAGCGATTTGTACTACCCGCACACAAACTACACCCGTCCGCGAAGCTCGAATACGATCAACTCGCACTCGTCGAAACTCTCGCCATCGGCTGCCACGCAGTCAATCGCTGTGCCCCGCAGCCTGGCGAAAATGTACTGATCATCGGTGCCGGCCCCATCGGCTTGGCCACACTGGAGTTCGTCAAAATCACCGGCGCTCGCTCGATCATTCTCGATATGAACGAAGCTCGCCTTCGTTTCTGCAAAGATAAAATGGGCGCTGATGTCACCGTCAAACTCGGCGACAACGTCGAGAAAGATCTACGCGATGTCACCAACGGCGACCTGCCTGATATCGTCATCGATGCGACCGGCAGCAATAAGTCAATGTCCAATGCCTTCGGCTATGTCGCCCCCACCGGCCGTCTGGTTTATGTCGGCATCACTACGCAGGAAGTGACGTTCAAACACACCACCTTCCACAAGCCCGAAGGTACGCTGCTGTGCAGTCGTAACGCGGTACCTGCCGACTTCACCCGCATCATCAAGCTTATTGAAGAAGGCACGATCGATACCAAGCCTTGGATCACTCACCGCACACCGTTTGATCAACTCATCGAAACGTTCCCTTCGTTCACGAAGCCTGAGACCGGTGTGATCAAGGCAATCATCGACGTTGTATAGTCTTTATATTTAGCCGTTCGCCTCGGCGCACGAAGTATTTCCTTTGTATATGACCTTCATAAATATCTGTAACTGCCCATGAAATCAGCCATCACCATCAGTCTTGTACCCGAAGCACGCGGCGGCCCGTTCGTCTATTGGGATGATCTGCCCGCTGCGTGCAACAAAGCTGCCGCCCTTGGATTCGATGCCATCGAAATCTTTGCGCCGGGTCCGGAAGCAATTGACACCAAGTTCGTCAAGAAGATCACGAGCGATCTTGGTCTTGCTGTTGCTGCCGTGGGCACTGGGGCGGGCTGGGTGAAGCACAAACTGCATCTCGTGCAGCCCGATGAATCATCACGGCGTAAAGCGATCGACTTCATCAAGTCCATCATTGACATGGGTGCTACGCTGAGCGCCCCTGCCATCATCGGTTCCATGCAAGGCCGGTGGGGCGATGGTGTCGAAAATGCCACTGCGTTTGAATGGATCAAACAGGCTCTAGAAGAACTGGGCGAGCATGCTGATGATGCCGGTACGGTGCTTCTGTATGAGCCGCTCAATCGCTATGAAACAAACATGGTCAATACGACTGCTGCTGGCGTCGAACTGCTCGCTTCGCTTTCTACACAGAACGTGAAGCTTCTATCTGATCTGTTTCATATGAATATCGAAGAAGCGAATATTGCTGATGCCTTGCGCCTGGGTGGCGATGTGATTGGCCACATCCACTTTGTCGATTCCAACCGCAGAGCCGCTGGCTGGGGCCACATGGATCATGTACCGATCATCAGCGCTCTGCGTGACATCAACTACACAGGCTACCTCTGCGCGGAAGCGTTTCCCTGGCCCGATTCAGATGGCGCTGCCCGGCAGACGATTGATACTTTCCGCAAATTGACGTCCCTTTCGTAATTCCCGTTTTGGCAACCTCGATACATAGATACAACACTCGCATATATACTGGTGAATCTGACTATGGCAACCAAGCTCCCCGCTCCTGTGACTCTGGGCCTTTCCCCTTCCTTTGGCTTTGGCGATCGCACCGGCCTGGCCACGCCCGGCCACGTCGCCTCCATGAAACGTGCGGGCAAAGGCATCGTGCCCATGTTCCCACAGCAGTCAATTCGCGAGATGGCCCGCACTGGAAGACAGCCCAAAGATGTCATGAATGATGCCCTTGCAGGCATGGTGGCGGCAGGTTGGAAAGGCAAAACCGGCGCTGATGCGGATCACCTCAAGACGCCCGAAGATGTCGATCGCACCGCAGCCGTCGGCTTCCCCTTCTTCACCATCGATCCCTCTGGCTACGTCGATCGCCATGCCGATAATTACAACGAAGCAACCTTGCGCACCAAGTATGAAGCTGTTCGTTCACAGATTTCCTGGTTTGATCTATACAAAGGCAAGTCGATCAAGCTTAAGACCAAAACGGTGATCAATCTGGACGAACAAACACTCATGCGCTGTGCGGTGAAGTATGGCATCGCCATCAATCAGGCGATCGTCCTTGCCGCCTACATTCGGCAGGTCGCCGAGAGCAATCGCAAGCCTTATGAAATTGAACTGAGCGTCGATGAAACCGATCAGCCTACTACGCCCGCCGAGCACTACATCATTGCCGACCAGTGTCTACGTCACGGCATGAAGCTCGTGAGCCTGGCGCCTCGCTTCATCGGTGAGTTTGAAAAAGGTGTCGATTTCAAGGGCGATCTCAAAGCTCTGCGCAAGTCGCTGGCCGATCACGCAGCGATTGCCGCCCTGCTTGGACCATATAAACTCAGTCTGCACTCAGGCTCTGACAAACTTTCGATGTACACCGATTTCGCCAAGGCGACCAAAGGTATGTTCCATGTCAAGACTGCGGGCACGAGCTATCTCGAAGCTGTTCGTGTCGCTGCGATTCACGATGAGAAGCTGTTTCGCGAGATCGTCCGCTTCTCGCGTGAACGATACAACACCGACAAAGCCACGTATCACGTCTCCGCGACGCTCGACTCCGCACCGGCAGAGAAAGACGTGGCCAGTGTCGTTGAGCTGGAGCAGCACTATCTGGAGCGCTGGGAAGATATTCGCTCCAAAAAACTCATCGGCTTCACCAACGGCGGCAGACAAATCCTGCACTGCACCTTTGGCTCCGTTCTGACTCACCCGACACTGGGCAAAGAACTCAAGCACGTGCTCAAGACCCATCAGGATACTTACACGCAAGTCCTCGAGGTACACTTTGCTAAACATCTGGAAGCACTTAAGGCGGGGATGTAGAATGTAAGCATGCGGACTTGTCCCTATTTCTTGACAATTAAACTATACATACGTGGGCGGTGCCCACCCTACGAAAGATTCCTATGCTCAAATCTCAACTTATTCATCCGCAGATACTCTCCGCTCTCGCCAAAGCCGGGCATCATGGCTCGATCCTAATTGCCGATGGCAACTATCCCGCTTCTTCCAAGAAGGGCCCTAACGCGGAGCTGGTGCATCTGAATCTGATGCCCGGCCTGGTGACTTGTACGCAGGTACTACAGGCAATTCTCTCAGCGGTCCCAATCGAAGAGATCAACACGATGATGTATGAAACCGAAGGCCAATATGCTTTGACGCAGGATCCGCCGGTGTGGGATGAATATCGTAATACGCTCAAGGCGGCGAAGTCGAAGCTGAAGCTCAAGCCAATTGAGAAGTGGGCGTTCTATGATGCGGTGGCGACGCCGGATCATATTCTCACGGTACAGACCGCCGATCAGCAGCGATACGCGAATATACTTCTGCACATCGGCGTCAGAATGGATTGATACATACACTCTTGCAATGATCATCGACGCCCATCAACATTTCTGGCAGCTCTCGAGGCCCTTTCAATATGACTGGCTTTACACGGAGCAGCATGCGCCGATTTGCCGTGATTTTCTGCCCGTGCATTTGAAGCCGCTGATGGATGGTGTGGGTGTCGAGCGCAGCATCTTTGTACAGACCCAGCACAACGTGGAAGAGAACCGCTGGGTGCTTGAGCTGGCTGAAGCGTTTCCGTTTGTTGCGGGTGTGGTGGGCTGGGTTGATCTGGCGAGTACGGATTGCGAGGCGCAGATTGAAGAGTTTCAGCCGCAGCCCAAGTTTGTGGGGGTGCGTCATGTCGTGCAGGATGAGCCAGATGATGATTGGATTATTCGTCCTTCGGTTCTTCGCGGTTTGAAGCTGCTTGAGAAACATTCGGTGCCGTTTGATCTTCTGTTTTTCACGAAGCATCTGAAGCATGCTGCGACACTGGGCCGGTTGCTGCCTGAGCTTCCAATGGTGATCAATCATCTGGCGAAGCCGCAGATACGCGAGCACAAGATTGAAGGTTGGAAGCAGGACCTACAGGCTGCCGCCGCGTTTCCCAATATCTATTGCAAACTGTCGGGCATGATCACCGAAGCCCACTGGCAGAACTGGAAGCCCGCTGATCTAAAGCCTTACGTAGAGATTGCCCTGGATGCTTTCGGGCCTCAGCGCTGCATGTTCGGCAGCGACTGGCCGGTGTGCGAACTGGCGGGCAGCTATGAGCGCGTGTACCACGCACTGGAGGAAGCGCTTGGCCCCATCAGCGACTCGGAGCGCGCAGCGATCTTCGGCGGGACGGCCGCCCATTTCTATGGCCTATCGGTTTGATAGGCCATCGGTTCATCATGCCAATTCATCCGATGTAATCAACGCGTCATCTGTGTCAATGGTTCACATGTCTGCCGCGCAGGTGTGTGGGCTTGTTTTGCTTTGATGTTGACCTACGATTTGAATTGCGAATGTTGTCGCATTCTTCGCGTCATGCCGTCTCTGCTTGCTATGGTTGCTTACCCTATGAACAACGCTCGGCTTCATCCTGTTTCGATATTCCTGACGCTGACGCTGGTCGCCGTGATCGCCTCATCAGTTCACGCCCAAGAGAACAAGGCCAAAGCTGTCGCACCGGCCCTGCCCGTCAAGACGCGGCAGCCACTGGAAGCGAAGTATGAAGATGAGGTGCGCCCGATTCTTGCTTCGCTTTGTTTCAGTTGTCATGGTGATAAGAAGACCAAGGCCGACTTGAATATCGAGCAGCTTGCTACGGGGGAGGCCGCCCTGCTGCACGCGGAGATGTGGGACAAGGCGATGGAGCGGATCAATGCTCACGAGATGCCGCCCGAGGGCAGCCAGCAATTCAACGATGCTCAGCGCGATATCGTGCGGCGATGGATTGAGAAAGTCCCTCGTGCTCCAGCGACCGATTGCACCAAACTGGCCACCGACAAGACGCAGAATTTTTACCGTGGCTACGTGATGAGCCGACGGCTCAACCGCACGGAATACAACAACGCTGTGCGCGATCTGCTGGGCGTGGATCTTGCGCCCGGTAGCATTTTCCCCGCTGACGGTTCAGGCGGCGAAGGATTCAACAACAACGGCGATGCTCTTTTCACTTCGCCGATTCTGATGGAGAAGTATCTCGAAGCAGCAGACATGGCATTGAGCGCGGTGCTGCATGAAGGCAAGCCGCAGCGGGATGTGGTGGCGCAAGCGATGCGCACAAGCGGTGTGACGCGCACGCAGCTTGATGCAGCGCGGGCGCGCCTGCTGCAAGAGAGCGCTGATGCCAACAAGCATGAGCGCGAGCGTGCGCAGCAGATTGTTACTCGCATGGCTCACCGCGCTTTTCGTCGTCCTGTGCAAGCGAGCGAAGTCGAGCGATTGCTTTCGATGTTTGATCATGCTCGCAAACGAGGCGATTCGTTTGAAGCTTCGCTGCGACTGTCGCTCAAAGCGGTGCTCATTTCGCCGCACTTTCTATTTCTCGTTGAGCCTGAGCCTGAAACCGAAGGCGTCTATCGGCTTGGGCCTTATCCGCTGGCTTCGCGTCTTTCGTTTTTTCTTTGGGCTTCGCTGCCCGATGATGAACTGCTTGCACTGGCCAGTAGTGGAAAGCTGCATGAGCGCGGCGTGATGCGATCGCAGATTCGCCGAATGCTTGCTGATCCCAAGGCCAAGGCGATGGGTGAAAGTTTTGCGATTCAGTGGCTTGGCCTGGAGCCGCTGGGCACGACGGTGAAGCCCGATGCGAAGAAGTTTCCGCAGTTTGATGAGTCGCTTATCAAGGCGATGCGCGATGAGGCGGTCTATCTGTTTTACGATGTGGTCAGTAACAACCGCAGTCTCATCACGCTGATCGATAGCGATTACACCTTCATGAACGAACGGCTGGCATCGCACTATGGCGTGAAAAATATCACCGGTCCTGCGATGCAGCGCGTGCAACTGGTCGATCGCAGTCGCGGCGGCGTGCTGGGTCTTGCGGCGGTGCATACGGTGACTTCGTATCCGCTGCGCACGAGTCCGGTGCTGCGTGGCAAGTGGGTACTCGAAGAGCTACTGGGCAGTCACGTGCCGCCGCCGCCGCCGGGTGTGCCTTCGCTTCCTGCGGATGATGCCAAGCATGAAGGGCTCACATTTCGGCAGCAGCTCGAGCAGCACCGCAAGAATCCCGAGTGTGCCTCGTGCCATGCGCGCATGGATCCGCTGGGCTTTGGGCTGGAGAATTTTGATGCGGTGGGTCAGTACCGCACCCAAATTGCCGGCCAGGCGATCGACACCACCGGCATCCTTCCCAGCGGTGAAAAGTTCAACAACCCTGTCGAGCTCAAGCGCGTGCTGATGAGCAAGAAGGATGAGATCATGCGCAACCTGACGAAGAAAATGCTCGGCTACGCGCTGGGCAGAAGCCTCAATAAGTTTGATCAGTGCGTGATCGATGATGCCATGAAGGCGATGAAAGCTGATGAATACAAGGCGATCACGCTGATTGAAACGATCGTGCTGAGCCATCCGTTTCAGCATCGCTTTGCGAAGAAGTGAGGGATTGCGGTGGCAAGGCGGTGATGCTCGTGGCTGATGATGTATAGGAAAAACCTTCGCTAACCCAAAGTGATCTCAAGGCAATGATTGGTCGTAGGTGCAGTCAGGGCATACGATGATTTATTGAATGTGTTTTCTCCAAGGTGTTTCATGAGCAGCAAATCGTGGCGTATATCCCGGCGAACTTTTCTACGCGGCGCAGGTGTGTCGATGGCGCTGCCGCTGATGGATGCGATGGCGCCAGCTAAAGCGGTTGCGGCGGAGGCGGTGGCGCAAGCGAGTGGCGGCGCGGTTGGTACTGGCAACAAACCTCCCGTGCGTATGGCGGCGCTCTTTTTTCCCAACGGCGTCTATGAGCAAAATTGGGTGCCGCAGCAGGAGGGCAGCGACTATCAGCTCCCCTTCTCACTCGAACCGCTGGGCGACCTGAAGCGCGATCTGCTGGTCCTATCCAACCTCGACAAAAAGTTCAGCCATCAGGGCGATGGTCACTACGCCAAAACCGCCAACTTTCTCACCGGCCTTGAAGTACACAAAACCGTCGGCAAAGAAATTTCCGCAGGCGGCATCTCGATGGATCAACTTGCTGCGCAGAAGCTGGCCGGCCTGACGCCGCTGCCTTCGATGGAGCTTGGCATCGATCCCGTCATCTCCGGCATCGACAGCAACGTGGGCTATACACGGCTCTACGGCTCCAACATTTCCTGGCGCAGCGCGACCAATCCTGCCGCCAAGGAAATCAATCCTCGCCTTGCCTACCAGCGATTGTTCGCATCGCAGGGCACGGGCAATGTGCACGATCAGCGCCGCCGTGATGATGATCAGAGCCTGCTCGATATGGCCTTGGAAGATGCGAAGCAGCTTCGCAAATCGCTGGGGCGCGATGATCAGTTCAAGCTCGATGAATATCTCGATTCGATCCGTGCGGTAGAGAAGCGCATCGAGTTTTTCGCCAAGCCTGATCCGCGCACCTGGAAACCCTCGCAGAAGCCAGGGCAGGTCGCGCTGCCGGGTGCGGAACTGCCGGACAATCATCTTGAACATGTGAGGCTGATGCTCGATCTGATCGTGCTTGGCTTCCAGACTGATTCCACGCGCATCAGCAGTTTCATGTTTGCCAATTGTGTTTCCGGTAGAAATTTCACCGGCCTGATCGATGGCGTCAAGGGCGGGCACCACGAGTTTTCACACCACGAAGGCAAGAAAGAAAAATACGAGCCTTACAGCAAAATCAATCGCTGGCATGTGGAGCAGTTCGCCTACATGATTGCGAAGATGCGCTCGATCAAGGAAGGCGAAGGCACGCTGCTGGATAACAGCATGATTCTGTTTGGGTCGAGTATGTCCGATGGCAACCGACATGACCCGAGCAATCTGCCGATTCTGTTGGCAGGTCGCGGCGGCGGCACGATCGATACCGGTCGCCATCTGCGCAGCGGCAAGAACACGCCGCTGTGCAATCTCTATCTCACCATGCTCAGCAGAATGGGCGTGCCCATGGAACGCTTCGGCGACAGCACGGGTGAGTTGAAGCTGAGTTGAAGCTGGATTGAAAATAGTGATGAAGAAAGAGCCGCGACTCAACGAGTCGCGGACTCCTGCGGCCTGACGGCGTTTCGCTTGTAGATTTGGTCGGCAAATCAGAGCTTGATTCAGAACACGTCAGGAACACGGCGCGATGAATACTCCTTCAGGCCGTTGACGTCCGCGACTCGTTGAGTCGCGGCTCGATCAACTCATTGTCGCTCGTTGCACTTCATCGCCCCACCGTTTTCAAAAACTCATCCGGCGATTTGCCGGTGTCTTTCATCGTTCGCATATCGACGAGCACGCGCTGCCTGCCGAATAATCCTTCGCGCACTGGCACCAGTTCGATCTCTGGAAAACCATGCGAACTGCGCAGCGAGGCGTGTAGTTCCACCGGCTGCGGCTGCGACAACACCTGCGGCAATGGCGCGGCTGCAAGCTGAACGGTCGGCCAATCTTCGTGATCAATGGCGATCTTGAATTTCGTCGTGTCCGCCTTGATTGGAAAACCTGTCAGCGGCTGGGGCCGAGTGATGGTGATGCCGCCCGGCGAATAGTCAGGCACAGAATCAATCAAATTCACCCACGCCGGCTCGCCTAACACGGTCGCTGCGATGCGCACCTGCGGCAGCTTTTCCAGATAGGTCGGTGCAAGCGACGGATCATCGCCCTGTGCATGACGGCGCAGAAAATCCGCGTGCCAGGCTGCACTGCGCGCCAGTACACCCACGGGCTCACTCACGCCTTCGATCATCACCCGCGTCGGCTTGGCCCAAATCTTCGACAGATGATGCAGGCCGACCGTGTCCTTATCCAGCGGCATGTTCGCCATCGGCCCGGTGATGATCGCGCCGAGAAATCCTTCCGCGGGCGCTTCGAGTTTTCGCTGCGTAAACCAGTCGCGAATGTCGGTGAACTGCGGCGTCTTGCCAAGACACTGTCGCAGCAGACCCGCCACAGGTTCGACGGCGCGGAAGATGCGCTGCGTGGCCTGGCGACATTGCTGCTTGAGGAATTCAGCGGAGCGCGCGTGCTTGGCCAGTGCAACGACGGAAGGAAATCCGACATCGCCATCGCTGAGCATCGAGATGGCTGCCTTGAGCCAGGGCGTGCACCAGATCAGCTCCCACACGCGGGCAGCGCTCATCTGTTGGTACGACATTTCGAGCGAACGAATTGCCAGTCGGTGCATCAGCTCGGTGCCATAGCTGGGCAGCGGCGCGATCGGACTGCGCCTTCGCACCGGGATGAGGCGAAGGGTGCCGTCGATTCGTTTGGGAACGAGATCGACGGTAGTGACTTCCCACATGTCCAGGCCCATGTGCATGACGAGGATGGAGCCGATGGGCCGATCGATTTCGAGTTGGCGCTCTGCGTGATTCGAAGTGATTTCACTGGCATAACGATCGCACCACGCCATCGCGGCAGCCATCGGCCGGGGAAGCAGCGACATCTCAATATGATGCGCACGGGCGGCATCGAGTAGATCCTGCTGCGCAATCATGGAAAGATGATCGGGAACGATCAGCGCGCAAGGCGCATTATGATTCGCATGCGCGGTGTTTGTGTTTCGCTGCTCTGACTTCGCATCGCGACTGAGCCTTGCAGGTTTCATCACTGACTCAGTGGCCTGAGCAATCGCTTGTGCAGCGGTGAGCTGCACCGATCGGCCTTCGATGTTCCACGACCAAGGCTCGCGCGCTTCAAGCAGATGCCATGCATAAGCGAGCGGAAAACGGCCCGACGTCTGGCCCGATTCAATGCGAGCTTCGGGCGGCCAAACCTCGCCAGTGGAGCGAGCCTGCGGCGGCCAGTGCAGATCAGCACGCAAGGGTTCGCCTGCAAAACGAGGCAAAATTGCAGCAGGTGCAATCGCTTCATCAGGCGGGGCAATGATGCGAGGCAGCGCTGATGGTTTAGCAGTCGCAGCGTCTTTTACAACGTCCACGTCAACGCTTGCCGCTTTCGCATCGTTCGCTTTCGCGCTCGCTGAAGCTTGTGACGAAGGCACCGTTGGTGACGTCACTGGCGGGCGCGCTGAGACGAGCTTCGGATTCACCGGACGCTGATAGACCATGCGCGACTTGCCCGTTGTCGAAGTCGTCGCCATCGCACGCGCGGGAGTTGTTGCAGCGCCTGCCGCTTCGCGCACCACGATGACCGGTTCGTTGACTTTCGGTTTCGTAGTGCTCGCATCGGCCATGCAACCATCGATGACATCCACCCAGCGTGCCTGCGCTGCTTCAAGCTCGATGCCCAGTGAGCGCGTTGACGCAGATGAGGGCGAAGCATCACTGCGCTCGCTCGCTTGCTTCTTCTGAGCGCTGGTCGATTCTTTGGATGTTGTCACTGTCGTTGCCATTCGATCGGTTCTCGATTTTCGTCTTTACATGATCAGCTATTACTTCGTTGAGTTACCCCGGCTAAAGCCGGGGCTATGTGACTGCGCTTCAAACAATTTCCAGTGCCTGGCGCAGCATGCGATCAAACACATTCATTTGCGATTGCAACGGCAGCGCCAGCCTGTACCCGCTGCACCGCTGCACAGTCACTTCATCCACATGCTTGCTGCCCGCCTCAGTTCGCAGCTTCGGCTGCACGACGATGCCCGACAGTTCGCTCTCGGTTCGAATCATGCGCAGACCTTGATCGATTTCCTTGCAGCGCGTGGCCAGGTGATCTTCATCGAGATCGAAATCAAAGAGCGACCAAAACGCGAGAATTCGCTTGGCGGGTTTGTCGGGCCGTTCACCGTCGTAAATCACCACCGCCATATCGGGTGCTAATTGCGCGAGCTGCTCGGGGAACGGAGTGCAGGCGCGGTAAGCGGCAAACTGATGCTGCTCGACCACGTGAATGCGCCAGCCGGGATCGATGCCATCGGCAGCAGTTAAGCCGCGATAGATTTCCCACCGGCCAAACGCAGTGCGCTGATCGATGAAGCGTCCCGCTTCCTGCTCGGTGCGAAAGAGCATGCTCGATCGCATCGCCCCGCTGTAGGGCGCGATGTTGCCCAGTGCCGCGAGCACCGTCATCACCATCGCCTCCTGCCAGACGCGGTGACGCCAGCGCCATGCTTGATTGCGCTGAAGGTTTTGCTTGAGCAGCATGACATACGCCTTCCAGAGTGGGCGATAGCGTGGATCGCGCTGGAGCACGTAATTAGGATGCGGAATTCCCGCGAGCGGCGTCACGCTTCGCAAAGGCGAGACGCGCCACAGGTGATCAAGCTGCCGTTTGAATTCGCGCACATTCACGACGCGCTCGTGCTCAGCTTCGTGGGCGTTTTCGCCGAGGTATCGCTCGCAGGCTTCCATAGCATTTCGCATCAGCTCACGAACGATGCGATTTTCCAGTGTGTCTGCATGTTCCACACGATCGATGCCCAGGGCCTGCTGCTTGGCTCCTGCTTTTTCTGCGACGGTGCAGCCGGGCTGGCGCGCGAGCCAGCGCAGACATGTCGCATCAATTTCCTGCACACGTCCGGCAGGCTGATAGCGGCGCTCGCGCGTCAGTTGCTTGCGCGGCATGAGAGAAACTTCACTGAGCAGCGGCGCAATGGTGGCGGCGAGTTTGACGATGAATGCCGGTCGAGGCTCATCGCGCAGTGCCGCCAGCTTCCAACCTTCGAGCACGCGCTCCAGTGGCCACGCCGCCACGCCACCAGCGGGGCCATCCCAGAACATGTCATCATCCACATTCGCGCTTTCGTAAAGCTCGCCCACCAGATCGATGTGCTGATCGTAAAGCGCCTGCGCCACATCGCTGGCCATGCGGTAATGCTGCGCCGGCACATGCGAGGTGGAGATGGAAATCGATTCGTGGCCGATGAGCTTGGCGTTGCGAGGCAGGCCGCCATCGAGAATAGCGCGGACGGACTGCGGCGACTTGCCGGGCGAGTGGAGCTTGAGGCCGATGTCATCGTGAGCCGGACCGGTTTCGCTTTCGCTGAATGTCGCGGGCAGGTCCCATTTTTTCCAAGGCATTCGCCTTTCATCGGTGAACTCTGCAAGCAGCGGCAGCGATTCGCCGGTGGCATCGACCACGACACTTACGACCGATGCGGGCGTCATCAGCGCAGGGCGACCGCCGTGGCCTGCCGGTGATCCGACATCCGGTCGCGTGGCCCAGCGCTGCACGAGCGTGGCCTGCGGAACTACGGGCGATGCAAGCGTCAATGAACGACTCCGGCTGCTGAGCGTAAACACCATGACAAGCACCTCCGAGCGTTGCACTAAAACCGCAACACGAAGAACGCCCCCACGGCGCTTGTCCCCACAACAACATCTACAAGCATACGAAACACGTAAATTTCAAATCTAAAATTTCAAATCTAAAACAATCATCAAACTATAAATCCGAAATCGCATCACGCCATCGCTTCCGCAAGGTCTGCGCTGCGATCCACACCACGGAAGATGAACTGATGTTCGCGCGTGCCATCTCGGCGACTGCTTTCGATGGCACTGATGAGTGCGCCATCGCCAAGCTCATCGAGCAGACCGACGATGCGATCCAGTGAGCGGCCGACGTTTTCTTCGTTGGGATCCAGGCCACGGAACTTGGGCAGAATCTTCTGCTCAATCTGATCCGCCATCGCCAGACTCAGACCCTTGTCGCCCTGCTCGGGATAGTTGGCGGCATAAGCGCGAATCGCTGCATGGGTGCGGAACGCGAACGGACGGCGGATCATTTCCATCGCCTGATTCATTTCCTCGATCCAGCGATTCACCTGTGCGCCTGCTGCCGACTCGAGGTCGGTGTCCTTGCGAATCCACTGTTGCCACTGTTTGAAGGCGACGAATTTTTCGCTGTGATGACCAGCGCTGCCGTTGCTCACCGCCATGCGAGGCATGTCGGTCAGGCGCGGCGGACGACCAAAGGCCATGACGTTGGAACGATCGACAACCTTCTCGGAAAGCGTCTGCGTCGTTTCATCTTCGTTGATGGTTCCCACGAAGAGCACGTTGGTATCGACGAAGAGTCGCATGGTCGGATCGGTCGCACCATGCATGCCCACTTCGAGTGTGATCTCCGCCTTGCGACGATCGTTGGCGTTGCCCTTGCGAATGCCGCGACGGGTTTCAAGGCGCGAGAGGAATTCGCTGAAGTAATATTCCACGCGGGCCAGATTCATTTCATCGAGCAGCACCACGAGCATGCGATCGGAAAGACTGTGATTCCAGCCTTCGGGCGTCTGCCAGCCTCGGCTGTCATCGTTTGCAAACGGATCCATCTGCACCAGGGCGCGGGCCAGTTCGGTAGCGCGGTATTGGTTTTCGATGTAGTTGAAGAAGCCGAACATGTCTTGAGGCGAATCCCAGCGCGGCTGCACCGGCAGATTCAGGAAGTGCATGCCCATGCCTTCCGCATAGCGACGCGCCAGTTCGCTCTTGCCCGTGCCACTGATACCTGCGAGCACGACGAGCGGCGACACCTCGGCAACCTTGAGCGAAGTGTGGAACGCATTGACCACACGCGAGGGGAAACGCAGCCCCATGTTGCTCAGATATTTCTTCGTCTGCTTCAAGCAACTCTGCTCATCATCAACGCGCGGCCCGGCAAACTCGGACTTGATCAGCGCGGGCTTCCAAAGCTCGGAGAGCGGGCCAGCGTTGTTGCCACGGTAGCCGGTCTGGAGACGAAGCTCCTTGAGTGTGTCACTGACCACTTCGACGGTCTTTTCGAGTTGTTCACGACGAGCGGCAAGGCCGGAGACTTCTTCAGAGAGAACATCGTGGCGCTTTTTCGTTTCATCGAGAACCTTCGATTTCTGCTGGAGATTCTGCACGAGTTCACTGAGACGGCCGCCTAGGTTCTCCGATTCCTCACGGCGAGAAAGCGAGAGTACGGAAAGCTCGGAGACTTCTGCCTTGAGCGTGGCATACTGCTCGCGAAGCAGATCGTAGTCACTGCGCACCTCTTCAAGCGACTTGGTGCGCTTGGCCAGTTCATCAGCGAGATTGGTGGCACGTTCTGATGCCTCGCTCTTTTTCACATCGAGTGATGCGACTTCGATCTGGAGCTTTGCATTTTTCTGCGTCAGATCGCTGACGGCATTCTTCATCGTCTGATAGGTTTCGCTGAGCTTGGTGAGTTCCGCGACTTCCGCCTTGAGTCCGCCCCTCACTTCGCGGAGCAGATCGACTTCGGTTCGACCTTCCTTGAGGGTCTCTTCGTGTTCGTGAATCTGCTTGGTGATGGTGTCGAGCTTGTCTTGCAATTGCGTACGGCGCATCTGGCCAGAGCCGACTTCGTGTGCGAGTTCCTTGGCCTGTTCGCTGAGGCTGTCGATCTGCTCTTCCAGTTCGTGATGCCGCGTCGCCAGAGCTTCGAGGTCGGCCACTTCAGAGGTCAGTGCATTGCGCTGAATCTTGAGCGCTTCGACGGCTTTGCTCGTCTCGTCCATTGCCTTGCGACGCTCGGCAAGCAGCGATGTGACTTCCGCCAGTTCGCTGTCGCGGTGTTCTTTGCGCTGACCGGTCGTGGATAGCTGTGCATCCAGCTCAGCGTGTTTCGAGGTGAGCGATGCAACTTCGCGTTCGAGTTTTGCATGACGCTCTGAGAGTACAGAAAGCTCAGAGACCTGTGTGCGAAGCGATGCGACCTGCTGCGTCAGTTCCTGATGCAGCTGCTTGGTTTCATCAAGCGTCGCAGCCTTGGTTTCAAGCTCTTCATGCAGCGAAGCGAGCTCGCGCTGCGCGGTGCCCTTTTGCACATCGCATGTCATCAGAGCTTGATCCAATTCACGCTTGGCGGCGGAAAGCTGATCGACTTGCTGCGTGAGTGATGCGTGCTTTTTGGCGAGGGATTCGAGATCGGCCACTTCAGCGCGAAGACCGGCACGGCGTTCCTGAAGCGAGTCAACCGCTTCACGTGTTTCGCCCAGCGCATGGCTCTTTTCCTGAAGGTCCGCAGAGACGGTCGCCAGTTCTTCATCGAGTGTTGCCTTGCGCGAGTCAGCCACGGAAACCTGCTTACTCAGCTGCGACTGCTGACCGGAAAGCGAAGTGACCTCCGCTTGCAATGAACGATAACGATTAGCCAGTGCATCAAGCTCGGCGACTTCGGTCTTGAGCGACGCTTGCTTGTCGCGCAGGTCGTGCCAGGTGGCCTTGGTGGTTTCAAGTGCCTGGCTCTTGTCGCCAAGTTCTGCTGCGACTTTCACGAGCTGATCGTCCAGTGCATCTTTCTGATGCGTGGCAGCAGCGACATGGTGCGCCAGTTCGGTGTGCTGCGATGTGAGCTGACCAACTTCGATTTGCAGCGAGCGCTGTCTGGCGGAGAGGACTTCGAGCTGAGCGACCTCGGCCTTGAGCGCGGCTTGTTTCTGAGCCAACTGCTCGACCACTTCGCGGGTCTGCTGCATCGCCTGCGTCTTTTTCGAAAGTTCTTCGCTGAGCGGGGCGATCTGATCTTCGAGTTGCTGTCTGCGGGCTTCGTGATGCGAGACGCTGCTGGAAAGATCGCGCTGCTGTTTGATGAGATCATCGACTTGGGTTTGCAGCGTTTTCTGCCGGGCTGAGAGCGATTCAAGCTCTGCGATTTCACCCTTGAGCGCCCCCTGCCGTTCGCGCATTGCTTCGACGGAGATGCGGGTGTCGTGAAGCAGTTTTGTTTTCTCTTCGAGGTCGTGACGCAGCGGCGAAATCTGATTTTCAAGCTGCTGCTTTTCATGCTTAAGCTGCGTGACAGCGGCGGCGGTATTGCTGTGTCTCTGCGAGAGTTCTTCAACCTGTTCACGCAGAGTCGCATCGCGCTGCGCCATCGCTTCAAGCTCGATGACTTGAGCTTTGAGCGTGCCTTGCTTTTCGCAGAGCGAATCGAAGGCGATGCGAGATTCACCAAGACGCGAGGATGTTTCTTCGAAGTCGATCTTGATGGTGAGCAGTTGTTCTTCCAAAGCGATGCGCTGCGAATCGTGAGCAGAAACAGTCGATGAAAGTTCGCGCTGCTGCTGACTGAGGGTGGCGACTTCTTCGCGCAGCGCTCGCTGCTGCTGCGCGAGGCTTTCGAGTTCGATCACTTGAGCCTTGAGTGAACCATGGCGCTCAGCGAGCGATTGCGTTTCGCTGCGGGCTTCACTGAGGCGCGTGCTGACCTGGGCAAAGTCATGCTTAGCTGTGCTGATGTTTTCATCGAGCTGCGCCTTTTGATCCAGACGCGAGGAGACATTGATGGCCAGTTCACGCTGTTGCTCGGTGAGCTTCTCAATCTGTTCGTGCAGTACGCGCTGCTGCTGCGCGAGCGCGGAATATTCTGACACTTCTGCTTTCAAGCTGCCTTGCTTCTCGCACAGGGCTTCGTAGGCAACGCGGGACTCATGGAGCTGCTGCGAGATGATGGAGTGATCATCGCTGAGACCGGTGATCTCTTGTTCCAGTTGGTGCTTGAGCGTCTGCTGATTGGCGAGCGAAGAAACAAGCTGATGCTGTTCCTGCGCGAGCGCTTCGACTTCGATGCGCAGGCCCTTTTGCTGCTGTGAAAGGCCTTCGAATTCGGCGACCTCGGCTTTGAGTGCGCCTTGCTTTTCACAGAGCGAGTCGAAGGATTTTCGCGCTTCATCAAGACGCTGCGAGGTCTGCGCAAACTCAGCGGAAGTCGTGGCCAGCCGCTGTTCCAAATCCTGTTTGAGCGACTGCTGATTGCTGACGATGCCCGCCAGTTCGCGCTGCTGCTGGGTGAGCGATTCGACTTCGGTTTGCAAAGCCTGTTGACGTTTGAGCAGACCATCTAGTTCAGCGACTTCGGCTTTGAGAAGGCCTTGCCGTTCGCAGAGTGCATCGAAGGAGCTGCGCGTCTGTTGAAGGAGGCGCGACTTCTCTGAGAGTTCACTGGCGAGCGGAGCGAGTTGTTCTTCGAGCTGATGCTTGCGGGTTTCGCTGGCGCGAACGGTGTTGGTCAGATCATGCTGCTGCGCATCGAGCGCTGCAATCTCTTCATGCAATTCATCTGCACGCGTGGCCATGGTTTCCAGATCGCGGGTGCGGTGACTGAGCGATCGTTCCTGTTCGCGGAGCGATTCGATAGCGATTTGTTTCTGGGCGATGGTGTGCGTGGTGGTTTCGAGTTCTTCGCGAAGCGAGGGAAGCGTGGTTTCCAGTTCGTGCTTCTGAGCCTGGTAACCGGTGACACGATCGATAAGGTCGCGTTCTTGTTGCGACATCTGGTTGATCTGTTCGCGCAGCGCGTGCTGCTGTTTAGAGAGTGTTTCGAGTTCTGCGAGTTCGCCTTTGAGGATGCCCTGCCGTTCTCGGAGAGTGTCGATGGCGCTGCGCATTTCGACGAGTGTGTGCGATGCACCTTCGACATCGCTTTGCAGCGGGGTCAGTTCACCCTGGAGTTGTTCCTTGTGCTGCTGTGCAGTGAGCACCGCCTGATGAAGTTCATCGCGCTGCGTGCAAAGCGATGCGAGTTCCTGCTTGAGTTCTTTCTGCCGCTTGGAAACATCGGAAAGCTCCGCGACTTCGGTTCGCAGAATGGCCCGCTGCTCGGCGAGCGATTCGGTGGTGAGACGCTTGGCGTCGAGGGTTTGCGAGACTTCGGTCAAATCGCTGCGAAGACGCGCGAGTTCAGATTCGAGTTGTTGCTTGTTGGCCTGGCCGGTGTTGACGGCATTAACGAGTTCGCTGCGCTGAATTGTCAGCTTGGCAACGAGGTCATCCAGATCATCTTGGCGCTTGGCGAGCACTTCGTACTGCGCGGTTTCCGCTTTGAGCTGCGCTCTTTCATCGCGAAGCAATTCGCAAGTGGTGCGCACTTCTTCGAAGGCTTGCGTCTGTTCTTCGAGTGTCGCGTTAAGCTCGGCAAGCTCCGTGGAAACTTCCTGGCGCTGCGAATCTGAGGCGGCCACTTCGCGGGCCAGTTCCCCTTTCTGGCGGAGCAAGCGATCGACCTGCTGCGTCATCGCTTCGTGCTTGGAGGCGAGTCCTTCGTGGCGCGTTGCGAGTGCGCAAAGTTCAGCGACCTGAGCCTTGAGCATCGTGTGCTGATCATTCACGGAAGTGAACGCGGTCTGCACGCCATCAAGCTGCGCGGTTTTGTGTTCCAGTTCCTTTGAGAGCGTGGTAACCGTTTGAGAAAGGTGCGCCCGCTTGAGGTCGGCGGCTTCTACTTCCTGATTCAGCACCCGGCGGCGCTGCGATAGTTCTTCCACTTCGCCATCGAGTCGCTTGTGCCGATCGGCAAGCACATCAAGCTCCGCCACTTCATTGCGAAGCTGCGAACGGCGTTCCTGCAGCGATTCGACGACGCGCTGCGTCTCTTCGAGTTTCTTCGTTTTTTCCAGTAGTTCTGCTGCTGTTGAGCTGTGTTGCTCCTTGGCGTGCGATCGCTTGGCATCAATGCTGGACGCATCGCGCACCAGTTCGCGCTGCTCAGCATTGAGCGCGGCAAGCTCTTGCTTCATCGCATCAAGTGAGGTGCGAATCTCGCGCTGTTCTTGACGCTCGCGCTCGATGGAGGCGATCTCCGGGCGATTGAGTTCCAGCCATTCTTCGGCTTTGCGCTTGGCGTCTATGGCTCCGAGCGCATCGGAAAGCTGCGTGCCTTGCGTGCGCATCTGGCCTTGAATTTCCGCCAGTCGCTTTTCTTCTGCGACGACTTTGGATTTCAGATCATCCAGCTTCGCGGCTTGTGGCACATTGGCTTCATAAGCCTCGGCCTTCTGAGCCTTCTCGCGAAAACGGACATAGGACCAGACGAGCACACCGAGTAGCGCCGCGCTGACGGCAAAGTAGAGAAGATAAGCAATGAGCTGCATGGACCGGCCTCCGTACCGTTAGGTCTTCCGTGAAACGAAATTGAATTGACTGTTACCACCGCCACAGATTCGCACCGATGCACCGATTCATTCCTGCGAATCGCCCTTCTCTGGTGAAGGTGCATCGCTAGGCTCTTCGACTGGCGCATCAGGTTTTTTCTTTTCTTCAACAGGCTTGGCGTCGCTGGGTTTTTCGTCGCCCGGTTTTTCAGCGCTGTTCGTGTTTTGCTTTTTGTCCTGCGGCTTCTCGGGTGCTGCGGGAATTGCCGGGGCACTGGGCGAAGGCATGGGCGCGGCCACTGGCGGCGTGCTGGGCACCGGCACTGGCAACGCACTCAAATCAGTGCGGGCGCTGTCGATACGCTGACGCAAGATTTCCAGTTCCTTACGCTTGCCTGCGACATCTGCTTCCAGGTCCAGTCGCTGCTCTTCCAGCGGTTTGAGTTCCGCCTGCATATTGGCGATGCGACTTTTGATGGCATCGCTGCGCGTCTGCGCTGCGGCAATGAGCGATTCTTCGCCAGCAGCAGCCCCCTGCTTTTGGGCCAGTATTTTCGCTGCTTTTTCAAGCTTCTCGCGAATCACAACAAGCTCAGCCTCCATCGCCATGCGAGCGTCAACTGCTTCTACGGTCAACTTCTTTTCGGAAGCGAGCGAGGTCTTGAGCGAGGTCTGCTGCTTATGAAGGTCTTCAAGCGATGCGACTGTGGAAGCAATGTCCGACTCAATTGTTGCCAGGCGAACCTTGCTCGCTTCGCCGTCGGCTTCTGCTTTGGCGACGAGCTTGACTGCATCATCGAGTTGCTGCTGAGCTTTGATCTGTGCTTCTCGGGACAGCCGAATGGCTTCGAGAGTTGCAGCAGCTTTCTTATCCAGATCGCTGGCGTGCTGCTGAGCGCGTTCTACTTCAGTGCGGTTTTCTTCGAGTAGCTGCTTGGATGTCGCCACTTCCGCAGCCAGTCGCTGGCGATCAGTTTCAAGCTGAGTCACGATGGTCGTGGTGGTGACGTGACGAGCGGACAGGTCTTTGGTTTGCGTGGCGATGGTTTCATTGGATTCGCGCAGGCGATTGGCTTCGTTGCTGGCAGCCCCCTGCTCGCGCTGCGCTTGGTCGCGCAGATCATTGGTGAGCTTGAGCGCCGCTTGCACCTCAGCGAGGCGACCGGATTCGAGATCGATCTTTCCTTTGAGGGTGTGCAGTTCGGTCTTGATGCTGATCTTTTCCTGCTCGAGTTCGCTGATGGTGTCGAGCAGGCCTTGGCGTTGCCCGCTGGCGGCTTCCCATTTTTGTTTGTCTTCATTGACTGCGACAAGATTGGCTAGGCCGACGCCTTGGATGAGGAGCGCGAGGGCCGCGATGCCGACCACCCAGCCGATGCCTGGGACCTGGGCGATCCGCGTCAGACCGACGCGATCAGCGAAGGCGACAAACCGCTGGCGCGAGAACGTTTCACGCAGGCCAGTCGATGGCGTCGGCTTGGTCGAAGCGGACTTGCTGCTAGCGGCTTTTGTGCTGTCCGCTTTGCTGGGGGTTGATTCGCGCGAAGGCGAAACGGGGCGAGAAGGGTCATGATCCATCATGTGAAACTCCGGGGAATCCGTCCATGGGTCCGGCATCGCATCGCGAGAAACCACTCGTCATGCGACCTGTATTTACTTGGCGAGCCATTGCCTCAAGCGAGCGACGTCTAAGCGCTGTTCGATCGAGTGTCGATGGATGGCCTTGCGAATTGCGGTGGAGCAACGCGGAAGGTTGACGTGCGAAGGACGCACTCGAATCGACACGAGGCAGACAAGAGTATACCAAAGTCTGCGGGGGTGTGTCGATAGAAATTTCAAGTAAAAATGATTATCGGCCGACGGAAGTGGATGCGCGAAAGCGCTGGCGCGACATGTTCAAAATGCCAAGCCTTGAATCACGATGGGTCAGAAGAAATGACCGTCGCGTTTTATTCTGTTTCAAGTTGATTCAAAAAGATCATCCGCCTTGGGCAGCGTGATGTGAAACGTCGCGCCTTCATTGATGATGCTCTCCACGGTGATCGTTCCACCAGCAGCGCGAATCAGATCCCGGCAAATGCACAAACCCAGGCCGGTGCCCTTTCGCTCACTCATGTCATCGCGGTGCGATTGCTCAGTCCCATGCTGCTGCGTGACGAACGGCTCGAACAGACGATCCAAGATCTCCGGCGGAATACCTGGGCCGGTGTCGGCAACATTCAGATGAACGAGCTGACCATCGAGATGTCCGGTGATGCGCAGCTTCCCGCCGCGCGGCCCCATCGCTTTCTTCGCATTGAGGATCAGATTGAGTAGCACCTGCTGCAAACTCAGAGGCGTCATCGCAACGAGGACATCGGGCACATCGATGGTGAGCGCGACGCCATCCTTCTTGGGATCGCGTGTCAGACAGGCAATCGTCTCATCAATGGTTCGCGCCAAGGGTGCTACTAATTGCTCATCCGCCTCGCGAGAAAATCCTAAAAGCGATGAACATATTTTCGCAGCACGCTCCGAGCCACTAAGCGAGCGCTCCACCGCCTTGCGCATCAGGTCGTGATCATACGGCTTCGCCAAGGCGAGCTGACCGTAACTGATCATCGGCGTGAGAATATTGTTGAACTCGTGCGCGATGATCGTGGCGATCGTGCCCAGCGTGGCCAGGCGATGCGAATGGGTCAGGCCTTCGCGGACCTGTTGTAGTTGCGTTTCGAGTTTGGCGAACTCGGCGAGAAGATGCTCGACGGTATCCAGCTCGACCGCTATGGAAGCTCGATCCGCAGATTCGATATCGGAAGATTCTTGATTGGATGCGGGCATATGGGTGACCTCCCATACGCTATCGGGTGGCACACCAAGCGGACATGATGGGCGAGCACAAGCTATGCGTTATCGGACTTTTACTTATAACAATAGATATTACATGGATATACAAACAATCATCGATGGCGGATGGGCTTCGCACCGCCCCCGATCGACGAGTTAAGCGAAGTGGCTAAGAATCATCGAAGCGGACGAACTGCCAGGGGCTTTGGCACTTAGCGGAGCGAGCATCGCTTCGATGCCATGCGGGAGCAAGGCAAACGATTTGCCTTCGCCCATCTGAGTAATGGGGGCCCAGACAAATTGGATGTGATCTTCCTGGCTCTGGAGAGATTCCGGATTCAAGGTCGTTCCCGCTGGTGGGCGCAGCTCAAATACGAGATTGATTTCGTGATGACGTTTGGTGCCCTCTTTCAACTTTCGAGGCTGATCGAAACCTGATTCAAAGACACCCAGGAAACGACCTAGTTCAAGCTCGACGCCCAACTCCTCGCGAACCTCACGAAGGAGCGCGACGCCCGCAGGCTCATTGAAATCGACATGGCCGCCGGGGAGGAACAGGTGGCCGTGCTTGCGATTTTGGCAAAGAAGCACTGATTGATTGTGGCAGAGCGCGCCGCGAGCGATGATTTCGATAGGGGAGTCGTCCATTTGAGCAAGCCTACCGCGTTGTGGTATGCAGAGCAACTGGGATGGCGATGTTCCACGTGGAACATTTGACAGGTGAGTAGAGCCGCGACTCAACGAGTCGCGGACGCCAACAGCCAATTGGCGTGTAATGTTTTAATCGATCTACAAGGCAAAAGAGCCAGGGGCGACATTGATCAAGGCGCGATTCACGCTCCTTCAGTTCACTGGAGTCCGCGACTCGTTGAGTCGAGGCTTTACAAACTCTAGACTCTGGACTTTCCTGTTCCACGTGGAACATTCACAACAGAAACACCAAATTCCCCTTTCAAAACTCCCGCGACTTGGTAGGATGAATCTACTTCGATCACCGAACAAGGAGGTTCACGCATGTCCAACGATCAGAACGCCAAAGCTCGCCCCGCCCGACTTGGCCGCGGCCTTAGTAGTTTGATGGCCAACCCAAGCATCGCGCCTGGTCAACTGGCGGCCAGCGAATTCTCGGTCGTCACGCCCGAAACATCCGCACCTCCGCGCGCCAGGCTTGCGACTGTTGCACCCGCCGAGATGCTCGCCGAGGGGGATCCATCAACATTTAATTTGACCGATCCTCCACCTGCCGCGATTGTTCGATCTTTATCGATCACCGCGATCACACCCAACCCCTACCAGCCTCGCAAGCAGTTTGACCTGCGCGCCCTTGAACAACTTGCTGCCTCCATTCGGCTTGATGGCGTGATGCAACCCATCCTGGTTCGGCCGCGCCCCGGTCACGCCAACCAATATGAACTCATCGCCGGTGAGCGCCGCTGGCGTGCGGCTCAACTCGCCGACCTTGCCGAGATCCCCGCCATCGTTCGGGACCTGGGCGATCAAGACACTGCCGAGTGGGCACTGATCGAAAATCTCCAGCGCGAAGACCTCAATCCCATCGAGCGAGGCGAAGCTTTCCAGCAGCTCATCGATCGCTATGAACTGAGCCATGAACAGGTGGCTGATCGCGTAGGTGTTGAGCGTTCTACTATCTCTAATTCATTGCGTTTACTGTCTTTACACGATGATGTTCAACAGTTCGTCCGTGATGGCTTGTTGGCTGGCGGGCACGCCAAAGTACTGGCGGGTGTCAGTGATTCCGATGCTCAAAGAGCCCTGGCGATACAAGCGGTTAAAGAATCCTGGTCGGTTCGTCAGGTCGAAAGGGCGGTGCGCGATCTGCTCGATTCCACTGGCCCCGCCAGCGACAAAGGGGCTGGCAAAATCAAGCGGGCCCGCACCACGCACACGGCTGACTTGGAACGGCAACTCACCCAGCAACTGTCCACCAAGGTTCGCATTCAGCAAGGCAAGAAGAAGGGCACCGGCACCCTCGCCATCGATTTCTACTCACTCGAACATTTCGATGACCTGATCGCCAAACTCGGCGCCAAGCTCGATGGCTGAAAAGGCGTTGGCCGCGAAAAAGCGCACAAGGCGCAAAAATGAAAAGAAGGAAGGATTCGATTGATGCGCTGATGCCTGAGCCGCGACTCAACGAGTCGCGGACGCCCAAGGCTTCATTGGCGTTTCGTCTGCTGAGCGATCTTAATGTCTCAACGTCTGAGATTGCGCTTGGTTTCCAAACACAAAGCGTAAAGCACAAGGCGCGACATACGCCCCTTCAGGCCTTGGGCGTCCGCGACTCGTTGAGTCGCGGCTATTGATCTCCGTTAATCCCCGCTTCCCCTTTTGCGACTTTTGCGCCTTTTTGCGGCTACGCCTTCTCACCCTACTTGCCGCCAAGTTCACGATGGCGAAAGCAATCGGTGGTGTGATCGTTGACCATGCCGACGGCTTGCATAAAGGCGTAGCAGATGGTGGAGCCGACGAATTTGAAGCCGCGCTTTTTCATGTCCTTGCTCATCGCGTCGGATTGCTTGGTCTTCGCGGGTACTTCCTTCATCGATCGCCAACGATTCTGCACCGGCTTCCCCTCCACGAACTGCCAGAGATAAGCATCGAGGCTGCCGCACTCTTCGATCACCGCGATCGTCGCCTTCGCGTTGGTCACTGCGGAGTTGATTTTCAGACGATTGCGGACGATGCCCGGATCGAGCATGAGCTTCTCGATTTTCTTGGCGCTATAGCGCGCGATCTTTTCGTAGTCGAAACCGTCGAGCGCTTTGCGATAGTTCTCGCGCTTGCGCAGGATGATCTCCCAGCTAAGGCCAGCCTGGGCCCCATCGAGAATCAGCTTCTCAAACAAATGTGCATCACTGTGCGAAGGCGTGCCCCACTCGTGATCGTGGTAGTGAATGGAAAGGTCTGACTTGGGCCAGGCGCAGCGGGTGATCATGGTGGTAGGGGAACGAAGAAGGCGCAGAGGTATTGAGGTACAAACAAAAAAGCGGAGAGAATACATGAATGCTGTTCAGTCTGGATGAACGCCGTTCATCTTTTATGAACACTGTTCACGCTATGACGTCTTTGACGATGTTGCCGTGAACATCGGTCAGTCGGAAATCGCGTCCGCCGTAGCGGAAGGTGAGCTTTTCGTGGTCCAGCCCGGCCAAGTGCAAAATGGTGGCGTGGAAGTCATGAACATGCACGGGATTCTCCGCGATGGTCAGGCCGTACTCATCGGAAGCGCCGTAAACGACGCCGCCCTTGACACCAGCACCTGCGAGCCAGCAGGAGAATGCTGCTTTGTGATGGTCTCTACCTCCGCCCGGTGCCGCTGGTGTTCGGCCGAACTCGGTACACCAGACGATCAGCGTTTCCTCAAACATGCCGCGCGATTTGAGATCACGAATCAGGCCCGCGATCGGCTGATCGATGTTGCGGGCCATCTTTTCATGATCCTTGATATTGCCATGCGCATCCCAGTTGTTGGCATCGATGACTTCAATGAATCGCACGCCGCGCTCAGCGAGTCTGCGCGCCATCAGGCATTGCCAGGCAAATGATTTCGCATCGCCGCGCTGCACCCCATAAAGCGATAGCGACGCATCCGACTCTTCGCGGAGGTCGAATACTTCCGGCGCCTGGCTCTGCAATCCTCGGGCAGTCTGAAACGAAAGCATGCGGCCTTTGAGCCGCTGATCCTCTGTTCGCTTGGCCAGATGAATCTGGTTGACGCGATCGAAGAGTTCTTCTTCCATCGAGCGAAGCGTGACATCACCCAGCGCTGGCTTCAGATTGGCGATCGGCTCGCTGCCTGGCGTCACGCGAACGCCCTGGTGATAAGCAGGAAGAAAGTTGGCATCCCAAACCTGTGTACCGGCGTAGGGATCTTTTGGCGCGAAGACAACATGCGAAGGCAGGTTCGGGTTATGCGTGCCCAGGCCATAGGAAAGCCAAGCGCCGATACCGGGGCGGGCTTCGCCGTTGGAGCCGGTGTGCATACCCAGCGTGGCGGCAAAATGGTCGCCGTGGTCGCCGTACATCGAACGAATGAGTGCGATGTCATCCATGCAAGCGCCAAGCTGGGGAAATAGCTCGGTGACCTGCGTGCCACAGGAGGCGTAAACATTCGTTTTCCACGGGCTGGCGAGCAGTTTTGCGCTGCCGCTGATGATCTTGCCGTGGTCGCGGCGAAGGCCTTCTTTGGGATCAAAAGTATCGACGTGCGAGACGCCGCCGTTCATGAAAAAGAGGATGACGCGCTTGGCTTTGGGCGCGAAGTGGGGGGCCTTGGGGTAGAGAGGGTGCGTGGGCGAAAACGTGCCGCCTCGCGCTGTTGACGGGTGCAATGCGGTGGCGCAGGCAGTGGTGCCCAGCGCCAGCGCCGATCGGCGGAGCAGGTCGCGGCGAGATAAAGATTTTGAGTCACGTGAATTCATAATGCACCAAAGAAAAACAATTCTGAAATCCGACAACTGACCAGCCACGCAAATTAATCCACAAACATAAACATATTGCTCGTCAGCAGCACCTTCGCATAGCTGGCCCATGCCTGCTCGCTGCGCTTGTCTGCGCCCAGTGACCCCGGCAGCGAGTTCATAAATGCCTGCACATAGTCCACCGCCATCGACAGTTCATCATCGCTGGCCTGCATGCTCCATGCCGCTTCAATCGCCCACTTAGCGCGAGCACGATCATCTTTGCCAGCCTTGATGATGCGGCCGGCAAAGAGCTGCGACTGCGCAGCGATGAACTTGCTGTTCATGAGATAGAGCGCTTGCAGCGGCACCGTCGATTCATCGCGAAGGCCGGTGGCCTTATTAGTGTCCGGCCCATCAAAAAGCCCTAGAAACGAATGGCGCTGAAGCCGCTGCGTCATGAGAAAAACACTGCGTTTCTGGCTGGAATACGCGGTGCGAAACGGAGAGCCTTGCGTGATGCGCACCTTCATGACATCGGGAAACGGATGCGGGCCGCCATCGCTCAGATCCAGATCGCCGCTGATAAACATGATGCCATCGCGCAGCGACTCAGCATCAAGCCGCTGCCGCTCAAAGCGCCAGTAGTTGGCGTTGTCTGGATCGATCACCAGTTGCTCGGTTGCGCTGGCCGAGGATCGCTGGTACGCATCACTGAGCATGATGTAGCGATGCATGGATTTAATCGACCAGTTCATCTCCACAAACTTGCTGGCCAGGTGATCGAGCAGCGCGGGATGAGTAGGGGGCTTGCCCTGCACACCGAAGTTGTCGGGCGTAGCGACGATGCCTTTGCCAAAGTGCCAGTGCCAGAGGCGATTGACGATGACGCGCGTGGTGAGCGGATTGGCTGACGAGGCGATCCAGTGGGCCAGTTCGAGGCGGCCCGACTGAGCATCGGCAATGTGCGGAGCAGTCGGGGTGATGGCGGTGAGGTAGCCGCGCGGCACAGGTTTGCCTTCGCGCGATGGCTCGCCGCGCATGAGCAGCGGGGCATCGCCCACTTCATCATCGGTCTTGTCGGTGACTGCCCATGCGAGCTTGCCGACAGGAGCGGGGGGCGTGATTTTCTTCAGGTTTTCCAGCTCTGTTTTCGTTTCCGCCAGAGCCTTGCGATCTGCTTCCGCTTTGCCTTTGCTGACTTTTCGCTCCAGCTTCTTGATGCGAAGCAGCACATCGGCCACGGCGTTTTGATGTTGCGTGTAAGGAATATCTTCCGCACTGATGGGCACCAGATTAGAAGGCTCCTGGCCATGCTCGGTGCCTGCGTGCGGATACTGTGTGCTGCGGAAGTAGCCCGCGAGGCCGTAGTAATCTTCCTGCGACACCGCGTCGAATTTGTGATCGTGACAACGGGCGCAGCTGATGGTCATGCCGAGCATGCCCTTGCCCAGGGTGTCGAGTGTTTCATCAATGATCAGATGCATCTCCGCGAATTTGGAGTTGCCAAAGCGCCGAGACAGCGCGATGAAACCGGTGGCGATGATCTGGTCTGCATAGCGCGGGCTATCGGGATGATCCTTGGCCAGTAGATCGCCTGCGAGCTGTTCACGAAGGAACTGATCGAACGGCATGTCGCTGTTGAAAGCGCGGATCACATAATCGCGGTAGAGATAAGCGGTAGGCACCGGCATATCAGTACCGTCGCCGCTGGTGTCTGCATAGCGCGCGACATCGAGCCAGTGCCGTCCCCAGCGCCGGCCGTACTCGGGCGAAGCGAGCAATCGATCGATCAGTGTCGCAAATGCGTGCGGCGATTCATCCTTGAGAAACGCGGCAATCTCCGCGCTCGTCGGCGGCAACCCGGTCAGATCAATCGTCGCCCGGCGAATCAGCGTGCGCTTGTCCGCCAGTGGCATCGGCTGCAAATTCTTCTGCTGCATCTGCTCCAGCAGGAACGCATCAATCGGGTGTGGCGCCTTCACGTCGCTCTTCACATCCTTCACCACTGGCACCGGCGGATTCGCCACCGGCCTAAGCGACCAGTGATTCTTCGGATCAGCCTTGTCGTTCTTGTCCTTCGCGTTGGTCTTTTCTGATGCGGGCCAATGTGCGCCATCCTTGATCCACTTCTCGATATCGGCAATCACCGCGTCATCGAGCTTGCCCTTGGGCGGCATCTGCATGTCGTCCATCTCATACTTGAGGGCAACGAGGATCAGGCTTTTTTCCGGCTCACCCGGGACGACAGCAGGGCCGACTTCGCCGCCTTTAAGCAGGGCCTCAAGGCTATCGACGCGCAGGCCGTTCTCCGTTTTTTTCTCGCCGTGGCATTTGAGGCAGTTGTCCAGCAGGACCGGCCGAATCTTCTTCTCGAAGAACTCGGCCTGTTCATCGGCGCGTACAGGCACCGCGGCGCAGGAGAGCGCGAGCAGCGCGAGACCAGCCGCAGCAGGGGGGAGGCTAGATGAGATCGCTCTGTTCATTGGGCTTTCCACCAAACAAACATCGTAGGCAGGTAGTGCGAGTAACGGGGCGTTGCCGGTTGGCGAACGTGAAACCCGTTTTACCACGAAGGCACGAAGACACGAAGAAAGAGAAGAGGGATCAATTAGTTAGGGCCACCGTGCCTCGGTGGTCAATCCGGATTTGGCATAAGAGAAACCCAGGTTCAAATTTTCTTGGATTCAAACTTCGTGTCTTCGTGCCTTCGTGGATAAATCGAATCAATATGGATTCACGCCATCGAGTTGGTCAGCGTGCCTACGCCGTCGATGGAGATGTGGGTGATGTCGCCGATTTGAAGAGTGAAATCGTTCGCAGGCACGGTGCCGGTGCCGGTCATGAGGAGGCAGCCGTGGGGGAAGTCGTTGTCGCGAAAAAGATGTTCGACCAGGGCGGGCAGAGTTTTCTTCATCTGCGAGAGATCGGTGGAGCCTTGGAAGATGGTGGCGCTGGCGCGTTCGATCTCGATGTGAATGTTCGTATCAGGCGCGGGCAGAGTGTCGATGACGCGGACAGCCGGGCCGATGGCGGCGCAGCGGGCGAAGGTCTTGGCCTGCGGCAGATAGAGCGGATTCTCGCCTTCGATGTCCCGGCAAGACAGGTCGTTGCCTGCGGTGTAACCGATCACTTTGCCGCTGCGGGTGATGACCAGCGTCAGCTCCGGCTCAGGCACCATCCATGTCGAATCGCGTCGCAAATGCATCGGCTGCCCGTGGCCGACACAGCGATGAGGCGTGGCTTTGAAAAAAAGCTCGGGCCGATCGGCGTGATACACCTTGTCGTAAAAATTGCCATCGTTGCCGCCGACCTGAGCCTCTTCCATGCGCGCGGTGCGACTGCGGAAGTAGGTGACACCTGCCGCCCAGACTTCCTGCTGATCGCCGATAGGCGCAAGCAAGTCGGCAGATCGGAGCGAAGCCGCAAGCGGCTGCATCTGCGCCACCGTGAAGATCAAAAACGAAAGCAGATCATCACGATTGACCAGTTCATTCCACGTGAACCGCGCCAGCGAATAAGTTCGCCCTTCGTACTCAGCAACAGGACCGGCTGTGGTGTGGTAGAGAAGCATGGTGAGTTGCCTTGTCCGAGCCGCAAGGCGTAAGCCTGCGGTCGCTGGGCCGTAGGGGCGATTTTCTTTGAATACTCCGCGGGCTTACGCCGCGCGGCTCGGATCAGACTTGCGATCGTTTCTACATTCCCGCCCTCACTTCGCCACGTAATCAATCACATGCACTCCATCGAACCAGGGCTTGGCCAATTCGACGAATTTCTTGTGCTCGGGGTGAGGCAGATATTCAGCACGGCCGGCGGCGTCTTTGAAGGTCACAAGAAAACAGTGCGTGTAGCCCTGACTCAAGTTCTCGACGCCTACATCGGTGCCCCATTCGAAGTCGATGATCGAATCAATCTTCCCAGGTAGCACGGCGAAAGCGGTCTCGATTTCCTTGATCTTTTCCGCAGTCGTCTCAGGCTTGAACTTGAAGAACACCACATGTCGCAGATTGCCCAGATGCGTCGGGCCACATGAAGCATCAGGTTTGACGCTGCAACAATCCATCGCCTGGCAACCAGCGAGAAACGTAAGAGCAAGAGAGATAAGCAGAAACTTGAACATGTAAAAACTCCTGAGGAATGAAAGAGCGAACAAGGGGACAAGGGGACAAGGGATCAAGCGATCAAGGCGTCAAGCGCGAGCGAGACCGACGATGAAGAGGACCAGGCCGACGAGGCCGCCGCCGCCTGAGAGACAGAAGTAGAGCACCTGATCATCGGGTGTCGCTTTGAGCGCGGTGGCTGCTGCACCGACGATCGCAGCGATGACGAGCACAGCGCCGAAGAACATGAACGTCCCCGCATCGCGGTGCGATTTGCGCACGGGTCTGCGCGGCTTGGCCTCGGGTTGATGGCGCGATCGCAGCGGCGTTTCATCTTCCATCGAGAAGCCATCCGCTGCACCAGCGAGCGCCGCCAAGGGGTCGTCGTAAACTTGATCAGTGTCGGCAACTTCGGAATCTACAACTTCGAAATCACTCACCTCTGGCGCTGGAGCCTCGGCAGCAGCGGCGGCTTGGGCCTGCATGCGGGCCTTGGCTTTCTGAGCGCCGGGAATGTCGGGGACGATGGTGACGATGGAGCAGCCGGGGCACTTGACCTTCTTCCCAACGAACTTGCGGTCGGGCACCGCCAGCGGTCGCTTGCATCGGTGACAACGAAATCGAATCATCGGGGAACTCGGAAAAGCAGAGGACGGGGGACAGGGGACAGAAGTCAGAAGTCAGAAGTCAGAGGTCAGAGGTCAGACAAATACAAGCGGCGAGTGGGGCGAGCAGCGTTAGGCCAAGCGCGGTGAGGCCAAGCGTGGCTAGTCAGCCCACCGGGCCTTCATCGCCTTCGAGGTCAGCCAGCGGCGGCGTCTTGCTGTCGCGGTTTTCGATGTCGTTGATATACGCCATCGTGCGATCCAGTTCGCGCTTGAGATGCCTGACGCGCAGCAGGCTCTTGACCCGCGTGATCAGCTCCAGCTTGTTCACTGGCTTGGTCAGAAAATCATCGGTGCCAGCCTCGACGCCGCGCTCAATATCGCCAAGCTCATTGAGCGCGGTGACCATCATCACCGGAATCGAGCGCGTTGCCGGATCTTCCTTGATCTTCTGACACACCTCAAACCCACTCATGCGCGGCATCATCACATCCAGCAGCACCACATCCGGCTTGTTCGCCCCGGAGTCCTCAATGATCTTCATCGCTTCGATGCCATCGAACGCAGTGAGAATCTTGCAAGGCAGCGACTCGAGATAAGCCTGGAGCAACTCGACGTTCTGCACGTTGTCATCGACGATGAGAATGGTGGACTGGGCGAGGTTGGCCCATTCTTCTTCCGTCGAAGTCGTTGAATTAATTGGCGTGGTCATGATCGTGTCCTGATCGATCGAGGAACGAAAGCGAGCCTGTGACGAAAATCGTACTCCATCAAGGATCATAAGACTTTGTGGCGCCTGAGTCGATACGCAAGGTGCATCAAGGATTTTCTCGTAATAGGATTTTGTCTACCCACGCGTTTTTTCATTTGCGTCTACCCCGATAAGTCGTTTACTAAACGTGGTTTATCTTATGTCTAGGGGTAAACGGGTAGACGTCTACCTTCATCCCCCTCTACCGAAGATACGACCATCGCGGTCAAATCCAATCCTACCAGACGTAGTTTAGCATATATTAAACCTCTTTTCAACTGTTAATTTCTTGATAAATGCTCCGTGAAAATGCGCTGCGCTGACACAAGGTGGGCATCGCTAGCAAGCCGCGGCGGGCTCTCTTGGTAGGGTGCGTCAAGGCTCAGCGCAGACGCACCATGCTGGACTTACGAATTTCATTTCTTCTGAGTCACAGAAAAACGTGAATCCAACATGGTGCGTCTGAGCCGAGCCTTGACAGCACCCTACACGCAATCGCCCCGATTCATCCTCGTTGCCACTTGCGATTTCCCCCGTTTTTGCTATGATGCCTTGCGACAAGCATGTCACCGGTTGGCGGCTCGACTCAGGCAGGGCTGAGTTGTTCAAGAGAGCCTCCAGGCGGCAGTTGACGGCCAAAGGACACGGAAGCATTCACCGTTCGCTTCTTCTGAGTGCTACCAAGAACCGGGGAACCGTCGTAAGGCCTGTCGATGGGGATGATGCCCATTTTAGTTTGCGTTAAGTGTATTTGAGGTTTACTGTTATTGGTAGAGGCGGCCATCGGCACCGACTGAGGCTTTCAGTGCGCAGCCGCCATGAGTGCAAGGTCTGATAACCCAATGAATCGGCAGAGTTTGCAGGGAGCAATAATTTTTAACTGCATGACATTGTGATAGATACATCAATAAAATGAATCGCTTGCCTGTAACCGGCCCTGTTCTGCGTCAATAGAAAGTGTCAATACGCCATCATATAGTTGGGTGTTACTTGGATGACTGAAAATGTATTTAGCCTACCCCCAATTCATAAGTTTCCCATGTAGCCATAGACATGTAGCCATAGAATAGACATGCCCGCTTCGCCTAACGTTCTATTTTTCAATGATTTGTCACACTTTTCCGGTATGAACGAAACCATGAGCACTTACACCCTGTCTCGCCGTGTTCCCTGGCTTGATCGCTGGAACGAACCCACCGTTGAGCAGCTTATCGAAGCGCTTAAGCCTCATCAGCAGAAGAACTTCAGTCGCATTCTGGAGTTCCTAGGTGAGTACGCCGAGATCGAGCGCTCGCTGATTTGGTACGGGGCCAGTTGGAAGTGGACACTCCATTTCAAAATGGTCGGCAGCGAAGGCGACGAGGCCAACACGATGTGCTACATCGTCCCTGCCGTCGAAACCCCGCTCATCGCCATGCCCTTCAGCGTTGAGTTCGTCGGCTCCCTGCCGATCCGTCGGCTGAGCAAGTTCATCCGCGATGGCATCCGCGGTGCCAAGTGCGCGGTCAACTTCCACTGGGCTTCCTGGACCCCCGGCCTGGACAACGAAGTGGGCATGATCCTCGATCTGCTCAAACGCAAATACAAGTTCCACACCGGCACCCACACGTCGGACAAAGATTGATATTTCCTGCGACTTCGCTCCATTGAAAACAAAGAAAGCCCCGCCACCGTGCGGGGTTTTTTTATGTCCCGAGCCGCGACTCAACGAGTCGCGGACGCCCACGGCAAGTTGGGTGGTACATCGTGGAGTTATTTTGATTCAACATTGATCGTGCTTCGATCAAGCCGCTGAAACAAGGCGCGAAAGACGCCCTTTCAGTCCCTAGGCGTCCGCGACTCGTCGAGTCGCGGCTGAGGAAGCATCACCGCAGCGGGCCGGTGCCTTGGCCAGTCGTAGGAGCAACAGGAGCAGCAGGGACCTTGGTCGGATTGGCAGCGCGGTAAGCGGCCATGCCTTCGGGCTCGGGGAAGACGACGTCCGGGTTCAGTTTCGCTGCCTCGGCGTCTGTCTTGAGGCGAACGTTCACCGCATCCCACGCGGCCTGCCTCAGCGAGAGCGGCGCATATTGCCACAGACGTGCTCGGAACTCGATGAGCGAAGGCTGCCTGAGAATCTCGATGAAGTTGTTGTTGAACAGAGCGCCAGGTGCCATGGCCATGCGATCCTGTTCGGTGATCGATGTCTTGTCCACATTCTTCATGTACGCATCGTAAACATCCCTGGCCAGTTTCATCGTCTGCGTCGCGGCTTTCATGTCATTGATTGCGATGGCAGAAAATGCTCGCTGACTCATGGCATAAACGAAGGCACGAAGACTTTCGTTATTCTCAATCAGGCTCAGCAGCTCAATTGTGAAATGGTCATCCATCGATAGCTGATAGCGACCTGTGCGAACATTGTGCTCTAGCTGCGAATATTCCTTCTTCGCTTTCTCTCGGTACTTGCGAGCCTGCTCCATATCACCCGACTGGTAATAGAGCACGAAGGCTTTGAGCAGAAAGTTTTCGTGGCCCGCCTGGTAAGGTTTGTTGTCGCCATGCTCAGCCTCGCTCAGCGTTTTTTCCGCATCTTCCAAGGCTTTTTCATAAGCCGGGATGAACCGCGTGTCCGGCATCGTGTCCACCTTGCCCACATCAGGAAAGAAAAGCAGCCGGCCCGAGTCCGTCAGATCCTGAAGCGAATGGATCGTCGAGCGCATGGTGTTGATGCGGTCGAAGTCCTGGTTGTTGAACCAATCCTTCATCATCTTGACACCCATGTGCGACCAGTACAAACTGTGACTGGCGGAGCAGCGAAAATCGACCGGGCCATACTTATTCATGATCTCCAGCATGACCACTGGATCCATGTGATAGTTTTCAATCAGCACCCGCTTACGAAGGTGATTCAGCAGTGCCGCGACGGCCGGCCGATTCGCCGGCTTCCTGAGCATCGGCAGCAGCTTTTCGTCATAAGGCGGCAGCGGCCGCAGCTCCGTAGGTAGTTCCTCGATGCGGGCGGTGAAGTTGTACATCAGCACCTTGCCGATGGAGCGAAGCAATCGTTCGCGCTCCTTCTTGGGCCCATCGCCGACACCTGACTCGATCTGATAATCCGCCGGTGCAATCTGTTCATCGAGCAGGGTGCGCACGAGCGGATACTGCGCGATCAGATCGCTCAGTGTGTCCGGTGCATCGACAACCTTCTTGAACTCGGCAATGGCACCAGCGGTATCGCGCCCTTCCGCAGGCACGCCCAGAATCTCCTGCCATTCACGGCAAAGCTCCACCTTGTAATACCAGTGGGCATCATCTGAATACTGGCCGAACTTGTGGAAGAAAATCCACGAAAGCTCGCGATAAAGCTTCACTGCGGTCGGATTCGCCGGGATACCCTCTTCGCGAAGAAGGCGGATGCCTTTGTTGACCCAGTCCCATCGCTCCTGCGGCGTGAAGGTCTGCACCGACACGTTGTACGCCATGTTCCACGCATGAAAACGCCAGACCTCGGGAAAGCGCGGCTGAAGGGTCGTGATCATTCGGCTCAGCTCGTTGATCTCCGCAAACTTGCCTTGCTGCTTTAGCTCCTCGACGCGGTACCACAGCGCATTGACCATGAAACCTTTGAGCGGGCCGAGCATGCTTGAAGCGAATGCGACATCGGGCTTGACGCTTTCCGAAGCGGCCTGACTCGCGCCCAGGTTCAGCCGTTTGCGTTCTAGGCGCACGAAGGGCACGACAAAGAGCGCTGTCGCGATCAGGGCGATCAAGGCAATCGCGACCGCGCCGATTTGAATCATGCGATGAGAATTCATGAGCAATCGCCTGCGTGAATAGGAGAGCGAAACCACCAGCAATAATAGTACGCGAATGCGGCAGGGCGGTTCCAGTGATAACGACAGTAAACACGCCACGCGCAGATGATGCCTATTTAGCCGTTCGCCTTGGCGAACGAAGAAATATCGGCAACCCGGCGACGCCTCAAAGCGTGCGCGTCATGAAAACGCTGTTGGGGTCTTCGGTGTAGTTTGCAAAAGGGCTGCACACCTGAAAGCCGAACTTGGCGTAGAGCCTGCGCGCGGGTTCGAAGTAGGGCATCGAGCCGGTCTCCAGGCTCAGTCGCGCATAGGCGCGCTCACTTGCTTCGCGGATCAGGTGTTCGAGGATCTGTGATGCAATACCTTTGCGGTGGAAGGCCGAGGCCGTGCGCATCGATTTGATCTCCGCGTGCTGAGCATCGAGTCGTTTGAGCGCCCCGCAGCCGGCCAGTTCGTCGCATTGCCAAAGCGTCCAGAACGCGACATCGGAGGCTTTTAAGCCTTCGAGATCCAAGGCGTGGCAACTCTCCGGCGGCGAGGAGCTCGCCATGTCAACCAGATGCTCACACAGCAGCGCGACAACGGCGGGGCTGCTCAAATCATCAAGGCGAATTTCCATGGCTTTGATTTTACACAACACCAAGGCAACGGCATCACCAACCGGATTGCCATCTGATGGATGGCTCATGTGCGGCGTGGCCGTGCCTCAGGAAATGAGCCGCGACTCAACGAGTCGCGGACGCCACCGGCTTTATTGAGCGATCATTGCGCGAAAGACAGCCCGACTGAAAGAGAGATCATGCAAGGGCGCTCTTGGGTTCGTTATCGCAGATGTCCTGCGCGATGTATGCCCCTTTAAGTGCGTTGACGTCCGCGACTCGTTGAGTCGCGGCTCCTTCAACATCGCCGATTCCTCAGTACGTCCGCACCACGCCGACCACCACGCCTTGAATCTCGCATTCATCCACATAGATCGGCTCATACTTTTCGTTGGCGGGCTGAAGGCGGATGCGGTTGCGCTCTTTGTAGAACTTCTTGAGCGTTGCTTCTTCGTTGTCGATCAGGGCGACGACGGTTTCGCCGTTGCGGGCGGTGTTGCGCTTTTCGCAGATCACGTAGTCGCCTTCGCGAATCTGTTCATCGATCATTGAATCGCCTTTGACACGCAGGACGAAGATGTCGCCTGCGGATTTGGAGCGACGGTTGCCCAGGGTGAAAAGCTCTTCGAGGTCGAGAAACTCGCGCGTCTCGACGGCATCGATTGGCCGACCGGCGGCAATGGTGCCCACCAGCGGCAGGCGCGTGTTGCGCTGCTCATCTGGCATTTCGATGTCGGGGTTAACTGTTAAAGAGCGAGCCTTGTTGGGGTCGCGCAAGAGCGCTCCTTTTTTGATGAGCGCTTCGACGTGCTCGAAGACCGTGACCTTGCTCACGTTGAGTTCGTCGGCCAGTTCCTGCATGGTCGGCGAGTACCCCCGCGTCAGACGCAGGTCGCGAATACGAGTGAGAATGTGCAGTTGTTTGGGCGTCAGATTCAGATTCATGTTCGGATTCCTCCGTGCCATGCACGGCTTTGAGGGTGTTGCTCTCGTTTGGTGTGTCGTGTTGCTTGTCGTGTAGCGTGTCGTTGTCACTGTGCCAGTCGTCGTCGATTGTGCCGTTGGATGTCGCTGCTGCTGCTACTGCCGCTGCTGCTGGTATTGGCGTACTCACCGGCAAGCGAGTCCACACACCTGATGCCGCGCGATACGCCACGGGCGATGAATTTCGATTCTGTTCCGTCGAAGCGAGCAGCGGCACCGAGCGGGTGATCGCCTCTGCTGATTGCCGACGGCGTGAACTTTGTGCGGACTGATTCTGCGAAGCCGTTGGCGCTGTCGGTGCGTAGAGCGGAATCGCAATGAGCGTTCGCTGCTGTGCTGCAAGCCAAGCCTCGGCTGCGACCGCTGCGGTCTGGGCCGCCAGTGCCATTCGCATCGCCACTTCCGCTGCCGTCCTTCGGCCAGCCTGCGCTCCAGTGGAAGTGACCATCACTCTTTGCGGCGAGGCCTCGCGCGTCACTTCGCGCCCATAGGTCGCCTGATCCACCAGTTCGCTGTGCTCGAACGCATCGCCATCGATGGTCATGAGACGGGCATTGGAAAACTCTTGTTCCGAATAACCATCCTGGGTGTCCTGCTGCTGCCGATCCGACTGGCTGTAGCCCGCGAAGCTGCCTGCCGTCTCGGTGTCCGGCTGCTGGCCCAAAGTGTTGCCAATCTGCCGCCGCGATGACTGCTTCGCCAGTGCCTGGCCCTTCACAAAATATCGGCTGGTGTAGTCGCCGCCGGGTCCGATTGCGATCAGTGGGTATGTCATGGCTGGGTGGCCTCCCTTGGATAGTCCGCCAAGGCCCACCACCAGATGTGGGGGCAGCCCTTTGCGGTACCTGTTGACCTTCGACGTTCGCCATGAGAACCCTTGAAACTTTCCACAGATTTCTGTTCGGTATAAGTTAACCTATCAAACGCCATACTGCAAGACCTTTTTTCAACATGTGGAAAAGTCGTGAGTTACGAGGGGATCGCCCGGTCAGCTAGGCGCAAAAGTCGTAGCGGGACCGTAGCGGGACGATCGAAACCGGATTTTGGGACGCAAAACCGGATTCGCGTTATGGGAACTAGATAAGCGTGGCCGCATCCACGCTTCTAAGACTCTCACCTGGCTCACGGTCGGCCTGCCGATGCGGTTATGCGGTCCTAGCTTGCAGCCAGGCATCGGATTGAGGTGGGGCTATTCACTTATCGAAGAGCATTTGAAGCCTGTTCCATGCGGTATCCATGGGGCTTCAATTGGCGTGTGCCGGTCATATCAGCATGATGCCGGGAACTGGGGCTGTCAGGCTTCCTGCCTTGAGCGCCAGCATCCCGCTATAAGCAATGTCACAGTGCGATTCAGGTAGCAGTGGGTTCTGCCCTTCATCCAGGCGAAGCTGCCCGCCTGTTCGATCCGCTTGAATGGCGGCAAGGTCAGCGGCGATGAATCCAGCCGGGCCATCCATCGGCGGCAAGCCTTGCCCTGCACCGTCGAAGGCGGTCAAAGCGATGCTGCCCAGGTCACTCTTGCCGCGTCCGCCAAAGTTGATCGGGAGCCAGCGACGTTCGCCGAACTCCGCCTTGAGTGTTTCGTTCGAGTCCATACCCATGCCGGTGGCATCACCAGCGCCAACCGCCAGGCGATCGCCCGTTCGCATCGCAGCGCGGACGATATCGCGTTGCTGGGCAAAGCTCGTCTTGTGCATGAGCATGAGGAAGCGAAGCTGCTTGGGCTGCATCGGCCTGGCGAAGTTGCACCACAAGCTCGCCAGGTGCCCGGTTCGTGCAACGTCCCAGCCAAGCTCCAGGCGACCGCCTTGCAGGTCATCGCGCTTGAACCATGCTGGCGACCATCCGATAGCCGAGGCGTTGTCTCCATCGATCCTGAGCCAATCAAACGGCTTACCCCGGCCAAGATCGCAGGCCGCTTGAAGCTGTGCATACTTCACCAGGGCTTCAAGGTCTCCAGTGAACTTGCATTCGTATTCGCGTGGCCACTTCGACTCATCACCGTAGAGCTTGCGGAACTGAGCGATGGCCAATTCTTTCGCTACAAGTGTGGACTGATCGAACGGCTTGCCCTTGGCATCGTAAAGCTGGAAACCTTCATCGAAGACGCTTTGCTGAATGTCGCAGGTGTGAACGCTATAAAGCTCTGGATTGTTCCAGAGTTCGTAGAACTTGGTGTTGCGGCCGCGAGGCGTGCTGATCGCCAGAACCTGATAACCGCCGCGCGTGATGATCGGAAAGAGAACGGCCCAATGTTCGTAACCACCATTGGGAAACAAGGCGAACTCAGTGAGGATGATATTGCCAGTGAACCCGGCCAGCGTGTTGGGATTGCGTCCAGGCAAGCTCACCACCTTGCCGCCGTTGGGAAGTCGCAACTCGCGGGCCTTCCATTCAAACTCACGATCAAGTGATTCATCGTGTTCGGTGAAGGTGTGCGATTGCTGGGCATGCGTTTCGAGTATGAGCTTGAGAACCTTGGCCCACTTGATGCACTTGTCGAAGGTCTCATCAGCCTGGCGTTGAGTGAGCGAAACGATGTACCAGGTCTGCCCGGTCTCCATCGCACTCATCACGGCCTTGGCCGCTGCGGTGTAGTCCTTGCCCTTTTGACGATGCCAGCAGACCACCTGCACGCGCGACTTGTCGGCGAAGAATCGCGCTTGCGATTTATCCAGGTGAGCTGAGGTTTTTTTCGTGGTCTTTGCCATGTGCGAATTCAATCACTCTCAATCCTGCTCTTGAGCAGGCGACTTATCTGCAATTGGATCTTTCGTGTTGACGTTACTGTTGGTGATGTTGATTTGCTGATGAATGATGACCGCACCACCTGTCCCGTCAGAACCTGATTCACCAACACCTCGTGGCATCACCTTGCGCAGTTCATCCTCAGACGCGGCCAATTGCATAGCCTTCACCGGGTCGCGTCCGATTATCTGATCGATGCGACTGCGGTTGTTCTTGTCCGCGTTCTCAACGCCTTCATCCGTTCCCTGAGCCCAGGCATGAAATTGGACAAATGGCTTGCCTAACTTTCGCATCCAACCGGGCGTATCTTCAACGTCGAAGTCCGCTTCCGCCTGTTCAAGCTGTTCGCCCTGGTTGACCTTGCTCTTGTATTTGTCAGTCCACACCATCAGCCGACGCCGGTTGTCGCGCTCGTATCGGCGATAGTTGGGATTCTCCAGCTTCTTGGCGACTTCGCCTTCCGCGAGGTCAGGGTCTAGCAGGCCTGCCATTGCATCATTGACCGCCTGGCCGTCGGCGGCGATCGGCGCAACGGCGCGGACGAAAGCTTCGGTGGTTTGGCCGCCCAGCATCGAGTAGCGCTGCGCGTCGTTAATCTGCCCTGATTTGTGAGCCGACAGGACTTGCTCAAATCGCTGGTAGGGAGTCATCTGTTCCGTGATGCCAATCTCCGCCAGCTCAGGCGCGATGCCTCCTTTACCATCATCCTTTCTAACCGCCGCGATGAGTGAGTTCACCTGCCTTCCGCCCACATCGATCGGGAGCTTTTCACGAGCTGCATAAGCCAGGGCCATGAACTTTGGATCTGCGCCCTTGCTGGCAAAATCCGTAATGACTGATTCGCTCATGCCGCTGTTGAGAAGGCCGGTGGCGAAATCCACCGACTGCGCATCAGTGAGGCTGTAGTTCTGTCCGATCGTGTTGATGAGAGCGAAACCGCGACTGCCGCCGACGCCGGTGGCGCGCTGCATCAGCGCGGCTTGTTGTGCCAGCTCGATGCGTTCCACTTCGCTCATATCGGGCCGCATGTCCGTGGCAGCACTGACGAAATCTCCAAGCTCCATCATGCCCTTGTCATCAAAGCCGCTTTGATTGGCGATGCCGATGAGGTCATCGGTGAGCTTATACGCTTCCTTGCCCCCGATATTGGCGCTGAGGCCCTGCATGTTCTTGCCTAGTTCGATGGCAATTTTATTGCCTTCGATCATTTTTTTATTGATTTCGTCAAGCCAGCTAATGATCGCAGGTACGACCGCCCCGAACGAAACCCACTGCGTGACCATATCGGCAACTCGGTCACCGGCCTCTTCCATTGCCTTACTGTTCTCACGAATCTTGGGTGTGGCCCCTCCGGTCGCGTCACCCGCCGTTTCCGTTGCATCCCCGACTGCGATAGTTGCTTCAGATACGGCTTTTAGCTTAGCGATCCCTTCATCAGCTTCAACAACGAAGCGTTGCTTGATGTCAGCCATGTATCACCACCTTCTGATCCAGCTTCGCCTGTTCATCAGCAATGTCGCGAGCGAAGCGGTACACCACCGCGATGACCTGTGCAGCGGTCTTGCCTTCTTTGGGATGCGTTGCATCGGCGGCGTAGCGAATGGCCCACGCCACCAGCTCCGGGCGTGGCGCATGTTCCAGCGATATCGAGCAGATAATGCGAACAAACTTCTGCGCTTCGATACCACCCAGATTGGTGACGAGCCGCACCATCGCGCTGCGCATCTTCACATACTCAAGCGGGCCTTTCGATCGCAGCTCACGCCAGGTGCAGCGGCAACTGAGCACATCACCGATGATGCAGCCAAGTAGAGCGATGAGGATGTGAAGCTTGCGGTGCATGGGTTCATTCCAGGTGCGATTCATTCAATCCTTACTGCCCTTCAAGCCATGCCCGGCGATGAGCCAGGCACGGTTGTGAATCGCAGTTCATCACACCATCAAACGATCGTTGAAGGTCGTTCGATGGCTCTTCAATCGACGGCTCAGCTTGCCGCCTTGGTCATCACGCCAACCACCGGGCCGGGCGTTGTCGCATCGCCCAGGGAGTGGTTGTTGATCGCCCATCGGCCTGTGCCAAGCACAGCGATTTCGCGCTGCGTGAAGAGCGCTTCGCGGCTCGTCTCGATCAGCAGCGACTGGCGACGGCCAAGCGTGGACGACTGATACACATCGCCGATGAGCAGCGGAATCTGGCTGTTGCCACTGACGCGAGGCATCACGTGGCTGATCTCCACCGGAACACCCAGGCAGTTGAGGCGGAAGCCGTCCTCCATTTCCATCTTGGTAACACCGCCTGCATCGGTGATGATCTTCGCCAGGCGTTGCCAGAAGAATTCATTCGAGCAGATGGCGCGAATCTGGCCTGGCCTTGCGTTGCGCACCGCGCCGATGGCCTTGAGAATGTCATCCTTGCCGATCGTCGCCCAGCCCTGGCCGACGCTGCCCGATGTGCCCAGCACAATGCCGCCGCCGTCATCGACCCCGTTGATGCTCGTCAGCAGCGTGGTGATGCCCGTCACGTTGTCATAGGCATCGCTGCCATCGCCGACCAGGCCATCTTCTTCCAGTGCCAGGGCGAAGCCGAGCACGATCTCGAACATGACCAGTTCAGCAATCGACACGATGGCATCGGCTTCGATTTCCTTCGGGTACGAAGTGAGAATTTCAAAGTTCGATGCGCTCAAGTTGATCGGTGCAACCTGAGTGTCCTGTTTCGTCGCTGCTTGGCGGAGCGTGGACTTGCGGGCACGGAAGCCCGAAACGCGGCGGGTGAAGCTCATCTCACTCGAACTCATGGGCATCGGGAAGGCGAGCTTGGCAAATGCAGAGCTGTCTTCGATGAGTCGATGAATTCGGCTGCTGTGCTCTTGCGGAATCAGAGCCTGAGCGCCGGTCACATCCTTCGCGCTGATCTCTTTTACACGATCAGCGAAGGATCGGTGATCGGTCGTGAGGATCTCCGATGCCTTGCGCTGAATGTCGCCATCAGCGGTTTTGGACATCACGTAAAGCCCAAACTCACGAGCGCTCTGCTCCGATGCAAAGTGCCCGCGATAGTTGCCGCTTGGCCCATAAGCCAGAGCGTGGCCAGCGGCGATCTTTGTGCTGACATCACTGGCAAAACTCTTCTGCCAGGATTCGATTTGTTTGATGGCTGCATCTTGGCCATCGAGCGCCTTGAGACGATCTCCGATCGTCTCTAAAAGTTTGCGTGTCTTGTCGTCCATGATTCGAGTCTCCAAAGTGCATCGCGCGATGCACCGTTTACAGTTGGTTGATTGCTCGCCTTGAAGCGCTCAGCAGTCGGCACTAGCCGCTGATCGGGATGCGATTGATCTACGGGCCGAGGCGGTCTCGCAACGATCGGTAGCATCCGTGCCCGATCGTGTACGGCTTCCGTCCAGCACATTTCCAACGTCATCGCGAGCCGTCACTGCCCGCGAGAATCTCTCGCAATGCGTCGGCAAGTTCGCCGTCACTTGCGATTTCCTTATCCTCATCACTGTCACCATCACCATCACCATCACTCAAGCCAAGGAAGCGGCCCGTCTCGTCATATTCATAATCAAGTGCATCGTGACTGATGCCTCTTCGAGAAGTCTGCGCATCGAGTGTCGTGCGGACGACATCAGTGACGAGCTGCGACAGCTCGTCACGCAGCATCTTGCGAATTGGCTCACCAAGCTGGCGGGCAAGAATGGAGAGCTGACGATTGCTCAGCTTGCCGGGTTTGCCTTCGCTTTCATAGGCATCGTCATCACCGCTGCGACGTCGCCTTGCACTGGCGGATGCACCGATGACCAGACTTTCGCGATTGGCGGGAATCGTCACCGCAGAGACTTCGATCAGCTCCGCTTTGGTGAACACTCTCAGCGCCTTAGTCGATCCATCGGGCAACTTGAACGTTCTGAATTCACTTGCTTCAGCGATAAATCCAACGCTGAAGGCACGAATCGCTTTCTGGACAAAACGCTTAAACCAAGAATCAGCAAGATCATCATCGTGAAGGAATTGGCAGGTGCCGATGAGTCCTTCCTTGGTGATCTTCATATCGATCCACTGTCCAATCACCGGGCACGATCCATCATCCGTCGAGTAGCGATGGCCAGCGACGAGCACAGGATTGCGCATGAACTTGGGCAGTGATTCTTCAAAGGCCTCAGGCAGAACGATCTCGCCATAGCGGTCGATGTTTGGCGTGCTTACCAGCGCCGTGACTTGCCGCTTGTTCTCATCAACACCCCGAACCGATGCTTCGGTGAAGCCACGTGCGCCAACCTCTGGCACAAGGTCGCGCCGCGTCGGGTCGAGGATGCGGAGCAGTTCATCAATGTAGAGATCGCTATTGCGGCTCATGGTTGGTTCCTCAAGCGCTCAAGGCCAGTTGGTTCGGTTCGATTTTCAATGCACAGCAAAGCGACTCGCGGGTCGAGTGGCGCAGCGTCGGCATTGTTTGGTGATGAAGCATTTTCCAGGCAGAGGCAACCGTCACGCCGATTGCCTGGGCGAGCTGCTGGTAGGTGTCGATGCCCACGGCCTGGGCAAAAAGCATCAGATGTGCACCCCATGCTCCGAAGCTGCGGCGCTCGCGAGTCCGCGCCATATGGAGCAATGATTCATCAGCAGTCGCTTCGCCGCGCAGACGCCTGGCGATGACGAGCTGAGCGACGCGTGTCAACACCGTGGCGCGATCCAGTGCAGCGCGAAGCTTGGACATCACAGTGCGAAGCAAATCGCGAACGCGCACCGATGACAGATGCACAACCCGTGCAATGCGGTCGATGCCCTTTAGTGGTTTCTTTCCCTGGGCATCGCGGTAGCGCGACTCAAGAATCGTTCGCTCAAGCTCAGTCAGCCCGGCCCGGTTCTCATCAAGCACCAGGCGAAGCTGCTCCACCAAGTGAACGTGATTCTCATCTTGCCTCTGCGATCGCCAGAGGCGAATCGACTCCGAGCCGATCTGGCCCGCGATGGACTGATCAGGATTGCCTTCAAGCTCAGCGCGATACACACGGCGGTACGTCCTCGCCTTGTCAATCAGATGACTGAAATAGCCCTTGATGGCAATCGCCGCATGAGGCCGAAACGGACCTTGCATGTTGTTGAGTTCCACCGCACGAATCAGGCCACGAGCACCTTCGCTCACGATGTCCGCAAAGTCGTAGCCGTCGATGCGATACTTGTGTCCGTTGTCGCCACGGCCAGCGAGAAACACCACGAACGGCAAATAGCTTTCAACGATCTGATTGCGAATCGCGATCGCCTTGCGGTGCCAGGCGAGCAGTTCACCACCGGCAACCTCATCACCATCACGAGCGGTTGCCGCCGAGGCCGCCGCGCATGAACGGCAATAGTTGAACTGCATGAACAGGCTTCGCTCTTGCTCTGCTGACAACTGCGCCACTGGTTCACAAAGGCGTGACGCTTCATCATTCATTCGCGGCAGCAGCCACGATGAATCAGGCGTAGGAATCGAAGCAGCATCGGTGACGATGATCTGCTCAGCGTCGGGCGCATGGAAGGACGGATGATCGATGAACGCGAGATCGGCAGCGAGGACGCGATCAAGCTCTGCGCGATCGGCTGCGGTGAGATGGTGGCTGGTATCGCTCATCCTTGATGTTTCCGGCGTGGCATCCTTGCCACGTGATGACGTTTATAATAAACGCCATCTCCTAAACGTCAAGTTGAGTTTTTTGAAGATCGGCGATTAGACAGCATCTTTTCAAGTTCAAGAGCCATCGCCTTATGAGCACGGAGCAGGCCTTCGCCTTCAAGAAAATCAATCCACATCCTCATATTCCTCCGCAGCGTGTCCGCGTCATGCTGTTCTGGATTCAGCAGCCGCCCAAGAAATATCGCATTGGTCCTCATCGCTTCGATGGTCTCAGGACTTTCAAATACCTGATCGATCAGCGGGCGGCGCTGTCGCTGTCGCTGTGCAAGGTCATGAAACTGCGCATCGGTAAGAGACTGTCCCGTGTATGGGTAGAGGTGAGGAGCGGGGGCATCAATAGGTTCGTGTTCGACCCAGCGAACTCGCACCACCTGCTCATGTGTGTGAAGTGCGAGAGCAATTTTGCTCGCAACTTTTTCTGCTGAATGCGGGAATATGTGATGTTTTAACATCCGAGAAAGTGAGGCAGGCTCAAGGTCGATCCTCTTCGCTAATTCATCATGCGTTCCAATGCCGATTGCTTGCGCTCTGGTCGAAACCCAAAGTCCCCAGTGGAGTGCGGGTGAATCAGACAAATGCTCATGCCACTCGTTTCGAATCACCTGTTCCGTTACATGGAGAGCGCGGGCAAATGCGGCAATCGACTTTTTTCGAAGGCGCGGGCACGATGGGCGCTTGAGGATGCGAGACAGATTTTCAGGTGCGATCCCGACTATCGCCGCCAATTCAGCCTGCGTCGCTATCGAGAGCTCTTTAGCTCTCGCTGCAATCCAGTGTCCCCAATGGGGCTTTGGCATCTTGTCATCTATCGAATTCATAGCCCCTTCCTACCTGTCATTTGATCAGATTGCAAGCACCATAAAAAAGAAAGATACAAGTCAACTTGACGTTTAAGTTGTATGTAGTATGATTAAACGCATGGCAATCATAATTCACAACACGATACTCGAAGATCGCCTCGCAAAAGTTGGCAAGGATCAAGCGGTTCCTCTTAAGAAGACGACGCTCGCAAACGCCATTGTCGATCGAGTGGTTAACGCGTCAACTGTTGAGGAAATTGTCAATTTTGTGAAGTCAATACGACCCGATATTCGCACTGAGAGTCAGCCCGTAATCGCCGCTTGAATTGCCTTCTCTTCACTGCATTAGTGAGACACCGATGACCGACGATGAGACACCAATTTTCGATCCGCGATCCGATGACGATGTACGCAGAATCTGCGGAAAGGCTGCGATGTTACAAGCTCGTCTCGATCAGCACGAAGAGGGCATGCGACTCGAACGCAAGGCACTGGATCATTTGCATCAGCACGGCCTCGTGGAGTTCCAGCGAATAGTGGGGCGTGAACTCTCCACC
>ENA-ORBV01001276-ORBV01001276.1-microbial-mat-metagenome-genome-assembly--contig:-NODE-1276-length-56534-cov-10.253095_pt1 | contig 56534 bp, 51 predicted proteins | sample MGYA00237777_ERZ505514 | MGnify/ENA primary metagenome ERZ505514 (study PRJEB26160, sample SAMN06269048) | microbial mat metagenome | isolation source: Oligotrophic lake microbial mat | place...
CGTTGCGGCAAGGCCGATGCAGTCGCCGTTGATCGCGCAAATGATCGGCAGCTCGCAGTCGAGGATGTTGTTGACGAAGTTGTCGCCCGAGTCATGCAGCCAGCGGCTGATTATCGTTGCGAGCCGAATGCGACTTGATGATGCAGTCGCGTTCGGGGTTGAGCGTGGCGGCGCCGATGGGCGACCGGTTTCGGGTGTTTGACCGGCCAGCGCGCCGGATTGAGTTCGCGGGCCTGGAGGTACAGCACATTCCGCGCGGCTATGATTGCGTGATCGTCGCCTGCGTGGCGCTGAACCGGACTGACGTAGCGAATGCCGCAGTGACGAAAATCGAAGTTGCGCACGCTCGGCCTGGCCAAGGGCGTGGGCGGGTGCCGGGCACACGGCTTGCGCCAAATCAATCCCCACGGTAGTCATCTCTTCCATGACTTCGCCTCCGGTTATCAGATTGAATTTCGACACCTCAATCTTGGCACCTCGATGCCGTGACCGGCACGGGGTAGTCCCTTTCCTTTGTTAGGCCGCAGAAAGCGAGGTCGTGTGCTTCGGGAAGGCCTTAAGAAGCTTCTTGTCCATCGTGACAAGCTTGACGCCAAGCTGCATCGCGAGGGCCACAAACTCGCAGTCGTACGCGGTGCAGTCGCTGTCACGCACGAGTTCGAGAACGCGTCGCGAATCGACTTCATGCTCGTTTCCGGACAGAAGCGCCTGGGCCTCTGCTTGAACCTTTACAACCTGCTCGAACGTGAGGGTCCTCCGACGCAGGTATCCAGCCAGGAGATTCCGGAACTCGCTGCGCCAGAAAATCGGCGCAACCCAATCCGGGTCGTTTTTGTACAGCGCATCTGCCCGCGGGCTGAACTCGTAGGGCAGAAGCAAGTACGCAAGAACGTTCGTATCAACCACTATCACAGCCGACCTTCTCGCTTGAGCAGATCGATGTCTTTCGCACGAAACTTCCCCTGCGGCATCGAGGCGCGGAGAGCTCGCGCGCGAGCCAGGCGTTCTGCTGGAGGCATTTTTCCAGGCAGTAGCACGGTCTCCAAGCACACGATTGCCTCGCTGTTCAAGCTTCGCCTGTGGGCCTCGGCGGAAGCCTTTAACCTCTCGTATACCTCATCGGGAATGCTCTTCAAGGTCAGGGTGGTCGGCATGTCAACCTCCAAAGGGCACCATTGTGGTGTCGATACGGTTCTTGATCAAGCGGCTGTGGCGCCGCGGCCTAAGCGCGCGCTGAACACGGAGGCTCAACAGCGGCGCTACGAACCGCTGTTTCGCGCCGGTTAGCGCGATCGTTGGGCGTCCCGGTCAGCGCCGTGCGATGATTTTTGCCAGTTCGCTGTTCGTTGCGCCGAGAGCGAGGAGTGATCTCACGAGTAGATCCAGAGAAACGGTGGGGTCCCCGGCCTCCATTTTGGCCACCCTCGATTGGCTCGACTGTATGACCTTGGCGAATTCAATCTGCGTGAGGCCCTTGTCAGCGCGTCGAGCCTTCAGGCCTTCAGCCAGTTTCAAGCGCAATTCAATGTACGCTTCTTCGTCGGAGAGTTGGAGCAAGTCCTTCGCGGAACCGACCCGCCATCTTTTTGTTTCCAGACGTTTACGCTTCCTGTCATCCAACTTCGTAATCCTTTATGCGCTTCTTACCAGTTTTGATCACATACTGTGGTGTGTTCTGAGCCTTCTTCGCGAAGATTTCCACGAGCACTATTGCGCCTTCATCAGTTCTGAATATCACACGCCATGTTGCGTTCGTATCGGTCACCCGCAATTCCTGACACCGCACTCCCATATTGGACATCGGTCAGGAGTGAGGCATACCCGGTGACCCACCGCGCTGTAACCTTCGGAGCAGGAATCCTGTTTCAATTCGTGCTTCGCGCGACAAGGGCGGGGTTTTGAGTTCGCCATGCAGCCAGACGAGTGGTTTATCTCCTGGGCTCACAAGGGCATGCTATGTCATTTTCGACATATTCGAAAGACGCAATCTTTTCCGCCGAGGTGTGAGCCTGGAGGCAGGCACACTGGAGCCAGGCACGCTTGACGGCACAGGGGCGGCGGCGATAGCATCCTTTACCCGTTTTCAGGGTGATCCGGCAAAACAGGCGAAATCGAATGCTCTGCGCGAAGAGAACTTCGAAATTTATCGCCTCTAATCACGACACTGCAAATTTGGAGGCTCACGATGGCTGAAACTATCCTGCGTACCGACTCGATCGAGGGTTCGGGTTTTCCGTTGGGCTTCAAAGTACGGCACGGTAAGGAGCGACCCGGTGTTATCGGCCTCGAACCATCGCGTGATCTTTTCCGCGTCGAGTTGCGCGCGCTCGGCGGCCATCAAAAAGAAGCGGTTGTCACCGAGGGCGCGACCGGCTCGGCGTATCGCTCGGTCTGCGATGAGGGCGCGGCGTTAAAGGGTTCCGATCTTGCACCCTTCCCGCTCGGGTTTTTCAGCGCCGGTCTGCAGGCCGATTTTCTGAATCGGTTTATCGCGCTCGCCGCAGTCAACAAACTGGCGGTCAGCGACGTGACGACCGAGCTCGTCAGCATTTACGAATTCAACGGCTCGTTCTTTCGCGGCGACGGCAAAGGCTCTGCGGAGGCACCGCGCATCAAGCTGCGCGTGAAGACCGATGCCCCACCCGGCGCAGTGCAAGCGGTCGCACGCGCGGCCCTCGACGCGTCGCCGATCATCGCGATCTGCCGTGCATCCCTGGCGAATACCTTCGCGCTGTACATCAACGGCAAACGGCGCATGCTCCGCGCTCCGGCACCGTCTAGCGCCCCGGACGCACCCGATCCGTTGAAGACCTGGACCGGCATCCCGAAGCCGCTCGCGGGCAGCGACGAACTCGCCGACATGATCTCGAAGATTTCAAATGCGCCGCCACCGCCCGCCAGTGCGCCGCAGTTCGGTATGTCGGTCGACCCGAGCGCGACGATCAAACGCGGCATCGATATTCGAGGTAGCGCAAGCATCGCGGGCGGCACCACCGATGCCGAGACCTGGCTCAGCGTTCCGGTCGGTTCACGCTTTGGCCTGAAAAGCGACGAGCGTACAAATCACGATCAGGCGCCGAGCGGCATGGCGATCGCCGCGGCCGGGATCGCGTACTGCCTCACGACGCAGCTTTTGCGCTACACCGAAGTGCACAAGATGAATATCCGTGCGATTCGCATGGTGCAAGACAGCCCGTTCGAACTGGTCGCCGGGGCCGGTGGCGCCATCAAGGCCGTTGCGCATCCATTCGACACGCACGTGTTCCTGCATGGCGAGGAGAGCGACGAGCGGATGGAAAAGCTGCTCGTGATGGCGCAAAACACCTGCTACCTGCACGCGTTGCTGCACGGCCCGTGCGAGCCGACGCTCGATATCGAGCTGAACGGGGCGCAGCGTGCCGCGTAGGAATCAATAGGGTTAGCCTGGCCCTTAATTACTCTGGATTACTCGGCTTGGTAGCGGGAAAGGTGCACCCATCGCATCTCACCTTCCGCTATTCCCGGGGTATTGAACGTCGGGAATAAATTCACGGCGCTAGAATGCAGGCTGATACCCAAACGGCACAGGCGCGCGCATGAACGACAGGATGGCGGGACGCATTGCACTCATCACCGGCGGCGGCGCCGGTATTGGCGCGGCGGCGGGCGAATTGTTTTGCGCGCAGGGCGGCAAGGTGTTGCTCGTTGACCGCGACGAAGCTGCGCTTGCGCGCACGGTGATTGCGATTCGCGAGCGCGTTGCGGGCGCCGCTGTGGCAGGCTGCGCGGCCGATGTCACCGATGCCGGCGACGCCGCGCGTGCCGTGGCGCAATGCCTTGAAGAGTTCGGCGGCCTCAATGTGCTCGTCAACAACGCGGCGATTCGCTACCTCAGTCCGGTCGCCGATGCCGAAACGGCCAAATGGAGCGCGCTGTTGTCCGTCAATGTGCTGGGTGCGGTCAATCTGTGCAAGGCCGCGTTGCCCGAGTTACGCAAGCACCCCGGCGCCAGCGTGGTCAATGTCGCCTCCACCTACGGCGTGGTCGGGCGCCGGCATTTTGGTGCCTACGACGCGTCCAAGGCGGCGCTCATTTCGCTTACCCGTACCCTCGCCTTCGAAGAAGCCGCACACGGCGTGCGCGTCAATGCAGTCTGCCCCGGCGGCACGCTGACGCCCTTTACCATCGGCCGTGGCGAGGCGCGCGGACAGAGCGAGGATGCGATGCGCGCCGAAGCCAAGGCTGACACCCTGCTCAAGCGCTGGGCGGAGGAAAAGGAAGTGGCGTATCCGATACTGTGGCTGGCTTCGACCGAAGCCTCTTACATGACCGGCGCATCATTGATGGTGGACGGCGGCACGTCCATCATGTGATGGCCGCACTGCGGCAGTCAAACCGGGCAATCGAGCGCGCCGGGGCGCACAGCGTGGCGCTTGCCTTCCGTAAGCTGGCTGACAAAGGCTGCGGCGATCATGCGCCGCACCTTGACCACGTCCTCGTCCGGCCCGAGCAAAAACTCCGTCGTGCGCGCGGTAACCAGGTCGCCCTGCGCCTCGGCGGCCCAGGCGTCTTCTTCATTGACCTTGTCGAGGCGGTGGATGGCCACTTCCTCGAAGGTTTTTTTCGCGGCGGTGCGTTCGGCTTCGGTGCGGGCGCGAAAGGCGAGAAAGCGCACGATCATGGTGTGGGTTTCATCGACCGGAATCTGCCACAGGCGCGCGGCATAGGACGGCACGTTCGGCGCCGGTGTTATGGGGTTGGTCGTAAGGCAGGGCAGCGCAAAGCGCGCGCCTTTGACGTCGCGGGTGAAGTGGCCGTGGCCGATGGGCTTGCCGGTCAGATCGACCGACACGCCGCGTATGCCGTGCGAGGTGCGCACGATTTCAACGCGCCGGTCGGCCAGCCTGACGTCACCCTGGCGCAGCGCATCCGATTGCGATTGCGAAGAGGTATGCAGGGTCACCGCATGAAAACCGTCGCTGCCGTCGATGGCGATCAGCCAGTTGGCCTTCCACACCGAGGTCGGCAGGCGAAAACAAATGAACTCGTCCGGCTTGCCCAGTTCCTCGGGCACTTCGGCCGCAAGCGGCGGCGGCGCAAAGGCCTTGGCGTCGCCGATGTAAGCCCAGATGTAGCCGCCCAGTTCCTCGGCCGGATAGGCGCGCACGCCGACCATGTCATGCACCTTGTTGCGCTCCTTCTCCCACGGAATGAGCGTGCAGCTGCCCCTGCCGTCAAAGCGCAGGCCGTGCAATGCACACTGCAATTCGCCGTCAAGCACACGGCCGACGGACAGTTGAATGCTGCGATGCGGACAGCGATCGGTAACGACGCAGGGCTTGCCGTCGGCATCGCGCCAGGCAGCGAAGCTCTCGCCGAGGACACCGAAGCCGGTGGGCCGGTCGCGTCCGAGTTGTTCCGACTGCAGCACCGGATACCAGTAATTGCGCAGGCCCAGTGGCAGGCCGGCGGGAATGCCGGGGGCGATTTCAGGCACTGTTGCGGGGGCGTTCATGGTGGGCCGTAATGATCAGTCGGCTTTGATGCCGAACTCCTGCACGAGGCGGCCATAGCGGGCGAAGTCTTCGCGCATTTCGGCACCAAAGGCCTCGGCCGTGCCGCCGCGCACATCCATGCCGGCCTGGTTCATGCGCTCGCGCACGTCCGGCATGGCCAGCACGGCGTTGATTTCGCGGTTCATGCGCGTAATCACTGCGGCCGGCGTACCGGTGGGCGCAAACACGCCATACCAGGCATCGGTCTCCACGCCCTTGAAGCCGAGTTCGGCCATGGTCGGCACGTTGGGCAGCAGCGGCGTGCGGTTTTTTTCGGTCACCGCCAGCACAATGAGCTTGCCCGAGCGAAGATGCTGGGAAATACCGCCGCCCATGGCGACAAACAGCACCTGCACCTGGTCGCCCAGCACCGCCACCACCGAGGGCGCGACCCCCTTGAAGGGCACATGTTGCATGTCCACACCGGCGGCTTTGCGGAACAATTCGCCGGCGATATGCATGGGCGAACCGTTGCCCGCGCTTGCATACGGCATGCCCGGCTTTTGCTTCGCCAGGGCCACCAGCTCCTTGACCGACTTGACACCCAGCGTCGGACTCACCACCAGGATCATCGGCGTCGATGCCGGCGTGATTACCGGCATCAGGTCGGTCAACACGTCCACGCCGCCGCCCGCGCCCTTGCTCAGCACGTGCGGCGAAATGGCGATGGTATTGGGCGCAATCAGAAAAGTCTGGCCGTCGGGCGCGGACTTGGCCACCGCATTGGCGCCGGCAAGACCGCCGACGCCGGGTTTGTTTTCGACAATGACGGGCTGGCCGAGGCGCGGCGGCAGTTTTTCGCCGAGGATGCGCGCGAACAAATCCGGTCCGCCGCCGGGCGGAAAGGGCACGACGATGGTAATGGGTTTGCTCGGCCAGGCTGCCGCGCCCGCAGAGCTGCTTTGCGCCTGCGCGGCGGTGGATGCCAGGCCGAGGCAGGCCGCAAACAATGCGAGCACACGCGCCGGACGCATGGACGAAAAAAACGGAATGCGAATATTCGATATCTGCACGAAAGAAAGTCCTTCCTGAAAAGTCGTCACCGTTGCGCTGCTGTTTTACCTTTGAAACAGCAGCCCAATGTGTGAACTCATCTTAGCGGCCGAGGGACGAAAGTCAAGGCACGCCAAGCCTGCTATTGCCATCTATTACAGCTATTGCGATGTGACCACGCACCTGACTGGATGGACCGGGTTCGAATTGAATGAGTCAAAGGGACTGGCTCGGATTAAATTATTCGGGTTGTATCTTCCCCAGCCGCGCGATCTCCGCAAACCGCCCGATATCCGTGGACTCATTGGTCTGTCACCGCAGTGCTATTCCAGATGCTTTGATAGACGTGTAGATTCACGAATAGAAGAGTAATCTCGGGAGATTGGAGGCCGCTATGGAAAAATTACTGGTCAACCGGAACCCGGAGATCATGAGTGGATCGCTCTGCTTTACGGGCACCAGGGTACCTGTTCAGAATCTTTTCGACTACCTGGAGGGCAGCTCCTCTCTCGAAGATATCCTGGAAGACTTTCCGTCTGTTCCCCGCGTAACTGCGGCAGCAGTTATTGCAGCCGCTCGGGAACGATTCTTCGCCGATGCGCCTGTTGCTTGAGGAGTCAGTTCCAAGTCGCCTGCGGCGAACCTCGCCGAACCACGTCGTAAAGACTGTCGTTAAGATGGGCTGGGGCGGCTTCAGGAATGGCAATCTAATGGGGCTGGCGGCGGCCGATTTTGACGCCCTCGTAACTGTCGACAAAAATCTCCCATATCAGCAAAATCTTTCTTCCCCGCCGATATCCATAGTCGTGTTGGACGCATATTCAAATGAACTTTCTGCCTTGCTGCCGCTCGTTCCTGGTCTGGAGAAGATGCTGGCGACACTTGCACCTGGCAGCTATGCCAAAGTCGTGGCATAAGGGCGCGGTCAGGCAGGCGAGAGCAGGAGCAAAGGACGCTGTTCTCTGCGGACGGCAGGCGCCCCAACTCGATGCCACGCGATCTGCCCGAAGCTGATTGGAAAGCATGTCGCAAATTGCGAGCCGTTGCCTTGGATCGCTTTTGTGCTCGTATCATCGACGAAGTCGAAACCATCGCATCAAACAACGATGATTCGTACCATGCGCGCTATATTGAGATCTTCAAATTTATCGAGCGCCGTGACCACGACATTGCGCAGGCATTTAACGATTCGAGGCGGTCAAACATCGTGCTTCAGTTTGCCGTCATTGTTTCGCACGGCCTTGTATCGAGAGATGAACTGCAATGCCTTTCGCCAAAGACACGAGAGACCATAGACGCGCTCTCTAAACATGTTGGGTAAACGGGGTGACTTTCCCAAAGTCAACCGCTTGGCCTTCGGTCGAAAAGTTTCGCTCACCCTGGTTAGTTTAGTGATGGTGCCGATGGCTGGAAACCCGCGCCAGTCGGGGCTTTCCAGCATATCCCCTCCTTAATCAGACCTTTCCCAGTGCCCGCAAAATCCGCTCCGGTGTCGCCGGCTGGTTGCTGACGTAGGCCTTGAACGGTGCCAGTGCGTCGTTGATGGCGTTCATCACTGCGCCGGGTGCGCCGGCGGTGCCGGCTTCGCCGGCGCCCTTGGCGCCGAGCTCGGATGTCTTGGTCGGCGTTTCGACGTGACCGACGATGATGTCGGGCATTTCGCCTGACATCGGCACGAGGTAGTCGGCCATGTTGCCGTTGAGCAATTGGCCGTGCTCGTCGTAGAGGCAGTGCTCGAACAGCGCCGCGCCTATGCCTTGCACCACGCCGCCGCGGATTTGTTCATCCACCAGCATCGGGTTGATGACGGTGCCGCAGTCCTCGACGCACCAGTGCTTGAGCAGCTTCACGAAACCGGTCTCGGTATCGACTTCCACCAGCGAAGCCTGGATGCCGTTGGTGAAGACAAAGCCGTATTCGCGCGGCGTATAGTGGCGCGTGACCGTGAGTTCGGACTGGAACTTCATTGGCAGCGTATCGGGCCTGAAGTAGGCGACGCGGCCCAATTCGGCCAGCGTCAGCTTGCTCGCACCGCTGAGCTTGTCGGTGACTTCGTTGTTGACGATGTCGAGCTTGGCCTTGTCTTCATTCAGGATGGCGGCTGCAACGTCAAGGATGTTGGAGCGCAGCGCCTTGCCCGCCTGCAACACCGCTTCACCGCCGATGCCGGCGCCGCGCGAGGCCCACGTGCCGCCGCCGTAGGGCATGGTGCCGGTGTCGCCGGTGGCGACGCGCACCTTGTCCATGCTGACGCCGACCACGCTCGCGGCGATTTGCCCGAATATGCCTTCGGTGCCCTGGCCTTGTTCGGTCACGCTGCAGGTCACATAGACCATCCCGGCCGGGTCGAGGCGCAGCGTTGCGCCGTCCTGCGCCGAAATACGCGCACCGCCGACACCGTAAAACGCCGGCGAAGGATTGGTCACTTCAATCATGGCTGCGAGGCCGATGCCGCGATGAATGCCTTGCCTGCGCAGATCGACTTGCTCCGCGCGCAGCGTGTCGTAGTCCATCAGTGTGAGCAGTTTTTCCAGCGTCTGCTGGTGCGACAGCTTTTCGAACTTGATGCCCGATGGCGCGGTATAGGGATAGGCGTCATCGGGAATGATGTTGCGGCGCCTGAACTCGGCCGGGTCCATGCCGATTTTTTGCGCTGCCAGGTCAACAATGGCCTCGGTCAGCGCCACGGCGATGGGGTGGCCCACGGCGCGGTACTGGCAGGTGACGTTCTTGTTGGTGAACACCACGTTGAGTTTGGCGCGGTATTGCTTGTGGCGGTAGGGACCGCCGGTGAGGTTGACCACCTGGTTGCCCTCGATGCCGCTGGTGCGCGGATAGACCGAGTAGGGGCCGATGGCGGTGAGGTCTTCAAGGTCGAAGGCGAGGATCTCGCCCTCTTTGGTGCAGGCGAGGCGCACCGTGGCCTTGTGCTCGCGCGCATGAATGTCAGTCAGAAAGCTCTCCAGCCGGTCGGCGACGAACTTCACCGGGCGGCGCAGCATTACCGACAGCGCGGCGGTGGCCATTTCATCGGGGTACACATGCACCTTGATGCCGAACGAGCCGCCGACGTCCTTGCAGATCACGCGCACGTTCGACTCGGGAATATTGAGGTGGCGCGAAAAAATATCCTGCATCATGTGCGGCGCCTGGGTCGAGTGATAGACCGTCAGCGAATGTTCCGCCACGTTGTAGTCAGCCAGTATCGAGCGGCCTTCCATGGTGACGCCGGTGTGGCGGCCAAATTCGTAAGTCTGCTCGACGACGACATCAGCCTTGCTCCAGGCTTCGTTGAAGCCTGCGGTGACGAGTTCGCGCGAAAAGCAGATATTGTCGCCAAGCTCGGGGTGGATAAGCACCTTGCCGGCAAGCGCGGCCTCCATGTCGGTGACGACAGGCAGTTCCTCCCAGTCGGCTTCGATCAGCGCGAGGGCATCCTCGGCCTGCACGCGGGTTTCGGCCACGATCACCGCAACGGCCTCGCCCTGCCAGCAGGCGCGCCCGATGGCGATGGCGTGCTGCGGCGGCGACTTGATGCCCTTGAGGTGGCCCAACACCGCCACCCAGGGAGTGCAGTGTTCGGCCACCGCGCGGCCGTCGAACGCGGCGATGACGCCGGGTTGCGTCGCGGCCTTGGACAGGTCGAGGCGCGTCAGCTTGGCGTGCGCATGCGGGCTGCGGAAAAACACCGCATGAGCGAGACGGGGAAAACGCATGTCGTCCACATACGTGCCGCGGCCTTGCAGCAGGCGCTTGGCATTGGCGCGCGGCTCGCTCTTGCCGATGTAGCCGCGGTCGGTGGTGGTGCCGGGGGCGTGCAGCGGCAGTTCGGCGCGGGCGTTCATGCCGTCACCTGCGATTTACGTCCCGCTCGATTTTGCGTCAAGACGATCTCGATGGCATCGACGATGGCCTGGTAGCCGGTGCAGCGGCAGTAGTTGCCGGAAATGTGTTCGCGGATTTCTTCGCGCGTCGCATCGGGCTTGTGCAGCAGCAGGTCCTGCGCCGCCATCAGCATGCCCGGCGTGCAAAAGCCGCATTGCAGCGCGTTGCGTTCGTGAAAGGCCTTCTGTATTGCGGCGAGCTCGCCTGAATCGGACAGGCCTTCAATGGTATCCACACGCCGGCCGTTGGCCTGCACCGCCAGCGTCAGGCAGCCGCGTACGATCTTGTCATCGAGTCGGATGGTGCAGGCACCGCAGACGCCGTGCTCGCAGCCAATGTGCGAACCGGTCAGGCCCAGCTCGTCACGCAAAAAATCAATAAGGTGGGTGCGCGGCGCAATACGCCGCGTCACCGGTTTGCCGTTGACGGTGATTGTGGTTTCGATGTCGTGGTTCATGATCGCTCCGTTCATGTCGCTGCGGCCAGCGTTGCAAGTGTCGCCAGCGCGCGGCCGGTGATGACGCGCGCGAGGTGCAGCTTGGTGGCGGACGAGGAATACAAGTCGGCCGGCGGATCGAGCTCTTTTGCCAGTGCAGCCTGGGCCAGCGCAATGGTGTCGGCACCGAACGCCTTGCCCTCGAGCGCTGCTGCGGTGGCGCGCGCCAGCACCGGTTCGCCGCCGGCACCGAGAAAGGCCAGGCTGACATCGCTGTACTTGCCGTCGCTGCAATTGGCCTGGGCGGCGAGGCCGACAATGGCGTAGTCGCCGTGACGGCGCGCCAGTTCGATGAAGGCCGAGCGATAGCCCTCGGGCCGGATGCGGAACTCGCCTGCGACCAGTACTTCGCCCGGCCGCAGCGCGGTCTCGTACATGCCCTTGAAGAACTCTCGCGCGGCGACGCGGCGCTCTCCCTTGGCGCCGGCAATCACGAATTGCGCATCGAGCGCGACGCACACCGCCGGATACTCGGCTGCCGGGTCGGCCATGGCGATACTGCCGCCGAAAGTGCCGACGTTGCGGATGGCGATATGCGCGACATGCGGCACCGCCTGCGCCAGCAGCGGCAGGTGATGGCTGATGGCGTGGGAGTGCTCGAGTTCGCGGTGCGTCGCCAGCGCGCCTATGCGCAGCGTGTCCTTTTCAATCGTGATGCCGGCCATGCCGGGCAGGCCGGTGATGTCGATCAAAATGTCCGGTGCCGACAGGCGCAGGTTGAGCGTGGCGAGCAGGCTCTGGCCGCCGGCGAGCAGCCGTGCGCCGTCACCGTGCTGCGCCAGCAGCGTGAACACCTCGCCAAGCGACGCCGGCCTGGCGTAGGCGAATGCAGGGGCTTTCATTGACCCTCCTCCTTCGATGCGCGGACCGGCAAGGGGGCGGATCCGGATATGGTTTTATTGTGCTGGCGTGTCGCCGCGTTTGCCCACGATGCACGCACCTGCAATCTTACCGCCTATGCCCCCGGCGTGGGCGAGCGCGCTAATACTTAATAGGCGTAGGGATTGCTCATCATCGGCGCGTTCATCACCGAGTCGGGCGGACGCCGCCCGACCAGTGCTTCGAGCATGATCAGCTCGTAGTCGGTGTGATTGGACACGCTCGCCGGAACGATGGCGTTGCCGCGCCCGTCGCCGTAAATGTAGCGCGGCGACTCGTGGTGCGCGGTGGTATAGCTGTCGCGTGCGGCGCCGTCGGTGGTGGCGATGTCGGCCGTGCCGTAGCACAGGCAAAAATAGGTGCGTGTGTTCTCGGCCTCGGCGTAGCCGCCGGTGCCGCGTATGCCTATGGTCGCCGCCGGCGTGACGATGCGTCGATCGCCGCCCTTGCCGAACACACTGAGCAAGCGGCCGCTGACCAGGCGCAGCACGTCGATGAACAAATCGGCGCCGGCCAGATCGGCGCGGCTGTTATTGCGCAGCAAAAACGCGTCCTGGCCGACGACGAACATGGCGAGGGCGCGGCGCCCGGTGGTGACGCTATCGCCGGGGCGTACTGCGGTGCCGGCCTCGGCCAGCACGCCATTGACGCGTACCTCGCCCTGCACCCGTTGCATGCCCTGGGTGATGGTTTGCTGCGCCAGTGCCTGACGTATCAGCGGGTTTGCGGATAGTCCGCCGGCGAGCAGGCCGGCAATGACGCGGCGGCGCATGCGGGTCTGGTCTTCGTGCTCTGGCAGTGGTTTCATCGGCTCAGGCTCCGTAACGGTGCAAGATGGTAGACGCGCGCTGCAAACTTCAATGCAAATCAGCCACCAGCCGCGCCAGCCCGGCGCGCTCGCGCGCCGGATCGACAATGCCCTGGCGTGCGGTGGTTTTGGCGGCAAGCCGCGCCAGCCATGCCGGATCGGCCGCGGCGCGCGCGAGCAGCGCGGCAAGCGCCTTGTCATCGCCGACCGGGTAACAGCCCGGATAGCCCTGGCCCAGCAGGCCGATATTGCCCGGCACATCCGATGCAATGACCGGCACGCCGATGGCGATGGCCTCGGACACGACGTGGGCGCCGCCCTCCATCAGGCTGGAAATCACCATGGCGTGGCTGCGCGCGAGCCAGCGCATCGCACCGGCGTGGTCAAGCTCGCCCAGCCAGCGGTAGCGCGGTTCGTATTTCATCAGCGCCCGCGCTTCGCGCGCGTATTCGGCTGACATGGCCTGGCCCAGGTGGACAACGCGGACATTGTCATCGGCCGGCAGGCGCGCCAGTGCCAGCGCGGCGCGAAACGGGTCTTTTTCCTCGCGCAAATGGCCGATCACCGTGACCAGGGTATAGCTGGCGGGCGGTGCCTGTCGCCTCATCGCGCGCACTGACTGGAAAATCACACGGGTCTTTGCGCGTGCGCCGGCCTTGAGCTCATCCAGCCCACCGGGCTGCAACACCACCATGCGGTCGGCGAGTTTGAGAGACTGCTTCGCATCCTTGTCGCTGCGAATGTCGCGGTAAAGGTCGGTCCCGGTCAGTACCAGTACCAGCGGTTTGTTCGGGTGTGCAGCCTTGAAGGCCTTGATCGAGGCGTGGCTGCGCCGCGCGTGCAGTGCGATCAGCAGGTCGCACGCCTGGTCTTTCCATTCGAGCGTGACGAGTACTCGATGACCCAGCGCGCGCAAGTGCGCCGCCCAGCGCAGCGCGGTATTGCGGTTGCCGTGGCGCGAGCCCGGTCGTGCCGGCGTTACAATGACGATGCGCATGGTCGGAGTGGTACTTGATTCAAAACAACGTGTCATTCCGAACGCAGTGAGGAATCTGCTTTTTGTTTGACGCAAAAGCAGATTCCTCGGTCTTTGCGCCCGGAATGACAAGGTTCGGGATGGTCATGTTAAAACGCAGCATTAATCTTGGTAGTCGTGTCCGATGAGCAATATAGCAGAGCGAGCGCATCGCGCCGGCTGGCCCGATTTCGCGCAGTTTCGCCCGCATCCGGCGGCGACCGTACTGCGCGGGCGGCTGACCGAAGCGCACGCGCGCACACGACAGTTGTTCGCGCGGTTCGCCACGCGCAGCATGGAGGTGCCACTGCTCGCGATCGTCAACCCGCCGCTTTGGGAAATCGGTCACGTCGCATGGTTCGAGGAATTCTGGCTGCATCGCGGCGGCGATTTCAACACGCCCTCCCTGCTAGCTGATGCCGACCGCTGGTACGACTCTTCGAACGTCGCGCATGACACGCGCTGGACGCTGGACCTGCCCGATTTCGCCGCGATGCGCGCCTATGCCGCCGCCGTGCTGGCGAAAAGCCTCGCGCTGTTGCAGGACGAGGCGGACGATGAGCGCGCCTATTTCGCCCAACTGGTCGGCTTTCACCACGACATGCACAACGAGGCCTTCACTTACAGCTGGCAGACGCTGGGTTTTGCGCTGCCCGATACGCCGGCTTTGTCGGCGCTGCCCGAAGGCGACATCGCCCTGTCAGGGGGCGCGGTCATGCTCGGATCAGCCCCCGGAACGGGCTTCGTGTTCGACAACGAGAAATGGCGGCACGAAGTGACGCTCGAGCCTTTCGCCATCGCCCGCGGCGTGCTCAGCAACGGCCAGTACCGCGAGTTCGTCGACACCGGCGGTTATGCGCGGCGCGCCTTGTGGAGCGACGAGGGCTGGGCGATGCGCGAGTCGCTCGCGCTCGACCATCCGCGCTACTGGCGCCGCGAGAAAGGCGCCTGGCTGGTTCGTCGCTTCGACGCCTGGTTGCCTCTTGCCAACGATGAGCCTGTCATGCACGTCAGCGCCCACGAGGCCGAGGCGTATTGCCGCTGGGCCGGCCGGCGCCTGCCGACCGAGGCCGAATTCGAACATGCAGCGCGCAGCGCGCCAGAACAGTTCGACACAGGCTGCGCTTGGGAATGGACCGCCAGCCGCTTCTCACCCTTTGCCGGCTTTGCCGCTGACCCTTACAAGGACTACTCGGCGCCGTGGTTTGCCGAGCATCATCGCGTGCTGCGCGGCGGCAGTTTCGTCACGCCGGCGCGACTGCAGCGCCCGGCCTTGCGCAATTTTTACAAACCCGATCGCGCCGACATGTTTTGCGGCTTTCGCACCTGCGCCGTGTCATGAATGGCAATTTTGATCGGGGCGGGTCCCCTGGCGAAGTTAATCGCAGCAGTCGATCCGACTGGATGTGGGTGCTGGTCGCCCTGGTCGCCGCCGCAGTGGTCGCGGCGGTGCGCTATGCCCCGGAGCTCAAGGCGCTGTTGCAGCGCATTCCCGTGCCGACGACGCTGCCTGCGGTGAAGCCCAGGGTCGTCGCCGAGTCGGTCATGTCGGCGACGGTGAAGCCCAGTTTCACGCTGGATCTGGAGACCGGCGATACCGCCGCCCTCAAGGCTGCCGACCTGTGGTGGCATTTCGCCACCAAGACCGACCGCTCGCTGGATGTGAGGAACAGCGCTTTGATGGCGCGCATCCCAGACGCAGGGGGCCGCGATTTCCCGGCGATGGACGCGGCCTTTCTTGCCACACTCCGATACGATCTGGTGCGGCTGCCGGCATCGGGCGCCGGTGCCGAAATCAAGGACGGCACGGTCATCGCCGTTCGTACCACCGAAGGCAATCTGGCAAAGCTGAGGATACGCAGCGCCAAACCGGGACTGGTAGCGCTGAGTGTCGAATGGATACTGTATCCGGCGCCGCCAGTCGCAGCGGCGGCAGCGGTCGCAACACCGGCTCCGGAAGCCGGCCCGGTCCCCAAGGCGCCGGCAGACCAGAATCAATGGCCGGCAAAGCTGCAACAGGGTCTTGAAGCCTACCGCAACAAACGTCCGGACGATGCAATGGCGTTGTATGCCGGGGCGCTTGTCGCGGCCAAGACCTTTGGCGCCGACAGTCCGCAGGTGGCCTTTGTTGTTTACCGCACCGGCACACTGTACTGGTCCATGCAGCGCCTGAACGAGGCCGAGCGCACCGGGGTAGAAGCGCTGCGCGTGGTGCTGAAACTGCGCGAGGCCGATATCCAGTCGAAATTCGGTGCGGACCGTGTCTATCTCGTTGCGGAAATTTATCGCGGGCTGGTACTGATTTACCGGCAGCAGGGCCGCAGCGACGAAGCGCTACGGGCATTCGGCAAATCCACGGCGGCGCTGGAGGCCTCAACCGCGACGGGCCAGCCGGAATTTCGCGCCTTCACGCTGGCGGGCGGCTACCTCGATCTGGGTAGCGCGCAATGCACGCTGCTGCAGTGGGGCCCTGCGAAAACCTCGCTGGCAAAAGCGCAGGCCATGGCGGTAAAAAACGCCGGTGGCGGGGCGCAACTCAAGGCCATCGATGCGCAATTGCAACGCGTACAGCAGCAGGCGTGTTGAGCCGGGCCTGAAGAAGGACTGCAGCGGCCTGTTAAACTGCGCGCTCAAATTCCGGAGTCATCGCCATGAACCAGATGAGTACCGCGTTCCGCCTTGCCCCGCCCGCCCACGGCGGTGGCTGCAGTGTCGCACCCGGCGCACTCACGCTGTTTAACGCGGGCGGGTTTGCCGGTGCGCGCAAGATCAGGGCTTTTAACCCCGGGTCGGGTGTGCCGGTGACCTGAAGTTTTCCATTACCTTTTTAATTCGTCCAGGAGTCGTCATGAGTGTTTCGCCACGCAAGTTCTCATCCATTCTCGCCGCCGTCATGCTTTCGCTGGCCTTCTTTGATACGGCTCTGGCGCAGGCCGTACTCAGGGTTTCTGCCATTCCCGATGAAGCGCCGACCGAGTTGCAGCGCAAGTTCAAACCGCTGGGCGAGTACCTGGAAAAGGAAACCGGGATGAAGGTCGAGTTCACGCCGGTAACCGACTACGCCGCCGTGGTCGAGTCGCTCGCCACGCGCAAGCTCGACCTCGTCTGGCTTGGCGGCTTTACCTTCGTGCAAACCAAACTGCGTACCAACGGCACGGCCATACCCATCGTGCAGCGCGCCGAGGACGAAAAATTCATCAGCCGTTTTATCGTGCCCGCCGACAGCACCGCCAAGACGCTCGCCGATATCAAGGGCAAGTCCTTCGCCTTCGGGTCGCCCTCATCGACCTCGGGCCACCTGATGCCGCGCTACTTCATGCTGAAGGCGGGCATTAATCCGGACAAGGATCTGAAGAACGTCGCTTTTTCCGGCGCGCATGACGCCACCGTTGCCTTTGTCGCCGGTGGCAAGGCCGAGGCCGGCGTGCTCAATGCGTCGGTGTGGGACAAGCTGGTTGAAACGAAAAACCCCAATGCGATGAAAGTGAAGGTCCTCGCTACCACGCCGCCCTATTATGATTACAACTGGACGGTGCGTGGCGACCTCGACCCGGTGGTGGTTAAAAAACTCACGGCCGCCTTTTTGAAGCTCGACGCCGGCAACCCGGCGCACAAGGCCATCATGGATTTGCAGCGTGCCTCCAGGTTCATCCCGACCAAGGCCTCCAACTATGACGGTATCGAGAACGCCGCCAAGTCGGCCGGCCTGATCAAGTAACAAACAACGGATTAACGGCAAACTCAAAACTTGTCGTTCCGAGCGCAGAGAGGAATCTGCTTCTCGATTGTGGCAAAAAGCAGATTCCTCGGCTGGAGCCTGCCCTGAGCGCAGTCGCAAAGGCCCCGGAATGACAAAATAGTTTGATACAAGCTCTATGCGCGACCATGTCATAAGACACCCTTCTTGAGTTTCGAACTCTCACAAGTGGGCCTCGCTCACGCCAACGGCCAGCGCGCGCTGCGCGCGGTCACGCTCAGCGCCGGGCGCGGCGAGCGCATCGCCATCATCGGCCCCTCGGGTGCGGGCAAGACCTCGCTGTTGCGCATTCTTGCGACATCGCTGCGGCCGACCGAAGGCCGCGTGTCGGTGTTGCAGGCCAATCCGTGGCAACTCTCCGGCGCACAATTGCGGCAGCTGCGCGCGCGCATCGGCGTCGTGCACCAGTCGCCGCCCATCCCGCCGCGTCAGCGCGCCATTACCGCGGTGCTGGCCGGGCGTCTGGGGGTGTGGCCATGGTGGAAATCGGCGCTGTCGCTGGTCTATCCGGCCGACATCGCCGGTGCGCGCGAGCAACTGGCGCGTCTTGATCTCGCCGACCGCCTGTTCGAGCGCTGCGACCGGCTCTCCGGCGGGCAGTTGCAGCGCGTCGGCGTGGCGCGTGCGCTCTACCAGCAACCGGACCTGTTGCTGGCCGACGAGCCGGTATCGGCGATGGACCCGGCGCTTGCCGATCTCACTGTCAGCCAGTTGCACAGCGAAGCGTCGACGCGCGGCGTCACGCTGGTGGCGAGCCTGCACGCGGTGGACGTGGCGCTGCGCTGGTTTCCGCGCGTCATCGGCCTGCGTGCCGGCGAGATCGCCTTCGACCTGGCGGCGGTCAAGGTCAGCGATAGCGTGTTGCGCGACCTGTATGCGTCCGAAACCGGCACCCTGCCGACCCAGGACAATCAGCCGTTCGACGTGGCACCGGCGACCGACCGACTCAGAGTCGTGGCGCCGCCGCGCATCATCTAGAGGGGCGATGAACGGACCGGCGACTATGGCATTGCGCGATCCGGACGCGGCAGGGCGTGCGCTATGGGTGGCGGCCGCGCTGTTGGTTTTGTGGCCGCTGCTGCATATCGCACAATTCAATCCGGCCGAGTTGTTCGATGCGCGCAACCTCAAGGTCATGGGCGGATTCGTCGGGCAGTTTTTCCCGCCTGATCTGACGGGCGAGTTCCTGCAACTGGTGTTGAAGGCCACCGTCGAGACGCTGGCCATGGCCACGGCCGGTACCGCGCTGGCGATGCTGCTGGCCGCGCCGCTGGGGCTCGTGCTCTCGCACAGCCTGTCGATATCGCGCATCGGGCCGGGGCCGGGGCGCGGCTTTGGCGAGGCGTTGCGCGCGCTGGCGCGCGTCACGCTGCTGGTGTTGCGCGGCATACCGGAGATTGTCTGGGCACTGTTGCTGGTGCGCGCCTTCGGCCTCGGGCCGGCCGCAGGCGTGCTCGCCATCGCCGTCACTTACGGTGGCATGCTGGGCAAGGTCTATTCTGAAATTCTCGAATCCGGAGACACCCGCCCGGCACGCGCGCTGCTCGAATCGGGCAGCGGCCGCCTGATGGCGTTCTTTTACGGGCTGTTGCCCGGCGCCTCACAAGAGCTCGCCTCCTACACCGTCTATCGCTGGGAATGTGCCGTGCGCGCCTCGGTCATCATGGGCTTTGTCGGGGCCGGTGGTCTCGGCCAGTTGATGGACCAGTCGATGAAAATGCTCAATGGCGGCGAGGTCTCGACCATTCTCATCATGTTCCTGCTGCTGGTGCTGCTCGCCGATGCCATCAGCGCGTCCATCCGCAAGCTGCTGGCATGAATAACGCCACCGTTACCTTTGAAGAACGCCGGCGCGCGCTGGGCTTTTGCATTTATTGCTGGCTCGGTCTGGCTGCGCTGGCCGTCGTGATCTGGGCGAGCTTTGCCTATCTCGCCATCGAACCGCGGCGCCTCTTTACCGCCGAATCGCGCGGCTACATGGCCGAGTTTGTGAGGCGGTTTTTTCCGCCCGACATGTCTGCCGATTTTCTGCAAAAAATCGGCAAGGGCGCGCTCGAGACGCTGGCTATTTCCGCCGTTGGCACCCTGCTTGCCACAGCGGCAGGCCTCGCGCTGGCCTTGCCGGCATCGGGGCGTTTCGGTGGTGCGGCCAAGGCGTTGACGCGGTTTTTCCTTAACTTTCTGCGCTCGGTGCCCGAGCTGGTGTGGGCGGCGCTGATGGTGCTCGCCGCCGGCCTCGGGCCCTTCGCCGGCACGCTGGCGCTGGCCTTGCACACCTCCGGTGTGCTCGGGCGGCTGTTCGCCGAATCGCTGGAGAACGCGCCGACCGAACCGGCGCGCGCGCTGGCCGAAAGCGGCGCGCCGGCCGGTCTGACCTTCATCTACGGCACGCTGCCACTAATCACGCCGCAACTCATTGCCTACAGCCTCTACCGCTGGGAAATGAACATACGCATGGCCACGGTGCTCGGTTTTGTCGGCGCCGGCGGGCTGGGGCAGATGCTTTACTACGAGTTGTCGCTGCTGCATGAAGCGCAGGCGAGTACGGTCATCATCGCCATGCTGGTGCTGGTGGTGTTCGTCGACGCCATCAGCGCCCGGGTGCGCCGCGCTCAGATGCGCGCGGGCGGCTGATTGGCCATGCGCATGAACCGCCTCGCCAAGGAAACCAGCCCCTACCTGCAGCAGCACGCGGGCAATCCGGTCGATTGGTTTGCCTGGGGAGAGGAGGCCCTGGCGCGGGCGCGCGACGAGGGCAAGCCGATCCTGCTGTCGGTGGGCTACTCGGCCTGCCACTGGTGCCATGTGATGGCGCACGAGTCCTTTGAGGACACAGAAGTGGCCGCGGTGATGAACCGCCTGTTCGTCAACATCAAGGTCGATCGCGAAGAGCGGCCCGACCTCGACCAGATTTATCAGAGCGCACACCACCTGCTGACGCAGCAAAACGGCGGCTGGCCGTTGACGATGTTTTTGACGCCCGAGGGCACGCCGTTTTTCGGTGGCACGTATTTTCCCAAGACCGCGCGCTACAACCGGCCGGGCTTTGCCGATTTGTGCGAACGCGTGGCTTCGATGTATCGCGAGCGCCAGCCCGAAATACGCGAACAAAACGCTTCGCTGCTCGAAGCCCTTGCGCGCATGCAACCGTCGGGCGCCGTGCATCACTCGGAGTTTTCGGCCGAGCCCGTGGACGGGGCGGTGGCCTCGCTCAAGGCCGCGTTCGATCCGCAGTTCGGCGGCTTTGGTGGCGCGCCAAAGTTTCCGCATCCGACCGATCTCGAATTGCTGCTGCGCCGTCATGCCTCGAACGGCGACAGCCAGGCCTTGCACGCCGCGCTGTTTACCCTGGAGAACATGGCGCTGGGCGGCATTTTTGACCAGCTCGGTGGCGGCTTCGCCCGCTACAGCACCGATGCGCAGTGGGCGATTCCACATTTCGAAAAAATGCTCTACGACAACGGCCCGCTGCTCTCGCGCTATGCCGATGCCTTTGCCGCGACCGGCAATGTCCTGTACCGCGCTATCACTGAGCAAACCGCCGACTGGGCGATGCGTGAAATGCAATCAGCCGAGGGCGGTTATTACTCGGCTTTCGACGCCGACTCCGAGGGCGAGGAAGGCCGGTTTTATGTCTGGACGCAAGAACAGGTTGCCGCCGCGATCACCGCGGATGAGTATGCGGTGCTGGCGCCACACTACGGCCTCGAGCGCAGCCCCAACTTCGAGGGCAGGCACTGGCACTTTCTTGTCGCGGTGCCGTTGACCGAAATTGCGACAAAGCTCGGCTGCGGCGTCGGGCGATGCGAGGCGTTGCTGGCGAGCGGTCGCGACAAGCTGCTCACCGTGCGCGGCGAGCGTGTGTGGCCGGGCCGCGACGAAAAGATCCTCGTCGCCTGGAACGCGCTGATGATCGCCGGCATGGCGCGCGCGGCGCGCGTGTTCGGTCGCCCCGACTGGCTGGCTTCGGCGCGCAAGGCCCTCGCCTTCATTCGTGCCACCATGTGGCAGGCGCGCAGCGACGCGGCCGGAGGCGAGCGCCTGCTCGCCACGTACAAGGACGGCCGCGCCCACCTCAATGCCTATCTGGACGATTACGCGTTCCTGCTGGCGGCGCTGCTCGAGCTGATGCAGACGGACTTTCGCGTCGATGAATTCGATTTCGCCGAGGAACTGGCCGAAGTGCTGCTGGAGCAATTCGAAGACCGCGCGGGCGGCGGCTTTTGCTTCACCAGCCACGACCACGAGCGCCTGATCCAGCGCACCAAGCCCGGCCACGACAACGCCACGCCCTCGGGCAACGGCGTCGCCGCGCTGGCGCTGCAACGTCTCGGACATATCGGTGGCGAAACGCGATTTCTGACCGCGGCCGAGCGCTGCATCGCGCTGTTTTATCCGGCCATGCGCAAAAGCCCGGGCGGCTACGCCACGTTGTGCATGGCGCTGGAGGAATACCTGACACCACCCGCGGTACTGGTGCTGCGCGGTGATGAAGAAGAGATGACCCGCTGGAGGGCCGCGCTGGACGGGGCGAGCCAGGGGTTTCGCCGAGAATTCCCGGCGCCTAGCGAGCAGCTTCGGCCTGCCGGCCGAAGCACGCTCTGTAAGGGTTTCCAGCCGATGACACTGGTGATTGCGGTGCCGTCAAAGTCCCAGCGCCTGCCGCCGCTGCTGGACAAACCGGCACCGTCAAGCGGTGTCAGCGCGTACCTGTGCCGCGGTATGACGTGTCTTGCCCCGGTGAACACGCTGCCTGCGCTCGAAGACCTGCTCGCCGCCCGGCCCTGAGCGGCGCGCTAGCGCCCGTGCCGGATGAAGTCGAGTATTTCGCCGCCCAGTCTGTCATCCGCGGTGTCCATGGCAGCGATGATAGAAGTGTGATTGTGGCCTTCGAGCCACAGCGTGCGCGGCGCGCGGTTTTGCGCCTGTGCCAGCCGGTGTGCGAGTTCGATGCAATGGATGTCGATGAGCGGATTGTCGAACTCGGCCATCGCAATCATTGTCGGCACGCTCGCCGCGTTGATGTGGCTCACCGCGGAGCAGTCCTCCTGCAAGGCGGCGTCCTCGCCGTAATACGCGGCGACCTTGCTGCGGTTGGGATTGTCGGCGCGCATTTCTGCGCGCACGCGGCCGCTGACCACGATGTGGCCGGCGATGCGCGGGCCGTCCTTGCCGTGCCGCCGCGCGTCATAGGCATATGAGCCGGTGTGCGCCGCGCCGGCCGAGTGTCCCATCAGGAAAATACGCGCCGGGTCACCGCCAAACCGGGCGATGTTGGCGCGCGTCCAGGCGAGGGCGCCGGCGACGTCATCGCTGGCGGCCGGGTATTTAAACTCGGGTGCGAGCCGGTATTCCATGTTGACGCCGACCACGCCACCGCGCGCCAGGCGGCGCAGCACATTGCCATAGACCTCGGGCGTGCGTTCCTTGTCGCCCTCGACAAAGGCGCCGCCGTGCGCAAACACCACCACCGGCGCCGCGCCGTTTTCTTTCGTGACGCCATCGGGTACGTACACATCGAGCACCTGGCGCGCGTGCGCTGCGTAAGCGATGTCGCGCGTCGTGGTGATGCCCTCGCGCGGCGTCTGTGCCAGCACGGCACTGTATAGCGCGATGGTTTCGCGCACGTGGCCGCCGACATTGGTTCCCCAGACCGGACCGATCTCGGCCATGCGCGCGGCCAGGGCGTCGGGAATTTGCGGCAGGTTCAAAGAGGGCGCGGGCATGGGCTGGACTCAGGTGTCGAACCGGATACCGGTAAAGCGCAATTGTGACAGTTCCTCGATGGCGTAGCGCACGCCCTCGCGACCAAAGCCCGAACGCTTGGCGCCGCCGAAGGGATACATGTCGAGCCTGAAGCGGCTGGCTTCGTTGACCCACAGCGAACCGACCTCAAAATCCTCGGAAAAGCGCATCGCCTGCTTCAGGCTGCGCGTGAACAGCGCACCCTGCAAACCGAAAATGGAGTCGTTGGCCATGGCCAGCGCGTCATCGGCGTCGCGCGCCGATTCGACGGTGACGATGGGGCCGAAGGCTTCGTCACGCCAGACGCTGGAATCGCGCGGCGCACCGGCGATGATGCCGGGGCTGACGATGCAGTCGCGGCGCTGCGGTTCGAGTGCAATGCGCGCACCGCGCTGCCGCGCATCCTCGACCATGGCCATCACGCGGTCGGCGGCGGCCATCGACACCATCGGGCCGACGTCGGTTTTTTCGTCATCGGGATCGCCGACCTTGAGCGCGCGCGAGGCCGCGACAAAAGCCTCGAGAAAGGCCTCGTACACCGGCGCCTCGACAATGATGCGCTGCGCCGAAATGCATTGCTGGCCGCTGGCCTCGAAGGCCGCAGAGGCGATGCGCTTGGCTGCATCGGCGATGTCGGCATCGGCCAGAATGATGTTGGCCGCACTGGAGCCGAGTTCGGCGAGGAATTTTTTTGCGCCGGCAGCGCGCGCCAGCGCATCGCCGGCCGCCGTGCCGCCGGTAAAGGTGACCGCCATGACGCGCTCGTCGGCGGCGAGGGCCGCGGCCGGTGCGCGGTCGCCGGTCAGTACGTTGAACAGGCCATTGGGCAGGCCCGACTCGGTAAAGAGTTCCGCCACGCGCAGCGCCACACGCGTACCCGCGGGGTGCGGCTTGACGACAATGGCGTTGCCCGCCACCAGCGCCGGCGCGACCTTCTGGATCAACAGGTTGATCGGCGCGTTAAAGGGCGTGATGCCGGCGACGACGCCGTAGGGGTAACGACGCGTGAAGCCCATGCGGCCGGCGCCGGTGGGGGCGGCATCGACCGGTATGGTCTCGCCGCGCAAGCCTTGCGCCTCGGTCGCGGTGGCGCGTAAAAAGGCCGCCGAGCGGTTGGCCTCGAAACTCGCGGCGCGGCGCGGCTTGCCGATGTCGCGGATCAGCATGGCGGTGATCTCAGGCGCGGCTTTTTCCACCAGCGCCGCGGCGGCATTGAGCCAGCCGGTGCGCTGCGCGAGGCTTGCCTTGCGGTTGGCGACATAGGCGGCGTGCGCGCTTTGTGTCGCGCGCAGCACGCAGGCGGCGTCGGCTTCGGTCAGCTCGGCCGCGGGCGCGAGGTCCACCGGCGACACCAGCGTCGTCGCCTGGCCGGTGACGGCGACCGTCTTGCCGTCGATAAAGGGTTCGAGTCTTTGCAGGGCCATGGTGTCGTGTGCTTTGAATGTGGTCAGAGCTTGGGCAGGTTTGCGCCGTTGACGACGCGCGTCCATTTGTCGATTTCGCCGCGCATGAACTGGCCGAAGTCCGGGGCCGAGCCGCCCATGACATCAAAGCCCTGCTTGGTCAGCGCTTCGCGCACTGCCGGCAGCGCGAGCGCCTTCTGCCCCTCGGCGTTGAGTCTGGCGACGATGTCGGGTGGCGTGCCGGCCGGCGCGACAAAACCGAACCAGGCGACGACATCAAAGCCGGCGAGGCCGGCCTCAATGACGGTGGGGACTTCCGGCATGGAGGGCAGGCGCTTGGGCGAGGTGACGGCGAGCAGCTTGATCTTGCCGCTCCTGGCCAGCGACACCGCGTTGGGGGCGTTGGGGAACATGATGGCGACTTCGTTTTTCATTACCGCCGTCACCGCCTCGGGCGAACCCTTGTACGGGATGTGCGTGGCCTTGACCCCGGCGAGGGTGTTGAACAGTTCGCCGGCGAGATGCATCGATGTGCCGTTGCCGGCCGAGGCATAGTTGACCGTGCCCGCAGGCTGGCCCTTCAGCCAGGTGACGAGCTCCCTCACCGAAGCGACCGGGGTTTCGTTGGAGGCGATCAGCACGTTGGGGCTGGAGGCGAGGGCGATGACCGGCACGAAGTCGCGCAGCGCGTCGTAGGGCATTTTTGCGTACAGCGCCGGGTTGATGCCGTGGGAGCTGATGGACGCGAGCATGATGGTGTAGCCGTCCGCCGGCTGGCGTGCGACATAATCGCCGGCGATGTTGCCGCCGGCGCCGGGCCGGTTTTCGACGACAAAGGACTGGCCGAGGCTTTTGCTCATCTGCTCGGCCACCACGCGGGCGAGAATGTCCGAGGTCGAGCCCGGCGACAGCGTGACGACCACGCGCACCGGCTTGGTCGGCCATGCCTGTCCAGAGCCGGTCGAGGCGACCTGTGCCAGCGCCTGGGACGGTGCCGCAAGCGCGGCGGTGATGGCGAGCGTCGCGGCCAGCAGACCCGGACGCAGGGCGGTTATAAGGCGTGAAGTGCGAATCAAGATGGTCTCCCTGGGGTTTGGCTCGGATCGGGTTATGGCGCGAGGGGCGGGGGGGCGCACGATGCGGGCTGGCCTGAAGCGTGGTGCGCTGCAGGCAGCGCGAAGTCGGCACCGAGTTTGACCAGACGGTCAAGACCTGTCAAGCCACGGTTCGTTACAGCCACGGTCCGTTACGGGGCGCATCCGGATGCCGTCGCTTGGACGGTGTGGCAAGGCACAAGTTTGACTGATCGGTCAATAAACGGTAAGGTTCTATCATCCCGCTTTTCGCAAAATGTCTTTTCGTCCTATCTACGCAACAAAGAGGAGCCCCGATGTCCGCTGCCCGTCACCCCCTGCCCCCCGAACTCGTCGGCGTCCCGCTGGACGATGTGATGTCCCGCTACACCGGCCGCTTCAGCCAGAAAAAGCCCGACTGGGCCGCCTTCGAGGACGCCAAGATCGAGGGCTTCAAACGCGCCCAGCACCGCTTCATCGGCGCCGGCGGCTCGGGCAAGCACAACGACCCGTCGGTGATTCCGGCGCGCGGTTTCACGCTGTCCATCATGTATGTCGAGCCGGGCCAGGGCAACGCCGCCCACACGCACGAGGTCGAGGAGATTTTTTTCGTGCTCGATGGCATTCTGACGGTGTTCATCGAGGACGAGCAGGGCGGCCGGCGCGAGGCGCGGCTGACCAAATGGGAGTGCATCGCCTGCCCGCCCGGCGTCATCCACGGCTACGTCAACGACAGCCTTTCGCCGGTGTATTTCCAGGTCATGCTCGGTCGCGCCAAGCCCGAGACCATGGGTTACGCCGACGATGAACTGTATGCGCGACGCGCCGCCCATCTGGTGGATTCCGCCGCGAAGACCGCCTGATCCCCCGGCCAGGCGCTGAACAAAGGGGGTGATACCCCGTTTGAACCCAGAACCCTGTTGAAGCCCGGGCAGGAAGCGCTTGAGGGGACGGTATTCCTGCTGGTTCAGGGGTTCTTGCCGCGTTACCGCGCTGTTGGCATTTCCCGCCAGCCTGCTAAAATCCGCGCCCATGCGCCGCAAGCCCGTTTCCGCCAAAGTCCGACCCGGTGCCGCCGCTGCACCGGTGGCTGTCCATCGTGAATCGAGCCTCGCCGCCGCCGGTGGTGCCACGCCGCGCATGCGCGAGAGTTCGCTGCGCACGCGCGAGGCGATTCTCGCCGCCGCCACCACGCAGTTCGCCGAGAACGGCTTTTACGCCGCGCACATGGACGAGATCGCCGTGCGCTCGGGCATCCAGAAGAACGTCCTCTACTACTACTTCGGCAGCAAGGAAGGCCTTTTTACCGCAGTGCTTGAGCGCACTTACGAGTCGATCCGCGCCCACCAGGAAGCGGCCGGCATCGGCGACCTCGATGCCGATCCGGTCGAGGCGATGCGCAAACTGGTGTTCTTCACCGGCCAGAACTGGGGCCGCCATCCGGAGTTCCTGCGCCTGTTGCAAAGCGAGAACATCAACAAGGGCCGCCACATCAAGGCGTCCAAGACCATTCCGCGCATGTACAACCCGCTGCTGGACGCCATCCGCGACCTGCTCGGGCGCGGCGCCGCCGCCGGGGTGTTCCGCAAGGACATCGACCCGATCGACCTGTACATTTCCATCACCTCGCTGTCGGCGCACTACGTCAGCCACCAGCACACCTTCGAGGCGATTTTCCAGCGCCGGCTGATGACCCCGCAGCGGCTGAAACAACGCCTCGAGCACGCCGCCGACATGGTGGTGCGCTACCTGCTGTGCGATCGCGCGCCGGCGGCCCGCTCCCGCGCCAAAGCCCGCGCGCGCTAGCGCACACCCGACAGTGCCAACCCGCATTCGAAATCGCACCCGGCCGGGGCGCGGTGTGCGCCATGCGCATGTCCGGATGCGCGGCTTGACTTTTCTTGACCGCTAGGTCAATCTCGATTCGCATCCGGCACCGGTGCCAGACCGCGCGCCGGGCGCGTCTGTCCCGCGCTATTCGCTATTCGCTATTCGTTATAGACGGCCGGACAGTCGCTCCCCCCACACAGTAAAGAGGATTCTCATGACCGCCATACTCCGCGTCATCGCCATCGCGCTTTGTGCCTGTTCCATGCTGGCCGCGACTGCGCAGGCGCAGCCGGCCAAGCCGGCGCCCTACCCGTCCAAGCCGGTGCGCTGGATCGTGCCCTTCCCGCCGGGTGGTGCAACCGACCTGCTCGGCCGCTTTGTCGCGCTGCGCCTGTCCGAGGTCTGGGGGCAGCCGGTGGTGATTGAAAATCGCTCCGGTGCCAGCGGCACCATTGGTTCGGACCTGGTGGCCAAGGCCGCGCCCGACGGCCTGTCCTTTGTCGTCGGCACCACCTCCAGCCACGCCGTGTCGCCGGCGCTCAATCCAAAAATCCCCTATGACAACCTGCGTGATTTCACGCCGGTGGCACTGATCGCGACCTTCCCCAACGTGCTGGTGGTGCACCCTTCGGGACCGAAGACGCTGGCCGAACTGATTGCGCAGCTCAAGGCGAATCCCGGAAAACTGAGCTATGGCAGTTCGGGTAACGGCAGCTCCACCCACCTCACCGGCGAGTTGTTCCAGCAGGCAACCGGCACGCAAATGGTCCACGTGCCCTACAAGGGCACCGGCCCGCTGCTCAACGACCTGATGGCCGGCCATGTGCCGCTCGGCTTTGACCAGATCACCGCGATTTTGCCCTTCACGCAGTCGGGCCGCCTGCGTGCGCTCGGCGTGGCAAGCCTCGAGCGCAGCAACGTCTCCCCCGATGTGCCGGCCATCGCCGAGGTGGTGCCCGGCTTCGAGGCTATTGCCTGGATGGGCCTGCTCGGTCCGGCCGGCCTCGCGCCCGATATCGTGGCCAAGATCAACGCCGACATCCGCCGCGTGCTGCAATCGCCCGAAGGCCAGCAAAAGCTGCGTGAACTGGGCGCCACGCCCGGTGCGCTGGCGCCGCCGGCATTCGGCGAGTTCGTGCGCAAGGACACCGAAAAGTGGCGGGCGCTGGTAAAGAGCGCCAACATCAAGGCGGAGTGAACCCCCGGCCGATGCCGGCCCGCATGTTTTGCATTCGACAGGCGACCCGCGTCGTCGCCTGAACAATTTTCAGCCTATCCCGAAAGGACGCACCAATGAACCCGATATTCACCCGCCGCGTCGCTCTGGCCGCGCTCGCCGCCGCCTGTCTCGTTGCAGGCGCGCCGCTTGCCCAGGCGCAGCCGGCAAAATTTCCGACCAAGCCGATACGCCTCATCGCGCCCTTCGCCCCCGGCGGCGCGCTCGACCTGATTGCGCGCACCGCGGCGCAGGTGATGTCGGAGCAACTCGGCCAGACGGTGGTGGTGGAGAACCGCGCCGGCGCGGCCGGTGCCATCGGTTCGGAGTTCGTGGCGCGTGCGCCTGCCGACGGTTACACGCTGCTGCTCGGGGCAACCACGACCCACGGCATCAACCCGGTGCTGCAAAAACTGCCCTATGACGCGATCAAGGATTTCGCGCCGGTGTCGCTGGTGGCGACCATTCCGCACATCATCGTCATCAACCCGCAACTGCCGGTCAACACCATCCAGGAATTCATCGCCTATGCCAAGGCCAAGCCGGGGCTCACCTACGGTTCGGCTGGCACCGGCTCACCGCACCATCTCGCCGGTGAAATGCTCAAGATGCTCGCCGGCGTGAACGTGGTGCACGTGCCCTACAAGGGTTCGGGCCCGGCCATGTCCGACCTCATCGGCGGGCAGATCCAGTTCATGTCCATCGAGTACACCGCCGCCGCCGGCAACCTCAAGGGCGGCAAGCTGAAGGCGCTTGCCGTCGCCACGCCGCAGCGCGTGCCGGGCATAGATCTGCCGACGCTGGCCGAAGCCGGCCTGCAGGGCTTTGAAGTCACCGCCTGGTATGCGATCTACGCACCGGCCGGCACGCCGCCCGACATTGTCGCGGCGCTGCAGGGCGCCCTCGCCAAAGGCCTGCGTTCGGGCGATGCCCGTGACAAGCTTGCCAGCCTGAACGCCACCGCCGTTGGCAGCACCCCTGAAGCCCTCAACACCCACATGCGTGCCGAGATGGAGCGCTGGGGGCGCGTCATCAAGGCCGCTAACGTCAAACCCGACTGAACTGAAGAACTGAACCGACCATGCGCATGATCATCAAGCACGAAAAGGACACACCGCAATGAAGCCTGCCGCATTCGACTATGCCGTGCCGGCGACGGTTGCCGAAGCGGTCGCGCTGCTGGCGCAGCACGAGGGCGCGGCCAAACCCATCTCCGGCGGGCAAAGCCTGATGCCGGTGCTCAACTTCCGCCTTGCCGCGCCCTCGTTGCTGGTGGATTTGCGCAAGCTGCCCGACCTCGATCGCATTGTCGTCGCCGCCGAGGGCACGCGCCTTGGCGCCCGGGTGCGCTGGCGCGACATCGAAAAAAGCGCCGCGCTGGCCGCAGCCGGCGGCCAACCGTTGCTTTGCGCCGGTATCGAACACGTGGCGCACTACCAGATACGCAATCGCGGCACCGTCGGCGGCAGCATCGCGCACGCCGACCCGGCGGCCGAAATGCCCGGCCTTGCCGTGGCGCTCGATGCGCGCATTCGCATCGTCGGCGTCGCCGGCGAGCGCGTCGTCGCGGCGGCTGATTTTTTCACCGGGCCCTTGTCAACCGTGCTCGGCCATGACGAATTGATCGTCGAAGTGCTGCTGCCGGCCTGGCCTGCGGCGCGGCGCTGGGGTTTTGAGGAATTTGCACGCCGCCGCGGCGACTTTGCGCTGGCCGGCGCCGCGGTCTGGTTTGACCTTGATGCCGGCGGCCGTGCCGCCAACGCCCACGTCGGCGTCATCGGCCTCAGCGACCGGCCACGCCGGCTTGCCGCTGTCGAGTCCGTGCTCAACGGCAAGCTGCCTGATGCCGCAACCATTGCCGCGGCGTCGGCCGCCGCATCGTCCGCGGTCGATCCGCTCAACGACATTCACGCCAGCGCGGACTACCGCCGCGCGCTCGCCGCGACCATGGTCGGGCGCGCGCTCACCACCGCTGCTGCGCGGTAAAAAAAGCACAAAAGGAAGAGAGCATGCCCACACAATTTGAAGTCAACGGCAGGGCCGTCGAGGTCGAGGTCGAGCCGCGCATGTCGCTGGCCGACTGCCTGCGCCATGAACTGCACCTCACCGGCACCCATGTCGGCTGCGAGCACGGCGTTTGCGGCGCCTGCACCGTGCTCATTGACGGCGAGGCGGTGCGCGCCTGCCTCACGCTGGCGGTACAGGTCGAGGGGCGCAAGGTCGTCACCGTCGAGGGTTTGTCCAGCGAGGCGGCGCTGTCGCCCCTGCAGGCTTCGTTTCGCCGCCACAATGCGCTGCAATGCGGCTTTTGTACGCCGGGCATGATCACCACCGCCCATGCGTTGTTGTCCGAAGAACCCGACTGCGACGCCGACCGCGTGCGCGAAGTGCTTTCGGGCAACATCTGCCGCTGCACCGGCTACATCCCCATCGTCGAGGCGGTGCTCGATGCACGCGCCGCCTACAAGAACGGGGGGAAATAGCCATGGCCCAGCCCCTGCGCAAACCCGCCGCCGACAAAAAACGCTATGTCGGTTCATCCATCGAACGCATCGAGGACCTGCGCTTTTTGCGCGGCAAGGGCACCTATGTCGATGACGTGATACTCGAGCAGGACGTGCTGCACGCGGTGATCCTGCGCAGCCCCGTCGCCCACGGCCGCATTCGCGGCATCGACGCGAGTGCCGCGCGCAAGATCGAGGGCGTGCACGCGATCATCACCGCCGAGGACATCATCGCCTCGTGCGGCGCGGTGCCGCTGATCCCGATCCGCCTGCACCCGATACCGGTGCTCGAGCCGTACAAGCAGCCGGTCATCGCCTCCGACAAGGTGCGGCACGTCGGCGAGCCGGTCGCCGTCATCGTCGCAGTGAGCGCCGCCATCGCCGAGGACGCGATGAACGCCATCGAACTCGACATCGAGTCGCTGCCGGTGGCCGCCGATGTGGCGAGCGCCGTCGCCAAAAAGGACGGCGCCCTCCTGTTCGAGGGCACCGACAGCAATGCGCCGCTGACCTACACCGCCAAAAAGGGCGACGCCGATGCGGTATTTGCCGGCGCACCCTACACGCGCCGCGAGCGCTTTGAAGTGCAGCGCATCACCGCAATGACGATGGAACCGCGCGGCCTGATGGCGGTCTGGGACACGGCGACCGGAACGCTGATGGTGTATGGCGCGGCCAAGGTGCCGTTCTTTAACCGCGGCGCGGTGGCACAGATGCTGGGCATGGAAAAAGACGCGGTGACGCTGATCGAGAACGACGTCGGCGGCAGCTTTGGTGCGCGCGGCGAGTTCTATACCGAGGACTTCCTCATTCCCTTTGCCGCGCGCCACCTCGGCCGTGCGGTCAAATGGATTGAAGACCGGCGCGAAAACCTGTTGTCCATGAACCAGGCGCGCGAATGCGACGCCGATATCGAGATCGCCTGCGACCGCGACGGCATTATCCTCGCCTTTCGCGGCACGATGAACTACGACCTCGGCGCCTATCCGCGCACCAACGGCCTGGTGGCGCCGCGCAACCTGACACAGTTCGTCTGCGGCCCCTACCGCGTCACCAACATCGACCTGTCATGCCGTTGCGTGTTTACCAACAAGACCGGTTCGGGAACCTTCCGCGCGCCCGGGCGCTTTGAAAGCAATTTTTTCGGCGAACGCCTGGTCGATATGGCGGCGCAGGACCTCGGCCTCGACCCGGTGGAAATGCGGCGCAAGAACGTGCTGACCGAGCGCGACATGCCCTGGGCGCTGCCGACGATTTCGCCCTCGATCGTACCGAACACATCCGATACCTCGTGCGACAGCGGCGATTACCGCAACACCCTTGATCGCTGCGTGCAGGATTTCGGTTGGGCGAAGAAACGCGAACTGCAGGGCAAACTCATTGATGGCCGCTACCACGGCATCGGCTTTGGCTGCTTCATTGAAGGCGGTGCGTCCGGGCCGCGCGAGAACGCCAGGCTGCGCCTGGACAAGGACGGCAGGGTCACGGTCAGCGTCGGCTCCACCGGCGTCGGCCAGGGCCTGGAGACGGTGCTGCTGCAAATCGCCGCCGACGCGCTCGACATGCCCATGGACGACATTCGCCTATTACACGGCTCGACCAACCTGCTGCGCGAGGGCTGGGGCTCGTATCACTCGCGCTCCACCGTCATGGGCGGCTCGGCCATCCTCAACGGCGCCGAGAACCTGAAGGCGATGATCCGCGACAAGGCCGCGGCGTTGCTCGGCTGCAGCGCGGCCGAGGTGCATGTCGCCGGCGGCGAGGCGGTGTCGCCAAAGGGCAATGCCGTGTCCTTCGCGCAGATCGCCGAAACAGCGCACATTGAAGTGGACGGCACGTTTGCCAGCCATCACCACACCTATGCCTACGGCGCCGCCGCGGCGCATGTCGCGGTCGATCCGGGCACCGGCGGCGTCGAGCTGATTGATTATCTGGTGGTCGAGGATGTCGGCCGCGCCATCAACCCGCTGACGGTGCACGGCCAGGTCATCGGCGGCACGGTGCAAGGCCTTGGCGGCGTGTTCCTTGAGCACCTGGTGTACGACAGCGAGGGCCAGCTCTTGACCGGCTCGCTCGCCGATTACCTCGTGCCGACCGCAACCGACTACCCGCAGGTGCGCGCCGTGACACTGGAGCAGTATCCGTCGCCGCTCAACCCGCTCGGCGCCAAGGGCGCCGGCGAGGGTGGCACCATTGTCGTCGGCGGCGTCATCGCCAATGCGCTCGCCAACGCGCTGTCGTCGTTGCGGGTCCAGCCGAACGTGATGCCGCTGTCGCCGATGCGGGTGTGGCAGATGGTGGACGGCGCGCGGCGCAAGAGCGCGTAGGCAAAAGACGAGAGACGACAGACGACAGACGATAGGTTGGAAAGGGCCGCCAGTCGGCCTTGTCCAGCCATCGACAGCGGCGTGCAGCACTGACACGGAGGGCCGGATGGTCGTAGCGAAAAAGAAGTCGGTGCCTGCGCGCGAACAGTTCGCCGAAGACGCCGGCCCGAGAATGCGACGCTGGGACGAGCAGCGCTGGTTGATCGACAACACCATCCGTGCGGTTGGCATCGAGTGGGACCAGCCGCGCCTCGGCAACTACGCCACCGCCTGCGGTCCGCTGGCGACAGGGGACATCGCGGCCATCCGTGCTCGGGTGCAAAAATACGCCGACATCAACCCGGCCTTCGAGGCCGCGGCGCGGCGACGCGAGGCGGTGGCGCGGCAGGCGCAGGCCGACAAGCACCCGGTCACGGCGCGTGATAATTATTTCATTGCCTCGGTGTTCTGGGCGGCATCGCAATGGACGCTGCTTGCCAATGACGCCCACAACCACGCCAACAACACGCGCAAGCGCGAATGCTTTGCCGCCTATGCCGGCCTCGCCGACCATCAGGTGGAAGCGGCCTGGATCACGCTGCCCGGCGGCAAGAAAATGCCCGGCTGGTTTCACCTGCCCTATGGTTATAAATCGGGACGCGTACCCGCCGTGGTGTCCATCCCCGGCATGGACGGCTTCAAGGAATCCAATATCGCGCTCGCCGGCGACCGCTGGCTGTCGCGCGGCATCGCGGTGCTGGTCATCGACGGCCCGGGGCAGTATGAGAGCGCACTGCTCGACATCCCGTTCAGCGTGCCGGCCTGGAAAGCCGCCGGCAAGGCGGCCTACGAATGGCTGGGCCGGCGCGCCGAGATCGACGCCGGGCGCGTCGGCATCATAGGCAACAGCTTCGGTTCGTTTTTCGCCACCGTCGCCGCCGCCTGGGAGCCGCGCTACCGCGCCGTCGGCGTGTCGTCGATCTGCTTTGAACCGGGTGGTGAGACGATTTTTGATCAGGCCTCGCCGACTTTCAAGCGCCGTTTCATGTACATGTCGGCCATCGCCGATGAGGCGCGCTTCGAGCGCTTGCGCAAAAGCATCACGCTCAAAGGCCACGCCGAACGCATACGCATGCCCTATCTGTGCGTCGCCGGTGAGCGTGATGAGTTATGCCCCATCATCTGGGCCGAGCGTACGCTGGGCGACATGCGCGGACCGAAGCAACTCGTCGTCTATCAGGAGTCGCGCCATACCGTGGGCAATGTGCCCTCGACCGTGCTCGGTCCCAATCCGCCCAGCCTCAGCGCCGACTGGATGCGCGACCGTCTGAACGGCCTTCCATTCGAGAGCGCGAGCTGGTTTGTCGAAGCGGGCGGCAATGTGCGCAAAACGGCGCTCTGAGCGGCGCACGCCAACGACATGACTGACCACAGTGACCTCAGAGCCCTGAAAAACGCCGGACCCTTTGTCGGGCGGCCGGTCGAGCGTGTCGAGGATGGCCGCTTTTTACAGGGTGCCGGCACCTACCTTGCCGACATGTCGCGCGCCGGCATGTTGTCGGCGGCCATCCTGCGCAGCCCGGTCGCCCATGGCCGCATCCGTTCCATCGACACCACCGCCTGTCTGGCGATGCCCGGTGTTGTCGCGGTGATCACCGCCGCCGAAGTCGGCGCCAATGTCGGCGAAGTGCCGCGCATTCCGCTGCGCCAGGAGACCCACCCCTCGCTGCTGGTGTTCGAGCAATCGGTGATCGCCGTCGGCAGGGTACGTTACGTCGGTGAGCCGGTGGCGGTGGTGGTCGCCGACACCCGCGCCCGCGCCGAGGACGCGCTCGAAGCCATTGTGCTCGACATCGAGGAACTGCCCGTCGTCAGTGATCGCGACACGGCCGAGCGCGGCGACACGCTGCTGCACGAGGACGCAAAAACCAACTGCGCCATCACCCTGCGCGCCGTGCGCGGCGACGCCGACGCGGCGTTTCGTGACGCGCCCTATACGCGACGCGAACGCCTGAGCATGCACCGGCATACGGCGATTCCGCTCGAGACGCGCGGTCTGCTTGCCGACTGGGACGCGGTGCAGCGCCGGATGGTCGTCGATGGTGCGGGCAAGGTGCCGTTTGCCAATCGTCGCATCCTCGCCGGCATGCTGAAACTGGAAGAGTCGGCCGTCGATTTGCTCGAATGCGACATCGGTGGCGCGTTTGGCGCGCGCGGCGAGTTTTATCCCGAGGACTTCCTCATCCCATTCGCGGCAAAACACCTCGGCCGTCCGGTGAAATGGCTGGAGACACGCAGCGACCATTTTCTTGCCACCAACCACGCGCGCGACGCCGATTGCGACATCGAGATCGCCTGCACGCGCGACGGTGACATCCTGGCGCTGCGCGGCCACGCCCGCACCGACGTCGGCGCCTATTTGCGTACCGTTGGCGTCACGCCCTCGCGCAACATCGCGCAGGTGTGCTCCGGGCCCTATCGCATTCCCCACATCAGGATGGCGGTGGCGCTGATGATGACCAACAAGACGCCGGTGGCGACCTACCGCGCGCCCGGTCGTTACGAAACCGATTTTTTTCGCGAACGCCTGTTCGATCTCGTCGCCGCCGACCTCGGCATCGACCGCGTCGCATTCCGCCGCCGCAACCTCATCAGCGCCGCCGAGATGCCTTATGCGCTCGCCCGGGTCGAACCCTTTGGCGACGCCACCGAAACCGACAGCGGCGATTACGCGCTGACGCTCAATCGCTGCCTCGACGAATTCGACTGGCCGGCCAAGTCCGCGCTCAACGGCAAGCTGGTCGATGGCCGCCGCCATGGCATGGCGCTGGGCTGCTACATCGAGGGCGGTGCCTCCGGCCCGAGCGAGAACGTGCGCCTTGCGCTCGAGCCCGATGGCCGCTTTGCCGTATATACCGGATCATCTGCGGTGGGCCAGGGTCTGGAGACGGCATTCACGCAAATTGCCGCCGACGCGCTGGGTGTGCCGATGACGCGCATTCGCGGCGTGTTCCACGGTTCTACCACCGGTGTCGCCGAGGGCTTTGGCAGCTACAGCTCGCGCTCGACGGTGATGGGCGGCTCGGCGCTGCTCGGCGCCGCAACCAAGCTGCTGGGCATGATGCGCAACGCCGCTGCGGCCCGGTTTGCCTGCACGCCGGAGCAGGTGACGCTCAAAGATGGCAGGGCAATCGCGCCCGGCGGCGCCACGCTCACCTGGTACGAACTCGCCGGTACGCAAGGCCTTGTTGCCGAATTCACCTTTGCCAGTAAAAAGCGCACCTACAGTTATGGCGCACATGCGGCGCATGTCGCCGTCGATGTCGCCACCGGCGAGGTCGCCGTGCTCGACTACGTCGCCGTCGAGGATGTCGGGCGCATCATCAACCCGGCCACGCTGCACGGCCAGACCATAGGCTCGCTGGTGCAGGGCCTCGGTGGTGTGCTGCTCGAAGAACTGGTCTATGACGACCAGGGTCAGTTGCTGAGCGGTTCGTTGATGGACTACGCCCTGCCGCGCGCGGACAATTTTCCGCAGTTGCGGGCGGTGGTGCTTGAGCAGTACCCCTCGCCCAATAACCCGCTCGGCGCCAAGGGCGCGGGCGAAGGCGGCGTCATTCCGGTGGCCGGTGTCATTGCCAACGCCGTGGCCGCGGCGCTCGCGCCGCTGGGTGTTGAAATCCGCGACCTGCCGCTGTCGGCGCAAAACGTCTGGCGCCTGATTGAACACGCCGCCGGGCGCGCAAGCCAACCAAGGTAAGCACGGTGCCCAACGTAACGAAAGCAACACGATGATTTTCACGCATCTCATATGAAAAGGAACCGACCATGACGACTCTTGCCAGAAGCCTGTTGTTACGCGCACTTGCCGCCTGCATGCTCACCACGGCCTCGGGCGCGTTGCTCGCGCAGGGCGCCTGGCCGACCAAGCCGGTGCGGGTGATCGTCACCTTTACCGCCGGCGGTGCGGCCGATTTCACCGCGCGCCTGATCGGCGAAAAGCTGTCCGAAATGTGGAAGCAGCAGGTGATCATCGAAAACCGCATCGGCGCCGGCGGCAACATCGGCGTCGAGGCGGTGTTCCGCTCGCCGGCCGACGGCTATACGCTGCTACTCGCCTCGACGGCCAACCCGATCAACGTGGCGCTCTATTCCAAATTGCCCTTCGACCTGTTCAAGGATTTCACGCCCGTCGCGCTGGCGACCTCCTCGCCGATGGCGGTCGCGGTCAACCCGAGCTTCAAGGTCAATGACCTCAAGCAATTCACCACCGCGCTGCGCGCCGCGCCGGGCAAGGTCTCCTATGCCACCTGCGGCGTCGCCACCTCGCACCACTTTGCGTTCGAACTCTACAAGTCGCTGACCAAGACCTTCGCGCTGCACATCCCGTATCGCGGCTGCGCGGCAGCGGTGGTCGATACCGTCGGCGGACAGATCGACACGGTGATCTCCTCGCTCAACACGCTGTTGCCGCACCAGGCCTCGGGCAAGCTGAAGATTCTGGCGGTGACCTCGAAAACCCGTTCCGCCTCGGCGCCCGATGTGCCGACCTTCAGCGAATCGGGCCTGCCCGAGCTCAAGGGCTTTGGCACCAGCGTTTACTACGGCTTCATGGCCCCGGCCGGTACGCCGAAGGAAGTGGTCGCCAAAATCGAAGCCGACGTGCGCAGGGTGGTTGCGATGCCCGACGTGGCGCAGCGCATCGTCGGCGGCGGCCTCGAGGTGGCGTTTGTCGGCGGCACCGAAATGGGCGCGCTGATGCGCGCCGACGCCGAGGACTTCAAGAAGATCATCACCTACGCCGGCATCCGGCCGGAGTAGGCGCACCGCCCCGGGCGGCGTTTCAGTCGTAGCCCGGCGGCGGCGCGAAGCCGCGGTGCGCGGTTTCGAGCAGACGCGCCAGCGCAATGCAGCGCAGGTCGGCGTAGTCGGGGCCGATGAGTTGCAGCCCGATTGGCAGCCCGATTGACAAGGCGCTTGGCAGCCCGACTGGCAGGCCGCCGGGAAGGCCCGTGGCCGATCGCGCGGCGGGAATCGTCGTCGCGGGCAGGTAGGCCACCGACGCAAGCGCGATCCAGAAATAGGTGTCGGCCATGGGCCGCACCGCCCCGTCAAGCTGCAATGTTTGTTCGGGTTTGGGCACGTCATGCATCAGCGGGAAGGCCGGCGTCGGCGACACCGGTGCGACCAGCACGTCAATGTCACGGAACCACCCCTCCCACGCGTCACGCAGTCGCTGGCGCTCGGCGTTGCGTTGCAACCACTCGCGGTGTGACTGCGTCAGTCCGCGCAGCATCAGCGCTTCGTAGCCGTGGTCGTTCGCATCGAGCCCGGCTGCCGCGGCAGCGAGTGGCGGCATGTCGGCCATGTCGCGGCGAAAGGCACTGGCGGCGCGTGCAAGGGCGATGTGCAGTTCGTAGATCTGGCGGCTCGGCGCGGGCAGTGGCGGATCAAGGCGCACGCTGGCGCCGGCGTCCTTGAGCACCGCTGCGACGTCCAGCGCCGCTTGTCGCGTAGCGGCGTCAACCGGAAAATCGGCATCGCCGGTCAGCACCGCGACCCGAAAATCGCGCAGTGCCGTGCGTTCGGACTCGGGCAGCGCGAGCCGCCAGGCGCGCGCCCGCGTTCCGTCGGGGCCGGCCATCACCCGCAGCGCAAGTTCGAGGTCTTCGGCGCTGCGCGCCAGCGGCCCGACGACGTTGATGTCATCGGGCGGGAACTCCGGCGCGTAGGCGTGGCCGCGCACCGGCACCACGCCGTAGCTTGGCTTGTGCCCGTAAACACCGCAAAAATGCGCCGGCATGCGAATGGAGCCGCTGTGATCGCTGCCCAGTTCCAGCGCCGAAAAGCCGGCGGCAAGCGCGACCGCGCTGCCACCCGAGGAGCCGCCGGGAGAGCGGGCGTGGTCCCACGGGTTCAGTGTCGCGCCATACACGGCATTGAAGGTCTGCCAATCGGCGAGATCAAGCGGCACATTGGTCTTGCCCAGCACGATGGCGCCGGCGGCAATGAGGCGCGCCACCGCCACGGCGTCGGCCGCGGCCCGGTACCCTGCGCGTGCCGGGCGGCCGAAGGTCGAGGGTGTACCGGCCCAGTCAAAGCATTCCTTGATCGTCACCGGAACGCCGTGCAGGGGGCCCCAACTGCGGCCGGCGCGGGTTGCTGTATCGGCTTCATCGGCGCGCCGGCGTGCCGCGTCCGCGCGCAGCAGCACCACCGCGTTCAACTTGCCGTTGTGGCGCGTGATGCGTTCTAGCAGGTGTTCGAGCAACGCACGTGAGGTGATTTCGCTGCGGGCGATGCGTCGCGCCAGTTCGGCCGCGCCAAGGTGATGCAGGGCGGTTGCCACGCCTCAGAGCTTGAGCAGGCGCTCAGCGTTGCCGTGCAGGATCTTGTGGCGGTCTTCGGTGCACAAGGGCACGTTCTCCATCCATTTCACGCCGGGCGGGTTTTCGACAAAGGGGTAGTCGATGGAAAACAGTATCCGGTCCACGCCCATTTCCATGACGCTGCACAGCAGTGCCGGGTTGGAGAAATTGCCGCTGGTGGTGATGTAAAAATGCGCGCAAAACAAATCACGGAACGGCACGCTGCGGTTGCCGGCGCGTGACAAGGCCTCGTTGATGCGCCATAGCGAGAACGGCAGCGACTCGCCGAGGTGGCCGAGGATGATCTTCAGTTTCGGGTAGGCCTCAAACACACCCGAGAGCACCAGGCGTATGGCCTGCGTCGCCGCTTCCATGGTGAAGCCCCAGCCGGCCGACAAAAGCTGCGGGAAATCGGCGGCGTACTCCTTGTAGTAGGCCTCGATGACTGCCGGGTGGGGCGCGGCCGGATGCAGGTAGATCGGCACGTCCAGCGCCTGCGCCCGCTCGAAAATCGGCCAGAAGCGCTTGTCGTCGATGTACACGCGCTCCCCGCCGAGCAGCGTGAAGCCGTGCACCATCGCGCCCTTGAACCCGTAGTTGGTCACGGTGCGTTCCAGTTCGGCGGCCGCAGCCTGCGGGTCGGGTGCGGGCAGCGTGGCAAAGGCGGCAAAGCGCGACGGGTTGGCCGCGACCACCGCGTGCAGCCTGTCGTTGGCGGCCAGTGCCAGCGGCACCGCGACCTCCGGCGCAAGGCGGTGCGTCGCCGGCGCGCCCTGTGACAACACCTGCACACTGACGCCGGCGGCGTCCATTTCGCGCAGGCGCAGTGCGCCAAGGTCGAACAGGCGCTCGCGCAGTTTCGGCGACCGCCCCTCGGCGGCCGGGAAATGCGTTGCCATCTCCGCGTCCCAGTAGTGTTCTTCCAGTGCGATGATGCGCGGGCTTGTGCTTGGCATGCTGTTCTCCGGGAGACGGTGTGCGAAGGGACGGGACATGGATTTGACGGGGTCTGGCGCGGGTACTGTCCAGCGATGATAGCGGCTGGATTGCGGACTGAGAAGGCCGGGGTCGGAGCCGGCCAAAGCAGTGCGTGCATGCGCGCCAACGGTGCCCGATGTGTGAAGCCGGGGCAAGGCTTGACTTTTATTGACCGCTAGGTCAATCTCGGCCGGGTGTTGACCCTGTGTTGACCGGGTTCTTTTTTCGGGCGGCGAACCGCCCCGCCACCCGCCCCGTCCTGATGAAAACCCTCCGGAGATTCCATTGATGCTGCGTCTTGTCCGAATTGCGCTTGCCATGTGTGCCTTGCTGGGGACCGCCACCGCGCTCGCCCAGGGTGCCTATCCCAACAAACCGGTGAAAATCATCGTCACCTTCACCACCGGCGGCGCCGCTGATTTTTCGGCGCGCGTCATCGGCGACCAGTTGTCGCGCATGTGGAACCAGCAGGTGGTGGTGGAGAACCGCATCGGCGCCGGTGGCAGCATCGGCGTTGAGCAGGTGTTTCGTTCGCCGGCCGACGGCTACACGCTGCTGCTGGCGAGCAACACCCACGCCATCAACCAGGCGATGTTCAGCAACCTGTCGTTTGACCTGCTGAAGGACTTCACGCCGGTGATGCTCACCACTTCCACGCCCATCGTGCTCGCCGTAAACCCGCGCGTGCAGGCGAAGGACATGAAGGAATTCACCGCGATGCTGCGTGCCAACCCCGGCAAGGTCGACTACACCACCTGCGGCGTCGCCACGGCCCATCACTTTGCGATGGAGTTGTACAAGTACGCGACCAAGACCTTTGCCGTGCATATTCCGCATCGCGGCTGCTCGCCGGCGGTGACCGATGCGGTGGCCGGGCAGGTCGATGTCGTCGTCGCCTCGCTTGCCGCGGTGCTGCCTTTCGCCAAGCAGGGCAAGCTGCGCATCCTCGGCCTGACGACCAGGGAGCGCTCGCCGTCGGTGCCGGAGATCAGCACCTTCCGCGAGTCGGGGCTGAAGGAGCTGGCCAATTATGAAGTCGAAAACTACTACGGCCTGCTGGCCCCTGTCGGCACACCGAAAGATGTGCTGGCGCGGCTGGAGGCCGATGTGCGAAAGGTTCTCGCCATGCCAGAAGTCAAATCGCGCCTCACCAACGGCGGACTCGACTTGTTTGTAGGGTCGCCGGCGCAGTTCACCACGCTCTTGACCGGAGACATTGCCAAGTTCCGCGAGGCGATCAAGATCGCCGGCATCAAGCCGGAGTAACATCGTCGCGCATCGGTTTGGTATGGGTACGGCGGGGCGCTTGTTCAGCCCTGTCGCGTGCGTTGTTGGCATAAAACAAGAATCTCCCTGCGGTCACCGTAACGGTGTCATCACTTTGACGGTTGCTTTTCAATAAGGATGGGAAGAACGTGAACAAACTGCGCATCAGTCTGGCGTGCTGCGACTACGATCGCTGCCGCGCGCTCTTTGACGGCCGTGCGCCGATCGAGGGCTGTGAAGTATCGGCCGTGCCGATCGAACCCGAAGAGGCCTTTCACCGCGCCTTCAAGTTCGCCGAGTTCGACGTGTCCGAGTTGTCGATGTCCAGCCATACGCTGATGACCTCGCGCGGCGAGAACACCTATGTCGGTGTGCCGGCGTTTGTGTCGCGCCTGTTTCGCCACTCGGGCATTTACATCCGCACCGACCGCGGCATCAAGTCGCCCTCGGACCTCAAGGGCAAGACGATAGGCCTGCCCGAGTACCAGATCACCGCCAACGTCTGGATACGCGGCGTGCTCGCCGACGAGTACGGCGTCAAACCCGAGGACGTGCACTGGCGCAGCGGCGGGCTCGAAGAGCCGGGTCGCGAGGAGCGCACTCCGCTCAAGCTGCCCGCAGGCATAGACCTCAAGCCCATTCCACACGACAAGTCGCTGTCCGACATGCTCGCCGCGGGCGAGATTGACGCCATGATCAGCGCGCGTGCACCTTCGTGCTTTGCCCGCGGCGCGGCCAACGTCGATCGCATGTTCCCCGACTACAAGAGCGCCGAGCAGGACTACTTTCGCCGCACCGGCATTTTTCCGATCATGCACATCATCGGCGTCCGCCGCGAACTCGCCGAGCGCGAGCCCTGGCTGCCGGTGAGCGTGTTCAAGGCCTTCAACAAGGCGAAAGACCTGTGCATGTACGAACTGGGCCAGATCGGCCACCTCTTCAACACGCTGCCCTGGGGCGTGGCTGAATTCGAGGCCGCGAAGAAGCTGATGGGCGAGGATTACTGGAGCTACGGCTTCAAGGCCAACGAAAAAATCATCGACACCTTCACCCGCTACCACCACGAGCAGGGGCTGTCGGCGAAAAAAGTCGATCCGCGCGCGCTGTTTCATCCGTCCACGCTCGACCTTTCCAAGGTTTGAATCCTGTGACGCAGTACAGCCGGCGATGAAAGCCGCACCGTTTCGCTATCACGCACCGCGCACGCTGGCCGAGGCGCTGGCTTTGCTTGCCGGCTCGGACAACGCACGCGTGCTGGCCGGCGGGCAGTCGCTGATGCCCATGCTCAACATGCGCGTGGTCGCGCCCGACGACCTCATCGACATCAACGGCATTGAGGGCCTCGCCTACATTCGTGAAGAAAGCGGCGTAGCGGGCGACGAGATCGTCATAGGCGCAATGACACGCCAGCGCGAACTCGAGTTCTCGCCGCTGGTTGCGGCGCGCCTGCCTCTCATGGCCGAGGCCATCCGTTACGTCGGCCACCGCCAGACGCGCAACCGCGGCACCATTGGCGGCAGCCTGTGCCAGCTCGACCCCTCGGCCGAACTGCCGACTGTGGCGCAGGCTTTTGACGCGGTGATTGTCGCGCGCAGTGCGCGCGGCGAGCGGCGCATTGCCATCGCCGATTTTCCCGCCGGCTACATGACGCCCGCACTCGCCGCCGACGAAGTGCTGGTCGAGCTGCGTTTCAGGCCCTGGAGCGGTTTGCACGGTTGGGCGTTTATCGAGTACGCGCGCCGCCATGGTGATTTTGCCGTGGTGTCGGCGGCGGCGATGCTGGCCCTCGGTGCCGACGGCAGCATTGCGCGCCTGTCACTGACCCTCGGTGGTGTCGGCGCCGCGCCGCTGCGCCTGGCCGAAATCGAACGCACGCTGACCGGCAAGAAACCCTCGACCGAGGCCTTTGCCGCGGCCTGTGCCTCGGCCGGCAACATCGACGCGCTGGAGGACCCGCATTATCCCAAGTGGTACCGCCAGCGCCTTGCCGTCGCGCTGTCCCGGCGTGCGCTCGTCGCCGCGCTGCAACGTACGACTTTGCAACCTGCAACTTCGCCCTGAGCAATATGGAAACACGCGACATCAAACTGACCGTCAACGGCAAAGCGCACGCCTGCACCGTCGAAACACGCGTCAATCTCGCCGACTTTTTGCGCCACCAGCTCGGACTGACCGGCACCCATGTCGGTTGCGAGCACGGCGTCTGCGGTGCCTGCACCGTGTTGGTTGACGGCCATTCGGCGCGCGCCTGCCTGATGCTGGCGGCGCAGGCCGACGGCAAGAACGTGGTGACGGTGGAGGGCATCACGCCGGCCGGGGGCCTGTCGCCGCTACAGCAGTCGTTCTGGGACAAGCACGGGTTGCAATGCGGCTATTGCACCCCGGGTGTGCTGATTTCGCTGACCGAACTGCTCGAGACCAACGCCTCGCCAACCGAAGCGGAGGTGCGCGAGGTGTTGTCGGGGCATTTGTGCCGTTGCACCGGCTATCACAACATCGTCGCCGCGGCGATGGACGCGGCCGAACATCTGCGCGTCGCAAATAGTGCCGCAAAGGGCGCCGCGTTGGGACCAGCGAAGGGCGCGGAGAAATGAGCGCACTGGCCGAAAAGTCGCCGCCGCTGCGTGTGGTCGGCACGCGCGCGCGCCGGGTCGAAGACCCGGCGCTGCTGGCCGGGCGCGGCCGCTTTGTCGATGACATTCATATCGAGGGCACGCTGCAGGCGGCGTTTTTGCGCAGCCCGCACGCGCACGCGCACATTCGTTCCATCGACGCCGCCGCCGCGCGCGCCCTGCCCGGCGTGCACGCGGTGTTGGTCGCCAAAGACCTGAAGCCGGCCCTGTCGGGGTTGCGCATGCCGCTGGGTTTTCCGACCAAGGCCCTGCCCGATGGCATCACGCCCTTCGTGCTGTGCCCCGAAGAAGTCTGCTACGTCGGCGAGGCGCTGGTCATGGTCGTCGCCGATTCGCGCCATATCGCCGAGGACGCCGCGGCGCTGATCGAAGTCGATTACGACCCGCTGCCGGCGCTGGCCGACTGTCGCGACGCGCTTGACCCGGCCGCGCCCAAGGTGCGCCTCGAAGCCGCCGACAATGTGCTGACGCGCTTCACCATCGCTTATGGCGATGCCGCCGGCGTGTTCGCGAAGGCCGCGCACGTCTTCACCGAATCGCTGACCACGCATCGTGGCGGCGCGCACCCGATTGAGGGTCGCGGCGTGCTGGCGCAATTTGACGCCACCGGCGCGCTGACCATCTGGTCCTCGACGCAAATGTCGCACGACCTCAAATTCATGCTGGCCGGCATGCTCGATCTCGCCGAGGACCGCATTCGTGTCATCGCACCCGACGTCGGCGGCGGGTTCGGCGCCAAGTTCGTCATCTACCCGGAAGAGATCGCCGTCGCCGCCGCGGCACGCCTCACCGGCAAGCCGGTGAAATGGATAGAGGACCGCGGCGAGCACTTCATTGCCTCGATACAAGAGCGCGAGCAGCACTGGGACATGCAGATTGCGGCAGACGCCGAGGGCATGATTCTCGGCCTGCGCGGCCGCATGGTGCACGACCAGGGCGCTTACACGCCGCAGGGCATCAACTGTCCCTACAACGCCTCGACCGCGGTGACCGGGCCGTACAAGGTGCCGGCGTATGCGCTGGATGTGTTTGTCGCGCAGACCAACAAGGTGCCGACCATACCGGTGCGCGGTGCCGGCTATCCCGAGGCGGCCTTTGTCATCGAGCGCCTGGTCGATCGCATCGCGCTCGAACTCGGCCTCGATCGCGCCGAGGTGCGCCTGCGCAACCTCGTGCCCGCGGCCGAGATGCCCTACGAAAAGCCGCTCAAAATCCGCGCCGGTGTACCGGTGATCCTCGATAGCGGCGATTACCCGGCCTGCCAGCACAAGGTACTGGCCACCATAGACTACGCCGGCTTTCGACTGCGCCAGGCCGAGGCGCGCAAGGCCGGTCGATACATCGGCCTTGGTTTTGCGCACGGCGTCAAAGGCACCGGTCGCGGCCCCTTTGAGTCGGGCACGGTGCGCGTGTCGCCATCGGGCCGTATTTCGGTCTATACCGGCGCCCTCGCCATGGGCCAGGGCCTGCATACCGCGCTGGCGCAAATCTGCGCCGAGCAACTGGGCGTCAACGAAGGCGATGTCGATGTGATTTCCGGCGACACCAGTTTTGTGTCGCTGGGCCTTGGCGGCTTTGCCAGCCGGCAGACGGTGACGGCCGGATCGTCGGTACACCTTGCCGCCATTGCCGTGCGTGACAAGGCGATTCGCCTCGGCGCGCAAATGCTCGAGACGGCCGAGGCCGACCTCGAATTGCGCGACGGCCGCGTCTATGTGCAGGGCACCGATCGTTCGATACCCTTGAGTGAAGTGGCGCGGGTACTGCGCGGCGTGCCCGGCTATGCGCTGCCCCCGGGCATGGAGGCGGGGCTCGAGGCGAGCTTTCACTGGCGCACCGAGGTGCTGGCCTATGCACACTCGTTTCACGCCTGCGAAGTGGAGGTCGATGTCGAGACCGGCAATGTAAAAATCCTGCGGTATGTCGCGTTGCAGGACAGCGGCCGCCTGATCAATCCGATGATTGTCGAGGGCCAGATCCACGGCGGCATCACGCACGGCATCGGCAATGCGCTGTTCGAGTACATGGGTTACGACGCCGAGGCCCAGCCCTATACCGCGACCTTCGCCGACTACCTGCTGCCGGCGGCGGTAGAGGTGCCCAAATTTGAAATCCTGTTCCATGAAAGCCCGTCGCCGCTCAATCCGCTGGGCGTCAAAGGTGTCGGCGAAGGCGGTACCGTGCCGGTGGCGCCGACCATCATGTCGGCCATAGACGACGCGCTCACGCCCTGGGGCGTGCGTGTGACCGAGGCGCCGGTATCGCCGGTGCGCCTGCTGGAGCTGATAGAGGCCGCTACGCGCAAGGCATGACCGGCTGGAAAGACCCGCCTGGCGGGCCTTTCCAGCCGGTGTGCCGCGCTGGTGCCGCGCTGGTGCCGCGCTGGTTCTTATGTGCGTGATTCCCATGCGCGTTGTCGCTTTTGCGCGATTCCATTAGCATGCGGCCTTGCCACCCTGGTCACACTTGTCGATCCCCCAAAGGAGCAGTCATGAAGTACGTTCTCATTCTTGCAGCCGGCCTCGCTGCCGGCGGTGCCGCCCACGCGCAGTCCAAAGACCCGGCCAAGCTGGCGGTTGAAAAGGCCTGCATGGCCTGCCACGCCATGGACAAGAAAATCGTCGGCCCGTCGTTCAAGGAAGTCGCGGCCAAGTACAAGGGTGATGCCAAGGCCGAGGCGGCGTTGACACAGAAGGTGATTGCCGGCGGCGCCGGCGTCTGGGGCCCCGCGCCCATGCCACCCAACGGCGCCCTCAAGGAAGACGAGGCGAGGTTGCTGGTGAAGTGGGTGCTGGGCGTAAAGTAGCAGGCCCGGTACGAACCAGGACAGGCGCGTCGGCGCCAGTCTGAAAGCCGGCGGGCGCGCAGGCCCGGCCGGCTTTTTAATTGCCCTATCCCGCTTGTTTGACAGGGAAAGCAGGGCTCGCACTATTACAATGCTTCAATTGACAAGCCTTGTTGCGCGTCAGCATAATCCGCCGTCATCGTCCTGGAGATTCGCCATGTCCCACGTCCGCCTCAGCCTTATCGCCACCGCCACACTGTCCGCCCTGATGCTGGTCGCCTGCGGCAAGGAAGAACCCAAGCCCGCCGCCGCTCCGGCCGCGCCGCCGCCGCCGCCCTCGATTGAAATCAAGATCGGCCACGCCGGTCCGCTGACCGGTGGCATCGCCCACCTCGGCAAGGACAATGAAAACGGCGCCGTGCTGGCGATTGAAGAAGCCAACGCCGCAAAAATAAAGATCGACGGCAAGGACGCCAGGTTCGTGCTGATCAAGGAAGACGACCAGGCCGACCCCAAGGCCGGCACCACCGTTGCGCAAAAGCTGGTGGATGCCAAAGTTGCCGGCGTCGTCGGTCACCTTAACTCCGGCGTTTCGATTCCCGCTTCGGCGATTTACAACGGCGCCGGCATTCCGGTGATCTCCGGTTCGGCCACCAATCCCAAGCTCACCGAACAGGGCTTCAAGGTGACCTTCCGCACCGTCGGTCGCGACGATCAGCAGGGTCCGGCGGTTGCCAACTACCTCGCCTCGATCAACAAGCCCAAGACTGTAGCCATCATTGACGACGCCACCTCTTACGGCGAGGGCCTCGCCAACGAAGTAGAGAAAACCCTCAAGGCCGCCGGCATCAAGGTGTTGCCGCGCGAGAAAGGCACCGACAAGACCACCGACTGGAAAGCCGTGCTGACCAAGGTCAAGGGCAAGAAGCCGGATGCGATTTTCTACGGCGGCATGGACGCCACCGGCGGCCCGCTGATGAAGCAGGGCAAGGAACTGGGCATCAAGGCGGTGTTCGCCTTCGGCGACGGCGCCTGCACCGACGAGATGAGCAAGCTCGCCGGCGAATCGGCCGAGGGCCTTATCTGCTCGCAGGCGGGCATCCCGGCCGTCGCGGCGAGCAAGAAATTCCTCGAGAACTACAAAAAGAAATTCAACGTCGATCCCATCCTGTACGCACCCTTCACCTATGACAGCGCACTGTTGCTGGTCGAGGCGATGAAAAAAGCCAACTCGGCCGACCCGGCGAAATACCTGCCGGAACTGGCCAAGATCAGCTACAACGGCGCCTCGGGCAAGATCGAGTTCGACGAAAAAGGCGACCGTAAGGACGCCGAGATGACCATCTTCACCATGAAGGCGGGCAAAATCACGCCGGTGGCCATTATCAAGTCGGGCAAGAGCATGACGGTGGACGAGTACGTTGCCATGTCGGCACCGGCCGCCGCCGCCCCGGCCGCAGCGACCACCACCACGACGACCACGACGGAAGCGGCCAAGGCCGGCGCACCTGCAGGCACCACGACAACGACGACCACCACGGCAGCACCCGCAGCCGAAGCGCCAAAAACAGACGCGGCCAAGAAATAAGCGGGCGCTGGACGTAGTCCGGCTGGCTATGAAGATCAACGGCACCTCAGGGTGCCGTTTCTTTTTGTCGCGGATTTTCTCGCATATTTTCTCGCAAATGTTCGTACGCACTGCCATGCCGTCCGTGCGTAATGCCTGGCGCCAAAATCCCCCCCGGCCCCCCTTTGAAAAAGGGGGGCCGGGGGGGATTTGCTGGCACGCCGCCACGGCCTGACCCGGACGCATGGATATATTCATCCAGCAAGTCATCAACGGCCTGGTTCTCGGCTGCGTCTATGCCATTGTCGCCATCGGCTACACCATGGTCTATGGCATCCTGCAACTCATCAACTTCGCCCACGGCGCGCTGGTGATGATAGGTGCAATGGTCGCCTACTCGGTGATTTCAATGCTGGCCGGCTCGGGCATGCCGGCGCTGGTGATCGTGCTGATCGGCACCGGCTGCGCGATACCGGTGTGCGCGCTGATCGGTTACCTGCTCGACCGTGTCGCCTATCGACCCTTGCGCAAAGCGCCGCGGCTCGCGCCGCTCATCACCGCCATCGGCATGAACATCGTGCTGCAATACCTCGCGCTGCTGGTCTGGGGCCGCAACCCGATGCCGTATCCGCAAATCATCAAGGTTGAAACCTTTCATATCGGCGGCGCCATCATCACCAGCGTGCAAATCGCCATCATCGTTATCTCGACGCTGCTGATGGCCGGTCTCGCCTGGGTGATTTACCGCACCCGCCTTGGCACCGCCATGCGCGCCACCTCGCAGAACCTGCAGGTGGCGGGGCTGATGGGCATAGACGCCAATCGCATCATCGCCATCGCCTTCATCATCGGCGCCGGCCTCGCTGCGGTGGCCGGCGTCATGGTCGGCACCTATTACGGCATCGCCCAGTACACCATGGGCGGCAACCTCGGACTCAAGGCCTTTGCTGCGGCGGTGCTGGGCGGCATCGGCAATGTGCCCGGCGCGATGCTGGGCGGCATCCTGCTCGGCCTGGTTGAGGCGCTGGGCGCCGGCTACATCGGCGATCTGACCAACAACGTCTTTGGCAGCAACTACCAGGACGTGTTCGCCTTCATCGTGTTGATTGCCGTGCTGGTGTTCCGGCCGCAGGGCATTTTGGGCGAGCGTGTCGGGGACAGGGCCTGAGCGAGTGAAGGAGTGAAGGAGTGAACACATGAAGGATTGGGGGCGCGCGAAATGGGTGGGTGTGGCGCTGGTCGCCATTGCGCTCATTGCGCTGCCTTTTGCGCTGGCTTCGGTCGGCACGGCGTGGGTGCGCATCACCAATCTCGCCATCCTGTTCATCCTGCTGTCGCTCGGGCTCAATATCGTCGTCGGCTTTGCCGGTCTGCTCGACCTCGGTTACATCGCGTTCTATGCGGTGGGCGCCTATGCCTATGCGCTGCTCGCCTCGCCGCACTTCAATATCCACCTGCCGTTCTGGATTATTTTGCCCATAGGCGCGCTGGTCGCCTGCCTGTTCGGCGTGTTGCTCGGCGCGCCGACGCTCAAGCTGCGCGGCGACTATCTCGCCGTGGTGACGCTGGGCTTTGGCGAAATCATCCGCATTTTTCTCAACAACCTGTCCAACCCGGTCAACATCACCAACGGCCCGCAGGGTATTGCGCGCATCGATCCGTTTCGCATCGGCAGTTTTGATTTCTCCAAAACCGAAACCATCATGGGCCTGGTGTTCAGCGGGCCGATCAAGTATTACTACCTGTTGCTCGCGGTGATGCTGCTGGTGATCGTCATCAACCTGCGGCTGCAGAACTCGCGCATCGGCCGCGCCTGGGAGGCGATTCGCGAAGACGAAACCGCCGCGCGCGCCATGGGCATCAACACCATTCACCTCAAGCTGCTGGCCTTTGCCATGGGCGCGTCCTTCGGCGGTGTCGCCGGCGGCATGTTCGCCGCGATACAAGGCTTCATCAGCCCGGAGAGCTTTGTGCTGGTCGAGTCGATCATGCTGCTCGCCATGGTGGTGCTGGGCGGCATGGGCAATGTCTGGGGCGTGGTGCTGGGGGCGGTGCTGCTGTCCTTTACGCCGGAATTGCTGCGCTACACCGTCGCGCCGGTGCAAATGGCCTTGTTCGGCAAACTGCTGATCGAGCCCGAGGTCATACGCATGTTGCTGTTCGGCCTGGCGCTGGTGCTGGTGATGATTTTCCGGCCGGCCGGGCTGTGGCCCTCGGCGGTGCGCAAGCGCGAACTCGCGGCACGCAAGGCATCGGCATGAGCGCGCTGCTCACCGCCACCGGCGTCGGCAAGAAATTTGGCGGCGTGCAGGCACTGGGCGATGTCGGCTTTACCATCGCGCGGGGCGAGATCTACGGCCTGATCGGTCCCAACGGCGCCGGCAAGACCACCTTGTTCAATGTGCTGACCGGATTTTACGCGCTCGATGCGGGCCGCTTTGAATTTGACGGTGCATCGCTTGCCGGCCTCGGCACCCATCAGGTGACGCAACGCGGCATCGCGCGCACATTCCAGAACATTCGCCTGTTTTCCAGCCTGTCCACGCTGGAGAACGTGATGATAGGCCGCCACGTGCGCACCCGCGCCGGCGTGCTGGGCGCGGTGCTGCGCAACGCCGCGACGCGCGCCGAGGAAGCGGCGATAGAAGCGCGTGCGCATGAGCTGCTCGACTACGTCGGCATCGCGGCGCGCGCCAACGACCAGGCATCGAGTCTTGCCTACGGCGACCAGCGCCGCCTCGAAATCGCCCGCGCCCTCGCCACCGACCCGAAACTGCTGGCGCTCGACGAGCCGGCCGCCGGCATGAACGCCTCGGAGACGGTGGCGCTGCGCGCGCTGATCGAGCGCATCCGCGCCGACGGCACCACGGTGCTGCTGATCGAACACGACATGAAGCTGGTGATGACCGTCTGCGACCGCGTGCTGGTGCTCGACTACGGCCAGAAAATCGCCGAGGGTGCGCCGGCCGACGTGCAAAAAGATCCGCGTGTCGTTGAAGCCTATCTCGGCAAGCCGGCATGAGCCTGCTCGAAGTCAGCGCCCTCGAAGTACGCTACGGCGGCATTCGTGCTGTAAAGGGCGTGGACCTCAAGGTCGCCGAAGGCGAACTGGTGTGCCTCATCGGCGCCAACGGTGCCGGCAAGACCACCACGCTCAAGGCCATTTGCGGCCTGATGCCTGCGGCCGCAGGCAGCGTGCGCTACCAGGGCAAAGACACCGCGGGCGTCGCGCACTTCGAGTTACCGCGCCGCGGCCTGGTGCTGGTGCCCGAGGGCCGCGGCATTTTTCCGCAACTGACGGTGGAAGAAAACCTCGCGATGGGCGCCTATGTGCGCAGCGACGTCGCGGCAGTCAGGCGTGACATCGCGCGCAGCTACACGCTGTTCCCGCGCCTTGCCGAGCGCCGCACGCAATCGGGCGGCACGCTCTCCGGCGGCGAGCAGCAAATGCTCGCCATCGGCCGCGCACTGATGGCACGACCCAAACTGCTGGTGCTCGACGAACCGAGCATGGGCCTCGCGCCCATCATCGTGCAAAAGGTGTTCGAGGTCATCGCCACCATACGCAAGGAAGGCGCGACCATCCTGCTGGTCGAGCAAAACGCCAGACTCGCGCTCGAACTCGCCGACCGCGCCTATGTCATGGAGACCGGCACCATCACGCTGTCGGGCCCGGCGAAAGACCTGCTCGCCGACGAGCGCGTGAGGAAGGCTTACCTCGGCGAGTAGCGGGTCCATCCCCCGTCGGGGGGAAGGGCGTTCCGAGCTGGGTGCACTCAAAGGACCGATGGAAATTGCGACAGTGCCTGTGCGCGAAGGAACGGCGGGCCGTAGCGCACGGCTGGACATATGTACGCATATTGCGTCACTAGTGTCCGGTTAAAACACGAATAAATTCAATTGGTTGCTTTTGTTGTGCTGTTCAGAAATGCAGTCGCCGCCTGCAAAGGCTTGCTGGATGGGCATCTTCTCGAACAGGGTGAGTGAAAATATCTGTAGCAAAGTGTAAAGCGAGGCGTCGAGGTTAAGGCGTTTCTTGACGATGGCGACGAGGACATAGACCGATACGGCGATCCAGATTTGCGACTTCACCGCATTCTCGGACGTGCCGTAGAACTTCTTGATACGAAGATGCTGCTTGATCCACTTGAAGAACAGTTCGACCTGCCAGCGCGCTTTGTAGAGTGCGCAGATGGTGGCTGCCGACAAAACGAAGTTGTTGGTCAGGAACACCAGCGGCTTGCCCGTCTCGGGGTCCTTGAATCGAATGCGGCGCAAATGCACCGGGTAGTCCCGGCAGGTGTAGTAACCGTTCAGCGCGATCGTCTGATCGCAGATAATGCCTTCGCTTCGATCTGCGGCTGCCGAATAGACACGCCGGGCATTCATGTTGGACTTGGCGCGCGTGACGAAGAAGGCCCCCGCCAGATGCAGGGCATACAGTCGTTCGAAGTCCAAATAGCCGCGATCCATGACATAGATCGCTCCGGCCTCGGGCACCAGCATGTCGAGCACATTGACGTCGCCCAGTTTGCCGTCGGAGATGTGGATAAAGCTCGGGATGTTGCCGCGCAGGTCGAGCAGCGTATGCATCTTGACCGCTGCCTTGGTCGAGCGGAACGGCGCCCACGGGAATACCGACAGGCACAGATCGATCGTACTGGAGTCCAGTGCGTAGGCCGTGTTCTCCAACTCGAAGCCCAGACTCTCGCCGACATAGAGTTGCCTTGCTTGCACGATCAGACGTTGGGCGAATTCCGCATGGATGCGCCAGTCTCGACTCTGGTTGGCATCGGCTAACGTGGATCGTTTGATCTCCTGCCGGAATCCCATGTGATAGAGCTTGGGCGACTGCGCCAAGAGGCAGACCTCGATGTCGCGCAGGCTCTCGCGGTAGGTCAGTTGTGCAAAGGCCATGATGCGAAATTGCTCGGCGCAGGTCAGCGACTTCACGTAGCGATCGCCGTCGCACCGATCGACGATGCGATGGAAGGTCTTCCAGGGCAGGAAGTCCATCAGTTGAGCGAACAGCGTCTTGCCTGTGTTCATGGGCGACCCCGGGTGCGTTACCTCCGAAAATCACCCGGAACTCCATTTTGCCGTTCAAATCGGAGACATCCCTCATCGCTCGGAATCCCGCTCCAGTTCTACGTTTCCAGTTCATAGGGTATGTTTTAACCGGACACTAGTGATATCAGATGGCTTCCCCATTTTCGCGGTCTTGTTCTTCATCGGCCCCGCCCGCACGCACCCATTCATCCACTTCAGACAGCTGGAATTTCCACAGCCTGCCGATCTTGTGTGCAGGCAGGCCTTTGCGCTCGCGCCAGCGGTAGACGGTGTCTTTCACAACGCCCAAATGACGGGCGACATCGATGGCGGTGACCCACGGTTCGGCGTTCATGGCATTGGCGCTCAGCTTATGGCCTCAAAGTCGTTCAAAATCGTTACAAGTCTAACAGAGTGCTAGTTCGGTGGCTATCGAAACGACATATCTGCCCACAGTGTCCGTTTTTCCATTTCTGGGCGTCAAAAGCAGCTGAAAGCCGCGTCAGCGTTAGCTTTAACAAAGGTGCCGTTTTTGTGCGTCCGGGTGCAAACCAGTGAACTGTGCGCGCACTCAGGTTCGCACCTTAGGCGTTTGCCACCATCACACCCACGCCAGTGCTGCAGCGGTATTCGACGTACTGGCCCACACCATCGGGTGCAAACCGCAAACCCTGCAAACCTTGTTTTTTGGTCAGACGGTAGCGCGATGCCGCGCTGTCGCCTCCCGTATTGGAATCTCGCCAGGAAGGACCCCTTTCGCCTGTGCGAGACTCAGATGGTCTCGGGCTCCTGCATCCGCGCCGGGATGTCGCGTTGGCCGTGCAGCACGCGCCAGACATCAATGTGGTCTGGGCGCTCGACATAAAACACAAGGTGGGGATAGTGTGCCAGCGGCCAGAAACGCAGGCCGGGCAGGTTCAATTCGTGGGCATAGCGTGGCGATCCGGTCGCCGGATGGCGAGCGATGTGCGCATAAGCTTGCTCCAAGGCGTCAATGAAGCCGAACGCCGCTTGCTCTGCACCTTCGCTGAGATAGTAGGCAATCGCGTCATCAATGTCCCGGTTGGCCAGCTCACGCGGAACGACTGGCTTGGCCGTCACCCGCGAGCGCCTACCTTGGCCTCTTTACGCACCCGGTCACGCAGCCCTTCAAAGTAGGCCGGATCGGCCGGGGCTGCCGGTGCAGACGCCGCGCCCGCGAGCAGGAGACCGCGCAGGTGCAGGCGATCCTGATCCTTGCGAATCAGCTCACGCACGTACTCGCTGCTGGTGCCGTAGCTGCCTTGATTGACCTGCTCATCCACAAAAGACTTGAGCGTATCGGGTAGGGATATGTTCATTGTGCTCATAGCTCAAGCTTAGTCAGTTTGGCAAAATTTGGCAAGATTCATGTTTGTGTCTGACCGACCAGATCAACCAAGTCGAGTGAGATGAGCATTCCCAATGCTCACTCTCTCTTTAGAGAGCCCCCACCGGGAACCGGGAAAGCACCGTAGACACTGGGTTTCATCGTTCCCACCCCGTCGCCGGGAACGATAGCGACCGGGAACGATTCAACCCGCATGGAGTCTGGCTTCAATCGTTCCCAGAGTGGCATTCGTTCCCGATGGGAGCCGGGAAGCCGGGAACGATTGTGGCGGTCCGGGAACGATCACGCGCCGTCCTTCATCCCGGGCTGGGATCGGCTCAGATGCCCTTTGATGAACACGGCTTCGCCACGCGCGACCGGGCCATCCCGCACGTCCAGCCATTTGACCAGCTTCGAGCCCTCGGCCATCGCCATCACCAGTTCCTCACGGTCGAGCAGCATGCCCACCCACTCGGCCAACCGATGCTTGGCAATGCTATGGAAGGCTTCCGGTAGTTCATGCCGTCGCTCATAAACGCCGTTGCCGCCAGTCTTGGTGTAGGGCCGCCCCTCGACAGCGGCTCGGGCAATGGCGGTCTTGAGCGCGGGGTGCAAGTCCACGTCAGGTTGCCGGGCGCGAACCAGTTCATGGCTGCGATCTACCAATAGTCCCCGTGTGTCGCGCAGGAAGGTGGCGACCTTGAGATTGGCGCGACCGTTGGCCTTGACCACGCCGCCCATCACCACACGGCCACGCTCGAAGGACTCGCCCAGCGTTTTGCAGATGGTCTTGGCATCCATCTCCTTCGGGTTCCACAAGGCATAGACCGAGCGTACGCCATCGACCAACCCGCCTGTGCCACGAATGGCTTCACGTGCTTGCTCAGATGTGGAGGCCTCGCGCTTGGCAAAGTGGTGCGACACGATCACCGAGGCACCGGTACTGGCCGCCAGCGCAGCCAGACGCGAGCAAACGAACTGCGCGTTCTCCGGCACGTTCAGATCCAGCGCACACAGCGGTTGCAGCTGTCTCTTATACACATCTGACGCTGCCGACGAATAGAGAGGTGTAGATCTCGGTGGTCGCCGTATCATT
>ENA-ORBV01001277-ORBV01001277.1-microbial-mat-metagenome-genome-assembly--contig:-NODE-1277-length-56501-cov-10.378864_pt1 | contig 56501 bp, 52 predicted proteins | sample MGYA00237777_ERZ505514 | MGnify/ENA primary metagenome ERZ505514 (study PRJEB26160, sample SAMN06269048) | microbial mat metagenome | isolation source: Oligotrophic lake microbial mat | place...
CGGCGACCACCGAGATCTACACCTCTCTATTCGTCGGCAGCGTCAGATGTGTATAAGAGACAGGGCTCTAAGGTTGGCTGAAATGGCATTCCAGACCTCCAGTTCATAAGCGCCTGAGAATATGATATGATTCTGAATATAGTCCCCGTCTCGGATTACTAAATAACCCTTATCCATATAGGAAGTTGTAAATACTGTGTTGGGAGTGAGTATCTTCCAGAGTTTCCAGACAGCGCGCATAGGCCGCTTATAGAGCGTTGTTTTCCTAGCATCAAAAAAGGAGGCTTTATACCAAGCCAAGAATAGTTTCGACCAGAACAAATTTAAGCGCGTAGCGCGCTTCGTGGAATCGTCCTCTAAATATCTCATACTTTAGCCTCTGCTCGCTCTACCGTAAATACACTAGGTACGTTCAACAAACCTTGATATTGTTCCATCGGATGCGTATAGAGTGGCGCTCCAACAACAAGGGGTTGTTCCGCGTACCAACGATCCAGTTCTTGACCGCTGAGGGTTTCATAGAAAGTCATGAACCAACTATAAACACCCGGCTTGAGAGGGAATGAAGGCAGCAAATACCGAAGGTTATAAGTACCTGGCTGCGGCAGATGAATATCATTGGTTGCTGCTGACCATGCGACCCGTCCTTCGGAGTCATACAGCACCAACCCGTGATGACCTCTCTGGATGGGTGTCGGCATATCCAAGACAAAAACAATCTCAGTCAATTGATGGTCGTCAATGTGATTCGTAAAAGGAACTTTCTTGCCCTCAATGTACCAGTAACGAAATCCTAGTTTTCTAACATCTTTTGGCGTATCTTGAGCTTTTTGGATTGCGGTGGTTTCATAGAGCGCCGTAAGCTGCTGCGTATCCCCTACTTGAACTATTTGCCCGCGATCCAGCCAAGCCACCGTTTCGCACAAACGTCGAATCTGATTTAGGTTATGACTCACGAACAGTACCGTCCGTCCTTGACCAGCCACTTCACCCATTTTCCCCAAGCATTTTTTTTGAAACTCAGCGTCACCGACTGCGAGAACCTCATCAACGACGAGGATTTCGGGTTCCAAGTGAGCAGCGACCGCAAACCCAAGTCGCAGCCCCATGCCACTGGAGTAGCGCTTGACAGGCGTATCAATAAACTGCTCGACCCCAGCAAAATCGACAATTTCATCAAACTTACGGACGACTTCAGCACGGGTCATGCCTAAAATCGTGCCGCTAAGGTAGATGTTTTCCCGCCCGGTGAGTTCGGGATGAAAACCTGTTCCCACTTCGAGTAATGCCCCGACGCGCCCCTTCAAGTAGATCGCTCCGGTTGTCGGTTCGGTAATGCGGGAAAGGATTTTGAGCAGCGTACTTTTCCCTGCCCCATTGCGCCCGATGATGCCTAATACTTCGCCGCGCTTGACTTCAAATGAAACATCATTCAAAGCCCAAAAGGTATTTGAGAGATCGTCATGTTTGGCTGAAAGGCGGCGGAAAGGTGCGCGAACAGTTTGAACAATCGCCTCGCGAAACGTCTTATATCGTTCCTGTTTCCCGCCAATGCGATAGCGCTTACTAATCTTGTCAACGCGCACAACTACATCTGACATACTTACACCACATCCGCGAAGGTTTTTTCCATCCGGCGAAAATACATTGCCCCAGAAATCAGGAGAGCAAAAGCTGTAATAACTGAAACAAAAAGCATAGGTCCCGGTGGCGTTGTTCCCAAGAGTGCCCAGCGAAAGCCCTCAATCACGCCCACCATGGGATTAATCCCATAAAGGGTGCGCCAAGGTTCTTCTAGCAGCGTGCTGGAATAGACAACGGGTGAGGCAAACAGCAGCACCTGAACGAGAAAGGGCACCGCGTAACGAATATCACGGTACTCAACGTTCAAGGCGCTGAGCCATAATCCAACACCTAACGCAGTGACCAACGCGAGCAATAGAAACAAAGGTAAAAAGACAACAGCGATTGTTGGAACAATTCCGAAAATCAACATTAGCACAAGAAGCACGATGAAGGCAATGGCAAAATCGACAACTCCACCCAATATACTTGCGATTGGTATCGCCAATCGCGGGAAATAGACTTTACTGAGCAAATTCGCGTTACCGACCAAGCTGTTTGAGGATTCGCTTAACGCGTTTGCGAAGAATGTCCATGGCAGCAGGGCGGCATAGCTGAACACTGGATAGGGAACGCCATCCGAGGCGATTTGCGCTAACCCGCCGAAGAAAATGCTGAAAATCACCATCGAGAACAAAGGTTGAATAATGGCCCATGCAGCGCCGAGAACGGTCTGCTTGTAACGTACAGAGATATCGCGCCACGCTAGGAAAAAGATGAGATCACGGTATTCCCAGAGATTCCGTAGATTAAGTGATACCCATCCTTTTGAAGGACGGATAATAATTGACCAGTTTTCTTGTTCGATGAGCGATTGCTCCTGCTGCATAGTCTTGTCTGTTCCGTAATTTAATCGAGGATCTGCGATTTACGCTGCGGATGCCAATGCTGCCAGCGACCACACACGCGACCAATGTATCTTACCCCGCTGGAACTGCTCAAACAAGTTTGCTGCCGCATCTGCTTGAAAAAACCCCGCATCAGCAGCCTGAGAGATTGCCTCGCTGGTCTGTTTAGCCAATGCTCCACGCAACCACACCGCAAACGGAAACGTGAACCCCTGCTTATCCCGCCGATCCAGCACGGTTTGCGGCAGCATCCCCGCCATCGCTTGAGCAAGCAGCGGTTTTGGACGTGGATCATCCAGCGCTTTATGCCGTGATGGCAGCCGCAGCGCATACGCCACAAGCTCACGATCCAGCAGCGGGACGCGCACTTCTAAAGAATGCGTCATGCTCATCACATCGGTATCCCTCAGCAGTTGATGATGCGTGTAGGTACGAAGCTCGGCACGACTTACCCAGTTGAAAGCGTCGCCACCATTGACCAACGCGCGTTCATTGACGTGGCGCACAGCATCAAATTGCGCCGCAGCCCATAGATCAGGATGCACCAACCGCTGCACTTCGCGCGGAGCGAACAAGCCACGCCGCGTAAGATAGGCGCTTGCCAACGATGCAGGCTGCCGCAAAGCATCTTGCACGCGCGTCCAGCGCTGACGTGTAGGCAGAAGTTGCATGGCTGTTTCCGCCGCCCATGCCCCACCGGGAATGCGCTGCGCCAGCATCAACGATGAATACATGCGCGGTACATCGCCAAAGGTATTAGGATAGCCGCCAAACAGTTCATCACCACCCAAACCTGATAGCGCCACCGTTAAACCCGCTTGCCGTGCCGTTTGCGAGACAAAGTATGTGTTGACACCATCAAGCGATGGTTGATCCATCGCCGTGAGAATGTGATCAAAATCGCGCAGCACATCATCAAAGGTGATCACGCGCTCGAAATGCTCTGCGCCAACCGCATCCGCAACCGCGCGCGCATACGACGCTTCCGAATAGGCATCTTCGGCAAAAACCATCGAACAGGTACGAATTGCGCCGTTCGTCGCCTGTCGCATCAGCGCGACCACGCTGCTAGAATCCAAACCGCCGCTCAAAAATGCGCCCAGCGGTACATCACTGATCAATTGAATCCGTACGGACTCCGCGAGTAGTTCACGCACGCGCTCAACGACTTCATGATGCGACTGTGGTTCAATCGTATCGTGCGGCAGTGACCAGTAGATGGTTTTATGTAAGGCGTGGGGCTGCACCTGAGGCAGAGTAAGGTAGGTTGACGGCTCCAGCGCGCACACACCATCATAAATCGTATGCGGATTAGGCACGCTGCCCATCAACAGGTAGCCCACCAAACCTGCTGGGCTGACATTGCGGCTGACCAAACCCGAAGCCAGCATCACTTTCAACTCAGAGGCAAACACAAAAGCTTCCGGTGTTTGACAGTAATACACCGGCTTGATGCCCATGTGATCGCGCGCGATCAGCACTTGCGCGCGACCGACGCGCCGATCATAAATCGCCAGTGCAAACATGCCGCGCAGCTTGGCGATTACATCGCTGCCCCACGCATGATAACCATGCAAAATCACTTCTGTATCGCTGGATGAGCGAAAAGTATAGCCGAGTCGCTCTAAATCAGGACGTAGATCATCAGTGTTATAGATTTCGCCATTGTAAGTGATCCAAACATCCTGCTCAGCGTTGGTCATGGGCATGTGACCCGCAGGTGATAGATCGCGGATTGCAAGGCGACGGTTGACTAAGCCCACACGTCCATCAGGATTGATATATATTCCGCTATCATCGGGTCCACGATGCGCCATGCACGCGTCCATCGCCTGCAAGCGCTCCGCGAGATCAGGCATTGTGATGCCTGCTTGCAAAATAATGCCGGCAATACCGCACATTTATTGAAGTTGTCCTATCGCTGATCACGCATGATTTTGTGATTTAACGCCGTAATACACCCAGCAGACCCCGTTTTTTCTCTACCTTACCGTTGCCGTTGGGCGTGGACTTGGGCGCATACTGATAGTAGCCATACCCATAGCCGTAGCCATAACTGTAACGTCCGCTTTGCTCATCGGGATCCAGGCGATTCATGACAGTGCCTTTAATTTCCACGCCAATATGCCCGAACTGTTCTTTGACCTGAAGCGCCGCACCGCGTCGCGTGCGCCGTCCATCAATCACCATGATCACATCCGCATCCGAGACAGAAGCGATCACCGAGCTATCAGTGAACAGCAGGGCTGGCGGCGTATCAATAATGATGACATCGACATTGCTGGCTGAGCGAAAAACGGAAATCCAGCGCTGCATCAGCACCGAGCCAAGAATCTCGGTTGGGTTCGACGGTACAAAGCCCGTCGTGATCACACGCAAACGCGGGACTTGGGTCTGCTGCAAGCAGTCATTCAGGCTTTTGATAGCTTTGCTGTTGCCGTCTTCAATATCACTTTCACCGTGATCAGCAAGCAGCAGCGTTGTCAGCCCAACTTCATTAGACAGCCCAAAAATGTCGTGGATTTTAGGGCGGCGTAAGTCGGCATCAACCAGCAGCACCTGAACACCCGCCATTGCCATCGTCACGGCGAGATTAGCCGTCGTGACACTTTTCCCTTCTGACGGTCCCGGACTGGTCACGACAAAAACAGACTTTTTGCTATTTTCATTGGCAGTGAACATTAAATTGGTACGCAGCCGCCGATAGGCTTCGGCTTCTGGTGACATCGCTTCGCGGGATGTGATCAGGCGTTCCCGATAGGAAGCGTCGCGCCGCGCAAACTGCGGAATCGCCCCTAACACCGGAACCGAAAGCGTCTGCACCGCCACTTCAGGGGATTTAATGCGATCATCGAGATATTCGATCAGCAAAATTACGCCAATGATGATCAGAATACCCACCACCGCACCCGTAAAGGTGTTCGAGACCACGCCCGTACCACTGGGATTAGACGGCACAACCGCACGCTCGACAATGTTCAGCGAGTTCGAGCGCTGTTCAATGCTGCTGATCGTCGTTTGAAACTGGGCGATGGTCGCCGTTGCTGCGTTGATCTGGTCGATCAGCACTGTACGAAGCTGCGTAATCCGCGCAATTTCTTCTGGATTTTCCGTCGCGCGAAGCTGGTCGTCGTAGTTGTTCACCATTTCGCGCTGTGTCGTAACCTGTTCCGCCAATTCAGTGATTTGTTGATTAGCAAAAGCGGCTTGGCGCTGTTGTTCCGGGGTGATGTTATTGGAGCTGCGTAGGATCAGTTCTTCGGCGAGTGTGTTGGCAATGCTGCTTGCCAAAATCGGATCGGTGTAGGTGACTTGCAGTTCCACCATCGACGTACCGGGCGGCACGGTCGTGCGGAAGGTGCTGGCTAATGCGGGCGGACTCATCCCCAAATTCAGCCGATCACTGACCGCTTGCAGCAGGTCGCGCGTATCCAGCAGCTTGATATAACTTGGCGCCAAATCCATGCCCAGTCGTAGATCGCCGCTGGTGACATTCTGCTGCTCAATCGAGCGCCCAATTGAGATGATCGTGCGCGTCGAATACTGCGGTGGACGCTGCGCTGCGACAACAAAACTGATGCCGCCGCCAATGAATGCCGCGACCAAAATGAGCCACAGCCATTTACGAAATATGCGAATGTACTCTTGAAGCTCCATCAGTTCGCTTTCTCAAAGCATTCTGGCATCAACTAATCAGTGAATGGCTCGGCTGCCGCGTTGGCTAACATTTTCTGTGCAGTGTATACCACACACCTTACGCAAGCCCCTCGTTTTCAGCCCTCACCCCCTGCCCCTCGCCCTCAGGGCGAGGGGTGAAAAACCGTCGCGGAAGGGGAAGTCCTTCTCCCTGAGGGAGAAGGACTTAGGATGAGGGCAATCTGCGTGTGATTATATTATACAAAATTCCAGACATATCAACACCCGTTACGTTTTTACTCACACAACGTAGACAGCGACAATCACTCGACCGCGCCGCACCTGTTCCGGGCGCCGATCATATTTGCGCGTCATTTCGATGCTGACGTGACCGACAATATCGGCAATCGTCGCCATAGCGACGCCCGCATCAAACAGATTGCTCACCAATGTGCAACGCCTCACAACCATATCATACACGGCTTGTGTCGTTAATGGACGATCTGCGAATTTACTGTGCTTATTAATCAGGACGAATGGCGGTGCATCTTTGTCGTTGGCTGAATTCAACTCCAGCCAGCGCTGAAGCGCCAGCAGTACGCCGCGCTCAGCAATGCCTTTGCCCAACACGCGCAGCGCGCCCGCATTGAAATCGCGGATACGTAGGCTGACCAGTTCTTCATGGCGCAGACCATAGGCATACAGGTCGCAGGTGCGACTATGCCAATTGATCGGTGCGCACGCCGAAAACCTGCGCGATGTTTTCCAGCGTTGCGCGCATGGTGCGGCGCGCGGCGACCTGACAACGATCATCTATACAGGCAGCGCATACGGAACGAATAGGTTCTCCAAACCCACGTTGATCCCGCGCATCGTCGAGCATTTAGACGTAATGTTCAACAGCTAATTTCGACCGCGTACGCTGGCGCGTGCCGCCCCTCTCCGTATTGAGCGTGGAGAGGGGAAAACGACCCGAAGTATTCAGGCAATAATGGGATGTTCGTCGCGCGGCTGACCAAGATAGGCGCGTTCGAGTTCGACAATTTCGGGGTCAAGTTTGGTGAACAGGGGTCCCGGTTCGCGTAATGCCTGACCCGGTCGCAAATTCGATTTTGACCATTTACCAATGGCGGACGATCCGTCATACACGAGTGCCTGATGTGGGCGTGTCGACTCTTGATACTCGACGATATTGAGCTGACCAAATAACTGTCCGTCATACCCCAAATACTCGTGTACCGCTTGCGCACTGAAGGGCAAAAACGGCGACAAAAGCGTCTTGAGGTTATCAATGACCCGTAACGCGGTGTATATAGTACGGGCGGCGTCCTCCGGGTGTTCTTTGATGGTTTTCCACGGCTCCTGTTCGCTTAAGTACAGGTTGGCTTCGCGGGCGATGCCCATCGCCACGTTGAGCGCTTCACGCAGCTCGACCTTTTCAAGCAATGCGCCGACTGTTTCGAACCCTTGTTCTGCCAACGCGATCAACGTTTCGTCGCGCGGCGTCAAAATATCATACGACGGCACGACGCCAGCATAGCGCTTATAAGCGAAGCTTAATGACCGGTTGACAAGATTGCCCCACGTCGCCACGAGTTCATTGTTGACGCGGCTCAAGAAGCCATCCCATGCAAAATCGGTGTCGCGCGATTCGGGAAAAACGGCGGCAGTGTAATAACGCAGCGCGTCTGCCTGATAGCGTTCGAGAATATCGGGCGCCCAGATTGCCCAGTTGCGACTTTTGCTGAACTTGTCGCCTTCGATGTTCATAAACTCGTTGGCGGGCACATCATACGGAAGCTGTAAGCCTTTTTCACCATCGTTGTAGATACCGTCGATGCCCATCAGTTCCGCTTGCCAGATGATGGTATGAAACGGGATGTTGTCCTTGCCGATGAAGTTGTAAATCTCGGCGTCGGGGTTATACCACCATTCTTTCCATACGTCGGGCTGACCGATGTTGTGCGCCCATTCAATGCTGGCGCTGAAATAACCGATCACGGCTTCAAACCATACGTATAGGCGTTTGCCCTCCCATCCAGCGAGCGGGACATTGACGCCCCAATCGATGTCGCGTGTGATCGGGCGTCCGCGCAAACCATCTGCGACAAAATTGCGGCTAAAGCGTGTGACTTGTGCTCGCCAGTGATGCTCATGTTTATCGAGATATGCGATCAATTCTTTCTCGAATTTGCTTAGATCGAGAAAATAATGCTCGGTCGTCCGCAAAATCAACTGCTCGTCAGGGTGATTGCGGCTGCGCGGGTTGATGAGTAAGGTCGCATCGAGCAAATTGCCGCAGTTATCACATTGATCACCGCGCGCATTGGCGTAATGGCAGATATAACACTCGCCTTCGACATAGCGGTCGGGCAAGAAACGTTTTTCGAGCTGGCTGTACAACAGTGTCTGTTCTTCTCGATACAAGAAGCCGCGTTCGAGCAAGCATGTGAAAATATCCTGCGAGACGCGGTGATGATTTTCGGTATCGGTGTGCGTGAACAAGTCGTAAGTGATGCCGAGTTTTTGCTGCGTTTGTAAAAAGCGCTCGTGATAATGTTCGAAAATCGAACGGGCGGTGACCCCACGCTTATCAGCTTCGACGCTGATCGGCGTGCCATGACTATCCGAGCCGCTCACCATCAAAACATGATTCCCTTTAAGACGATGATAGCGCGCGAAAATATCGGCGGGTAAATAGGCGCCCGCCAGGTGACCGACGTGTAGGTCGCCATTGGCGTAGGGCCATGCGACCGAAACGTGAATGTGCTTGGGCATAAAGTCGTTCTTCCTTCCGTAATGAGCGCTAATCGTAACGTATCCACATGAGCGGGCAAATAAAAAACCGCCTGTCACGAGGACAGACGGTTTTCATTGACATGTTAAACAATCATGCACACGGCACGATCAAACAGCCAACCCTCTGTCCGGTCGGAAAAGGCGGCTCATTCGCATGGTGACGCTGTTATTGGTGCAAGTATTCATGGTTGTCAGTATAGAAGTAGATTGGCGATGGGTCAAGTCCCCGCGTTTTGGCATGTCACTCCCCCAACCCCATTTCAGGAATCGATGGAAGCGCCTCTTGATACAGCCATCCATCGAAGAACGCTGCTAAATCATCCCCTGTGATCTCGTTAGCGAGCGCGATAAAGTCATCGGTATCGGCGTTGCCGTAGGCATAACGCCCTGCCCATTCGCGCGCAATCTCGAAAAATGCGTCATCTCCAATACGCTCTCGAAGCGCGTGAAGCGTGAGCGCACCGCGCACATAGACGCTGGCATTAAACAGATCGTCGGCTTCAGGCACACCTGGTGGAATCAACTGGGCATCCTGAGCGAATTGATAATAGTCTCGCATTTGTTGATCGAGCAGATCGTCGCCGCCGTTATCATACGCGAGCCACAATTCTTCGGCATACGTCGCCCAGCCTTCGTTCAACCAAATATCCGACCAATCATTGACGCTCACACTGTTGCCAAACCACTGATGTGAGAGTTCGTGCGCAACAATCGCTTCATTATTGAACGGATCACCTTCTTCAAAGGCATCCGCACCGAATATCGAAAGCGTCTGTGTTTCTAATGCGCCGCCCAGTTCAGTATTCAACACGACGCTGCCGTACACGTCGAACGGATAGTCGCCGAACAACGTCTCAAAATAAGCGAGCATTGCGGCTTGATCCGCCAACGAATCGCTCACCAGTGTCGGTAGTTCTGACGCAAGATAATTGCGGATCGGCACATTGTTGATCGCCGTTGCTTCCATTAAATCAAAATCAGCGATGTTGATGGTAAGCAGATAACTCGCCATCGGCTGATTGACCTCGCTCACCGTCGTCGTTGTGTCGCCATTATCGATGATTTCGGTGACAACGCCGTTCATCGCCACATCGAAGGGTTCGGGCACGGTCACGCGCAGTGTATACGTGGCTTTATCGAGTGGATGATCGTTGACTGGAAAAAAAGTCGCCGCACCGTCGGGTTCGCTGACGACGAAAATGCCATCTCCATAAAATACCCATCCGGCAAAAACCGGCAGTGCGACACTGGTCGTCAATGTTGGTTCACCGCTGTAGCGAACCACAACGGTGAACAGATCACCCCGTGAAAGTATTTCTGCGGGGACAATCGTCAATTCTTGCCCGTCGCGCGTGGTTTCGGCATAGCTATCGTTGACGCTGACATTGATATTTTCAAAGCCGATCAAATCGAGATTGAAGCTGCTCAGCGCTTGCGTGGCGGTCGCTTCCAGCGTGACGATGCCAGCGGTGATCAGGTTCTCTGACGGATCAACAGTAAGGTCAATGGTGTAGTGGCGCACGTCGTAGCCGCCATTGCCAAACGATGGATACAGCGAATCACCGATGCCCGGTGCGCCCGGCTGCGCGTCCTGTGCGTAAACTGATGTCAACGTGAATAAGCCAATATTGAACGCAAATATACCAAGAACGACTACAATCTTTCGCATCGACTATCTCCACTCACAACCTAACGCTACCTTATTTAACCACAAAAATCGCACAAGCAAAGATTCATGGCATCGTCCACAACATTAAAACGAAATGATTAATCTTAAGGGTTCGTAGTTCGAAACATTTGTATAGTTGAGGTACGGAGAAGATAAGCTGACATATCCATTTTGGCTTGATTTTCATTTTTCTCGTTCAGATTAGTTCAAGGGGCTAAACTATCATGCGGCACTTTACTTGTTCTCCAGACGTAAAATTACTTGGCTACTATGTCAATGCGTTCGTGGATAACGCGCAGGGTGATGAGATGAGACCGATCATGGCAAAATTTGGGTTGGTAGACCTTGACCCAACGGGCATTTATCCCGCGCTCAAATGGCAGGAAGCAATGAATGAAGTGGCACGAAATCCAAACCTGACCTCGAATTTTGTCGCTATTGGGATGAAAATCGGTGAGATCATTCCGGTTCCAGAAGAAATAGGGGAACCAACCTTTGAAAAGATGATGGTCGAATGGGGTCATGCTTACGATGTCGCGCATCCCGGCGGCGGCGCAGGCGCCATCATTGCGGAAAAGATTGATGACAAGCATTGGCGCACAATCCACACCGACTTGTATCCCGACGACTTCATGTACGGTATTCAATACACGCTTGGCAAACGATTTTTGCCCAAGGGGACGCGCATGAAGGTATTTTACGATGATACGATCACACCGCGTGATAACGGCGGCACTGGCGATACCGTCATCCATACGAAGTGGGAATAACCGCACCACCCAGAGACGGACGGGCACTCGACCCGTCCGCCAACCCTCGATATCCTACCGTGCTGAACTAAACGCGACCGAGCGCCTGCGCCATCAGATTACCTAATTCGGTCGGGTTCGGGGCGACCAACGCACCCGCCGCTTCCAGCGCGGCGATCTTACCCTGCGCTGTGCCTTTATTACCGCTGACGATTGCCCCTGCATGTCCCATTTTCTTACCAGCGGGCGCGGTCACGCCTGCGATATAGGCGACAACGGGCTTCTTTTTTGGGTGGTTCTTAATAAAATCCGCCGCTTCTTCTTCGGCGCTGCCGCCGATCTCACCAATCAAAATCACACCTTCGGTTTCCGGATCATTGAAGAACGCATCCAGACAATCGATGAACGATGTACCCGGTACGGGGTCGCCGCCGATGCCGACGCAGGTTGACTGCCCAATCCCCTTTTCAGTCAGTTCAAAAACTGATTGATACGCCAGCGTACCAGAACGGCTGACGATACCGACGCTGCCTGGCATCGAGACTTGCGCGGGCGTAAAACCGATATTGCACTTGCCCGGACTGAGAATGCCTGAGCAGTTGGGTCCGATCAAGCGGACATTAGGAAAATCACGCTTGAGAAGGTTATACACATACGCTTCTTCATGCAGTGGAATATGCTCGGTGACGCACACTATCAACGAGACGCCGCCTTCCGCCGCTTCGATGACCGCATTCATGGCGAACTGCGCTGGCACGATGACGAATGAGGTATTCGCGCCCGCACCTTCGACAGCATCTTTGACAGTCGCGAAAATCGGAATACCTTCAACATTTTCACCCGCCTTGCGTGGGTTCGTTCCCGCGACAACCTGTGTCCCCTGCTCACGGTTGAGCAAGCCGTAATAGCGCCCTTGACTGCCCGTAAGCCCTTGTACGACGACTTTCGTATTTTGATCAACCCAGATCGACATAATTAACCCTTCGCCGCCAATTCTACGGCGGTGCGTGCCGCTTCGACCATCGTGCGCGCCATCATGACACGCTCGCTTAAATGCTGTTGCAAAATCGCGCGACCTTCTGCTGCGCGTGTGCCATCAATGCGGATGACGAGTGGCGCTTTCAAGGCAACACGACCCAATGCTTCGACGATGCCATTGGCAACTTTGTCGCCCCATGTGACACCGCCAAAAATGTTGATCAATATCGCCTTGACGTTCGGATCGGTGTTGATCACTTCGAGCGCCGCCGTCACAGTGTCGGCGCTCGCGCCGCCGCCGATATCCAGAAAATTCGCCGCGCTGCCACCGACCTGCTGCACAGTATCGAGCGTACTCATGGCTAAGCCAGCGCCATTGGCAATAATACCGACCGATCCATCCAGCCCGATATACTGCAACCCTTTTTCCGCAGCGAGTCGATCGCGCTCGTCCATCACGGATGTGCCCGCGAAATCCGCCCATTCGGGATGTTTGTACGCGGCGTTTTCGTCGAGCGAGACTTTGGCGTCAAGCGCGACGACACTGCCTTCGGGCGTCAAAATGATCGGGTTGATTTCGGCAAGATCGCAGTCGCCCTTGGTATATACGTCATACAAGCCCATGAGCAGCTTGACTGCGCCTTCACGTGCGGGTTCAGGCAAATTGGCGCGCGCGACCCAGTCACGCGTGACCGCTTCGGTCAAACCTTCGACCGGATTGACATGAATACGCGCGATCGCGTCGGGGTGATTTTCGGCAACTTCTTCGATCTCGACGCCGCCTTCGGCAGACAACATGCCGAGATACTGCTTAGCGCTGCGGTCGAGCGTGAATGAGCCATAGTATTCTTGGTCACGTCCATCAATCGACGCAATATCGGATGATTTTTCGATCCATACGCGGTTGACCGGATAGCCATGTGTATGCGTGCGATCCCAAATCGTCAAACTCAATACCTGCGCCGCTTTTTCGCGTACTTCGTCGGCATTCTGTGCGAACTGAATACCGCCCTGCTTGCCACGCCCGCCAATCTGAACCTGCGCTTTAATGACCACTGGGTACGACGCGATTTGCTCCGCGACGCGCACCGCATCATCGGGCGTATCGGCGTAATTGCCAGGTGAAACCATAACGCCATAGCGGGCAAAATATTGCTTGCCCTGATATTCGAGTAAATCCACGACTGTATATCCTCTCCGTAATTGCAGTCAAAAGTTGAAAGATTAAAGTTGAAAGTCAGCGATTACACTTTCAACGCTTAACGTTTCAACTTTTAGCCGCGTGCTTGTAGCGTAATTTTGACACATCGGAGACATGGCTAACAGGGGCTAGTCTTAATACTTGATCAACCGTAGATCCATTTCGCGTTCGATATACTGCCATTCTTCGGTATCGCGGAGCGTGCGCGTCATTCGTTCGAACGCCTCAGCATCTTCAGGCGCATATTCAAACCACGTCAGAAAATCGAACGGCTCGCCTAAATCATAACTGTGATGTAGTCGCCGCGCGATGGCGGGCAGATATTGCATCCCAATTTGAATATGATGCGAACGTTCTTCCATGATTGCGCGCCATTCATCTTGTGCAAGTGCCCACCACTCAGCAGACTTTTTGACGGGAATTAGCGCGGCGCATGTCGCTTGCGGTCGGTCGAGTTCCGCTTGAATACGTCTAAGCTGCTGCCGTTCATCAAATCGGCGCGAGATACCCCCGCCTTTAGGCGTGGGGAGTATGTCACACCCCAAGACGTGGGCACGCCATGCCCGATAAAATTACTCAAGACAATGCACGAAACCTCATGCCCCTGGTTCGGCGGTCTCGGCGGGCGCGGCGGGTTCATCGGTCATCACAGGCACGGAGACTTCCAACGTTTCGACCGGAGCGATGACTTCTTGCGTGGCTACGGGCGCACTGGCTTCTAACGTTTCGACGGGCGCACTGACTTCTTGCGTGGCTACGGGCGCACTGGCTTCATCACCGCTTGCTGCCGCGCCAATCGGCGTATACCACACCAGATAAATCGTGACGCCGAGCACCGCCGTGATCAACCACAGTGCCAGCGTGATCTGCATCGGCAGCTTGATCGGCTCGAACTTAAGCGCCTTTGGCAGTTGATTTTCAAACCACATACGGATGACCAGCACCGTCGCAAACACTTGCGCGATGCCACCCGTGAGCAAATGGAGCGTCGGCAGCAAAATAAACGCGCGGTTCAGTCCATCAGGAAGCTGCGGTGCGACCGCTTGCGAATACGAGACCGCCATGACGAAGCCGATCAGCACCCAATTGAGGATCATGATCGTCGTCATGATCAGTTTGTGGTGGGGTGCGAACATTTTGCGGCGGGCGAACACGTAGCCGACCAACATCAACGGCACGAGCAGCAGGACATAGGCGACGAGCGTGAGATCGGACTTGAGCAGCGCGTCCGTCCCCAAGAAACCGGGTTGATCCATGAAATATGCGCTCCTGATTGGGCGGTAATGCGTTAATAATAAGGATTTGCGCGCATCATGCCAATCAGATGGGGTTAATTCGTAAGCAAGTAGTAAAAACTTCGCACTGCCTCGCGGATTGCACGGCGGGAGTGGTGCGCTATAATGACACGCTATGAATAAACAACCCGAACCCCTACCGTCGTCGCTGTATACCGAAGATTATTTTCGGACGGCGTGCGAAGGCTACGATGAATTTAACAGCAGCGAAGGTGAACACCTGTCGCGGCGGCTCAAATCGGCATTTGCGTTGGCAGAAGTGACGCCGGGTATGGCGCTGCTCGATGTCGGTTGTGGGCGCGGCGAGATTTTGCGCCATGCAGCTCAACTCGGCGCGGATGCTTACGGTATCGATTACGCCGAAGTCGCCGTCGAAATGTCGCACCGTGTCATTGATGCGAGTAACGGCGTGACACCAGGCAAAACCGCTGTCTTTCTCGCGGATGCGAAAAAGCTGCCCTTCCCGACCGCACATTTCGACCGCGTGTTGATGTTTGATGTGGTCGAGCATCTGCATCCGTGGGAACTGCATCTGGCGCTTCTGGAAGTGCATCGCGTGCTCAAAACAAACGGCTTGTTCGTTGTACATACCGCCCCGAATATCTGGTATGACAGATACGCCTACCCGATAGTGCGCGCATTTAGAACCTTATTAGGTCAGGGCGAGCGCTATCCGAAAAACCCACGCGAATTTCTCGTGTCCGTCAACGAGCATGTTCACGTCAACGAGCAGTCATTCTTGAGCATGCGGCGCACGCTGGCACAAGCGGGCTTCAAAGGCAAGGTGTGGCTGGAAAGTCCGCCGCAAAATACCCACGAAAACGCCGTGATCGATGGGATGCGTTACACCATGTTCAAGTTGCCACCGTTCCGCTGGTTCTTTCAGCGCGAAGTGTTCGCAGTGGCGGGGAAAGCGAAATAATCATGCGCAATAAACGCTCGGTTGATGAATTAAGCATCGAAGAGCTGGAACGCATCCTCGTCGTCAAAAAACGCGAGGCACGTTTGCAGCAGCGCGAATTCATGCGCAAAAGTGGGCGCGTCGTTGAGCCGACCGCACCGATGGAAAACGAGTCCAATGAGCCGCCGTCCGTAAAAATTGAACCCGCAGACGCGCCAGCGCTTGTACGTGTGCCGATTAGCGCGAGCAAAACGCCGAAACTCGCGGCGATGGAACGTCTTGCGGCATTGGATCAGGGCGTGATTCCGGTCTTTGAAGATGATGTGGCAATCGATGCAGGAGGGACTTATATGCCCCCGGCATCGCCCCCGATTAATCAGCCGACGCGGGGCGTGTCCGCCACCCCTGCACTTCGCGCCCGTCCAAATAAATCGGCGGGGCGACGCGTCATGGATCGCGCTTTACTGTTTGTCGAAGTCGTGGCGGTCGTTGGCATCATCGCTATTGGTATCAACATGGTGAGCGCGATTGGAACACTGGAACGCGAAACATCCTCAGCGCAAGCGCTTGCGGATGAAGTACGGCGCGCGGGCATCCCGACGATAGAACCAACGCCGACACTTCGCCTGGACAATATCGTGCTGCCCGGCGGACATACCTCACCGCTTGATCCCGGTGGCGCGCAGTTCAATTACGAAGAAATTCCGGCGGTATATCGTCCGCTTGCGCAAAGCGAATGGGTACAGCCCATAATCCAGCGCCCCCCAGTGACGAGCGAGACCGCCGTCTCGATCAGCATTCCCAAGCTCGATTTGAACGCGACTATCGTGCAAGGTGTCGATTGGACAGCGCTGCAACAGGGGGTTGGTCAAGTGCAGAATGGTGTCAATCCGTCGGATGTCGAAGGCAATGTGGTATTAGCGGCGCACAACGATATTTACGGTGAATTGTTCCGATACCTCGAAGTCCTCGAACCAGGCGATCCATTCCAAATACGTACACAATCACAGGTGCATAACTACATCATCACCGATAAACTGATCGTGCAGCCCAACGACGTGTACGTGATGGAGAATCGCGGCGGCTCGACGGTCACTTTGATCTCGTGTTACCCGTATCAGGTCAATACCCAGCGCATCATTATCTATGCAGAACGGGTTAGTTAAAAAAGAGCCGTAAGCTGTTGGCGTTTCGCCTTCAGCGAAAACGGAAACAATGAGCCACGTATGCAAATGCTTTTTGCCAATCACGTACAGCTAATTGCCACTTGCTAAAGGAATTCTCTCATGCTGCATCAACCGAGCAAAAACCAGGACGACGAACTCAAAATCAGCGATGATATGGAAACCAGCGCGGGCGACTCACCGCCCAAACGCGAGCCAGGCAGCGGACGCGCCAGCCGCGCCGCCGCACAGCGCGAGGTGGCAAAACCGAAAGCACCAGAACGTCCACGGGTGACGCGCACAGCCTCGAAAAAACCGGATAAAAATCCGTATCGCACGCGGTCAGCGGCACAAATCCGCGCTGAGCGCGAAGCGCGCCAAAAACGGTCAATTACCAGTTTGACCGATGATCCGCGTCCGACACCACGACGCACAAATGTGTTGGATAACGCCAAAGTTGCGTACTTGCTCAATAACCCAACGCGTCTCGTCACAGAAGATGATTTGCGCCGCGATTACACATACATAATCAAAGATTTACGCAGCATGGGCTTATTATCGGCGGCGTTGGTCGCCGTTTTAGTCGCCCTGGCATATCTGCTGCCCTAACGAAAATATTCCGCGCGTCAGCGACTTCACGAGTCGCTTTGTCAACAGAGAGTAAAGCAAACGATATCGATGACCCGTTCCCTGAAAACCCTTCAACCGCCCGATGGCGCGCCTGATGAGGCATCAGTCTGGGAGACCAGTCCCTTTTTCGCTGGCATGGACGCCGCGAGCTTGACGCGTGTGCAGTGCGCCGCGCGCCAACACACCTATCAAGCGGGCGCCGTAATTTTTAGCGAGAGCGAGCCGTGCGCAGGATTTCATATCGTCCTGGATGGCATGGTGCGGATTTATCGCGTGAATGGCGAAGGGCGGCTGCACACCTTGAGTTTGCTGCGCGCGCCGTCCAGCTTCAACGAAGTCGCGGCTGTCGATGGCGCGCCGAACCCATTCAACGCAGTCGCCGTGACCAACGGGCGCGTGATGGTCATTCGTCATGATGCGCTCGGTGATTTATTGGCGAGCGAACATCAACTCATGCGAAACATGATCCAGGCACTGGCGCGGCTCAACCGGGATTACATCGAACGCTTAGAAGACATGACCTTTCGCAGCATACCCTCGCGTTTGGCGAAGTTGTTCTTATACCAAACCGCGTATGCCGATCAAATCTCCGAACTTCCCTCACAGTTGACGCAAGAAGAAATGGCGTCGATTTTGGGGACGACACGCGAAGTCGTTGGGCGCGCGCTGCGCGGATTGCTCAATGCTGGTTTGCTGCGCAAAAAAGGGCGTGCATTCATCATTATGGATCGCATTGGTTTGGAAATGCTCGCGGAAACCAATGTCATGCCCGAAAGTGTGAAAGAGTGCAAAATTGAAATGTAGGTAAAAGTTGAACGTTAAGCTTAGGCTTCTATCCTACTTTTAACTTTGGTTAAATTCGTTTACACATCATGCGATCATTTCTGAGAATTGGGTTAAATTCGATCTTCAAATCCAACAAAAGTTCCAGAATGCTCAATTAAAGTCGTTTACACTGAAGATCAACAAACAAAGTGGCTTTGGAGTAACCGATATGACTCACATTATCACCAGCTTATGCTTACGCGACGGCGCGTGCGTGGAAGTTTGCCCGGTCGAATGTATTGTGCCAGGCCAGCCAGAAAATGAATGGCCCTGGTATTTCATCGACCCGGATACATGCATCGACTGCGGTGCGTGTGTGCCAGAATGCCCGTATGAAGCGATCTTCATTGAAGAAGAAGTACCTGCAAGCTACACGTTGGCGGCGGGTCAGGCGCGTATTCCGTTTGATACCAAGATGCAAATTGATGCCGCAGGCGGCGAAGTGATCGATTTGACCATCGATATCCAGCCGAACTACGACTTTTTCACGAAGGGTCCCGGCTACGACGCCATGGGGTAAGCAGTGGGAACGCTCTATATCGTCCCCACGCCGATTGGCAATCTGGAAGACATCACGCTGCGGGCGCTGCGCATCTTGCGCGCGTCCGCACTGATTGCCGCCGAAGATACGCGAACCACACGCGTGCTGCTCAACCATTATGAAATTTCCACCCCACTCACCAGCTATCACGAACATAACAAACTGACCAAGCTCGATGTGATCTTTGACGCGCTCGAAAATGGCGATGTCGCGCTGGTCAGCGATGCTGGCACGCCCGGCATCAGCGATCCGGGTTACGAACTCATCCGCGATGCGATTGCGCGCGGGGTGACGGTGACTCCATTGCCGGGCGCGTGCGCGGCGATCACGGCGTTGGTCGCGTCGGGCTTGCCAACCGACACCTTTTTGTTTGTCGGATTTTTACCTAGAAAAGATAAAGCGCTGCGTGAATTTTTCGCCGCGCACGCCATGCAACAAAGTACCTTGGTCGCCTATGAAAGCCCAAACCGTTTAACCGATACGCTGGCGGCGATCCAAGCCATCTACGGCGCGGATCATCAAATCGTGGTCGCGCGCGAATTGAGCAAGCTGTACGAGGAATTTCAACGCGGACGTATCGCAGAAGTGCTGGCGTATTATCAGGCAAAACCACCGCGCGGCGAGATCGTCTTGTTGATTGCCCCCGCCCCGCCGCCTCAAGTCGTGGTGTGGGACGAAGACGCCGTACGTATGGCGATCCGTGAGCAGTTAGGGGCGGGCGTCTCGGTCAAAGACGCGGCGCGCGTCATCGCGGCAGCGAGCGGTTGGGATCGACGTGACGTGTACGCGCTAGGCGTGGAAGAAAAGCCCGTTAAGCCAGATTGAAATTTTCATTCCACCATGTCATAATAATGTATAATTCCTGTATCTTTAACGTTACTTGACGAACAACTTGTTTTCATGACGGTTGTTATGGTTATGAGTTAGGTTCTCACGTAGGACGGTTAATTTTGAAATCTCTTTCACCGATCATCGATTTTGAGCGTACCAACCCAGAACATCCCTTCTACCGCATTTACGCATCCGGATTCTATTTGTCACCCGATGTGATAGCGTCATCACCCAAGAAGCCTCATTACCGAGCAGCAGCAGCACAAGACTTGTTTGCGCTCAGCCGTGTTTTCACGCTGCTCTACAGTTTGTTGATGAGCCGTGATCCAGATGTCGATTACATCGGATTGACAGATGAAGTGAAGATTGTTGAAATGCTTGCGGATGTCGTCGCATCCCTCGAAAAAGCCGCTTCCGAAGTTTCTTTCGTCCCAGACTGCCTGTCGGCGAACTTTCGCATCGTCGAACTCATCAGTCAGCAAGATTATGAAACGGCGCGCCGTCATATTCACGCTAAATCCGCAGAAATCGATGCGATGATCCGTGTGCTGCCTAAATTGCCGAAAGCTATCGAAAAAATTGTGGTGAAAAAGCGGGCTTAACTCAAGAATCCGCTTAAACGCAGTTCGCTTATCAATCGTTCAAATTCATTAGCACTCATTTTCTCAATAATCAACTCGACACTGGCGCTGCTCGCACGTTGATCGACCGGCACGGCACGGCTTTTATCCTGCACACTGCTTCGCAAAATCAATAAACATAATATTCATGATAATAACGATCACTAATGCGATCAGCAAGTGTGGATTGTGTGGAATAGTAGAGAAATGCCAAGATACGCCTCATAAATCGAAGTTGACCAGTAAAATACTTATACTAAGTTTATGAAATGGTGATCTATAATGCAATATTTCGTTTTTGCGTCCAGACTTCACCCTAGCAATAGCGCTAAAACCCTGTAAAATGCTCGCCTATTCTGTTCGGCAACCAACGGGAATTTCTTTCCCTTTACGCTTGTTTCAACGAGGACTTTATGGCGTCGTATCATGGTCCCAAAGCGAAAGTTCAACGCCGCTTTGGTCAGGTGCTTGTGCAGCGTGCGAAGTACCAAAGAATTCTAGACAAACGTGCGTATCCGCCCGGCGATCACGGCAAGGAAAAATCCTTCCGCAGTGGACGCCGCAGCGACTACGGTAATCAGCTCGCAGAAAAACAAAAACTGTCGTTCATCTACAACATTCGTGAAACGCAGCTCCGAAAATATTTCATGCGCGCACGTCGTCAAACTGGAAACACGGGCGAAAACCTGTTGATCCTGCTCGAACGTCGTCTCGATAACATGGTGTATCGTGCGGGTTTCGCCGGCACGATCTGGGCGGCACGTCAATTCGTCGTTCATGGTCACGTGCTGGTCGATGGTGAGCGTCTCGATTTGCCATCGTACTCGCTCAAACCGGGTCAGGTCATTCAGGTTTCTGAAAAGATGCGCCAGAACGTGCATGTGATCGAAGCCCTGGAAGCGACACCGTTTCTGCCCGCCTACTTGAGCGTAGATCGCACCGCACGTCTTGCAACACTGACGCGCTTGCCGAACCGCGACGAATTACAACTCCCGGTTTCTGAACAACTGGTCGTCGAGTTCTATACACGCTTGACGTAATCGGTTCGCGGGAAAAAGAAGTTTTGTGGGGCAGGTGTTAAACCTGCCCTTTTTGATTCCAACAGGGCGGGACTCAGACTCGCCCTGTTGGAATCAACGTGCAAATTAACCCATCGCTGGAGCAGGTTCGACGTTTTCTACGCTGTCTGGTTGTTTCGAGCGCGGTTCAATGAGCAAGAACGCGACCAGCGCGCTCAACCACGCCAGCACCGCGGAGATGGTCGTGACCAGCCGATACGAATCAAGGAATGACGCTTTAATCGCCTCGTTGACTTGTGTTTGTGCTTCTTCGTCCAAGCCATCTGGTGCAGTGGTCGCGCCGAGCGCTTCGCTGTTCGTCATGATTTCACTTCGTTCAGAGTCGCTTAGATCAATCGAGTCGGCACGTGCACTCAGCGTCCCTTGAAAATTGGACAGCGCGATTCCGCCGATGATCGTCAGCGCCAGTACTGCCGCCACCCGCGAAACAGCGTTGTTGATCCCACTCGCCGCGCCTGCGTTCTCGCGTGGCGCTGATCCCATGACCGTGGTGGTAAGCGGCGCGACCGTCAATCCCATCCCGATACCCAGCACGATGATTCCAGGAAAGAAGCTCGTCCAGTAATCAGCGGGACCGCTTGTTAGACCGGGCAAGCCAAGCATAAAGAAGCCAATGCCTGTCAGCGCGGGTCCCGCGGTGAGCAGCGTGCGCGCTCCGATACGATTTGTCCAGCCACCCGCCAATCGCGATAGCGCGATTAAACACAGCGCGAACGGAAGCAGCGTAAGGCCGGCAAGGTCTGCCGGATACCCCTGTATTTGCTGCAAGTTCAAGCCTAGAAAAAATGGCGCGACGCGCAGCGCAGCATATAAAAAGAGTGTGAGCAAATTAGTGCCCGCGAACGTACGATTGCGGAACAGCTTGAGCGGAACCATTGGGTGTTCGACGCGCGATTCGGTATAGATGAACGCGATTAACGTGATCACCGCCCCACCAATCGTCAGCGCGCTTAGCAGCGGTTCCGTGCTGTCTTGAATCACCGTAAAACCAATCGTAAACAATGCCAAACTCGCGGTGATCAAAAACGCACCGACCAGATCGAGCTTACGCGAGCCAGTTTCGTCGCGGCTTTCTGGCACGCGCGATGCCAACAAATAGAGCGCGATAATCCCAATCGGCACATTGACGAAAAAAACTGCGCGCCATAAACCTCGCTCTGCCAGCCATCCGCCCAACAAGGGACCCAATAACGTTGTGACTGTGCTGAAGGTTGACCATGTGCCAATCGCCGCGCCGCGTTTTTCGGCGGAAAAAGTCGCGGAAATGATCGACAGGCTGCCGGGAATCATCAGCGCGCCGCCGATACCCTGTATCGCGCGGGCGCCGATCAGGATTTCCGACGTGGGCGCAAACCCGCACGCGACCGACGCCGCTGTGAAAATGCCGATGCCAATCATGAAGACACGTTTGCGCCCGTACAAGTCGCCGAGCGCGCCGCCGACCAGCAGCAGCGATGCCAGAAACAACGCATACGCCGTTGAAACCCAAAATAACTGCGTACCGCTCATGTTAAGGTCTTCTTGCAAGCGCGGCGAGGCAACATCAAGGGCGGTTTGATCGATGAACGCCATCGCGGATGCGAGGATCGCGCTGATGAGCACCCACCGTTCGACGCCACGCGCGTCCTGACTGATCGAAGTCATCTGGTTGTCCTTTCGGGACGATTGAAATATCACGACTGCAGACGCGCTGACCGCAACAATTTATCGCCTGCTCATTCGATTAGGTTGCGCTCATTAGAAGGGCGAGATCATTTGAACAACCTGTGGTTTTTCGCCCCTCTCTCAAGAGAAAGGGGCGATTAATAGCGTGGATTTAAGCAATCTTACCAACAGCATATGCCTAAAAATAGCTGCTGATAATCTCCAGTACGCGCAGGATGCTGCTGGGGTCGCCCGATTGCACACGCGTCGCGCTCGAACGCGCGAGCGCATTAAGCGCGTTGATATCGGCGTTTGAACCATACGCAACCGGAATCAGGATCACTGGGTTGAGGTCATTGCGGCTGGCTTCGATAGCATTGATCGCATCGTTTAGGGTGACGCCTTTATCACCCGTGTCTTCACCATCGCTGAGCAGAACCACAGCACGAATACGGTCATCGTCGCTTTCTTCGCTGATTAACTCGACCGCATCACGTACTGCGGCGAACAACTCGGTGCCGCCATCCGCGCGCAAACTGCGAATATTCGAACGCAGTTGTTCTTGCACCGACTCGAAGTTATCCAACGGCACACGCACCGCAATTTCGTCACTAAAAATCATTAACCCAACACGGTTGGTCGGTTCCATATTATTCAAGAAGGCATCAGCGGCTTGGATCGCCTGGTCGATTTTGCCTTCGTCGTTCATCGATCCACTGACATCCATCAACAGCAAAATATCAGCTTGTTTCTTGACGAACGCCCAACTTTGCTGAATCGAGGCGATCACCTCCGGCGCGGGCACATCCAAAATTGTACGTGGTTGGTTTAGATCGACGCCATTTTCTTCGACGAACGGAAATTCGAGCGGTACATCCGGGTTGGCGGGGCGAAAACCTTGCGCCATGATCGCACGCTGCACATCGGGTGTCAGCACATAATCGACAAAGACTTCGGCGGCAGCGCGTTGTTCGGGCGTCGTCCAATCAGCCGTCACGATGCCCATCGGGTGCTCATGCCAGAACGTGCCTTCTTTAGGGTATAACGCGACCAACCGTTCGGGCGGTTGTCCTTCGGCGGTACGACCAAGATTGATGAAGATCAGATCGTTTTCTTCCAGCGCGACAAAATCGAGATAGTTGGGTCCCTGAGCGATGTATTCTTTGAATTCGGTCGTACGCTGCGAGTAATGACGTATCAGCGTTTCGATTTGACGCACACCGTCTTGCACGGCTGGATCGCGCACCTGTTCCAAGCCAATGCGCCGACCAGTAAAGCCATTTGCGCGCGCGCTCGCGTAAAACTCCGCGATCAAAGTTGAGAGCGCAGTCGAGCTGATTTGCGGGTCGGTATGACCATAAAAGACTGTTTCGCGTCCAGCGATTCCGTAGTCGTTCCATCCGTTCGGGCTGTTCAGGACTTGCAGCAGTTCTTCCCAACCCACATCCTCATAGCCAACCGTATCGCGGATCGCCTGTAAACGGCTTTCCCAGATCGCCATAACAACCGGCGCGAGCGCAGTTGCGCGCACATTGGGCAGATCGAATAACTCGCGTCCGGCTTGATAATTCGCAAGTGCCAACCAGTGACTGACCGATGGCTGAAAGATCGTCGGGCGTTCGACATTGGCGTTAGTCGGCGCGATGATCGCGTTAATGACGCCCTGCATGACCGTCCCAGACGACGCATTACGTCCAGTGATGCAGATGGGGCGTTCGCCATTGGCGAGGTTTTGCCCGGTCACGGGGTTGCGTCCACCTGCATAAGCGCGGTTGAAATCGTTCATGGTTTGCGGCATATACAATTCACTCTCAGGCGCGTACACGATGGTGATCTCAATGCTGTTTGATGCGCACGCGCTGACAACCGATGTTGGCGCGGGCGTGCCGCCATTACACGCGGCAAGCACAAAAAGAATAAGCGTGAGCAGGTTGAATCGAAGTTGTGGTCTCATGCGATCCTCAATATGATTGGTTCAAAACGAATAGAAGAGAGGGCAACTCAACAGGTTGCCCGTCAGTCATTTGCATGTTAGCGAATAATGCCGCCCGTCCATGTCAGTAAACGCTGCATATCATTGAGTGCGGGTGCGCGCACGTACGTGAAAAGGTCGGCATCGATTTGCGCGCCATACGCCACACCCGCCGCAAATAACGGCGACGCTGGATCGACCGCACCCAATGCCGGACGCAAACCATAACTTTGCGCGGTAAGCTGACCCGACGGCGACATCAACGCCGACGCCAACCGCCCGACCGCCGTACGCACCTGTTCGCTGGTATATGTTACACCATTCGGCAGTGCGCCCGACCACAGCGTCATTGGAAAATCGAATACGAACGGATACGCCGGGTACGACAGCACAAGCGGATCGTCCGCATTGCTCAACCTACCGCGCAAATTGCGCAGCCAATCCGCTTCGGGAAGCAGCGCCATTTCGCCTAAAGATGCGCCGCGCGTGGCGAGCGACTGTGCGGGCGAACTGCCGAGCGTATTGTAATTTGGCACGCTTTCCAGCACTGGCGTAATCCATTGTCGATAATCCGCCAGCGTCAAATCATCCCCGACCAGATCGAACGTATCACTAAATGCCGCCGCGCCGCTCAACAAGACCGCCATGCCGCTCGTGGTTTGCGTCGGGCGGTTGAACGCCAGCGTCAAGTTGTTGTTGCTGAACCCGGTGGACGGATTGATCGCTGACCAATTGCCCTGCTCAGCCGCACTTGCAACACGCGCCCAATCGAAAGCATCACCGTCGGCGGTCAGCGCCGCCACGCGTGACTGAAATCCGCCCCACACCAGCGGCGTGCGTGCCAAAGACGACTGAATAATCTGATACGGCTGGCGAGATGCGTAATTGACCGACGTTGACCACGCCGGAATCCACACAACGGGATGACTTTCAATCGTCCAGTCACGCGCTGCCGCGCCGCCATCGAGCCATACATCGATGTCTTCGACCGATTCGACCACGAAACGCATCGGCTGCGTGCCCAGCAGCGGGTTGGTCGCATTGAATGTCGCGACGGCGTCGCTCACCCAATCAAGCATAACTGGATGCACAGCGACGTGCAGTTCGACAGAGGGCTGCGATCGGACTAGGCGTGTCAAGCCGACGACAAGACCGACAACCAGCAGAAAGATGATCAGAACAAGGGTGGTGCGTCTCATGCTTTCGCCGCGCTTTCCATATTCATGCTGCATTTAGCCTATTCGAGAATTTGTGATGACTGTACCCTACATTCAAGGGCGTTTCCACGCAAGCGCTTGCAAACCCGAACACCGCACAAGCGCCTAAAGGCGAGAAGGCTCTGGTGATTTTGTGTTATAGTCTAGACACTTAATTTGAGTGAACGGGATGAGGGGATCATATGACGCGAAAACTTAAGTTACGCGGGCTGTTGATCGGGTTGATCATCGTGCTGGCAGTGACAGTAGCGCTGGCGCAAGAAGGCGGCACGACGCCCGCCGAAACGCGCGTAGGCGATGTTACCTACCTTGTGCAAGTGGGGGATGTACTCGAACGAATCGCGGCGTCATATGATGTGTCAGTCGCGTGCTTGACCGAAATCAACGCGATTCCTGTTAACGGCAACTTGCTGTTTCCCGGCAACGAACTGACGATCAGCGCCTCGTGTCCGCCGTATCAAGGCGAACTGCCCGTCGAAAATCCGCGCGTTGAAGGCGCGGCGCGAGCGCTCACGCTCGAAGGCGATTACATCGTCGCGGTGAGCGATACGTTGGATACCATTGCTCAGGCATACAATGTGTCGATTATTTCGCTGTTCGTGGTCAACGGACTGGACTATGGCACGCCGATTTTCGCTGGTGATACGCTTATACTGCCGACCGATGGCGTGCCGTATGGCTTTTATCCCGGTTTGTCCGTTGGCAACCCCGATGGCGTCGATTTTTATGTCGTGCAAGCATTCGATGTGCTGGATTTGATCGCAGCGTATTTTGGTGTGGATTTGCAGTGTCTCGCGGATGCCAATGGTTTGAGCGACCCGAACGTGCTGTTTCCCGGTTTCGTTGTCGGTATTCCGGCGAACTGCCCGCCGTACAGCGGCTTATCGTCGCGACCCGTCAATCCGTTACGCGGCGCGGGTATCGGCGCGAGCGCGCTGATGATGGACATGAGCCAAATCGAACCGCCAACCAGCGAAATCATAAGCGTTACTGCTACCCCAGCGGCGGCACGCCCTGCGGGTGGTCAGATCGTGACAGCGACCTCACAAGTGACTTTCCAGGCAACCGAAACTGGTTTCGGTATCATCATCGAAACGCCAGTCGGTGCTGGCGGAGCTATCAACCGTGGACCAACCGTGACGCCGACGCCAGGTTCTTAACTGCATCGTGATAATGCAACGGTGCATAATAGGCGGGCGTTCCATGCTGTCCACATAAAAACAGGGGGTTGGCGACTCAACCCTCTGTCCGCATTGCATGACCAGACTCGTCTTTAATTACGCGCGTTTTAATTTTTGTTGAATAAAAACCATAAATGGATACGCCAATTTGCTTGGATCAACCCGCCCACCTGCCAATAATGCTTGATTGGCGACTTCAAAATCGTGGTGCAGGCGTTCAATTTCGCGATTTTGATGCGGCGATGGTTCATTCTGAAACAGCGTGACGACGGTGGTCGTTTTGCCCGGCGCGAACAACAACCACTGTTTCATGCCAATCTTTTCGACACGACGGTCGATCAGCTTGTTGGTATCCATCAATGTGGAAAAATCGTTGAGGGTCGGTGCGATGCGTGACGGCGGCACATCGAATGCACCAAGCGTCTCGACGAACATGCCGCTTTTGTTATGATAAATCACCATACCAATTGCTTTTCCCATGTGGGAGGTGCGAATAGCGATGGTTTCATTCGGTTTAGAGGCAGGTTTGCCGTCATTATCTTGGTTGATGGCACTTTCCAAAAACGAAAGCTGCGCGCTATAATGCGCGTAAATAGCGTGGAATTGTTCACGACTCAACGTGCCGTCGGCAAATTCTGCCAACACGGTTTGAATTTTGGTCTGAATTTCGCGTTTGAGTGTTTCCCCGCGCGTTTTTGTAGTGGTATCCATAATCACCCAATTCGCATAACGATACGACGGCTATAAACACAGCATAACACAGCCTGTGCAATCGCATGTCGTAAGAAATTGTTATTTTTTACCTGTAATCGTCCGGATCAACCGCGCGAAAAAGCCAGGTTTTTTCTCGGTAGTGTCCATCGGGTCTCGCACGAACGAGCCGCTATCAGCGCTGTCTTGTTCAATCTGCCATGTTTCCATTGTGCCATGCGCCGCGTTGTGCTTAGCACTTTGGAGGTCGTGGTCTTGCTGAACACGTTGCTGCTGGTGATAAAATTCGTCCGGGTTGATGCCCATGATAGATATCCTATTCCCAATCGAGTTGACACTATCTTACGCTCTCGCAGGTAGTCACGCAACAATTCGCTACCATTCGAAAAAGGATACCTGTAGAAAACGCATACCGGCGAGTATCTGATTGATCCGCCGTTCGGATAGCGAGCCAATATAATCACTCACCTTACGCAGATTTCCCTCATCCTAAATCCTTCTCCCTGAGGGAGAAGGACTTCCCTACCGCGATGGTTTTTCACCCCTCGCCCTGAGGCAGAGGGGCAGGGGGTGCGGGCTAAAAACGAGGGACTTGCGTAAGGTGAGTCAGTAATGGTCATTATGGATTTTTAGAGCCGCGTCGTTTTAGAACGCGATTGCCCTGGCTTTTGAGGCGATGCCGAAAAACCAGCCACAATGTATGAACACAGACGAACATAAAACACAGGGAACATTTATCAAACGCTTATCGTCATACCAGCAGATGACTTGTTCGTCACTGTGGAGGAGATAAGTTCATGAACCGTTCCCGTTTTCCGCTCTTGGTCGCATTGCTGCTTATGCTCGTCGTGATAGCACCTGCCGCCGCTCAGGATAATTGTAATACACCGCCGCCTTGCCCACCCAACGCCGAATGTTTGTTTCCGTGCGTCACGGCACAACCCATTATCGGTGGCGTCTTTACCAATCCTGATTGGCTGAAAATTGCCCATCACCGCGTTAATGTCGAAATTGAAAATCAGATTGCCCGCACCACCGTCGATATGCAGTTCGACAACGACGGACAAGGGCTTGCCGAAGGCACGTTCGTGTTTCCGATTCCGCTCGGCGCATCCGTTGACGAACTGATCATGTTCATCAACGATGTCCCTATCGAAGCGCGGATTTTGGAAGCCGACGAAGCGCGCGGCATTTACGACGAAATCGTGCGTCAATATCGTGACCCAGCGCTGCTCGAATATGTCGGCAGCCAGTTGGTACAGGCAAACGTGTTTCCGATTCCGCCCGGCGACAGCCGCCGCATCAACATCACATATTCGCAGGTGCTGGAAGCCGACAATGGCTTGATCCAGTACAACTACCCGCTCGATGTGACCGCGCTCACCAGCCGCCGCCCCGTCGAAGAAATGAGTGTGCGTGTCAGCGTTGATGGTCAAGACCGCATCAGCACTGTGTATTCGCCGTCGCACAATGTCGCCATCAGCCGCGCTGAAGATGAAACTGACTTTGTCGCGGGTTTCGAGCAGAATTTCTTCATTCCCGACCAGGATTTTACGCTGTATTACGGTTTGGAAAGCGGCGCGATCAGCGTCAACCTGCTCACGTATCGTGAAAGTGCCGACGAAGATGGTTTCTTTATGCTGCTCGTGCAGCCACCTGTCCAGATGGACTCCACGCAAATCATCCCACGCGATATCATTCTAGTGGTCGATCAAAGCGGCAGTATGGACGGCGATAAATGGACGCAGGCGCGTGCCGCCGCCGGTTATGTGCTGGAGAATTTGAACCCCGAAGATCGCTTCAACGTCGTGCTGTTCAGCACGGGCTGGCGCGTTTTTAGCAATGAGCTCGAACCTGCCAGCGTCGGACGCGAAGCGGCAAACTGGGTCAATCAACAGTTTGCAGAAGGCGGCACCGACATCAACGGCGCACTGACGACAGCGCTCGATATGGTCGAAGAACGTGCAACCACAATTTTGTTCTTGACGGATGGACTGCCGACCGAAGGCGAAACCGATATCGATGACATTTTGGCGAACGCGAATGCGAACGCACCGGAAAATGTGCGGATTTTCACATTCGGCGTCGGTGATGATGTCGATACGTTCTTGCTCGATGCGCTTGTGCGCGATTTTCGTGGCGCCAGCAGTTACGTCCGTACCAGCGAGCGCGTCGATGAAGAAGTCGCCAGTCTGTATAACAAGATCAGCGCACCCGTGCTGACCGATCTCGACCTGGACATCGACGGTATTACCTTCGACTCGCTGTACCCGACGCAGCCGCTCCCGGATTTGTTCGCAGGAACACAGTTGACCCTGGTGGGTCGTTATCGCGGCTCGGCGGACGATTTGAACGTACGTTTAAGCGGCAGCGTCAATGGCGATATTCAAACTTTCGTGTATGACAACATCGATTTTCGTGGGCGCGCGGGCGGTAATCCATTTATCGCACGCTTATGGGCGACACGTCGCATCGGTGATTTACTCAACTCCATTCGCTTGAATGGTGAAAATTCTGAAGTCGTGGATAGCATCATTAGCTTAAGCATTCGCTACGGCATCATCACGCCGTATACCAGTTTCTTAATCGAAGAAGATGATATTCTGTCGCAGACCGCACGCGACCGTGCAGAAGCTGATTTTGGCGCGGTGGCAGGTGAGCTTGCCGAATCCTCTAGCGGCGCGCGCGCTGTAGATGCGGCGGATCAGTTCTCTGCGATGCAGGACGCACAAGCACCCGCACCGATGCAACAAGTACAATCAACTGCATTACCACCAGGTACCATGGCATCAGGGATGGTCGAAAATGAACCACAAGGTGGCATAAGCGGTGGTGGGCTGGATACAGAAGGCAACTTGATACCCTTCGAGCCTACGGGATCGCAAAATCCAATTCAGACCATCAGCGATAAGACGTTCATTTTGCAGGGTGATGTGTGGACGGATACCACGTTTGCGCCAGACACCATGACCACGCTAAAAGTCGAATTTTTGAGCGATGCGTATTTCGATCTGCTCACGCAGATTCCCGCTCTCGGTGAATTCTTCGCCATTGGCGAGCAGGTCATCGTCGTTTGGGAAGATGTCGCCTACGAAGTCACCGTACCGTAATCAACATATGGCAGGGGATGGCGATGCTGCCATCCCCTCTTGATTGGTATCCAGTCATGCTTCGAGAGCAGAAAAAACACAAGACCGACGCCTTGTATCCCCATGCCTGAAGGCAGGGGTCTTACGGCGCTTTTCTGATAAATCGATGATTCAAGGCAGCCAATCAGAATAATGAGCAATATCAGCAATTAAGGCGAATACAGCCTCTACAGGTCGGTCTATCCGCGAGGTTACAGCTAGTGTCGGCATCGATGACTAATTTCTACTTTGTTGACTTTCTTACGATCATAAGGTAAACACTTTAAGTATAAGTGAGCATTTTTAACAATTCGCGTCAACTCCCCAGATAACCATGACTAGCGCTGATGATTACATTCATATCATTCCATCCACCCCTAGCTACGCCCATGCCCAAGAATCGACGATGAGCCGCGTCTATAACGTTGATGCGAACGATCCGAACGCAGAGATATTCACCGCCGCCATGTTTTGTCACCAGCAGCGTTTGTTTCCTGAGGGGCAATTCATCGCGCTGCACAAGGGGCGCATTGTCGGTTTGACGGTGAGTATGCGCTTGCCGTTCGACCCAGAAAATCCATTCATCGAGTCGTGGTTCACCACGATCAGCATGGGCTGGCTGCATCGCCACGACCCTGGTGCTGCTTGGATGTATGGCGTCGAAAGCTGTGTGCTGCCGGACTATCAATCGCGCGGCGTTGGCGGCGCGTTGATGCAAGCGCGTTTCGATGTGGCGCGTGACCTCAATTTGCGTGGCATCGTGGCGGGCAGCGCATTGATCAGTATGCGCGCGAATGCGGAATCGCACGGCATGATTGCGCCTGCTGAGTATATCCGGCAAATTGTGACGGGGGACTTATACGACCGCAACCTGACCAAGCAGATTAAAAAAGGCTTTGTTCCGCTCGCCGTAATCCCAAATTATTTACACGACGACGATTCGATGGGGTTCGGTGCAGTAATTGTGTGGCATAACCCTGATTATGATCCAGCGCGCGGACGTGTGACTTCACAACGGCGCTATAAAGTCGCGCTCAAGACAATGTCAGGACGGGTGTGAAACCCGTCCTAGACCCGATTGAAGTTGGCGTTACTCGTGTTTGCCATTGCCATTGGTGATTGCAGGAGCAGCAAGCGCAGGCGCAGGCTGTGGGAGTGTTTTCGCGCCCGCCAGTACGCTATCGACCAAGCCATAGGCGACCGCCTGATTCGCATCCATCCAGATATCGCGGTCTTGGTCGCGCTCAAGCCGTTCACGGGATTGCCCGGTGTGCTTGATGAACACTTCGAGCAAACGTTCTTTCAAGCGGTTGGCTTCGTTGGCGGCGATCACGATGTCGCTTGCTTGCCCTTCCGCACCACCGTGCGGCTGGTGCATATGTACGGTCGCGTTCGGCAACGCATAACGCATTCCCGCCGCGCCCGCCGTCAAAATCACCGTACCGAAGCTGGCAGTCAAGCCAACGGCAGTGGTGCTGACGGGCGCGCTGATCTCTTGCATCGCGTCATAAATCGCAAATCCAGCATAGACCTGCCCCCCAGGCGAATTGACGTACATCTGAATCGGGCGGTCGGGCGCTTCACGGTTCAGGTATAACAACTGTGCCACCATCAAATTCGCCATCTGGCTTTCGATCTGGCTGCCCAGGATGATCAGCCGTTCTTTCAAAAGCAGCGAATAAATATCGAATGCGCGCTCCGTGCCTGCGCCGCGTTCGATGACCATCGGGATAATGTTTTGAATGTGCATTGGTAAAAGCTCCGTTGTATATAATCGCTTGCCGGGTGTGATCAACCCACCGGACGAATTGGCACGACGCCCTGCTTTGGTTTTCGACCGAAAGTGACGACCGATTTTCTCTTATACAACGCCTTATGTAAAAAGCGCGTATAATCGTGAGGAAATTGCCCTTGATCCTTCCTCCCGAAAGTGCCAGTACATGAATTACATCAACGTCAACTTGAAAGTGCTGTTGATGGACACGGACTATTATGCACGACACGCGATCAATAGTTATCTCGCGTGGGATCGACGCACGCGCGTCACACAGCTTTGCGATGACGAACGCATAATGTGGGAATATCTCAATCAAACACCGCTGGCAGAACTCCCGGATGTGATCGTCATCGATGCCGATCATCTTGGCGGTGCGGATGCCCTCACACAGCAAATTGAGCGGTTGCGCGCCAAAATCAAGAATGTCATCGTGCTGTGTATGGCACAAACCATCGACGCACGCTTGATCGACGCCAGCGCGCAAGCGGGTGCGCGCGGACACCTGCTTAAAAGCGACGTACGCTCACAAATTGCGTGGGCAATCGTCAAAGGGTATGTCGAAAAGATCGATTTCATCGTCACATCGTCGATTGCTCACTCGATTGAACATTACAGCTACAGCTACGCCCATGTTCGAGCGCGCAAAGTCGTCATGCTGCCACGCCGCCGCGAATATTCACAACTGACGCCGCGCATTCGCCAGGCTGTTGAACTATGCGTTGTCAATGGGATGCCCGCGCATCTCGCCGCCGACGAAATGGGCATCAGCCTGCATACGATTCGCAGTTATATCAAAGAAGCGTACCGCATTTTAGAAAGCGAAGATTCGACTGATTATCCGGTCGATATGTCGCCGCAAGAACGTGCGTTCATGCGCTTGACTAAATTTGAAGATGAAGACGCATAGTTGAGTAAAGACATAGTGATCACGAGCGGTTTGATGTTCGCAGCCTTCGTTCAAGGTCGTCAGCAGCAGGGCGAATTGCTACAAGAACTAAGTCTGATCTTGAACGCACGGATGAAGGAAAAGAAATAGCCGTCATCACGGCAGCCAGGTCTGAATGAACTGGACACTGTCGACAAAATCACCATTGACCGCCATTTCCCAATGAAAATGTGGACCACTGGTGCGCCCGGTCGCGCCCGTCAAGCCGAGAATTTGTCCCTTTGTCACGGTTTCGCCCGCTGTCACATTGATGACCGACAAATGCGAATAACCGGACATGACACCGTACCCGTGATCGATGATGACATGATTGCCGCGAATTTCCAGCGCGCCCGCGAACACGATCCGTCCGCTCTGTATCGCCATCATCGGCACGCCCAACGTCGTGCGGATATCCCACCCGGTGTGGCGTGTATTGAGCGCATCGTTAAAGGTACGAAACGCGCCGAACGGCGACGTGAGCGCATTCGGGATCGGCATTTGAAAACTGGAGTCATCCCAGTATTTCTCGGTCGTATAGCCCACAAAGATACTTTCAAGGCGCGCGAGTTCGTTGCGTTCGGTTTCGGCATCGAGCAAAAATGTTGTGTCCGGCGGCAGTGTGACATTTTGACGGATAAAACCGCCCGTTATCACGTTGAGTTGATCGGTCAGGGCGGCAGTCGTCCCGTCGGCATACGTAACATTGACCACGAGATCATAATTGATACGTGGATTTTGTTCCATACCCGCCGACAAAATGCCATAAAAACTGTCTTCAATCGCGTCCACCTGCGCCGGAAAAAACTGAATCGCGCGATCGAGAAACAACGCTGTCACCGCTTCAATGGGTGATCCCCCCGCGTTCACGCCATACGCACGCAGCACGCCAACCTGTCCCTGCTCGATTGTCGGGAACAAAACCTGAATGACGGTACCGCCATCCTCACTGCGCAGCGCATCGACGGGCGCAGGACGCGCGCTCATGGTTGGCAGCGGGAGCGGCGTCCCGGCGGCGGGCGCATCCAACCCACTGGGGTCTGCAGGCGGTTGTTCCTGAGCGACAACAGAAAAACTGAACGCGGTAATGATGCACAGCATCACGATCAATAACAGGCGATGTTTCACGACGTGAAGACTCCACAACTCAGGCGAACAACAGACACAGCTTTATCTCGAATTAAGCATCGTTATCGTATCATACCCGTGCGCCGCACAAAACCGTCGTTTAGCCACCGTAGTCCGCGCTTGCCAGCGCGAACCCCGCATAGGCACTTAAACCTAGCGGCGGATACCCCAGACTGTGCGCTGCCTCATCACCGTACAACGCCGCCATGATCACCGGAAACGCATCAGTATCTAAATATGGCGCGATGACATAGCGCGTGTAATCGAGATCATCGGTATCGAGCGTGTACGTCATGTCGGCAAAAACTGCTGCTTTTCCTTCTTGCGTCATAATCTGACGCAGGGTTTTCGTGGTTTCATGCCGCAACCCATACGCACGGCGATAAATCGTTGTGCGAATCGCCGCGCGCAATAGTTCGCCTGTTGGCGCGGCGCTGACCAACAGCGGCGTTGTCAACCAGGACTGCCCGTTGGGTTCGTAACGCCCTTCACCGAAGCGAAATGCCGCATCAGAGGTGTATTTGTTCGTCCAGCCGCCGCGCACATCGTCCAAAATCACCAACCCATGCTTGAAATGACCTGGATCGTCAAGTTCTGATCCTGCTTCACGTGTGATTTCGGCAGCGCTCACATCCGCATCCAGCGCTAGCCATTCATCAAGCCGCGCCGCGACATGTTGGCGACCCATCGGGTTCATGGCGATTAACGGGACAAGTTCAGCATCGGTACGCTCATCGTTCAGGATCGTTTTGATGTAGGCGTTAAAACGCTCTATACCACGCGGCACATCGTGCAGGTCGCGTGCAGTTTGCAACAATGGGATATGATCGATATCCATGACTTTCCTTCTGTCTTCACAAATTCATAAAGCACCATCAGTATAATTTGGATCATCTTATACACACACGCACGCTAGGATTCAAGGCGTTACGATCTTGCTTATGCTGACGATCTGGTCGTTGATCCCGATTTACGCGCGGCGTTTTCATCGTTTATCTGTTGCCGCGTTTGCAGTATGTTTAGGCGCGCTGTGGATTGTGCTGTTTTATCGTTATACACGTCTTTATATCGAGGCAAATGCGCCTGATTTGATCACTGGCGCGCTCGACGCATAAATCACGCCGTAAATGATCGGTTGCGAATCACACGTCCCTTCCACCGCACGCCGCCATACCGGGCTTGCCAATATAAGGCTTGCGCGGCAATGCGCGTCATCAAGATGACCGAAACGGGCATCCATAAGGCATCGATGATGCGCTGACGGGTGACAGCAGCGGTCAGCGCACGCACACCGATTCCCAACGCGGTCAGCGCGAACAGCCATACACGATTTAGCAAAAGATCAGGGATAAGCAGCGCAACGGTCAATAATATCAGCGGCATCAAGAACACCAACCAGTGAAAGATCGCGCCCGCGATCAACCCCGCCACACTGCCATAACCCGCAACGATATTTTTGGCATAGCCATCGCGTACCTGTGACCATGATGTGTACATCCGGCACACAATCAATCCTGCACCATCTGCCATCCATAAACGCATCTTTTTCGCCTTGATACGGCGCGCAAAGGTGATATCTTCGACGATACGGTCGCGCACAGCGGCATGACCGCCGACCGCTTGGTACGCGCGCCGACGAAATGCCAGACACTGCCCATTGGCGGCTGCGAACGCTGTCCATGGGGTGCGGTTGACCAACGGCGACGGTAAGTAACCGAGGATCACCAGCGCCATAAGCGGCACGACCAGCCGTTCGCCCCATGTGCGTGTGATCTGCGTACTCCATACGGTGAGTAAATCGACCTGATTGCGCGTTATTTCGTCTATCAACGCGGCAAGCGCACCCGGTCGCCATGTCACATCGGCGTCGGTAAAAATCAGCACATCGTCAGGGTCACTGGCTTCACCAAGCGCGCTTTGCGCCAGTTGATGACACGCCCAATTTTTACCCAACCAGCCCTCCATCAGTGCAGAACCACTTAGCACGCGCAAACGCACATCCCCCGCCGCCGCCGCACGCGCCAGATCACCCGTACCATCGTCGCTGCCGTCATCGAGCACAATCACATTGAGTGCGGGGTAGGCTTGCGCTAGCAGCGATTTGACCGTGTTAGCGATCACACCTGCTTCATTGCGCGCCGGGATTAAGACAAAAACGCGCGAAACATGCCCCTTCTCTACGGTGGCATCAGCGAAGCGGACAAGACGTGAGCGGGTCGGTTCGCGTAAACGCGGAAACGTAAACGCATTCAGGATCGCGGTCAGCGCGATGACGACGAGCGCAGCGGTGATGACGATTAAAGACAAATCGATGAGCATGATTTATGAACGGCGTTTCAGGCGTGGCGGCACGCGCAAATCGTCGCGATATTTGTACAGCACAAGCGCGGCGTTGATAAGCCAAATCATCACCAGTACCGGATCGGGAAAAAATACGGCTTGTACGAGTGTGATCAGCGCGAACGAGAGCGCAACCGCCCACCCCGACGTACTCATAATCAGGTAAGATAAGACGAATAAAGGAATACCGATGCACATAAAGACGGGCTGCAAGCCGATATGCACGCCACCTGTGACGGCAATCGCTTTGCCACCTTTGAAGCGTAAAAATGGCGAAAACGCATGACCGACTATTGGCGCGAGCGTGACTGGCAGCAGTTCCCAGCCGCTTACAGGAATAAAGGTCATCGCTAATCCGGTTGGGATCACGCCCTTGCCGATATCGAAGATGATCCCTAAGACAGCGACAGCCATATTGCCCGTCTTGATCAAGTTGAAAGCGCCCGGATTACCGTCCCCGATCTGGCGTATATCGCGCTTGAGGACAATCTTTCCTAACCAGTATGATCCCATCAGTGATCCGAGAAAAAAGCCGAGTACAGTGAGTAAGAGCGCGTTAGCGGACACGATCACTCCTGCGCACGTACACCGCCCATAACAGCATGATACCCATCCCAATAAAACCGACGAGCGCAGGTCCCGGCAAGCCCCAGAAGCACAACAAGCCACCTGTTTGCAGCAGCCATGTAATGGCATAGATGATCAGGAGCGGTACGACCATACCCTCCAGTCCCGTGTCCATACGAGAAAGGGAGCGAGTGGCGCGCTCATCGTGTTGCAAGAGCGACCCGGCGGGTCGCCCCACTTCAAACCATCGATTTACAATGCACACTACTGTTGTAATCAGCCCCGATGCCAGCAACCAACCCAGATAATTTGAAAACGGAATGCCGAAGTAGTTCAGCGCCGGAAGATTTTCCCACGTCCACAAACGCCAACTAACCATTTGTGGATCGAGAAATAAATCCCATGCCGTGAACGCCAGCGCCGCGACGCCTACAAATTTGACCTTATTCGCAAAGCTGTGTCGATCAGGGACGATGCACGCGGCGACCGCCCACGATGACGGCATCATCATCAGCCACGCCAGCGGAATTAAAAGCGGGACGCCGCCCAATTGTGGTTGTAAGAGTTCGGTGTAGTTGTACGTACCAAACGGAAAGCCAGTCTTTGAACCGATATATTCGACGAACCAGCCCATACACACGACGAGTGCCAGCGTCATCACCGCACGCCGCATGCCCCACGCGGTAATAACGATCATTGCGACAGCAGTGACTTGCGCAATTACACCCAGCGACAAGCCGAGCGGCAGCGCATCATCACCCCACAGCCAGCGCTGAATCGGCACCGCGATCATGAGCAGGAGCCATGTGACGACGGCGACAATGAGGATTGGGTTGATAGTAGACAGATAAGATTTGGCGTAAACGAGTCGATTCATATTTAAGCGCTGTATGACCTTTGTTTATTCACCGCTTTAAGCAGCCGTTCTATATCGCCCGCGACTTCCAAGCCCGCGCATTCACCCGTGCTATCGAGCAGCGGCTTGCCACCCGCGAGCGGCGTCAGACACACCTGAATTGACGCCTTGAGCGTTTCGGGCACGCGCTTATCCATCGCCACACGGTCGGGACCAGGCAGCAGCGACGCATCAGCGCGGGTCGCATAAATTTCTAAGCGATGCGCACCGCTTTTCATCGACCAAAAGACATGATCGTCACTGACATCGAGTTTTTCGACCGTCGCGCCTGTATAGGTCGTGAAACGATACAACTCGCCTTGATGCCAAATCGCCCCGATGAAACCCGGAAACCATCGCCCTAACATGGGCGTCACGGCAATGCTCGCGCTCAGGCATGATCCGAGTGTATCGAAGTGGTTGGTTTGCATCCACACCCACCCCGCCGGGAACGATTTGCCCCAGTCTTTTTCAATGTAACCGCGCCCACCTGTGAAATCGATGCTGTCATTATCATCCATCAGCGATCCCGCCATGCCATGATCCATGCTGACGATGCCGTGATAACACTCCATAAAAGGCAGCCACGCGAACGGGCCCATAATGCCGGGTGATGCAATGGAGACAGGATAAGGTACTTGTCCATTGAACGAGACATCGGCACGCACGTGACGCTGGTCATCGGCAATATTGAGCGTGAAACCGTTATTGTCAAAATGATTCGCGCCGATATGAATGTCGAACTTATCTGGCGCCGCATGAAATTGATCTGATGGATACCGGTGATAAGTCGCGCGCCCGCTCACCCCGTCGAACACTTGCACAAAAGCGTGCTGCGTATTCGGATCGTCGCTCAAAAAAATGCCGGGAATGATCGCATAACGGCGGCTTTGATCCGCGCTGATAATCTTGTAGTACCATCCTTCAAAGAACGGCGGTTTTTGCGTGTGTCCGTGATACCACGTCGGATTGAGTGTGCGCTGGATAAAATTCGGCATTTTGCCTCGCTAAGCGACTTTTCATTATGAGCATACAATAACGAGATGAGTACAGGCTGATTATTGTCCGCGACCGCAGCACTGTTTTCGGGTTCACGTAAGACCGTTGACGCGCGCATAATCGAGCCACCACTGCTGGGCGGGATGAATTTGGGCAGTCGCTAACGGTGTCCAGAATAAATCGAACGTAAAGCCGCGATCCGCGATTTGCTGCCAGCTATCCAGGGTACTGCCGACGGTGGGGACATGATAAAAATGCCGCTCGACACGAGTCGCCAGCGATGACTCTGGAATCCACCCGCTCATTTGTGAAATAATCAAGCCGCTCTCGATGTCCGTATCGCGGTACATCACCTTGACGAAACCTTGAGAGGACTCGCCCACAACCACCATCCAACCGCGCTGGAGTGTGGCACGCATCATGGTCGCGTCACGCTGTGGCGCGCTTTGCAACATGGCATCACGATATAAAGCCTGTTTCCCGTCGAGCGACGGTTGTTCAGCGCGCCCAAGATACGCGGCAATCGTCACCGAAATCAACCCGGTTTCTTCTTCGACTTCGCGGCGCACCGCTAATTCTGGGGTCTCGTTGGGTTCGACGGTGCCGGCAGGCACTTGAATACCCGCATGTGGGTGATGAAAGACCAGGAGTTCGCGCCCGTTCGCGCCTTCGCGTGTGACAAACGCGGTCACTTTTTCGATGATTTTATCAGCCACGATACGACTCACCTGTTCAGCCGCGCGGCGGCGAAATCGAGCGCCAAACGTTCGACATTGGGAAATGCGGGCACATGAGACGCGAGCAAATCGTGCGCGCCCGGCAGTTCATGCATGTCAGCACGCGGAAATTTCGCCGCAAACGCGCGCGTTGTCGCCGGATTAACCAGTTGATCACCTGCGCCCTGAATAATCAAGATGGGGATTTGGACGTTTGGCGCGACTTCACCCGCAATTTTGCCCGCCACGCGAATTTGGTCGAGCATTCCAGTCGGAATAGCAAAATCCTTGATAGCTTTCTGCACCTGTGGGTCATCTAAATCGGCGTCGGGCATAAAATTTTTCATACCAGTACGCGTTTCAGGGTTATTGAAATCGACCTTGACCAAGCTGAACGGCTTGAACTGCGGGATCATATACTTCAAAACCGGAAGCATATTCCAAAGCGCGTTCTCGATTTTCCAAAACGGGTTGATTAAAATTGCCCCGTCCGCTTTCGCCCGTGATACAGCGCCAACGGTGAGCGCACCGCCCATCGAATTGCCGACGACGATGACAGGTGCATGATGCGCCATCAAATCGAAAAGCGCGGAATCAACCGCCTCCGCCCATTCGCCCTGTGTCCGCTTAGGCAGCGTAGCGATGTCTTTGCCAAAACCAGGCAGCAGCATACCTTCTGCCGTCCAACCTGCCTGTGCGAACGATTCTGCAAGCGGACGCATTTCGGCAGGCGTGCCGGGAAAACCATGAACAAGCAGGATCGCGCCGCCGTTTGTCCCATCAAACCGAAATGGCAGATGGATCGGCTCGCGGAACTGTGCGGCGAACAATTCGGCAGTTTGATCGATGGTCGGAAGCTTATTCTGGGACATTTTGGGCATGCATCACATCAAAAATGAACAGAAACACCCCTTGCAGGATGATACCTAAGCCAACGCCGCGCATCCATGCGCCGCTTCTGCGACGCTGCATCAAGCCGCGCCCCGCAAGCATATAGACAATATCCAAGCCCGCGTTGATCCACAGCAGATTACGCAGATTGCCTGCCTCTTTCGTTTGGCGTGCCGATGTGTCGGCGTCGGGTAGCGCGCGTAGACGATTTTCGGTGGCTTTCTGTCCAAAAAACGCGATGGCAAAATTGACCAGTGCCCACCCGACAAACTGCGATCCAACGCCACGCATAAACTTGTTATTGCTGAGTGACATCAAAGCGCCGCCCGCGATGTTCGCCATATTCCATGTGATCAAACGCTGCGAGACCAACCGTTGAAACGACCAAATCGACATTGATTTTTCTCCGTTTTTTGCGCGCATGGCAGCGCCATGCCCCTACAAATCGTCTTTGTCGATCCATTTATCGACAAGCGGCGGATCATACGTTTCAAGCGTGTGCAGCACGCTCGGAATATCTGGGCGCACAACAGCGATACCGATATGTGATTGCTTGATAAAGCCTTCTTCTGCCATGTGATTCATCAAGACGAGCAGAGGGTCAAAAAATCCGTCGATGCTCGCCAAGATCAACGGCTTGCGGTGATACCCCAACTGCGCCCATGTCACCATCTCCGCAAATTCATCGAGCGTTCCAAAACCGCCGGGCAGCGTGACCACCGCGTCGCTGTTTTCCGCCATCAGCGCTTTCCGCTCGTGCATGGTCTGCGTGATCATGAGTTCTGTCACGGCACCATGTCCGATCTCTTTTTCCACCAACGATTGCGGAATAATGCCGATGACTTGACCACCCGCTTGTAGGGCAGCATCCGCGACCGCCCCCATCAAACCGACTTTACCGCCCCCATAAACCAGCGTCCAGCCGCGTTCGGCAATCGCACGCCCTAATTCGATGGCGGCAGCACGATATACAGAACGTACGCCATCCGCCGACCCACAAAAAACACATACACGTTTCGACATGTTAATCCTTCAGTCGAAGCCACCGTAGCAGCCACGTGGGCGCACGGCGCTGGCTTTCTTTCGCCAACACCAGTGTAAAACCCATTCCGATAAGCGTATTGGTCAGGAAGAAAAACAAGCCTTCTTCAAACGGCAGCACGCCACCGATTTTGAAGTTGACCGATTTTTCCGGGTTGATCGTCCACGTCCCGCCTTCAATAGCGAGCGAGTCGGCAGCGCTCAGGTAAATCGTCGCCGGAATAATCCCCAATGCCACAAGACGTCGATGCTGCCACAAGATATCGCCGCCGAATAACGTCTGGATCATGATTGGAATCAGTGCCCACGACAGCGTAATTGTCAAGTAAGTGCGTGATTTGCCGCCGCGCAACAAACCTATCACCGACCGCAGCCAGATCAGCGCGACCGCCGCCGTCATGCCGAAGCGGATCAACCGGGGATGTTTAGGCTTTTTTTGATTGACGGGCAGATAACGCGCCAGAAACACCATCCATGAACCTGTCAGGAGCGTTTGCAGCACGAAGAACGAATATTCTTCGATTGGCACCCAGCCCAATACCAACCCCATGACCAGCTTAGGATCGTACCACCAGACTTTGGTGGCGACGAGGTAATTATCCCATGGGGTGGTATAAGCGACGGCGACTGTAGCCATGCCCAGCGCGGTCACTAAAGGCGGCACCCCTTGAAATTCGTCGGGGAGTTTTTTACCACGCCGCCCATCGCGCCACGCGATAAACGTCAACGCGAGCAGTGGGGCGACAACGAAACGAGCGAGAAATCCGAAATACTTCATGAAAAACCTTTAACCGCACAGGACGCAAAGAGAAAACTAGCGATTGAGAGCAATCCGATGAACGCCTTGCACGCGTTTATATACGTTGAAGTTTAACAGCAGACCGAGTTTACAATGGGTAAGTTTTAGATAAGTGATAACCTGAACTTTATGAACTAAAGCAATCGCCGCAATCGCCAGAACGATGATATGCAAGGGCGCTTTGTCTGTAGTTCAATCCTGAGTCGTTTGCAGTTAAATCTTCTTCTTTTCCAAGTCGTGCAGTACGACCGCCGCCGCGTTACGCCCCGCCGCGCCCATAATGCCGCCGCCGGGATGCGTACTCGCGCCCGTCAGATATAAACCCTTTACAGGCGCGCGATAATTACCCATCGTCAGCGCGGGGCGCAGCATAAACATCTGATCGACCGACATTTCCAGGTGCATGACGTTACCGCGCGGCAAGCCAAGTTCGCGTTCGAGATAGACAGGCGTCTCGATCAACTTGCCGACGATTTTATCGTTCGTCATGTTCGGTGCATAGCGGCGCAAGGTCGCCAACAAATTTTGTTCAACGTCATTTTCGATTTGATCCCACGTCGCGCCGTCCGCCAGTTGATAAGGAAAATACTGTGCCCACAAAAACATCACATGTTTGTTTTCTGGCGCGAGACTTGGATCGGCGGCGCTCCATGTCATGCTGATCAACGCTGGGTCGCGCGACGGACGCCCTGCGAGATAGTCGGCATACGCACGTTCCAGGTAACTTATATCAGGACACATGAACTGCATACTTAAATGATGTTCACCTTGCGTTTGCCCTGCATTGAGCGGTTTGGCGGTGTAATTGGGGAGTTCATCAACGGCGTAGCGCACAACCATACCGAAGCCATTGCCGACGCGCGCTTTTTCGACCAGATCGCGGGCGGCGGGCGGCGCGGAATCGCCCAACATTTTGAACGTGGTTTGAATATGTGCGCCGCTCACGACCGCGCGTTTAGCGGTGAACACATCACCGTTGTCAGTCTCCGCGCCAACGATGCGTCCACGTTCGACAATTAGCCGTTTAACCGATGCGTTGGTATGGATCGCGCCGCCGTGTGCAGTGATCATGCGTGCCAGCGCCTGCGTCAACATGCCCGAACCACCACGCGGACGCCTCATACCACTGACATGATACATTGGATGCCAGAGCGCGAACGGCGCGCTAAACGGCTCGCTCGGCGGCGGACCCGACTGCGATGCCATCCACGCGATTAGCGCCGGCACTTGTGGACTGACGAAACTATGTTTGAGAACTTGCCCATAGCTGCGAATCACGTCGTTGATCTGCGACGATTTTTTCGGGTCGATGCCACCGTTAAAGACCAGATACTTAGCGAGATTGAGCGGCGTCGGCGCGTGGTTGAACGCTTCCACCATGCCTTCTGCCATCGGCATCCATGTGCGGATAAATTTGCGATAGTTTTCGGCGTCGGCGGGCGAAAAAGCCGCGATCGTTTCACAGGTTTGATCGACGCTTTTGTAAATGGTGAAATGCGTGCCATCTGGGAACGGCGCGAAGAACAATGGATCGATATCGATGTAGTCGAGTCCGTACTCGGTCAATTTGAGGTCGCGTACAATCGACGTGTGGTTGATCAAGATATGCGCCGAGCCACCGAGATCGAACTGATAACCCGGCACAATTTCTTCGGTGACGACCGCGCCGCCCGCCTTATGACGGCGTTCCAGCACGATGACTTTGTATCCGGCTTGCGCCAAATACGCGGCGCACACCAGCGCGTTATGCCCCGCGCCGATCACTAAAATGTCGCAGTCCGACATGAATTATTCCAAGCTGTATAGGGACGGCATATATGCCGCCCGTTGAGGACAACTAAAATCATCAGTTAGCATAGCCAAGATCGGTGAGACGGGGATGAGTTCGGCGTGAATGGGGTGTAGGGGGAGGGACTGTTAGCCTTCTTCAATCGCTTGTATCATTTCTGCAACGTCTTCTGGAGGAAAATTAACCTCGCGGTCGCGTTGCCACAAATCACTACCGTCAATGTCGTATAAGGACGCCGTTGGAGTTTGTGAGTTGCTGCCGAACACATCGGTCAGCCGGTGCAAAAATTGCGTTTGATCGGCGGGTAATAATCTTGGTGACTTGTGCTGCGCTACAAGGGTTAGTAGTCCACCAGGAAGATCGCTGAGGAAAAGAGGTAAACGCTTGCAAAAAGGAGTGTGCCATGCGCCCGGTAAAAACGAACCAGTGACGTTGACGATAAGTGTTCCCCAAGTGAGATGATTTCTTAATTATTTGTCTGTCCATCCATATAGAGAAGAACTAGCGCAGCGCCGTGCTAATTGCTCCGCCTATGCCAACCACCAGTACATCTATACGTTAACCTTTTCTGATTGAAGTCCCATTCTGTATCTTGAACAAGGCGCGCATAAGACCTGCTCGGCCCACCATCCCCTGAACGTGTCCGATGGAGTCTATGACGGGCAGCCGTTTGATGTGATTTTCAATCATCAATCGCAGCGCTGCGGTTGCGGTACTCTCTGCCTGCACCGTCAGCACGGGCGTGGTCATGATCTGCTGCACAGTTTCTGCAAGCATGAAGTCTTCACTGCGAATATGATCGTTCAGCATTTTCAGAACTCTTGATCGTTCGCCATTTGAAACTCGACTCAACAGGTCGCTTTCAGTCAGTATCCCGACAGCTTGCCGGTTCGAATCAATCACGACTAACCGCTTTCGCCCACCCGTCACCATTGCCTCAACCGCGTCGTCCAGCGCGTCGTCTAAACCTATCGTCGCAGCAGGTTCCAGTTCAACCTCTCCAACTTGTACATCCCAATCGAAGACGGTATGTGCCCCATTTGGTGTGGATATCCCGGCAAAAACGATTTCGCGCAAAATATCGGAGCGTGTCAGCATCCCCATCAGGTGACCCGCTGCATCCGTGACCGGCAGCCGCTTTAAATTCGCGCTAATCAACAGGTCAACGGCTTCCGCCAGTCTTGCAACGTACGATATGGTTACTGGCGGCTGCGACATGAGAACCTTCGCAGGAATATCACCAAGTGTTTCCAGCGCCGCTGTCTGCTCATCACGGGTCATCTGCTTGAGTCGGGTCAAATTGACAGCCAATCCAGCTCGATGTAGATCATTATCGGTCACGATCCCAATCACGATCTTTTGGGTATTCAGAACGGGCAGAGCGCGTATCCCTTCACGCAGTGCCAGCGCGACTAATTCATGCAGAGGAGTCTCTTCGCGCACAGATACTGCGCGTGGCGACATAATGGCACGAACAAGACGCTGGGCAGGCTCGCCGGTGATACGCGGTAAAGGCGACAGCCATCCCCCACGCCGATCTGCCAGGGCTTTCAGACTTTCATCAAGACGAATGTCTACGCCGACAGCTTTGGGTGAGTTAATCCGCTGGGTCACATAGATTCCCCGATGTCCCGATGCGAGATAAGCGACCATACAGCCTAATATCAAATACACAGACGAACCACCACCGAACAATTCTATCGCCATGAGCGCACAGGCTAAGGGGGTGTTACTGGCTCCGGCAAAGACAGCCACGAAACCAATAGAAGCCATAAAAATTGGATCAACCCCAAGCAACCCGCCCAGCGTATAACCCAGAGTCGAGCCGATCACGAACAGGGGTGTCACCTCACCCCCCAGATAACCCGACCCCAGTGTGAGCGCTGTAAAAACCAGTTTGAATAGAAATGCGAATGTGGCTACATCGCTTCCGCTGACGCTTTGCTGAATCAGAGGAATGCCTAATCCCAGATAATCCTGCGTATTGAGTGCCAGTGTCAGCGCAATAATCATGATACCGCCAACAAGCGGACGCAGCGGTGGATATTTCACCAGACGATTTTGCAGATGTTTGATCCCGTGTGTCAGTTCGATGAATAGAATGCTGGTGAGACCAAACACAATGCCCGCCATAGCAACCTTGAGCAGCAGCAGCGGCTCGATTTCGATATTTGCCAGTACCGGATAGTGCGTGTGCCCGACTCCCCAGAAGCGCGTCACGATGTCACCAATGTAAGCTGCCACCAGACAAGGGATAATCCCTTCGTAGCGAATACGTCCTACGCTCTGGACTTCCATCCCGAAGATAAATCCGGCAACTGGCGTACCGAAAATAGAGCCAAAGCCGCCGCTGATCCCAGCCATAATCATCAAGCGTCGGTCATCCGCGTTCAAGCGCAGGACGCGCCGCAGTGTGTCAGCCAGACTTGCGCCCATCTGAATGGCTGTCCCTTCGCGTCCGGCTGATCCACCGAATAAATGGGTGATGACCGTGCCAACCAGCACCAGCGGAGCCATACGCAGCGGAATACGGGATTGATTGGAATGGATTTCTTCAATGACCAGATTGTTGCCCTGGGCGGCTGTCCCGGCAAAGCGGTGATAAACCCAGCCCACGATGAAGCCCGCCAGCGGCAGCAGGAAAATGATAGAGGGAGTAGCAAGCCGAGTGCGGGTTGCCCAATCCAGAGTAACGAGAAAAACAGCCGAAGCCGTCCCCGCCATGATACCCACCCCACCGCCGAGCAGGATCCATTTTAAGAGGGTACGTAAGAAAGCAAAGAAATCTCCCGGATTGATGTGGAACATCTCATCAATGGTACGAAACACACCTTGCCAGAACGCGCGACGTTTGGCTCGAGTGTGTGCCTGTTCCGCTCTCAGTTTGGAAACTACTTCCGGGTTCGCAGCATCAAACCCACACCACATACACCGCCCAAACTTCCCCCACTGGTGACAGTTCGGACAGACCATGAATTTGCCTTCTTGACGTTTGTTGTAATCCTGCCACCAGGTTCGCAGCCGTGTGAACATTATCACTCTCCCGCCCTATGCTTTCCCGCGCCAGAGCAGCGCCAGCACGCGCCTGCGATGAACGGGGCGCTCGGACCAAAACCAGATCAGCTCTCTATACCCTGCCATTGAGGACAACCAAAATCGTTTGCTAAGATAGCCAAGATCGGTGAGACGGGGATGAGTTCGGCGTGAATGGGGTGTAGGGGCAGACGAGGCGGTCATCTCGCCACCTTGATCTCGTTTTGTTCTCATAACCCGGAATACCTATTTTTGCGCCGCTGTGGTGGCGGAGATTTCGACTTCCGATTGTACAGATGGGAGGATTAATTGAGCGGGGGATTGCGTTGGTGTGCGGGCTGGCAACGATGGTTATGATTTACCAGCCCGGATAACATTCAAGGTAGCGGCGGCGGGTCGTCGTATAATTCTGGTGTGATGGGGCGCGGCGGGTTTCCACGACCCGGCAAGACACGATAGGCACGCTGTGCGGGAAGCGGAGTCTCGCGCATATCCACATCACGACCGGGTAGCATAGGCACAGAGGTTTCAATTCTTCTTTGACCGGGTGTTTGCATCCGGGCGCGCTGAGCAGGTGACATGAAGCGACGATTATCATCGGATGCAAAACCCTGTGCTTGTGGTAGTGTGGTTTTGCTGCGCTGAGGTTGACTGCGCGGCGTTGCATACACTTTATACGATCGCGGGCGGGTATTTTTCTCCATGCGGATCATAAGTTCAATCCGCTGCGCGCGGGCGAAACACCCAATACACGCCAGCGCGGAGATAAGACCAGCGCAAACCATCCCGATCATTGGCGTATACGCATCACTGTAAACGTAGACTCCGCTCGCTTTCGTCGCCTCGAGCGATTGAACGCCTGTAATGCTGCTGGCAACCAGTACCAATGCGGCCAAACCAAACACAAGCCCAAAGAGTTTCGCGATCCAACTGGTTAACCGCAGCGCCCAATACATATTTATTCGCTCACTAAGAATTGTTCAAGTATACCCAACGCAAGCTGCTTTTTGTCCTGGCTAAGTTGGTCAAGTATGAATGCGGCACGTCGACCAGCTTCGCTTGATGATTGATCGCTTACTTCATAATCCAGCCGCATAAAGTAATTCTCGAATTGACATTCTCAATACATCGGCGAGGGCATGTCTTAAATTTGTGTCATCCAATGGAATCGAATATCGACCAGTTTCCCAACGGGATAATGTGGTGCGGGCAATGTTCAATCCCTCCAATTGCAACCAAGCCACAACATCCTCTTTGTACTGCACCCCCGCAACGTGCCAACCATGATCTTTGTTGGTCTGTCATATTATGGATCATATCAGTTAGATGACACAAACCTAATAAATATTTTACCATGTAGTTAGTGAAGCGAACAAGAGGCGATCAGCAAAATGTTTATCGAGCTTAACGAAAGACAGCCTGATGATCATACGCTGCCATGCCCCTGCTAACCGCCTGTACTTCCTTGAGGAATTTGCAGTTCGACATACGGGTTTTCAATCCACCAATTCGGAAACGGCGCGGGTGTGACGCCGAAATATGCATCCATGATGCGGCGCACAATCGGCGCGCTTGTCTCTGATCCTTCGCGTGAATACTCAGTGACGGCGGCAATCGCAATTTGCGGGTTATCGGCGGGCGCGTACGCGACAAACCATCCGTGCGGCTCGATACGTCCGGTTTGTGCGGTGCCGGTTTTGGCGCACACCGTGTATGACGCTCGAAAAGTTGGCGGCTCGTCGCTGCCATATACGAACCACGCCGTGCCAAGCGGCTGCCCCGTCGAGCGACCGACCGCGTCGGGCGTTGTCACCATGCACATCCCCTCGCGGACGACATCCAGCACGGTCTCGCTCAAGCCAAATTCTGCCATTACATCCGGCTGCGCGATGAAACCCGGCTCACTCCCGTCAAACCCGCCCACCTGCTGCACCACATACGGACGGTACAACGTGCCGCCATTGGCGACGGCGGCAACCATGCGCGCCATCTGGATCACTGAGACTTGTGTATCTTGCTGCCCGATGGCGATGCTGATATTTTGGTCACGCGCGCTCGGTGCGATGATCTGTCCGTTAGCTTCGGCATTGAAAATTTCCGGGTCAAGCCCAGTCGCATTCCCTAAGCCCATGCGCCGCGCATAACTGACCAGCGTCGTCGGGTCGCGGTCGTATAATTCCGCGCCCATTTGATAAAAGAACGGATTGCATGACGCGGTCAGTGCTTCGCTCATGGTCACTTGACCCGTGGCAAAATTGAAGCCTTCCGGCTCGAAATTGCGCCAATCAAAACGCACGCGCTGACTATCTCCGAACAGTTGTCCATTCCATTGCAGCGTACACTCAAACAGCTCGGTTGAGCTGAACGCGCGTTCGGCAGCGGCGGCGGCAGTCGTAATGATCTTGAAAGTGGAACCCGGCGAGTATTGATCCTGCGTGGCACGGTTGCGCGTCGGGTTGCGCGTGTCTGCACCGATCAGGTTGATGTATTGTCCCTGAAAAATCGACGTATCGGGCGCAAACGCTGATGGATCGAACGTAGGATAGCTGACCATCGCCAAAATCGCGCCCGTATTCACATCAATGACAGCGACCGAGCCGCCAGGCGAACGCCCTGCCCAATTGCCACCCGCATAATTATATGCATCGGTGATTGCCTGCATCGCCGCGCGCTGCACGGGTAGATCGAGCGTGAGTTGAATATCGGTCGGCGGCGATCCGCTCGCGCCTGCCAGTTCGCGGACGACTACACCACCCGGCTCGATAATACGGAGCGCACGTTCGGAATTGCCCGCGAGTTCGCTTTCGTACGCGCTTTCGACGCCTGTGATCCCGACCAGATCGCCCGACCCGTAACCGCGCTCAAGATAACTGTTAGCGAGTTCCGCCGGAATTTGCCCGATATAGCCGATCACATGTGCCGCCATACCATGCCCGGCATAACGGCGTGTAGCGCGGGTCGTGGTCTGGATTGCGCACAACTGACTCAACGCGCTCGCGTTGACTTCATACGTTGCCTGGTCGATATCACCGATGCTGAACGTGGTATCGAAATTGTAATCCTGGAAAATACGCAGCACATCGACGCGCCGCCGCAGCGTGAGCGCCGCCAGCAAATCGGCGCACGCATCAAGTTCGGGGATGTTTTGCTGTATAACGTACAACTCAACGACGGTGCCACCCTGTTCGACTAAGAAATTACCACTTCGGTCATAGATATGACCCCGCGCAGGTCGATCCTGTGCAACTTCCAGACGCGAACCGGGCGCATAACCGTCAAAAATATCCAACTGCGACCACGCGACGCGCCACTCACCATTCGGCTCGCGTACCAAACGAATCGTCCGCCCATTATCGGGGATTGTGCCGAACAGCGACGACTCGATCAAGATATCGTAGGCGATAATTGCGCTCTCGCCTTGTTCGATGGCTTCGCTCAGTGTATACGTTACCCCTACCGCGCGGATGATCTCATCAACGTTTTCGTAAATTTCCCGAAACACGGGCAGCGTATACAGCGCTTGGCTGCGTCCACTGATCCAGCCGTACATGCCATCATAATCGCGTGTATTCCACGCATTGAGAAAATTTCCAGCGATGTCACGCGGCGAACTGGTGATTTGAATCACAGGGGCGCTGTTTCCCTCACCACCGCCTGTCAATGAGCCAATCGCATCACACGCCGTGAGCGCGCACAAGCAGGTGACGACTGCCGCCTGCCGTAATTGTTTTAGGTTGATCACGCGCAATTCGACTCCGTGAACTCTGCACGTTGAGCACTTAGTGTAGTCGCGCATTGCGTAATTTTGTAGTGTGCAAGGTTGTCAGTGTCCTACTCGCACCCACCGACATATCGTATAAAAGGATGATTATGACAGCGCTTGTTCTCGAACTACGCGTCGCCGTTACCACAACCGACTATCAGCGATTGATGGCATTTTATGAAAAAGCATTAGGGCTGCAACCCGCACAATTTTGGACGAACGAAAATGGTCAGGCAGCGATGTTCGAAATGGGGCGTGCAACATTAGAAGTCTTTGACGAACCATATGCCGCGTCTATCGATCAACTTGAAGTGGGGAATCGGGTCAGTGGTCACATTCGCTTTGCGCTGCAAGTCCCTGATTTAGACGCGGCGTTAGCACGCATTCGCCAGGCTGGAGAAGTAATCGTGCATGATCCGGTTATCACACCGTGGAAAGATCGTAACGCGCGCGTACAGTCGCCTGATGGTTTGCAGATTACGTTGTATGAAGTGACTTCAAAGTAAAGAATAGCAGCGTAAAAAGGGGCACAACTGAACATGCCCCCGAAAAATTGAGGTTATCCACGCTTACGGAGTTGATCGCCAAACAGCAGATACATACCGGCAACAACCAGCAAAATTGGCAGCAGCGCCCCGCCTAAGAATGAGAATATATTCCCAAAGGCGAAGACCGCGCCAACGACAAGTACAATGAGTGGGGCGCGCGCATCGACATGATTCCACGTTTTGCCTTCAGCATAGATTTTCGCCATAAACGCGCCGCCGATGACGAAAAGAATGCCTGGAAACCACCAACCAGTGAGAAAAAGGACGGCTAATCCCACCAGTGTTACACCCCAAAATGTTTGTTCAGGGTTTTCTCGGTTAAGCATGGTTACAATATCCCTTCGACCCGAAATAATGCAGGTCATCCGCTTTTGTGCTTTACTATAGGTATATACGGACGACCGGATCGAAAGTTGCATTAAAATATGCGATTCACGAACGTCCTGTCAGCGCTCAATGATGTCGCTGAACATCTTAGTTTCAACGCGGGCTATGAAGTCGATTGGGAAACATTTGGAGATCACCTCAGCGTGCTGTTCGGCGGCTGTAATTTTTATATCGCGCTGCGCAGCCTGTCTTTGGATCAACTCACGTTTCCGCTTGTTGTAATGAATAATATGCGCGTCGATTCCCCCTCCATGCCAGTCGGCGGAATTTCGCGCGCCGTTATTCAGCACGGATTCCCGCTCTACTTTGAAGATTTACATGAGCAAGGCGATCGGCTGGCGAATTTGAGCATTCATCTTGACCCGCGCGAGCCGATACAAGAAGCACGTTCGTGGATAGGCGCGCCCATTCGCGGGAGATCGCGGGATGTCATCGGCGTGCTTGCCGCGCATAGTGACGACCCAGCAGCGTTTGATGACGACGATTTGTCGCTGCTGACAACCATCGTCGCATATTTGTCGCTCAGCCTGAACAATATTCGGCTGGCACAAACCGAGCGCGAACGTCGTATTATTGCCGGCGCATTGGTAGATATCAGCCAGATTGTCGGCTCGACGACCAGCTATGAAGAAGCGCTCGAAATGATTTTGGAGCAAATTCATGGCGTCATTGGTTACGATACCGCAGCGATTTTGCTGCCAATCGAAAGTACCGATCTATTCGGTGACGCGCCGATGTCAATGACGATCTACGCTGTTCGCGATGTTGACGTACAGACCGAAACGCTGCAAGAAACGTTCCCCGATGATCACCCTATCATGCAGGCATTTAATATCGCGCAGCCCATACTGTTAAGTGACGCGCAAACCGTACCGAATTGGAAACCAAATAGTCGGTTGCCACGTGCGGGCGATATTCGTGCGTTTATCGCCGCGCCGATGATGGTTGGCAATAAAGTGAAGGGCATCATCGCGCTCGGCAGTTTCGTCGCTGATGCGTTTCAAGACGAAGATGCGAGTGCTGCATTCACGCTGGCGCGCCAATCGGGAGTCGCGGTCGAAAATGCCAAGCTGCAAATCCGTTTACGTGCAAGCTTACAAGCCTCCGAACAGCGCGCGAGGCGGCTGGCATCCATTGACCGCATCAGCAATGTCATCGGTACGTCGCTTGACCGTCAGGATGTGCTGAGCACTGCTGCACAACTGTTGGTGGATGCTTTTGGGGTCGATCACTGTGGGATCATTTTGATCGACGACGACGTACAAGACGCGATGCTCGTAGCGGAATACCCTGATCAAGGCAATTTTGGAATGCGTTGGGGCTACGAAGGCAATCAGCGCGTGCGCGATCTGTTTCGGTACAACACCGCCATCGAAATTTATGATGTCCTGACCGATGAAATCGACGAACCTGCGCGACGCGCGCTCATGCGCGTTGGTGCGCGTTCGTCGCTGCTTGCCCCGTTGACGCTCGGTGGAAAGCTCATCGGCGGCGTTGGATTGGATGTAAATCGCGCGCCACGTCATTTCGACCAGGAGGAGCGCGAAACCTTGATGACCATCTCTGGTCAGGTGGCGATTGCGCTGACTAATGCCCAGCTTTACGAACAGGCGGTCAGCGCCAACCGCCTGAAAAGTGAGTTTCTGGCGAATGTCAGCCATGAACTCCGCACGCCACTCAATGCGATTATCGGGTACAGCGATATGCTTTTAGGCGATTTCTACGGGCAGATCAACGAGCAGCAAAAAGATCGATTACGCCGTGTTAACGACAGCGGACGCCATTTACTGTCTTTGATCGACGATGTACTCGATTTATCCAAGATCGAATCAGGACAAATTCGTATCACGCCGACGCCCATGCGCGTATCGGCAGTCGTGCGCGCGGCAATCCGCGAAAATGAAGCGCGTGCCGCCGAAAAAGGCTTAGCTTTTACGACAGAAGAGCCAGAAGTTGAGCCATTCGCCGCGCTCGATTCGCGTGCTATCGTGCAGGCATTGAACGAATTACTCGATAACGCGATTAAGTTTACCAACCATGGCGCAATCACGATCAAAATTTACGCCCAGTCGATTTACGGCGGTTCAGCACTGGAAGGGGTGACACCGCCTGCCCGCGCGCGAGTCGATGATGGCGACTGGGTGATGGTCGCTGTCATCGATACCGGCGTTGGGATTCCAAGCGAAGATTATGAGGTCATTTTTGAAAGTTTCCGTCAAGTCGATGGGTCAAGCGTGCGTCAGTACGGCGGTACAGGTTTAGGATTGGCGATCGCTCGGCGATTGATTGCGCTGCACAACGGCAGGGTGTGGGCAGAGAACAGCCCATTAGGTGAAGGAAGTATGATTATTATCGCCTTGCCTATCGTTCCCGCGCCGATTATGAACGACGAAATGCTCGACTTACCTGACCCGAACACCGATGGTCGTCCTATTTTGCTCATCATCGATGATGATCGCAGTGCGATTGATCTGATCCATGACTTTTTGAACGGACAAGCCTATCAGGTCGTCGGCATTACCAACCCGACACTCGCGCTCAGAGCCGCGCAAAAACTCAAGCCGAACGTCATCATCAGCGATGTCATGATGCCGACACTTGACGGCTGGGACATGATCGCGACACTACGCAACGACCCGATTACCGCCTCGATTCCGGTCATCATCCATTCGGTTAGCGATAAACGCGCGCAAGGCGCGCGCGCAGGTGCGGCAGCGGTCTTGGTCAAGCCAGTCACACGCGAGGCTTTGATTGCCGCCATCGGCACCGCGCTTAAACGATGAATTCCACTGTTACTGTCGATGCTGTACCTGACGCATTTTGGGCACGCTGGGTCTCGAATATTCTTAGCCCGCCAGTAATCTGGGGTGTACTGGCGTTCCCACTCGCCGCACGCGGCGATGTGCTTACGGCGCAACATGCGTTATGGGCAGCGATCTATGTCGTACTCGCGTGCATCGTGCCGTCGTTGTACATCGTTGTCATGGTGCTGCGCGGCAGCATCACCGATATTCATATGCGCGTGCGAACACAACGCGTGCGCCCGTTTCTGGTGTCGCTCGTGTGTATCGCGCTGGCGTGGATGATATTACGCACCATCGATGCTGAACCCCTGCTGCAAGTCTTTGCGCTGATCAGTTTGATCGAGATCGCGGCGATGCTGGCGATCACACTGTTCTGGCAAATCAGCATCCACATGATGAGTATGTGCAGCGCCGTCATCGTGATGGGTACGTTGTTCGGACTCCGTGCGTTCTTCATCAGTGCATCGCTGATAGTGCTCGTCGGCGCGGCACGCTATACGCTCAAACGGCATACGCTGGCGCAGTTAATCGCAGGCGGCGCATTGGGCGGCGGGCTAACATTAGCCTTGATCAGCTTATTGATCGATGTATAAGCCATTCCAGAACGGATTATTCAGTACACCGACGATTTCACACCAAAACGGTTTGCCCATCTCGTCACGCAAAAGTTCCATACCGAGCGCGCGCATCACCGACATCGACGACTCGTTATTAAATTCGGTCGTCGCAACGATGCGGCGCGCGTGCAGCGGATTAAACACGTGACATACTCCCAACGCCCAAAGGCGGGGGCTTCTACCCTCAGCGCGACTGCGAAGGCGAACCTTCGTCTTATCGTCGCTCCGGTAGCACAGCGAT
>ENA-ORBV01001280-ORBV01001280.1-microbial-mat-metagenome-genome-assembly--contig:-NODE-1280-length-56463-cov-13.176445_pt1 | contig 56463 bp, 47 predicted proteins | sample MGYA00237777_ERZ505514 | MGnify/ENA primary metagenome ERZ505514 (study PRJEB26160, sample SAMN06269048) | microbial mat metagenome | isolation source: Oligotrophic lake microbial mat | place...
GGGCTCGCCGTGTCCTCGTTCACCGCCGCAAGCGTCCCGCTGCCCAGCACCGGCGCATCGTTCACCGCGCTCACCGTCGTCGCGATGTTCGCCGTCGCCGCCGCAATCGCCGTCGTCCCGCCCGTGGTCGTCGTGTTGACCGTCACCCGCGTCTCGCTGCCCGCCGTCGTCGAGAAGCTCGCCACGTAACTGTTGTCCAGCCCGCGCACCACCAGGCTGGGCGGGGCGCCGTTGTAGTTCGCAACCGGCACGAACCGGATCAGCGTCCCACCGTTCACCGCCAGCGCCGTCGCCCCCTCGGCCACCGTCCCCACCGCAAACCAGTTCGTCCCGGCATTCGTCGAGTACTGCCACACCCCTTCGGTGCCCGCGTTGGCCGTGTTCCCCACAATCGCCACACCGGCCAGGCTCGCGCCCGCATCAATGTCACTGAACTGACCCGCGAAGATCGCGCTCACCGCCTGCCCCGCAGGGCTCGCCGTGTCCTCGTTCACCGCCGCAAGCGTCCCGCTGCCCAGCACCGGCGCATCGTTCACCGCGCTCACCGTGATCGTCAGGGTCTGCGGCGTGCTCGTCCCGGTTACGCTGTTCAACGATTCGGTGGTGGTGGCCGAAACGGCAAGATTGATGGTGCCGTTGAAATTGGCAGCAGGTGTCAGGGTGAGGCCACTCACCTGCGCCGGAGTGACCTGCCATACTCCGCCGCCCAGATTCGTTCCGGCGCTCAGGTTGGCGCCGGCCGGGACGTTGCCGATGGTGTAGTAGCTGATCGATTCGGATCCGTCCGTGTCGATGAGCGACGCGCTGAAGGTCAGGGCGATGGCTGCGCCATCCTCCGTTCCCGAAGCAGGACTCACGCTCACCGACGGCGCATCGGCCACCGGCGTGATCATGGTATTCAACACCGTGATACTGCCGCTGTAGCGCGTGCTGCCGCCGTATGAAGCGCCGGAGGACAGGTTTACATTTGCATTTGTTACGACCGCACCGCCGCTCGAATCGATCAGCCTTGCCGTAAGTGTGGGTGCTGGTCCGCCGTAGTTCGCGTTGGGAACAAAGCGCAGGTGATCGGTGACCTGCAGGGTAATTGCCACGCTCGGCACGGTCGACGCCAAGGTCGTCCAGCTGGTGCCGTTGGACGAAAACTGCCAAACTCCTTTCGACAAATCCGTCGTGTAATCGACGATGACGATTCCGGCCAGATTGTTAGCGCTTGATCCGCCGGAACCGGTCTGATTGTCCGCGCTGTCGCCGAACGTTGCGGCGAACAGGGCGTTAACGGTCGCTCCCCCTGGGCTGCCGGCGTCTTCGCTGATCGCCGCCAAAGTCGCGCTTCCCGAAGCAACAGGCGCGTCATTGAGGGCGGTCACAGTAATGGATGCAGTGTCGGTGGCGCTGGAGAACGCCGTGGTGCCGCCGTTGGTCGTTGTGTTTGCAGTTCCGCCGTTGCTGCCGGTCGTCTGATCCCAGGCGCGGAAGGTGATTCCGGTGGCGACAGTGCCATTGAAATTCGCGTTGGGCTGGAAGTAAACGCGGGTCGTAGCATCCGCCGACAGCAGCCGGGAAGTGGCGGTGCTTGCCGTAAAGGCCGTCCACGTTCCGCCGTTGTTGATTGAGTAATACCAGGTGCCGTTGGCGGTATCGGTCACAGTCACCGCGATGCCCTTGACGGCTCCTGGACCGTCCGGATCGTTTACCCCCCCCACCAGCGTAGACACCAGGGATCCAACCGCTCCTGAAGGTGCGCCAGCGTCCTCTGCCACGCCCCCCAGCGACACGACTGTATCGGACAACACAGGTGCGTCGTTTTCCGCCACCACGCCAATAATGCTCGTGGCCGGATTGCTCGCCGAGCCTCCCGGGTCGCGCACGATGACCGTGATCGACCGATTGGTCGTGTCAGGGGCGTCGCTGGTGTTGCTGTAACGGATGGCCGCTATCGCGGTTGCATAGTTCGCCTTGGTCGCCGAACCCGTGAGAATCAGCGTAGTGGAGGTAGACGCCGGGTCGATACTGATCCCTGCTGGAAGCGAACTCGCCAACGAAAGCAGGTCACCTGCCTGCGCGTTGGTTACCGTGATCGTCGCGCCTGTAATGTTCGCGCCGTCGTCGGTAATGAGCGTGTCGGTATCGGCGATCGCCACCGCCGCCCCGCCTTCGGTGAAGGTGGCCGAGTATCCGGTCGGCTGCGCGGTGATCACGATGTTGTCGAAATACACGTATTCGCCGGAGTTGAAGTCCGACGTCAACCTGAAGCGAACAACGGTATTGGCCGATTCGTATCCTGCAAGACTGACGACGACCCCATTGGCGGTGACATCGTCCGCACCCGTGCCCAACGTAACAAAGGTGGCACCGCCATCGGTCGACACCTGGAAATCGTAGCTATCTCCGGCCTCCAGGTTGCCGCTGGTCGTGATGTCCAGGGTCATCGACGCGTTGATGTACTTTGACAAGTCGATGGCACGCTGTATGGTGGCCCGGTTCGCGGGCGTCCCCCCGCTATTCGTCCCATCGTCTCCGAGGCGCACCCAATTGCTCCCGCCCTGGGCGACAACCTGCACGTCCCCCGCTGCTGCGCTTTGCGAAGCGCCCTCGGGGTCGTTCTCGAACCAGTTTCCGAGCCATGGGATGGCGCCGCCTGACGCGCCTGCGTAACTGATCCCGCTAAAGCCGTCGCTTGCGGTCTGGATGGAACTGCTCGCATCCAGATCGATCTGGGGCGGTGCGCTGGCGACCGTTACGCTGATCGTATCGGCGAAACTGGAGAAGGCAGTAGTGCCGCCATTGCTCGCTGTGGTCACCTTGGCGCCCGCAGTGCCCGATGTCTGGTCCCAGGCGCGCAGTGTGAGTGGCGAGGTGGTGCCGGAATAGCCGGTGTTCGGGGCAAAATAAAGCCGCGTGCTGGCGTCGTCGGCCAGCAGCAACGCGCTGGTGTTGCTTACGGCCCCCACCGACGTCCAGGTTGTCCCGTTGTCAGTACTGTAATACCACGTGCCATTCGTCGTTACCGCTGACGTAATCGCGATTCCCTTTGCCGCACCCGCGTCCACGTCGGTGACGCCGCCCGTGAATGCGGAAATCGGCGAACCGACGGCACCGACGGGCGCGCCGGCGTTCTGGCCAACGACTAGCGCCAAGGCGGTATCGCCCAGGACCGGCGCGTCATTCACAGGGGTGACGACTATTGCTGCCGTGTCGGTGGCAGAAGAGAACGCAGTGGTACCTCCAGTGGAGGCGGTATTCGCAGTGCCGCCGTTGGCGCCCGTACTCTGGTCCCATGCGCGGAAGGTAATAGCCGGGTCTACGAGTCCGTTGAAATTCGCGGTGCTCGGCTCGAAGTAGATTCGTGTGTTCGCGTCGGCCGCCAACAGGCGCGATGCTGCGACGCTGGGCGTGAACGCCGTCCAGCTGCCGCCGTTATTGGTGGAGTACCACAGAGTCCCTCCGTTGACGGCACTGACCGCGATACCAAGGGTAGTGCTGTCGGTATCACTAACCCCGCCAATGAAGGCCGAGACCAGGGTCCCGACCGCTCCGGAAGGCGACCCGGCGTCCTCCGGGACACTGTTGAGGGCCACCACCATGTCGGCGAGCACCGGGGCATCGTTGACCGATACGACCCCAACAATGCTCGTCGCGACGTTGCTCGATAGTCCCGATTCGTCGGCTATGGAAATGGTCACCGTTCGGTTGGTGGTGTTCGGAGCGATGCTGGAGTTGCTGTAACGGATCGCCTCTATGGCCGTTTCATAGTTCGCCTTCGTGGCGGAGCCCGTGAGGATCAGCGTGGTGGATGTCGATGCGGCATCCAAAGTAATGCCTGCTGGCAACGAGCCTGCGATGGAAAGAAGATCACCCGCCTGGGCGTTGGCGACTGTGATCGTCGCCCCGAAGATGTTCGTGCCGTCGTCGGTAATGGTGGTATCGGCGTCGGCTATCGCCACGCCTGCGCCGCCTTCAGTGAAGGTGGCTGAATATCCGCTTGGTTGCGCGGTTATCGCAACATTGTCGACATAGACGTATTCATTGTTGTCGAAATTCGCTGTAAGGCGGAAGCGTATGACGGTGTTTGACGACTCGTACCCGGCGAGGCTGAGCGTCTGCGTTCCCGAGACATCGTTTGAATATGAACCCAGCGTGGAAAAGCTCGCGCCACCGTCGCGCGACACCTCCACGACGTAAGTATCCGGGTTGTCCAGGTTGCCGCTGCTGGAGAAGTCGAAAGATAGGGAAGCATTGATGTAACTTGACAGGTCCACAGCACGCTGGAGACTCGCCCGGCTCGCGGCCGTGCCCCCGGTGCCCGAGCTGTCGGTCAGGCGGATCCTGTTGCTGTCGATTCGCGCATCTCCCCCGGTTGCCCCGCCGCCTCCAGCATCGCTCTCGACCCAATCACCGGCCCAAGGAATCGCTCCTCCCGACCCTCCAGAATAGCCGCCGCTGCCGAAATTGTCGGTAGCCGTCTGGCTCGCACTGCTCGCATCCAGATCAAGGCGCGGCGGCGCGCTCACCATCAGGCTGATCGTGTCAGTGGCGCTCGAGAAAGCAGTAGTGCCGCCATTGCTAGCGGTAGTTACTTTGTTGCCCGCCGTGCCTGATGTCTGGTCCCAGCCACGCAGGGTTAGCGCCGAACTGGTGCCGGTGTAGCCCGCATTGGGAGCGAAATAAAGCCGCGTGTTCGCATTGTTGGCCAGCAATAGCGCGCTGGTATTGCTGACCGTCCCCACCGAGGTCCACGTAGTGCCGCCGTTGGTCGTGTAGTACCAGGTCCCGTTGGTGGTGTCCGCCGCGGTGATTGCAATGCCCTTTACCGCGCCCGCGTCTACATCCGAGATTCCGCCCGAAAAGGCAGAGATCGGAGAACCTACTGCTCCGGCAGGGGCGGCCGAATCCATGGCCACCGCAAGCGCAAGGACCGTATCGGCGAGTACAGGCGCGTCATTCAGGCCGGTCGTTGCCGCGGAAAGAGTATTGACGACGGCGGAGAACGCACTGGTGCCGCTGCTGACAGACGTGTCGACCTTGGTCGCGAAGGTGCCCGAACTCTGGTCCCAGGCGCGGTACATGAGCGAACCCGTGCCGGCATTCTTGCCATCGGGAAGGAATCGGACATGATCGGTGGCGCGCAGCAGCAGCGCCGAACCGGTATCGACAGCGCCGATATCGATCCAGGTCGAACCGTTTGTCGAGTATTGCCAGGTTCCGCTGGCCCCACCGGCGCCAATGACTGCGATCCCCTGCACCGCTCCTGAGTCGACATCGCTCACAGTCGAGGCCAGAACGGTGGAAACCAACTGATTGTTGCCGGTTTGGTCTTCCGTGATCGTCGTCAGCGAGGGCGACGCAGCGGTCATTACTGGCGCGTCATTGACTGCAACGACGGTCGTGCTAACGGTACGCGAGGTGCTCGCGATGGGCGTCGAGCCGCCCCGGGTCGTGGTATCGACGTTTACGCGCGTCGCTCCGCTGGTGAACCCGCCGTTATAGGTATTGTCCAGTGCCCGCACTGTCAGTGCGGGCGGCGAGCCGTTGTAGTCAGCCACTGGCACGAAGCGCAGCTGTGTTGATGCCGAAAGCGAAAGAGCGGTGGCCCCTTCGGCGACCGTTCCGACAGCGTGCCAATTCGTTCCGTCGGTCGAGTACTGCCAGGCGCCTTGAGTGCCGGCGATCGCGGTGTTTGCCGTGATCGCGACTCCGGCCAGGCTCGCCCCCGAATCAGGATCGCTGAAGCTCGCGCTGCTGTCGGTCAACAACTGGCTGATGGTCCGCGACGGCGCGGCAAAAACGTCTTCGGTCCCGGACGCCAGCGTCAAATTGCCCGAAAGACCCGGGGCCGTATTGGACGCCACCACCGAGATGGCGAAAGCATTGGCCGTGGGGTCGAGATTCTGATTCGCTCCGCTGCCGGAGCCGTTGTCCTCCACCTGGAAGGTAAAGCTGGCCAGGCCTGTTGCGCTGGGATTGAAGCGCAGCAGGTTCGCGCTGATGTCGGCGGCAGTCACATACTGCCCTGCAGTTACGGTCGTCCAGGTGGTGCCGTTCCACCACTGCACCGTGCCGCCGGAGGACGGTACGGTGGTGATCCTGACTCGATTCAGGCTGTTGCCATCGATGTCGGTGAAGCCGAAATCGGACTGCTTGATGAGGTAGGGCGAACCGGTGCCGACCAAGGTCATGGCACGATCGGTGCCCCCGGGAGCGTCGTTAATGGCGGTAATCGCGATTGTCGCCACAGCTGTGTTGGAAACGATTCCGGAAACATCGGTGACGGTAACGTTGATGGTCCGGCTGACGGTGGCGATTGCATCGCTGGCGTTGCCGAAATAGACCTGTTGCAATGCAGCCGCGTAGTCCGAACGCGAGGCAGTCCCGGTCAAAGTCAGCACATTGCCGCTTACGCTCGCGGTGATTCCGGCCGGCAACGTGCCGTAACTCAGCACGTCTCCCGCCTGCGCATTGGTCAACGCGATGATCGCTCCCGAAAGGCTGTCTCCCGTGGGATCGGCGATGGCCGTCGTGACCGAAGCGATGGCCACTGGCGACCCGTTCTCGGTAAACGACGCAGAGCGATTGACCTGGTACTGGTCGATGCGAACATTGTCGATGGTGAGAGGCTGCGTCACCCCATCCTGTGCAACGAAGCGCAGCTGCGCATTGCTGACCGCGAAATTCGAGATGTCGTAGGTCTTGGAGCCAGTCTTGGCAAGGATGCTCGAGTCGATCGAACCCACCGTGGTCCAGGTCGCGCCGCCATCGGCCGACATCTGGACATCGACCTTGCCTGACGTAAGGCTGGTCGCGTTGTAGTCGAAACTGAGGGTGGTACCAACGCGCCCGGGTGCGGTGCCCGATACCGCCAGCATGTCGATGCCACGAGCGATAGACGACGCCGAACCCGCAGCCGTGTCCTGTATCTGCAGGGTCCCGGCGACAAGGATGCGAATCTGGCCGGCGGTGGCGCTGGCGTCGTCGTTCGACTCGGTCCAGTTGCCCGTCCAGTTGACCGTCCCGCTGTTGTTGCCGTAGCTCTGGCTGGCGAAGGCATCGGCGGCATTCAAGTTGCCGCCCAACGCAACCCGCGGCCCGCCATCGATTACGTTAATGGTAACCGTCGCGGTGTCGAAGGTCGGCGCGAGCACACCGCCGACGTTGTTGAGGTCCGTCTTCAATCCGCCGGTATCGGGGCCTGAGTAGGAAACCATCAGGTCTTCCTGGCCCCCTACCTCGAAAAAGTCCACGGTGATGATGTGGTTACCGGACCCGAGAGTGATCGTGTTGCTGGCTTCGATCCATGCGTGCGCGCCATCGTTTGTCACGACGGGCTGGCCATTCACATACAGAATCGAGCCGTCATCCGAACCCGACCAGAAAGTGTATGTGCCCGCGGTTGTCACAGTTACTTGGCTGGTGAACCGGACAATGAAATTGTCCAGGTCCGTATCGCCGCTGTCGCCGGCAGCTTCGTCGACGTTGAAACCGCTTTCGAGGTAACCGCTGTTGTCCGCGGAACCGAGCGTGCTGTAGATCGCACCACCGGCAAGGGCCGACAATCCTGTAGTGCTGGTCCAGCCCGGGGGCACTTCCGACCAGTATTCGTAGTTGGCGCCCGGCACCTGAGCCAGACTCACCAGCTTGTAGCTGAAGGTGTCGACATAGCCACCCGGAACGATGGCGTTCGGGGTATACGAGAAGGTTCCGTCGGAATTCATCACCACCACTCCGTTCGTGGGATTGGTGACCAGGGTGGTATCAACGGTAAGACCTGCGGTGTCCAGATCGCTGTCGTTCAGCATCACATTGCCGACGAACGTTCCGTAGGACGGCGCGGTGAATACATCGTCGACCGCATCGGTCGGGTCGTCGATGGCCGTAACCTTCACGTAGGCCGTGGCCGGGAGGCTGGTTTCGGCACCTGCATCCGTAACCGTGACTGTGATCACCCTCATGGACGTATCCGGACGACCATCGGTATTGCTGAAAGTGATGGCCTTGAGCGCAGTTGCATAGTCCGCGGCGGAAGCCGTCCCGGACAGCGTCACCACTGTCCCTGCGCCATTGATGCTGGCGGTGATCCCTGACGGCAGCGCGCCATGTGCAAGCACATCTCCCGTCTTCGGGTTGGTCAGGGTGATGGTGGAACCGGTCAATTGCTGCCCGGCGTCGGCATCCGTAATGAGTGTTGATGCGCCAGCGATGGCGACAGCGGATCCGTCCTCGACGAAAGTGTTGGAGAAGTTGTCGCCGTCAGCGACGAACGAGACGTTGTCGAAAAAGAAGCGGTCATCGTTCGTGGTGAAGCCGGTTTTCACCGAGAACCGGACCACCGTCTGGTCGGAGATGTAGTTGGAAACGTCGAAACTGAGCGTGGTGGTCCCGGTGGCTGCATAATTCAGCGTCCCGAGAGAGAAGAAGTTCGCGCCGGCGTTCTTAGAAATGCTCACTTCGATCAGATCGTCGGATTCGAGGTTCACCATCCGATAGTCGAAGCTCAGAATGGCCGATTCATAGGCGCGCAGGTTCACCTCGCGCTGCAAGAAGTCGCCGTACTGGTTGCTGTGTCCGATAAAGGCGATCTCATTGCCGCCGCCGACGCCTGCACTGGTGCCGTAGACGATGTTGCCCGACAGCGGGCTGTTGTCGCTGTTGGTGGACCCGCCTGGATTGAGAAAGCGGGTCGGCGAAGCATCGAATTCCGCCCACCCGCTGGCCCAATTGCTGCCTCCGCCGTAGGTGGCCGTGTCGAAGGTTTCGGATATGTTGTAAAGCGCTGGACCGTTCAGATCGATGTTGGCTTGCGCAAGCACCGATTCGAACGCGGCCATGTTGGCCGGATCGGCAAAGAAGTGGGTCAGAATCTCGCCCCTGCTCACTTCCAGCGTCCAGTCGCTGCCCATGGGCCCGGATCCGGTGAGATTCTCGGAGGCGGCCACATCCGCGCCGGTTGCCGACGAAAGTGCGTTCAGCAGGCTCTGGCCCTGCATACCCGCTCCGGCATCGCAGCCGTAGATCAGGAAGTCTGCACCGGGGGACAGGCTGGCGGCCCAAGCCTGCACTTGGGCGGCATGCTCGTCGAGGCCCTGCACCGATAGGGCGCCGTTGCCGATCGCCACGCGTCCCGGCTCGCCGTGGGTCACAAGATGAAGAGCCATGACGCCGCTGCGTCCGGCCAGCGCTTCGGTAATCTGCGCGTAGCCATCGCGCGACGGATCAAGAACGATCACCTCAACTTCTGAACGCACCCCCTCCAGCAATTGCTGGAAACCCTTGATACCACCGTCGACGAAAAGAAGCTCCGTCGACTGCCGCTCCGACCCCGATATGGGAGCAACGATCGCGCGGTCTGAGGTGTCCCTGCGCTGAGCGTCGGCGAGCGCTTTGTCTGCCGCAGCCGAAGCCGATGACCGGTCGCCGGCCGCATTCGATGTCTCGGATTTCGACTGCAGCCAGTCGACCGCGGGTAGCGTGGACTCGGGCGCGACAGTCGAAGTCTTCGCGGCATCCACCGACGCGTTCTTGTCGACAATATCCGCCGCAAGCGCCCCGTCGAAAACGATGCGCTGCTCTAGCGCGAGATACCGGGTTTTCCGGACCAGCGTTTTGCGCGTGCGTTTGGCTTTGGCAGCCGGTTTGCCGGAGCCGGCAACGTTTGCCGACGGCTTGTCTTTTTTGCTCATGTCGCTTACCCCGCGTGACGCTCAATTAACCCTAAAACTCAGGGAGTTATCCCAACTTACAAGGATACCTGCCATTCTAGTCGACTGTTATCCCGATATCCAAGGGCAAACCCTTTGGTTTCAGGGAATTATTGGCATCGAATACGCAAAACTTCGTAATGGAAAACAGCCCCTGATGGGGCCGGAAAAGACGCTTGGGCTGCCCTTTCGGGCGGTTAGGGCGGGAAAGGCTTCCCGCCGTGGGTCAGAACCCGCTTTCCCGGACCAGGATGGACAAGGCGCGGGAGGCGAAGTTCTGCGCGACCAGCACGAGGCTGGTCTCGATGCGGGCGGTGCCCCGCTCGATCGAGCGCAGGGAGCCGATGTCACCGATCGGCTCGATCAGGACCCTGTAGACGGGGTCCTGCGCCTGGGCTACGCCCCGGCGATCCAGGACCGCAGCGATGTCGCCCCCGTGGGGAGACACCAGCAGCGCGCGGCTGACCTGCTTGCTGCCGGTGGTGTCGATGGACTTCACCACCCCCCTCACCGAGGGCGCCCCCGGCCGCGAGGAGACGAATTTAACTACCTGGCCGATCTGAATCGCCTCCACGCTCGATTCGCCCACGTAGGCTTCTATGATTGCCGGCCCGGGCGCGGCGATGCGCATCATGAGCTCGCGGGTGCCGATGGTCCTCCCGGGCACAATCTGCGCGGACATGTCGCGCACCACGCCGCGCATCGTCGACCGGACGGTGAGCAGCTCCAGTTCCTCTTCGACCGACTTCTGCTCGGCAAGGGCTTCAGCGATCTGCTCCAGCAGGACCAGCCTGCGTTCCTGCAGCTTGCCGCTGGCTGCCGAAGTCAGCGACTCGGAGCGCGCGCTCGCGAGCGAAATCGCGGCTTTCTGCGTGCGCACGGCAAGTTCCGGCGCATCGAGCGTGATGAGCACCTGATCACGCTCTACCACCTGGCCAGGACGGACGTCGACCGACTTGATCTGCGCCGCAAACGGGGCGTAAACCGGCTGCTCGTGCGCGACCCGCAGCACTGCGGGCGCCGTCATCTGGTTGGTCACCGGCACCAGCCACACGACCAGCAGCACAAGGCCCAAGACCATCGAAAGCGGCGAGATCTGCAACCGCACCTGGCCGCGCTTCTTCCAGAGATAGCTGACCTCCGACCACACCGGCATGAAGATGAACCAGACGAGCTCGGCCAGCATCATGATGATGCCGAGGATCTTGAAGAACAGGTGGTACACCATCAGCGCAATGCCGAGGAAGACGACGAGCCGGTAGATCCAGGTCACCATGGCGAAAATGACCAGCCCGACGCGCTGCATGGCGGTGAAAGTCGGCTCCGGCAGCGGCTCGCGCAGACCGAAGAAAGTCCGCCTGATCCACCAGCGTGCGGCGGCGCCGCTGCGCTCGTGCAGGTTGGGGAAATCGAGCGCATCGGACATCACGAAGTAGCCGTCGAAGCGCATGAAAGGACTCGCGTTCACCGCCAGCGTCATGACCCACGTCGTGGTTGCCAGGATGAACAGGACGTTCTTTGTCGGCCCTTCGGGCGTAATCGTCCAGAAGAGCGTCGCGAAGCAGGCAAGCGCAAGCTCCGTCGCCATCCCGGCCGACGCAATCACGAGCTGCTTCCTGCGATCGGCGAGCTTCCATGTTTCGCCCACGTCGGTGTACAGGAATGGCCACATCACCAGGAAGGCGATACCCATGGTCGGCACCCGCACCCCGTAGCGCTTGGCCGCATACCCGTGCCCCAACTCGTGCAGGATCTTGGAGAACGTGGCCGCCACCAGGAAATAGAGCCCGCCCTGCAGGTTGAAGAAATACGCGAAAGCCCTGCGCAGCTCGTCCCATTCGCGGGAGATGAGGTAGAGATCGAGCACGAAAACGCCGAATACGATCGTGAAGAAGCTGCGCGTGAAAAACAGCTCCGCAAACGGCAGCGTGCGCTCGAGGAACTTGTCCGGGCGCACCAGCGGAAGGCGGAAGAACAGGTAGTTGTGGAACGCCTGCTCGTACCAGGGCTTCACGCCGCCCATCCAGCGTCCGCGCAGCCGCGAGCGCTCCTCCTTGCCGGCGGGCACCACGAGCTGGCCGGACTCGAGGAACTGCATGAAAGCCAGCACTTCATCCTCGGTCGGCCGCAGCGGCGTTTCCGCCTCGACATGCGCGATCAGCTCATCGACCGGCCTTTGCTCCGTCCAGCGCGCAAGGAGCTCGAACTCGAGCCAACCGATCTCGAAGAACCGGTTCCGCACCGGATCGAGGATGCGCCAGCTGGGCGATCCGTCGCGGTGGCGCGGACCGGGATAGAGCTTGATGTCCTGGCGGAGCTTCGGGACCTTGTGAACCGGAGCGGGAGGCGCTCCGGCCTTGCCGGGTCCCGGTGCAGATTGCGGTTGCGTCGCGGCCATGGGAACGGATTATCGCCCAAGACACCCGACACGATGCCCGGCCGCAACAAACTTCACAATCGGCTCAAACCGGAACAGCGAAGAACCGGATCAACGCGTCCAGTGTCGCATCGGGAGCCTCCGCCATCAGCGAGTGTCCCGAAGGTGGGATCGAGACCGAAGTGGCACCCGACAGCGCTTTGAGGAGCGAAGCGGCGGCCTTGGGCGGGGTCATCATGTCGTTGCCACCCATGATCACCATCGCCGGGCACCGGATGCGCGCTGCGCTCTCCAAACCGGACGCGTACTCCTTGCACGCCTTGAGGTCGGCATGCAGCACGCCCGGCGCGAGCCTCGCCAGCCGCGCAAGCGTGTCCCCGTACATCGACATGCCGGGATTCGGATTGGCCCCGAACGCCGCTTTCGGCGCGTGGCCCCAGATCGTTTCCATATCGTAGGCGCTCTGGTCGTTGTTGCGCGCCGCCTCGAGGAATGCGTCCGACACATTCATCGGGAACGCGGTGCCCAGCAGGGCGATGCGTTCGACGCGCTCGGGATAGCGTGCGGCACACTCGAGCGCGATGAGGGAGCCCATGCTGTGCCCGACCAAGCTCGCCTTGCCCATCCCCGCGCTGTCCAGCAGCTTGATCGCCCACTCGGCGCATTCGCCCACGCTCTCCAGGGGCGCGCCCTCCGAGTGGCCATGGCCCGGCAGGTCGCACGCCAGGACATTCCACCCGTGATAGCCGAAATAGCGGCTTTGCAGCCCCCACCAGCTGTGATCCAGCCCCGCGCCATGCACGAACAGCAGCGAGGGCCTGGACGCATCCAGCTCATGCGCGGCGGTATACGCGTACGCCTTTCTTCCATCGACGCTGAAATCCATCGCGGCCGCCTATTTCAGGGTGCGCTGCGCATCCCGCTGCGCATCCCGCTGTGCATCCCGCTGTGCTTCCCGCTGTGCTTCCTTGAGCGCGCGCGAAAGGTCTTCAACGAGGTCGTCAGCGTCTTCCAGCCCGATCGAAAGGCGCACTGTACCGGCCGTAATGCCGGCCCTCTCGAGCGCCTCGTCGTCCATGCGGTAGTGCGTCGTCGAGGCGGGATGGATCACGAGCGACTTCGCGTCGCCTACGTTTGCAAGGTGCGAGAAGATGCGCAGGCTCTCGATGAACCGCTTGCCCGCGGGCCGCCCGCCCTTCAGGTTGAAGGAAAACACCGCGCCGCACCCCTTGGGCAGCAGCTTTTGCGCGAGCGCATGGTCCGGGTGCGAGGCCAGCTCGGGGTAGCCCACCGACTCGACCATCGCGTTCTCGCCGAGAAACCTGACCACCTTGCGCGTGTTCTCCACGTGACGCGGCATGCGCAGGTGCAAGGTTTCGATGCCCTGCAGGATCTGGAATGCGTTCATCGGCGCCATGCACGCGCCGAAATCGCGCAAGCCTTCGCGCCTTGCCCGCAGGAGGAAGGCGCGCGTGCCCGACTCCTCCTCGAAGTCCATGTTGTGGAACCCCGCATAGGGCGCCGTGAGCTGCGGAAACTTGCCAGAGGCATCCCAGTCGAATCGGCCCGAATCGACGATCACCCCGCCGATCGCGGTCCCGTGACCGCCGAGGAACTTGGTGGCCGAGTGGTAAAGCAGGTCCGCGCCGAGCGCGAAGGGCTGCATGAGGTAGGGCGTCGTAAACGTGGAGTCCACCAGCAGCGGCACGCCGTTCTCATGCGCGATCGCGGAGACGGCGGGAATGTCCAGCACGTCCAGCCCCGGGTTGCCGAGCGTCTCGCCGAACAGCAAGCGCGTGTTCGGTCGGATGGCGGCCTTCCAGGCGCTGAGGCTCCTCGGATCGACGAACGTGGTTTCGATGCCGAAACGCTTCAGCGTGTAGCCCAGAAGGTTGTGCGACCCCCCGTAGAGCGAATTCGACGCCACCACATGGTGGCCCGCGTCGAGGATTGTAGCGACCGCAAGGTGCAGGGCCGCCTGGCCGCTCGCGACGGCAATGGCCCCCACGCCGCCTTCGAGCGCCGCCATGCGCTCCTCGAGGACCGCGACGGTCGGATTCGAGATGCGCGAATACACGTGACCCGCCCGCTCCATGTTGAAGAGCGACGCCGCGTGATCCGAATCGCGGAATACGTACGAGGTCGTCTGGTAGATCGGCACCGCGCGGCTGCCGGTGGCCGGATCGGGCGACTGGCCCGCGTGCAGCGAGAGCGTGTCGAAGCCGGGATATTTCGGCCCTGCCATTTTGGATCCCCCAAAAATGAGAAGAGGGGCTTCACCCCTCCTCAGAGCTCCCTGAAAAGCGCCTGACCTGGGTGCGCTCTCGAGCGGAGCTTGCTAGTGCAGGTTCTTGCGGTTAGGCATGCGCGTATAGGTCTCGAAAGCGCGTTCGGCCTTCTTCGGCTGGCCGGCCTTCTCTTTCCAGTCGCGCTCGAAGAGGTCGTTCACGACCGCGAGCGCTTCGTCGACGCCGGCCTTGTCGAACTGGCGGCCGAGCATCGCAGTGACGTCCTCGAGCATGCAGCGGCGCTGCGCCTCGTGGATCGCGAGCGCTGTGGGACCCACGAAAAGCAGCTGGCCTTCCTGCTCGCCGTTGTCCTGGTAAATGGTGACGTCCACTTCGACAGCTTCCTCGGCGTAGAGCCCCAGCGTGTCGAGCGCAGCCTCGAGCACTTTCTGGAAGCTGCGGCCGATCTCTCCCGTCCAGCACAGGTACAGCATGCGGTTGGGCTCGTCGTACTCGATGCCGGGCTCTTCGGGCTCGAGGCTCTTCACGTCCTCGATGGTGTCGGCATCGAGGTAATCGAGCCAAGGGGCGAGCGCCATTTCGAGCTGCTTGCGCGCGACGCCTTCGAGTATCGGGATGTCTGCGTGGACGTGGACTTCCATCCGCATGGCGTGACCTCGAATGGAGGAAAAATGGGTGTGAATTCTATCACGCAGCCCCCTGTGGTCCGGCGATGTGGTCCGGGGTCAACCCCGGGGACATCCGGGCCGTTATACACATTGACCATGGGCCGTTCTGCAAGCCCAAAAATGGCGGCACAAACATTGCTTGGTTACAAGCGACTGCCGAAGACCGGCAGGGCCTTAAGAATCACCTACAGGAGCCAGGTCATGAATGCCATGAATGTCTTATACGACAGCAAGCATTTTTACATGGCGGAATTCCCCGGTTGGGAAGGGATCGAGCTCGTCGACAAGTCCTCAGGACGTGTCGGATTCCTGGAAGGCGACGTCGCTCTGAAGCTGCGCGCTTCGATGCTGCACCTGTTTTCGGACAGCCCGTCGGTCGAGTCGGTGGACGAGTTCCTCGAGGCCTATGACGCATTGCTGAACAACCCGGTCATCCTGCACTAAAGATCCGAAGCCGCGAGTCCCCCCTCGAATTTCCATTAGCATGGGCGCGTATCCGGACGCGTCCATGAACAATAACAACCAGCCGATTCCCCGGGACCTTCCCCGCATCGAAGCCCACACCCAGCCCCGCGTCTACCCAGACTACCGCGGGGAGGGCTTGCTGAACCTCATCGCGAGTTGCGCCGCGTCGCGCGGTGGCCGGGCCTTGCATCCGCCATTGCGCGCGCTGCCGCCCGAGGACCTCCAAGGCGCGCGCAACCTCGTCCTGCTGCTCATCGACGGGCTTGGGTACAACTACCTGTCGAATCGAGGAGCCGGAAGCCGGCTGCACTCCCATCTCGCGGGGCGCATGACCTCGGTGTTTCCTTCCACCACTGCGAGCGCGATCACGACGACCTTCACGGGCCTTGCACCGGCCGAGCATGGGCTTACGGGGTGGTTCACGTGGTTTGGCGAAGCCGACACGATCGCAGCCGCCTTGCCTTTCAAGCCGCGCGGCCAGGCCGAGCCCCTGGAAAGCCGCGGCATCCGGCCCTCGACCCTCTATCGCGGCGCCCCGCTGTTCGATTCGCTGGCGGATGACCCTTTCGTGGTGTCGTACCGCCCGATCATCGATTCCGCCTACAACCAGTTTTTCTGCGGCCGCGCGGTTCGGCGACCGTACGACGATCTCGCCGGCCTGGTGTCGCAAACCGAAGCGGTGGTGAAGTCAGGCGACGCCCGCAAGTTCGTCTACGCCTATTACCCCGAGTTCGACACCACCTCGCACCGGTATGGCGTCGCGAGCAGCGAAACCGCTGCGGTGTTCGCCGCAATCGACGCGTCGTTCGGCGATCTCATGCAGAGGTTGTCCGGCACCGACACGGCGATCGTCGTCACCGCGGACCACGGCTTCATCGATTGTCCGGCCGAATTTGCGCTGGACACCGCCGACTGCCCCGAACTCGCCGCGATGCTCGCCCGCCCCTTGACCGGCGAACGTCGGGTGGCCTTCTGTCATGTCCTGCCCGGCAAGCAAGCCGAATTCAAGGCTCTCGCAACCGAATGGCTCGAGGGCAAGGCCGATGTGCTCCCCGGCCGCATGCCGCTGGACGAAGGCTGGTTCGGCAGCGGCGACCTGCATCCGAACATCGCCGAGCGCACCGGCGATTTCGTGCTCATGATGCGCGAGCCGTACACCATCAAGGATTGGCTGCCCGGCGAGCCTCGTCACCTGCACATCGGCAACCACGGGGGCCTCTGCGCCGACGAGATGTACATCCCGCTGGTGGTGGCCCGCGTCTAGGGGTCAAACCGTGGCGATGCCCGCCGCGGCCTGGTCGAGGAAAACCCCCGACTGTTCGAGCACTGCGTCTCGCCAGCTTGGATCGCTCGGGTAAAACGCCTCGATGTAGTCGGCGCGAACCGCCTCCGCCAATTTCGGGTCGTCCTTGCCGTGCTCGCGCAGCCAGCGCAGGGACATGTTCGCGCGCTGCATCTCGGTGCGCGTGCGCGTGCCGAACTCGATGACGACCGCGGTGGTCTCGGCCTTTGCAAGCTCAGCCTGGAAAGCATCGATGAGCAGGCCCTTGTAGGCGGCAAGCGCCTTGTGCGTCGAGCCCTGCCGGTTCACCGCGCGCTCGCCCCACCACTTGCGAGCCCGCTCATACGCGGGCGAGCCCGGCGCATGGAAGCAAAGGAACACGTGGTCGAGGTACGGGCCGATGCCCGTATGCAGGTCGATGAGCGCCGCGCGCCTTGCGTGGCCGACATGCTTGCCGATGGCGGCGCGAAAGGTGTCGTTCGACCATTGCGCGCGCCGGCCGCCGTAGAAGAATCCGTCCGCATGGCTGTACTGGCCGCCGTTGTAAGCATCCGAAAACGCCTGCTCTCCCCGCGCTTGGCGAAAAGCGTCGAGCGAAGCGAACACGCCGCGAATGCTGTCTTCATCCCAGCGCGACGGCGAAATGCCCGCATGAATCTCCTTGTAGCCGGGATTCGGCGGATAGGGCTTGGCATGGTCGACGAAGTTGCGGTTGAGGTCGACGTTCTCCTCGGTGACGCGCTGGTGGTGCGCGAAGCCCCAGGGGTTGTGCGCATGCAGGAAGACCATCGCAGTCCCCGGCGCGATGCGCTTCGCACCCCCGTCGAGCATCCACGCGGTCTGCGCCGCAGAACCGGAGAATCCTTCGATCCCGTGCGTGCCCGACCCCACGACCATCACGTTCGGCGCCAGCGGATCGCCCATCACCGCGACGTCCAGGTAGAGGGATTCGCCCTGCGGACCCTTCTGCGACGGATGCTCGTAGTGCGAGATCCGCGCACCGGCTGCCCGGGCCGCGTCGAGGAACTTGCCACGCGCCTCGGCGTAGCTGGAGGAAAATACCGACCGATCTGCCATTTCGCGCTCCCTAGTTCTTCTGCGGCTGCGCGCCGATGAACTGCAGCGGCAGCGCGGTGGTGTACTTGATCTGCTCCATGGCAAAGCTCGAGCTCACGTCCGACAGGCCCGGGGTCTTGATCAGCTTCTTGTAGACCTCGTCGTAGGCGGCGATGTCCGGCACCGCCACGCGCAACAGGTAGTCGACCTCGCCGCTCATGCGGTAGAACTCCATTACCTCTGGAATCGCGTTCACGTTCTTTGCGAAAGCCTTGAACCACGCCGCATTGTGCTGGCTGGTCTTGATCGCGACGAACACCGTCACGCCGGCGTTCAGCGCACCTGCGTTCAGCAGGGTGACCCTCTTGCGGATCACGCCTTCGGCTTCGAGCCGCTGCACGCGCCGCCAGCACGGATTCGGCGAGAGGCCGACCTGCCCGGCGAGCTGATTTACGGTGAGCGTCGCATCCTCCTGCAGGAGTGCGAGGATTTTCCGGTCGATGGCGTCCATCATCGCCTCCCCGGTTCGCCGAGCGGATTCGGCGGCGGGGGTGCCTTGCGCGGGGCATAGCTGCGCAGCAGGTGCCACGGGCTCGGGAATTCCCCGACCGGAACTTCGATGAGGGCCGGCCTGCGGGCAGCAAGCGCGCTCGCGAGCGCGCCGGTCAGCGCCGTCGGGGTCGTAGCGCGCACGGCGTCGACCCCGAATGCTTGCGCCAGGCGCACGAAGTCCGGATTCTGCAGGTCTGCCCCGTAATCCCGGCCGAACTGCCTTTTCTGCAGCAGCTTCACGTTGCCGAAAAACCCGTCGACAAACACCACCGAAACCACTGCGAGGCCGTACTTCCTTGCCGTAGCAAGCTCCTGCAGCGACCAGCCGAAGCCGCCGTCGCCCGAAATGGAAACCACGGCGCGCTCCGGATTCGCAGCCGCCACGCCAAGGGCCGTCGGGTAGGCAAAGCCCAGCGTGCCCTGGTAACCCGCAGTGATGAACGTGCCGGGCATGCGAACCGGAAATGCCAGCGAAGACGGATACCCCATCTGCGTGAGGTCGGGCACGAAGTAAGCGTCCTCCGGCATTCCGGAGCGCAGTGCATCGAGCCATTCGCGCTGGGGCGCAATCTCTGCCAGTTGCGTATCGCACCAGGCGCGCAAGGCATTGATCTCGCTCGAGCGGCTTGCGCCCGCAAACGATCCGAGCGTATCGGCAAGCGCATCGAGCGCCGCACGCGCGTCGGAACGAATCCTGAGCCCTTCTGGCCGCGGCGCCTCCATGTCGACGGGCTCGGCATTGATGTAGATCGCCCGTGTTCCTGGAGCAAGATTTGCAGGCGTGCCGCCTTCGATCAGGCGCGTTCCCACCGCCAGCACCACATCTGCATGAGGCAGGAGCGCGCGTGCAGCAAGCCAGGTCAGCGCCATCGGGTGGTGCGAAGGCAGGGCGCTCGTGCCGTTCTCGGTCATCACGACCGGCGCCTGCAGCTTCTCGGCAAGGCGCGCGAGCGCATTCGATGCGCGCGATGCCAGCACGCCGCCCCCGGCGACGATCACCGGCAGGCGCGCACCTTTGAGCAACTGCGCAGCCGCGTCGATGCTCCTCGCGTCTGGCGTTTCCGCGACCGGCTTCAACGGATCGAGGAGCTGCGAGGTTTGCTCTTTCTGCAGCACGTCCTGCGGAATTTCGACCGCCACGGGCCGTGGCCTACCGCTTGCCAGCTGGCCGAACGCCTGGTTGACGATGGCAGCAATTTCACATGGGAGCCGCGCCAGGCGGTGCCACTTTGTCAAAAATGGCAGTATTTCGCTTTGCCCGCGGATCTCGTGCAGCAAGCCCAGGCCCTGCCCGATATGGGCCGACGGAATCTGTGCGGCGACCAGCAGCACGCGCGAATTGCAGGCGTACGCGGTCGCAAGACCCGCGAGGGCGTTGAGCATCCCGGGACCGGGCACCACCATCCCCACACCAGCGCGCCCGCTCGAGCGCGCGTAGCCGTCGGCCATGTAGGTTACGGCCTGCTCGTGCCGCGGGACGATGAAACGAATATCGGCCGACTTCTCGCAGAGCGCGTCGACCGCATAGTCGAGCTGCACGCCGGGCACGCCGAACACGTCGCGCACGCCCTCGCGGACGAGCTGGCCCGCGAGGGCCTGCCCGCCGGTCAGGGTCCCGGCCGCGCCGCCGCTCATACCGGCCCGCTGCCCGGCAGCTTCGCGGAGAACTTCGAGCCTTTTACGCACATGCGGCCCTCCGCGGTCTGCCAGAGTTTCTGTTGCTCGTGTAGCGAGCCCAGGGCGCGCGCGATCGTCTGGAAATCGTAGGCCGAGAAACGGTCGGCGATGTCCTGGTAGTAAAGCGGGGCTTCTTCGATGGCCGCAAGAATCTCACTTGCCGCCTGCGCGACCTTGCCTGCCCCGGCGACCTCCGCGGGGTCCGCCTTGCCCTTGAGGTAGTCGTCGATCTTTGCGCGATCCGCGTAGGCATAGCTGATGCGCTCGAAGCGCTCCAGCGGGATGCCCTCGCCGATGGTGGCGTCGATGCCGACCTTGGCGCCCGTAGGCACCACGCCGGGCGGCGAGATCGGCAGGCTGGGGTCGAGAGGCTTGGCGCGCGCGCCCGGGATGATCAACACGTCGCGGTCACCCTGCACCCGCGTCGCGATCGCCCATTCCACCTCCACGGGGTTGAACACATCGATGTCGTCGTCCACGACCACGACATGCTTCAGGTCCATGACCGAGAGCGCGGCGAGGAGCGCGTTCTTGCCCTCGCCCGCCTGCTTCCTGATCGAGATCACCGCGTGCCAGAAAGCGCGCCCGCCCAGGGTCACGTTGATGTCCTTGACCTGCACGCCCGCGGTGCGCAGCGCCCGCCGGATCGCCTGGTAGCGAGTGGGCGCGGCGAGCCAGGTGTTTTCCCACGGCATGTGCAGCGCGTAATACATCGCGTCCTTGCGCTGCAGGACCGCCTTGATGCGCACGTCCGGGTTCCAGTGCAGCCCGCCCATGAGGCCGGTGAATTCACCGAACCGCCCCTCGGGCTGCGTCCACCCGGTGGGCAGGATCTCGGCCTCGAGGACGATCTCGGCGTCCGCGATGTACGGCAGGTCGATGGTTTCGCACTGGGCGAGCTCCACCGGCACGCCGCGAATCCCGCCCGCGATGGCCATCTCGTCCATGCCGATCGGCGCGCGATAGCCCGCGCCCATGATCTCGAACGGGTGGGTGCCGATCGAGATCGAGATCGGGCAGGGCTTGCCGGCCTTGAGCGCGCGTTGCGCAAACAGGCGCATGTTGTTCGGCGTGACGATGTCGATACCGGTGAGGTTCTTCTCCTTCACCATGAAGCGGTAGATGCCGCAGTTCATGCCGTGCTCGGGGTCCTTTGCGATCACCACGCCCGCGGTGATCATCGGCCCGCCGTCGAACACCGACGACATCGGGATCGGCAGCCTGAAAAGGTCGACCTCGTCGCCCTTCTGGATGATTTCCTTGGTCGGCGAAGACTTCACGCGCTTGGGCGGGATCGGATTGTTGATGCCTTTCTCGAGCATCGCTTCGATCTGCGCGTAGTTGCTCGCGCCCATCGACATGATGGCGCGCTGCGGCGTCCGGATGATTCCAGAAACCACCGGCATCGCGTAGCCGACGACGTTATGGAAGACCAGCCCCTTGTCGCACTGGTCGACCAGGGTCGCGATATGCCGGAGGTCCACCGGCTGGCGGATGTCGATGAGCTCGCCGGCTGCGCGCAGCCGCTCGAGGAATTCGCGGAAATTCTCGTCCATTGCCATTTGCTCCAGTCAGGTTCCGTTCAATCCCGTTCAATCAACTTGCGCGCCGGTGCGGCGTACCACCACCGCCCAGCGCTCGATTTCCGCGCGTACGAAGCGGCCGAATTCCTCGGGCGACGCGGGCGCGGCCTCACCGCCTTCGGCGTCCATCCGCCTGGCGAACTCGGGAGTCGCGAGGATGCGGTTGGTCTCGCCATTGATTCGCGCGACGATGCCCGCTGGCACGCCGGCCGGCGCCATCAACCCGAACCAGGAGGCGAGATCGTAGTTTGCCAGCCCGGCTTCGGCGAGCGACGGCACGTCAGGCAGCGCGGCCGACCGCCTCGCGCTCGTCACCCCGAGGGGGGCGAGCTTGCCCGCCCGGATGTGCCCGACAACCGAAGGAATGCTCGCGAACATGAGCCCGACCTGGCCGGCCAGCACGTCGACGACCGCCGGCCCCGTGCCCTTGTACGGGACATGGACCAACTCCACCCCCGCAGCCGTCTTGAACGACTCCGCAGCCAGGTGGGCGCCCCCGCCGCTGCCGGCCGAGGCATAACTGAGGGCGCCGGGCTTCGCTTTCGCCAGCGCGATCAGCTCGCGGGTCGTGACGACCTTGAGCGAAGGATGGGCGACCAGCACAAGAGGGAAAACCGCCAGCCGCGCTACTGGCGCGAAATCCCGCTGGAGGTCGTAGCGCAGCGAGCGGTAAAGACTCACGTTGGTCGCATGCGTCGAGGTCGCGAGAAACAGCGTGTAGCCGTCGGGCGACGAACGCGCCGCCGCTTCGGCGCCGATGTTGGCGTTCCCGCCGGGCCGGTTGTCGATCACGATCGACTGGCCAAGCGATTCGCCCAGCTTTTGCGCAACTGCGCGGCCGACGATATCGGCCGGACCCCCGGGTGGGAAGGCGATCACCAGCCGCATCGGGCGTGCAGGCCATTGGGCATTCGCGGTTGGCGAGATCGCGACACCAAATGCAAGGAGGAGCACTGCAACGAGTGCCCGCGGCGCGATCACTTCGGCCGATACCCTTCCAGGGCGGCATCGATCGCGAGGCTGATCGCAGCCGCGTCGCCCACCTTCTGCATGAGCAGGAGCGCAAGGCGCGCGAGCACCAGCGGCGTGTCTTTTTCGCCGACGTCGGTCAACGCATACCCCAGCTTGGTATAGACGTCGTCGAGTTCCTGGGGGGTCATGGGCGATTCCTTCAGGCGGTTGACGGGACCTGGGGTTCGAGGATTCGCGCAACGGCGGCCGTGAGCTCCGCGGGTTCCGCGCTTAGCCAGCGGGCGCAAACATGCCCGTCCGGGCGCACGAGATAGAACGTTCCCGGCTGCGCACCGTAGAGCGGGAACAAGCGCCCGGTGTGGTCGTCCGCTTTCGAGATCACCCGCAGCTCGAGAGGAGCCCGCGCGCAGAGCGCCGCGACCGCTTCGGTGAGTCCCCGCGGAAGCTCGCCGGCTTCGGTAAACAAGAAAGCCGTGAACTGCGGCCCGAGCAGGCTGGTGAGATGGGTGGCTTTGCCATCCGCGATGAGCGGGCACTCGGGCAGGATGTTGCCCGGCGCCGGGCCGGCCTCGAACTGCGCCGAGCGCTCGGGAAAGGCATTCAGCGCGGATTGCGTGAGCGGAATGGCCGAGTGCTGGCGCGGATTCATGAGGCTCGTAAACCAAGGGTGCTTCTCGGACAGCGAAAGCACCGCGTCACGCATCAGCCGGAACGGCTTCGAAGGCGGCGACATGAACTCCGCGCCCTTCATCGCGAAGCGCTGGTTCTCGCGCGCGGCGTGGACGCGCTCCGCGCTGTAGGAATCGAGGAGCGCCGGGCCGGCAATACCCTTGGCCGCGAACGCGAGCTTCCACGCGAGGTTGTGCGTGTCGTCGATGGCCGAATTCATGCCGCGCACGCCGAAAATCGGGATCAGGTGCGCGGCGTCGCCCGCGAAGAGCACGCGGCCATGAATGTAGCTTTCCAGTGTCAGCGCGCTGGCCCGGTACAGGCTCATCCACACGGGCTCCCACTTGCGCTCGATGCCGAGCATCCTGAGGTGCGCGTCGACGGCGGCGAAGACGTTCTCCTTGCGCATCGCCACCTCTTCGTCTTCGTCCTCGCCGATCTGGTAGTCGAAGCGCAGCATGCCGTTGGGCTTCTTGTACATGAGGAGCGTCCCGCCGGGCATCGAGGGCGGATCGAACCAGCAACGCCGCCCCACCGGCATGCCTTCGGTGTCGACGCGCACGTCGATGATCACGTAGCGGCCTTCGTAGCGCGTGCCCTGCATGCGCAGGCCCATGAGGCTGCGCACATTCGAGCGCGCGCCGTCGCAGGCGACGACCCAGTCTGCGTCCAGCGAATAGTTTCCCGCGGGGGTGGCGACGTCCAGGCGCACGACCCGGGGCGCCTGAGACAGGCCGGTCACTTCCGATTGCCAGCGCACTTCCGCCAGCCCTCCCTCGTCCGCCCGGCCGGCCATCACGTGCTCGATGTAGTTCTGCAGGTGGCTGATCGCCGGGGGGTGCTTCTGGTTGGCGTCGTTCGGCATTTCGAGCCGGAAGACTTCCTTGTCGCGGTAGTACGTCCAGCCGGTGGACCAGCCATGGCCGCTGCGCATCACCTCGTCAATGATGCCGAGGCGCTCGAAGATCTCCAGCGTGCGCCGCGTGAAAGCCCCGGCCCGGCTTCCGGAGCAGACGGTGTCGTCGGCCTCGAGCACGACCGAGGCGACGCCGTAGTTCGCAAGACCCAGCGCGAGCGCAAGGCCGGTCGGTCCACCGCCGACGATCGCAACCGTGTGCCGCCTGCCCTCGACGCCCTCCGCCAATCCCTGCGGGACGCGGGCGGGATGGTGTACGTAGGGGAAGTACTCGCCGAAGGTGAATTCCATCAGGGCTTATGTGAATCCGGTTGGTAAATCTTATACTAGCGTAGCGCTGTTCGTGGTATTTTTACGCTGCATTTTCGACATTCATGGGATGAAGTCACCGGGGTCGGCAAACCCGGCGCCGGCATCCGCAAGCGCAAGGAAAACGGGCAATGCCTTATTTCATGAAGGTCGGGGACGCACCCCGCAAGCGGTTCTCGCAGCACCTGCGCGCGGACGGCCGCCTGTACTGCGCGGAAGTCATGGGCAAAGAGGGCTTCTCGTCCGACATGTCGATGCTCTACCACCGCGAGACGCCTTCCGCCGTCGTCAAGGTCGAAGCGGTGACGGCCCCGTTGCCCGATCTCGTGCCCAACCATCCGCTCTCACCGCGGCTCTTCGGCACAGCAGACCTCGCGCGCGGCGGCGACATGGTCGGCGCCCGGCAGCTCCTCTGCGGCAACAGCGACGTGCTCGTATCCTTCGTGTCCGCCGATGCGCCCTCGCCCTTCTACCGGAATGCGATCGGCGACGAGCTGGTCTACGTCCACGACGGCGGCGCGAGGCTGGAGACCGTCTTCGGGGCTTTTGACATCGCCAAGGGCGACTATGTGGTCATGCCGAAAGCGACGACTCACCGCTGGTTGCCCGCGGCTGGCGAAACGCTGAACGCGCTCGTGTTCGAGACCACCGGCCATGTGCGCCCCCCGAAGCGATACCTGACCCGGTACGGCCAGTATCACCAGGAGGCGCCGTATTCGGAACTCGACCTGCGCCGGCCGGAAGGCCCGCTGCTCATGGAAGGCAGCGACATCGAAGTGCTGGTCAAAACCGCAGCCGGGCTCACGCGCTATACCTACCAGACCCATCCCTTCGACGTGGCCGGCTGGTTCGGCTGCAACTACCCGTACGCGCTGAACATCGCGGATTTCTCGCCGATCAGCGGCAGCTTCCACCGCCCCCCGCCGGTGCACCAGGTATTCGAGGCCCCCGGCTGCGTGTTCTGCAATTTCGTGCCGCGCATGCTCGACTACGACCCGCGTGCGATGCCGGTGCCCTCATACCACTCCAATGTGGATTCCGACGAGTTCATCTTCTACGCCGAAGGCAATTTCTTCTCGCGCAAGGGCAGCGGCATCGCGCGCGGCGCGATCTCGCTGCACCCGGCGGGGCACATCCATGGGCCCCAGCCCGCGGCATGGGAGTCCGGCCCCTCGCGCGTCGGACAGCGCACCGAGGAAACCGCGGTGATGCTCGACACCTTCAAGCCGCTCGCCCTCGGCCCCGCCGCGCGCGCGACCGAGCGGATGGACTACGTGCACTCCTGGAACAGGAAGTGAGCGCCGAGCTGCTCATGGTGCCGATGCAGTCGGCCGCCGGCGCCGGCATCCAGTCGGGCGTCGCACGCAGGGCAGGCGTGCTTTGGTGCACGCGCCATCGCGCTAGAGGCGAAGCAAGAGCCGACACCGTGCTGGTTGTGATCCACCCCTCCTCGAATTTCATGGGGCACTACGCCCTGGCGGCGTTGGCCGAGAACGGCGTCGACGCGGTCGGCATGACCACGCGCTACATCGGCAACGAAGCCACGTTGCTGCTCGAGGACTGCGTGCTCGACATCGGTTCGGTCGTGCGCCACCTGCGCAACGAAAGCTACCGGCGCGTGGTGCTCGTGGGCAATTCGGGCGGCGGCGGCCTGGTCGCCCTCTACCAGAACCAGGCCGAGCATCCGTCGATCACCTCGGCGCCCGGGGGCGGCGGCCCCGACCTCACCAAGGCCGACCTGCCGCCTGCCAACGCACTGATCCTGCTGATGGCGCATCCCGGCCGCAACATCGTGCTGACTGAAAAGCTCGATCCCGCGATCCTCGACGAGACCGATCCGCTCAAGCGCGATCCGGCGCTCGACCTGTTCAATCCCGGCAACGGCCCGCCGTACTCGCCCGCGTTCCTCGAGCGATACCGTGCCGCGCAGGTCGCGCGCAACGAGCGCATCACGCAATGGGCGCTCGACAAGCTCGCCGAACTCGAGCGCAGCACCGGCGGCAAGGTCAACGATTTGCCCTTCGTAGTCCACGGCACGATGGCCGATCCGCGCAACCTCGACCTCTCGCTCGAGCCTTCCGATCGCGCGGCGACCACACAGTGGGGCGAGCCGTACGTGGCCAACCTCATTCCCGGCTCGATCGGGCACTTCACGACATTGCGCTCATGGCTCTCGCAATGGAGCCAGCGGTTGTCCAACGGCTTCGGCCCGGATCGCCTGCGCAACGTAACCGTGCCGGTCCACGTGATCTACGGTACCGCGGACCCCGGGTGCTATCCAAGCTATGCGCAAATGCTTTTCGACGCCGTTCCGCACGCCAACCGGGTGCTCACGCCGGTCAAGGGCGCAAAGCACTACCTCTCCGACCAGCCCGAGCTCAAGGCGCAGTGCTGCCGCCTGATGGCCGACTGGAGCCGCGCCATCCGTGAGCAATCGCCGAGTCCATCGAGGATCCACTAATATGCACCCCGCCCGCTCCGTCACCGTCCCGGGAACCACCTCGCCTTTCGACAACTGGCAGGCCGGCGCCACGCCCGACACGTTCTCGGCGCTCGTGGCGTCGCTGGACCAGAAGTTCGCACCGGTCCGCAACGCCGATTGGCCCGCAGCCGCCACCGCGGCGCGCGAAGCGATCGACCTGCATATCGCAAACACGAAGTTGCTCGACGGCATGCGCTATGTCCTCTCCTGCGCCGGCTACAGCCGCGTGCTGCTGCACGCCGACCCCGCCGGCCGGTTCTCCGTGCTTGGCCTCATCTGGCCGCCTGGCTGCATCACGCCTGTGCATGCGCACGTCGCCTGGTGCGCGTTGGGGATGCACACCGGAGTGCTGCACGAGGAAACCTACGAAGCCTGGGGCGATGGGCAGACCGAGCCCGGCGCCCTGGTCGCCACCCATGAGCTTGCCCCCGGCGAAACCTGTTGCGACGCGAGCGACGGCCGCTTCGTGCACCGCCTCTTGAACCGCTCGCCGGCATTCGCAATGTCGCTGCATATCTACGGCGTCCCGCCCGAAAGAGTGGGCGACGGCGTCAACCGAATCCTACTTGCCTGAGGTCACGCATGAACCTGCCACCGCAGTTGCTTTCCCGCGCCCGCGCGCTCGTAGCCGTCGTTCTCGCCGCTCTTATTCCAACGATCGTCGCCGCGCAGGAGTTTCCCCAGCCCGGCAGGACCGTGCGCATCCTCAACCCGTTCCCGCCTGGAGGCACGGCCGACACGCTGTCGCGCGCAATTGCGGCGAAACTCACGCAGCAGCTCGGCGTGCCAGTCGTGGTCGAGAACAAGCCGGGGGGCTCGACGGTGGTCGCGGTCAACGAGCTCAAACGCTCGGCGCCCGACGGCCACACCATGCTCTACACGGTGACCGGCACGACGAGCCAGCTGCCCCACCTGTATGCGAAGCCGCCGTACGACCCCTTCACCGACTTCACGCCGCTCGGCCTCGCGGCGTACAACCGCCTGATCCTGGTTGCGGCCGCGGGCGCGCCGTTCGATTCGTTGAAGGAGATGGTCGAATACGCGCGCGCCAACCCGGGCAAGGTCAACTACGCCTCGTTCGGCAACGGCTCGTTTCCGCACATCGTCAGCGAGCAGCTCAACAAGGCGGCCGGCATCAGGATGACCCACGTGCCCTACAAGGGCGGCTCCGACGCGGCGCGCGCGATCCTCACCGGCGAAGTCCAGTTGCTGTTCGACGCACCGATCACCGCGATCAACAGCGCGCGCGGCGGCAAGGTCAAGCTGCTCGCGATCGTCGGGCCGCGGCGCATCGCCGGCATCGACAACGTGCCGACGATGGAGGAAGCCGGCTACAAGGGCTTCGACACGCCCGGCCTGGAGCAGTTGCTCGGACCGGCCGGCATGCCGCCTGCGCTGGTCGCCAAGGTCAACGCCGAGCTCATGAAAGCGATCCGCTCACCGGAAATCGCCGACATGTACCGCAAGAACGGCTTCGAGTTCGTCGCCTCTTCGGCAGAAGAGCACGCGCGCATCATGAAGGAGAACTACGAGCGCTGGGGCGAGGTGATCCGCCGCGTGGGCGTAAAGCTGGACTGACGCGCGAGGCCGGGCAACCGATGGACACGCAGGACTTCGATCGCGAGCTCGAAGGCCGCAACCTTGCGGGCTTCTGGACCGCGCGCGTGCCCTCGCATGTCCCGGAGAAGCCTTTTCTCTGGAAATGGGCCTCGGTGCGCTCCGCGCTCATGCGCGCAAAGGACACGATCGGCATCGACGACGCGGAACGCCGCGTCATCAAGCCGCTCAATCCCCACCTGCCCTCCAAGGCGGCCTCGCGCACCCTCCAGTTCAATTTCTCGATCGTCAACCCTGGCGAGGTCGCGCGCGCGCATCGCCACAGCATCGCTGCGATCCGTTTCGTCGTCGAAGGCGAGGGTGCGTTTACCACCGTGGACGGCGCCCGCTGCGCGATGGCGCCGGGCGACCTGATCTACACGCCCGCCGGCAGCTGGCATGACCACACGAACGCTTCGGCCGGGCCGGTGATCTGGCTGGACGGCCTCGACGGGCCGCTGGTGCAGGCCTTGAACACCGCGTTTTTCGACAACTACGCCGACCCGATGCAGGCAGTGGAGCGCGAGGCCGGCGAATCGCTGCGCCATCCGTGGAGCAAGACGCGTGCGCGGCTCGATTCGATTGCGCCGGCCGACGAAGACCCGCACGACGGCGCGCGCGTGGACTACCCCGCGCTGCCGACCCTTGCCTGCGAGGCCTCGCGCCTCGCGCCCGGACGCAAGACCCGCAGCCACCGCCACGCCAGCGTGGCGCTCTATCACGTGGTCTGCGGCCGCGGCCTCACGCGCGTCGGCGACGAAGTCCTCGAATGGGAGAAGGGCGACACGTTCGTCGTCCCGTTGTGGCTGTGGCACAACCACGAGAACCCGCACGGCGACGAAGCGCTCCTTTTTTCGATGAACGACACGCCGGTCATGCGCGCGCTCGGCAAGTATCGCGAGGAAACCGCATGAGGATCGCCGTCGCCGGCGGCGGGATCGGCGGGCTCACCGCGGCCCTCGCCCTGCATCGCAAGGGCTTCGACGTCACGGTGTTCGAGCAGGTGAGGGAAATCCGCGCGCTCGGCGTGGGCATCAACCTGCTCCCGCACGCGGTGGGCGTGCTCGACACGCTGGGCTTGCGCGAAGCGCTGGCCGCAAACGCGATCGAGGCGACCGAATACGTGTTCATGAACCGACACGGTCAGGAGATCCTCGCCGATCCGCGCGGTCGCGCCGCCGGCTACGCGCACCCGCAGTACTCGATCCACCGCGGCAGGCTGCAGATGCTGCTGCTCGAAGCCGTGCGGCGGGCGCTCGGGGACGATCGCCTGCGCACGGGCTGCCGCCTCGCGGCCTTCGAGGACAAGGGCGGCACCGTCCGCACGAAATTCGTCGACCGGGCAGGCAACCCATGCATCGAGCACGAATCGGATGTGCTGATCGGTGCGGACGGCATTCACTCCACGGTTCGCGCGCAGCTCTATCCTGCCGAGGGTGCCCCACGATGGAACGGCGTCACGCTCTGGCGCGGCGTGACCGAAGGCGCGCCTTTCCTCACCGGCTCGAGCATCGTGAAGGCGGGATCGAGGGACCAGAAATTCATCGTCTACCCGATCGCGAAAACGCCCTCAGGGGTCCTCATCAACTGGATCTGCAACCTCCGCCAACCCGCCGACGCGGCGCTCCGGCCGGAAGACTGGAACCGGATCGGGCGGCTGGAAGATTTCCTGCCCCGGTTCGAGCACTGGAAGTTCCCGTTCCTCGACGTGCCCGCGCTCATCCGCGGCGCGGCGACGGTTTACGAGTACCCAATGGTGGATCGCGATCCGGTCGGGCGCTGGAGCTTCGGGCGTGTCTCGCTGCTCGGGGATGCCGCGCACCCGATGACGCCGATCAGTTCGAACGGCGCAGGCCAGGCGATCCTCGATGCCGATGCGCTCGCGACCTCGCTCGCCACGGTGCCCGACCCCGCGGCCGCCCTCGGGGACTACGAAGCGCGCCGCCTGCCGCAGGCGGCGCAGATCGTGCGGATGAACCGGCAAATGGGTCCGGACGTGATCCTCGACATCGTAGAGGAGCGCGCGCCGCAGGGCTTCGCCCGGCTGGAGGACGTCGTGCCGCGCGAGGAGCTTGCGGCGATCCTCGGCCGCTACAAGGAAGCCGCGGGACACCGGCAAACGGTTCGCTCCTGAGCCGGACGCGCCCCACCTTTTCGGCTATCTTCAGCGCACCATGCTCAACAATCTCGGCGATCTCATCGATCGCAGCAAAGACCCGTCCGCGATCGCGCTGATCGACTGCCTCGATTGGGACCATCCGCGCGAATACAGCCATGCTGAGATCGACCGACTGGCGGACGCCTGCGCGCGCGGACTGCTCGAGGGCCGCGGAGCCGGCGCTCGGCTGGAGCGCGGCGATGCCGTGGCGATCCTGTCGGCCAACCGCGCCGAATTCCTGATCGCGTACTTCGGCATCATGCGCGCCGGCCTCGTGGCGGTGCCCGTCAACCACAAGTTCCCGCGCGACACGATTGAATTCGTAATGCGCGATTCGGGCGTGAAGCTCGTGCTCTGCGACCGCGAGCGCAGGCCCGCCTCGCCGGCGGACCTTCCGGTGGTCGAGTTCGGTCCCGCGTTCGAAGCGATGTTCGATCCCGGCGAGTTCGAGACCGTGGTCCCCGCGCCGGGCGAAACAGCGATGGTGCTGTACACGTCGGGTTCCACCGGCCGGCCCAAGGGCGTGCCGCTTTCGCACCAGGGCCACCTGTGGGCGGTCGAATCGCGCTTGCGCACCGTGCCACCGGGCGAGCACCGCCTGATCGTCGCGGCGCCCCTGTTCCACATGAATGCGCTGGGGACGTCGAAATTCGCGTTCGCCGCGCACGCGAGCGTCGTGCTCATGCCGCAGTTCGATGCGCGACGTTACATCGAAGCCATCGCACGATTCCGCGTCACGTGGCTCACATCGGTACCGACCATGCTGGCGATGATGGTGCGCGAGAAGGAAACGCTCGCGAAAGCCGACTTGTCGTCGGTCCGCACCGTGCGCATGGGCTCGGCGCCCACCTCGAAAAAGCTGCTGGACGACCTGCGCGCGCTGTTCCCGCAGGCGACGATCATGAATGCCTATGGAACCACCGAAGCGGGGCCGGTCGTATTCGGCCCGCACCCGGACGGGCGTGCCCGGCCCGAAATGGCGCTCGGCTGGCCGCTGGCGGACGTCAAGGTCCGGCTCGTCGATGGAGAAGGCCGTGAGACCGACGAAGGCGTACTGGTGCACCACACACCGGCCACCATGACCGGCTACCTCAACCTGCCCGAGAAATCGCGCGAAGCCCTCACGCCCGAAGGCTGGTACGTGTCCGGCGACGTGTTCCGCCGCGACGCGCAGGGCGCGTATTACTTCGTCGGGCGCTCGGACGACATGTTCAACTGCGGTGGCGAGAACATCTATCCGGGCGAAGTCGAGCAGATGCTCGAGAAACACCCCGACATCGCGCAGTCGTGCGTGGTGCCGGTGCCTGACGAGCTCAAAGGCGAGAAGCCTTTTGCGTTCATCGTGCGGCGTGCGGGATCCGCGCTCACCGAGGATGCGATCAGGCAATACGCGCTGGAACATGCGCCGGCCTACCAGCATCCGCGCCAGGTCGAGTTCATGGACGCGCTGCCGCTTGCGGGCCCCAACAAGATCGACCGCAAGTTGCTAAAAACGAGGGCGCGCGAGCTCTGGCGCGAACCCGCGAAGGCAGGCGGCTGATGGCTTCGCTCGATCATCTCGGCGCGATCGTGCGCGACCTGGCCGCAGGCGCGGCGCGCTGGGAGAAGCTCGGCTTCATGCTCTCGCCCACCAGCCGGCAAGGCGGGAAGATGCCCGACCGCAACGAAGACGGCCCCTGGGCGACGGCCAATCGCTGCGCGATCCTGCAGAAAGGCTATCTCGAGCTGATCGGAACCGTGGACCCGGCCGCATACAACCCGTGGACGAAATTCCTCACGCGCTTCGAAGGATTGCACCTGCTCGCGATGCGCGTGCCCAATGCGGACGCCGCGTTTGCGGAACTCGCGGGGCGCACGGGCACGTTCAATGCCCCGGTGTCGCGCTCGCGAAACCTGGATGTCGGCGGCGAGCAGAAAGCGATGCGGTTCCGGAACATCTTCAGCCGCGACGAGGCGTATCCCGAAGGCCGCTACATCGTGCTCGAGCACCAGACGCCCGAGTACCTGTGGCAGCCGCGCTACCAGACGCATCCCAACGGGGCGCTCGCGCTGGAAGCCGCCCTGGTCTGCGCGGACGACGTGCCCGCGCAGCGCAAGCGCATTGAAACCGTGACCGGCGTCAGTGCGGCCGAAGACGGCAATGGCGTGTTGCGCATTGCCCCTGCCGGCGGAGGCGTCATCGAGCTTTTCGACGCAGTGACGTTCGAAAAGCGCTATGGATGGCTTCCCGCGGCGCTGCCCTGTTTCGCTGGCGTGGAAGTGCGTTTCGCGGATCGCGCGCGGGCGGCGAGCCTCATGGAGGACAATGGCGTCCCCGTGCAGCGCCGGGGCGGGGAATGGTTCGTCGCCCCGGCCGACACCAACGGCTTCATCCTGAGGCTCACCCCATGAAACGCGAACTCGACCACTGCGGCGTTGCCGTCTCCGACCTCGATCGGGGCCGGGATGCTTTTGCGAAGCTCGGCTTCCAGCTCACCGCCCGCAGCTTCCATTCCGGCGCCCGCACCACGGGCGGGCCGGTCGAGCCTTGGGGCTCGGGCAACCATTGCGCAATGTTCCACGAGGGCTATCTCGAGATCATCGGCCTGACCGACGCAAGCATGTACAGCTCGGTCAAGCCCATGGTCGAGCGCTACGAAGGCCTGCACATCGTGGCCATCGGCTGCGGTGATGCGGATGCCGCTTACGCAGAGTTCCAGAAAGCCGGCGCGCCGGTCGAGGCGCCTCGTGCCCTCGAACGCGATGCCGCCTTCGGCCCCGGGAACCGCGAGGTCCGTCGGGCGAAGTTCCGCAACATGTACGTCGAGCACGACAAGTTCGCCGAGGGCCGCTTCATCTTCATCGAGCACCTCACGCGCGACGTGCTCTGGCAGCCGCACCTCATGGACCATCCCAACGGCGCGCTCGCCCTGGACGCGGTCTATTTCGTCGTCACCGACATCGAGGCCACGCTCGCAAAATTCGGGCCGCTCTTCTCGGAGCGCATCCAGCGGTTTCCCGGCGGCGCCAAGCTGGCGCTCGACCGGGGCGCGCTTTGGCTCGCGGAAGAAAAGCAATGGCGCGAGCGAGTGCCCGGCAAGTTCGTGCCGCCGTCCCCCTCGCCAGCGGGATTCGGCGTGCGAGTGCAGTCGATCGATGCAGCACGCAAGCTCCTCGAATCCAACGGCGTCGGCACGCATGCCGGCATGAGCGCGTCCCAATTCTGGGTTGCGCCCGAAGACGCCTGCGGCGCGGCCATCCAGTTCATGCAATCGGAGAAATAAGCCAATGAGAGCAGCAGTCATTTACGAACACGGCGGTCCCGGCACGATCAAGTACGAAACCGCCTACCCCGATCCCAAGCCCGCGGCCGACGAGGTTGTCCTCAAGGTCGGCGCGGCCACGCTCAACTATCACGACATCTTCACGCGCAAGGGGATGCCCGGCATCAAGGTCCCATTGCCCTGCATCCCGGGCCTGGACTTCGCGGGCGAGATCGTCGAGCTCGGCTCAGGCGTCAAGGACTGGAAAGTCGGCGACCGCGTGATGGTCGACCCGGTCGACCGGGTCGGTCCCGGCGGCCTGCTGGGCGAAATGCGCCCCGGCGGCCTCGCTGAATTCTGCGCGGTGCCCGACCATCACCTCGTCAAGCTGCCCGCCGAAGTTTCGTACGAAGCCGCGGCCTGCCTGCCCGTGGCCTACGGCACGGCGCTGCGCATGATGGTGACCATCGGCAAGGTCGCCGCGAAAGAGAAAGTCCTGATCCTCGGCGCCTCCGGCGGCGTGGGCACGTGCTGCGTGCAGCTCGCCAAGCTCGCCGGCGCGGAAGTCATCGCAGCCGCTTCCACCGAAGACAAGCTCAAGCGCCTCGGCGAACTCGGCGCGGACCACCTGCTCGACTACAAGAAGCACGACTTCATGAAGTGGGTGTTCGAGAAATTCGGTAAACCCCATCGCCGCAAGTTCGAGATGGGGGTCGACGTGGTGGTGAACTTCACCGGTGGCGACACGTGGGTGAAATCGATGCGCGTCCTGCACCGCGGCGGGCGCCTGCTCACCTGCGGCGCGACCGCCGGCTACGACCCGCAGGAAGACCTCCGCTTCATCTGGACCTTCGAGCTGCAGGTGCTGGGCTCGAACGGCTGGATGCGCGAAGACCTCCACACCCTGCTCGACATGCTCAAGACCGGCAAGCTCAAGCCCGTCATCGACAAGGAGTTCAAGCTTTCGGAGGCCAACGAGGCTTTCCGCATGCTCGAAGACCGCGAGGTGTTCGGCAAGGTCGTGGTGAAGCCATGACCGACCAGGCGGCCAAGGCCCCCCCGAAGAAAATGGAAGCCGCCGACATCCAGGCGACCTTCGAACGCTCGCCCTTCATCGGCTTCCTCGGTCTCAAGGTGCTTGCGGTCGATCATGAGAAGGGCACCTTCTCGGCGCGGATGCCGCTGCGGCCGGAACTCGAGCGCCGCGCCGGCACCAAGCAGTTCCATGGCGGCCCGATCGCCTCGTTCATCGACACGGTGGGCGACTTCGCGATCGGCATGCTTGCCGGCGGGGGCGTGCCGACGATTAACCTGCGCATCGACTACCTGCGCCCGTCGGTCGGCGACTATCTCGATGCGACCGCAATCGTGCGCCGCGCGGGCAAGTCCACCGCCGTCATCGATATCGACGTCTTCGGCCCGGACGGCAAGCTCGTCGCCGTCGGCCGCGGCACCTACTCCCCGACCACAGGCTGATCCCATGGCCGCGGATATCGCGTTCTCCTCCGCTTCCGCGCTCGTGGCCAAGCTGCGCTCCGGCAAGCTGTCCTCGCTCGAACTGCTCGACCACTACATCGAGCGCGTCGAGAAGCACGACGGCGAGCTCAATGCCGTGGTGGTGCGCGATTTCGAGCGGGCCCGCAAGCGCGCCAAGGCCGCCGACCGCGCGCTCAAGAGCGGCAAGAACTGGGGCCCGCTGCATGGGCTGCCGATGACGGTCAAGGAGTCCTTCAATGTCGAAGGCCTCAAGACCACCTGGGGCAACCCGGCATTCAAGGACAGCGTCGCCGACTACAACTCGGTCGCGATCGACCGCCTGCAGGCCGCGGGCGTGGTGATCTTCGGCAAGACCAACGTGCCGCTGCTGCTGCAGGACCTGCAGTCGTACAACGCAATCTACGGCACGAGCCGCAATCCCTACGACACCACGCGCACTCCGGGCGGGTCATCGGGCGGCGGCGCCGCGGCGGTCGCCGCCGGACTAACGGCTGCCGACTTCGGCAGCGACCTCGCCGGATCGATCCGTGTGCCGGCCAGCTTCTGCGGCCTGTATTCGCACAAGGCGAGCTATGGCGTCGTGCCGACCCGCGGGCATTCGCTCACGCCCGCGCTGGCCGCGCCCGACCTTTCGGTGCTCGGACCCATTGCGCGCAGCGCAAAGGATCTCGAACCGTTCCTTAAGGCGGTCGCGGGCCCCCTCGCGGACGATGCGGCGGGCTGGACGCTGAACCTCCCCCCCTCGAAAGTCGAGCGCATCAAGGGCCTGCGCATCGGCGTCCTGACCGACATCGAGATCAGTCCGATTGCGAATTCGGTGCGCGCCGGCATGGATGCGCTCCTCGAGTGGCTGGGCGGCAAGGGCGCGAAAGTCTCCACCGCGACCTTCCCGATGGATCCGCAGAAGCACCAGGCCCTGTTCATGCGGTTCGTGCGCGGCGTCACAGCCGCTCGCATGAACGACGGCGTGTTCCAGCAAACGCTGGCCGACGCCGCCAGGTTCGCCGCTGACGACACGAGCCCGGCCGCCACGGCCGCGCGAGGGCTCGCCCAGCACCACCGGGATTGGTGCGCGGCGCACGAAACCCGCATGCAGCTGCGCGAAAAGTGGGCGGAGTTTTTCGGCAGCCACGACCTGCTCCTGATCCCGGGCACGCCTGTTCCCGCGTTCCCTTTCGACGAATCCCCCTCGCGGGAAGCGCGCAAGCTGAATATCGATGGCCGGGACGTTTCATACAACGCGCAGGGCTTCTGGCAGGGCATCGCCACGGTGAGCTACCTGCCCGCGACGGTCGCCCCGATCGGGCAGACCGCCGAAGGCCTGCCGATCTCGGTGCAGGCCGTCGGCCCGTACATGGGCGACCTCTCGACCATCGGATTCGCCCGCCTGCTCGAGCAGGAGTACGCTCATTTCAAGATTCCGGAGGCGTTCGCGGCCTAGCCTTGCCGTGGGCATGGTTCATGCGAGCCCCAGGCACCAACCAATCGAAGTGGAGCCCGAAATGAAAACTACGATGCAGCCCCCGCACCCGATCTTCCGGACCCTGCTCGCCGCCGGCGCCTTTGCGCTGGCCTCCGGCGCAGCCCAGGCCCAGACGAAAGTCGTCTATGGCAACGTCACGTCGGTCACGCTTTCGCAAGGGGTGATCGTCGCTGCCAAGGCGCTCGGCTTCTACAAGGAAGAAGGCATTGACGTCGAGATCGTCGAATTCAACGGCACCGGCACCCTGCTGCCGCAGATGACGGCCAAGCGCGTCACCGTGGGCTACCCCAACCCGGATGTGCTGCTGATCTCCCGCCAGCCGGGCAAGGACCCGCTGCCGATCAAGTATTTCTACAACGCCACGCGCGAATCGGCCTGGGAGTTCATCGTCCCGAGCGATTCGGCGATCCGCGAGCTCAAGGACCTCAAAGGCAAAAAGGTCGGCATCGGCGCGCTCACGTTCGGCAACGTCCCGATCACCAAGGCCATGTTCAAGGAGCTCGGCTTCGAGGCGGAGCTCGTGCCGGTCGGCGTCGGCGCGCCTGCGTTCCTCGCCTTCCGCGAGAAGAAGGTGGACGCGCTCAACCTTTTCGACACCCAGCATGCGACGCTCGAAGTACAGGGCACGCCTTTTCGGCGCCTCGCCATGCCGAAGAAGTACAAGGACCTGTTCTCGAACGGGTTCGTGGCGCACGAAGACACGATTCGCGACGATCCCAAAACGCTCATCGCTTTCGGCCGCGCGATCGCCAAGACCTCCGTGTTCTGCGAGGCTAACCGCGCCGCGTGCGTCAGGGCGTTCTGGACGCTGTACCCGGCGCAGAAGCCGACCAGCGGCGACGAGGCGACCAACATGCGCAACGCCATCAAGATCATGGACGCGCGCTTCAACAAGTATCTCGACTTCGACGACCAGAAGACCCGCCGCTGGGGCGAGTTCCCCGCGCAGGCCTGGAAAGACTTCGCCGTCACGCTCTACGAAGGCGGGCAGCTCTCCACCAAGGACATCGCAGTCGAATCCTGCTACACCAACGCGCTGGTGCCCGAGATCAACCGGTTCGACACCGCGGCCATCGTCGCGCGCGCCAAAGCGGCGCAATGAGGATGCGCGCGGCCCTTCCAGTCGCCCTCGCAGCGCTTATGCTGTGGTGCGCGCCTGCGGCCGCGCAGCAGAAGGTGGTCCTCGGTCTCGTGAGCCCGCTCACGGTGGTCAACGGCCAGATGCTGGTGGCCAGGCACCTGGGCTACCTCGCGGAAGAAGGCATCGAGGTCGAAACGATCGCCTTCAACGGCAGCGCGGTGCTGCTTCCGCAGATCGTCGCCAAGCGCGTCACGGTCGGTTTCCCGAATCCGGACCCGCTCGTGATTTCGCGCCAGCCCGGCAAGGATCCCCTGCCCCTCAAGTTCTTCTACAACGTGATCCGCGAGAATGTCTGGGAATTCGCGGTGCTCGCCGGTTCGCCGGTGAAGACGCTCACGGACCTCAAGGGCCGCAAGATCGCCGTCGGGGCGCTGACCTTCGGCAACATCCCGCTCACGCGCGCCATGTTCAAGGAGCTGGGCATGGAAGTGGGCCGCGACCTCGAACTCGTGCCAACGGGCCTGGGCGCGCCGGCTTTCCTTGCGCTCAAGGACGGACGCGTCGATGCGCTCAACCTGTTCGAGACCCTGCACACGCAGCTCGAAACCCAGGGCACGCCGCTGCGCCGGCTCAAGATGCCGCAGAAGTACCTCGACCTGTTCTCGAACGGCTTCATCGCGCACGAGGACACGATCCGCGCCAACCCCAAGCTGCTGGCGGCGTTCGGCCGGGCCTTTGCGAAAGCCACGCTTGCCTGCAACGTGAACCGCCCCGGCTGCGTGCGCGCCGCATGGAAGGAAGAGCCCTCGCTCAAGCCCGCGGGCGGCAACGAGGCCAAGCTGCTCGCCGACGCGGTGGCGTTGCTGAACGCGCGCTACGACAAGTACCTCGCCTTCCCCAAGGCCGACCTGCCGCGCTGGGGCGAGTACCCGGCCGGCGCGTGGAAAAACATGGTGCAAGTCATGGTCGACGGCGGCCAGATCCAGACCGCGAACTTCGACCTGAACACCCTGTATACGAATGCGCTCGTCCCGGCGATCAACAACTTCGATCCCGCGGCCGTGCTGGCCGACGCGCGCAAGCTGCCTTAGCCAGTCCCCTCCCCGAGGAAACCGAATGAACGCACCCGAGCACCGCTACCAGGTCAACCAACTCACGCCCGACCCGAGGGTGAAGTTCGACCGCGAGTGCGCGGCGAAGTACGTCCTCTATGCGCACCGGCTCGCCGAGCGCGGCTACGTGCAGGCGGCCGTGGGCAACATGGTGATGCGCGCGCCGCACCCGGACTACCCGGAAGGCGTCTGCTATGTGAAATGCCAGGGCGTCTCGCTCGAGGAAATGGGCATCGACGACATCGTCATCACCGACGTGCCGTTCGGGCGGATCCTGTACGGCGAACGCGCCACCACGGTGGGCCACCAGATGAACCGCGAGATGCTGCGCCTGCGCCCGGACATCCATTGCGTGATCCACCTGCATCACGACGAGACGATCGCCTATCTTGCCGCCGGCCACGAGGAAATCCGCCCGGTCGGCCTGACGTTCTCCTACCTCATGCAGAAGCCGGTGCATTTCCTGCCGGCGCACATCAACGTGGAAGACGATGTCGAGCCGATCAAGACGTTCATCGCCGGCACCAACTGCGTGCTCATGAAGCGCCACGGCATCACGGTGCTCGGCCGCAACGTGTCCGAGTGCTATGGGCGGGTCAACATCCTCGCCGCCGAGATCAAGCGCAACATCATCGCCGAGCAGCTCGCCGCGATCCGCGGCAGCACGGTGGACCGCATTTCGAAAGAAGAAATGGAAGAAATGTACCGCCACGGCGACGCGGTGATGTACCCGGAGGTCAAGAAATGAGGCGCGGCATGAGATTGTTTTCGCTCGGCGCATTGGCGCTCTCCCTGGCGGCATTCGCAGGCGCCTTGCATGCGCAGGCGTGGCCGAGCCACCCGGTCAAGCTGATCGTGCCTTTCCCGCCCGGCGGCGGCACGGACCTGACGGCGCGCTCGGTCGCCGCGCGGCTCGCGGACGCGATCGGCCAGCCGGTCGTGGTCGAGAACCGCGGCGGCGCGGGCGGCACCATCGGCGCCGATGCGGTCGCCAAGAGCGCGCCCGACGGCTACACGATCGGCATCGCGACCTCGAGCACGCATCCCGGCGCGCTGGTGCTGCAGAAGAACGTGCCCTACGACCCGCTCAAGAGCTTCGCGCCGATCACGATGATCGGCAGCACCTCGTACGTGCTGCTCGCCAACCCCACGGTGCCCGCGAACTCGGTGGCCGAGCTGATCGCCTACGCAAGGGCCAACCCGGGAAAACTCAACGTCGCCAACGTCGGCACCTCCACCATCGGCTACCTGATCACGCTGCAGTTGAAGGCGCTGACCGGGACCAACATGGTCGACATCGGCTACAAGGGCGCTTCGCAGGCCTACCCCGATCTCATGGGCAACCAGGTCTCGCTCTTCCTCGACAACCCCGGCGCGTCCACGCCGCTGGTGACCTCGGGCAAGCTCAAGGCCTATGCGGTGACCACGCCGACGCCGTCGCTGCCTACCGTCCCGCTCTTCACCAATGCCGGTGCCAGCGTGGGGCTGGGCAACTTCGATCCCTCTTTCTGGTATGGCCTGGTCGCGCCCGCGGGCACGCCGCGCGCGGTGGTGGAGCGCATCCAGGTTGAAACCGCCAGGTTCGTCCAGAGTCCCGAGGGGCGCAGGGAATTCGCCGCGCGCAGCCTCGAGCCGGTCGGCAGCACGCCCGAGCAGTTCGCCGCCGCGATCCAGAAGGACATCGAGCGCTACGGCGCGCTCGCCAGGCAGCTGGGCATCCAGCCGCAGTAATGGCGCTTCTACGCGCAGAAAATCTCGCGGTCACCTACTCGTCCTCGCGCGGGCCGGTCAAGGCGCTCGAGAACCTCAGCGCCACGCTCGGTCAAGGCGAGTTCCTGTCGGTGCTCGGCCCCTCGGGCTGCGGCAAGTCCACGCTGCTCAAGGTGGTGGCCGGGTTGCTCAAGCCGTCCTCCGGCAGCGTCATGCTCGGCGGCGCGCCGATCACCGGGCCGCGCCCGGACGTGGGCATCGTCTTCCAGCAGCCCACGCTGCTGCCGTGGCAATCGGCGCTGGACAACGTGCTGCTTCCGGTGCGCACCCTCGGCCACGACCTCGCCGCGGGCCGCGAGAAGGCCATCGCGTTGCTCAAGCTCGTCGGGCTCGAAAAATTCGCTTCGCACTATCCCAGCGAGCTTTCCGGCGGCATGCAGCAGCGCGTCGGCATCGCGCGCGGCCTCGTGCACGACCCGGCGCTGCTCCTCATGGACGAGCCTTTCGCCGCGCTGGACGCGATGACGCGCGAGCACATGATGATGGAGCTGCAGCGCATCTGGATGGCGGCCGGCAAGTCCATCCTCTTCATCACGCACTCGATTCCCGAGGCGGTCTTCCTCTCGGACCGCATCGTGGTGCTCTCGGAGCGCCCCGGCCGCACGATCCGCGAGGTCGAAATCGACCTGCCGCGCCCGCGTACGCTCGCCACGATGGCCGAGAAGCGCTTCTCCGAACGTTGCAACGAGCTGCGCGCGCTCTTCAGCGAGCTGGTGAGCTTCGCATGAGCCCGGGCCCGAGCGACAAGCCTACGTCCGTCGACAAGCTGAAGTCCGTCGCCTACCCGCTCGTGACCCTCGTGGTGCTGATCATGCTGTGGGACACGGCGATCCGCGTCTTCAAGGTGCCGAATTTCATCATGCCCACGCCCTATGCAGTGCTCGAGGCGCTGCAGCGCGGGTATATCGAGGGCCTCTTCTGGAAGCATTTCTTCTTCACGCTGCAGTCGATGGTGTTCGGCTACGTGCTCGGCTGCACGCTGGCCTTCCTGCTCGGCTGCATCTTCGCCGAGTCGCGCACGGTGGAGCGCATGTTCCTGCCTTTCGTGGTCGCGCTGCAGTCGATGCCCAAGGTGGCGCTGGCGCCGCTCATCATCGTGTGGTTCGGGTTCGGGCTGGAATCGAAGATCGTGATGGTCGCGCTGGTGTGCTTCTTCCCGATGTTCATCAACACCGCCGTGGGCCTGAAGCAGACGAGCCCGGCGCTGCTCGACCTCATGAACGCCTTTTCGGCATCGCGCTGGCACATCCTCACGCGCATCAAGATCCCCTCGGCCGCGGGGCATATCTTCGCGGGCCTGCAGATCGCGATCGTGCTCGGGCTCATAGGCGCCGTGGTCGCCGAGTTCGTGTCCTCGACGCGCGGCCTGGGCCACCTCATCAGCGCGGCGGCCGTCAACCTCGAAACCAACACCATGTTCGCGGCCCTCATCAGCCTGGCCGTGCTGGGCGTGGCCGGCAGCCTGGCGATCCGGTTCCTGCACAGCCGCATCGTTTTCTGGGACAAGGGTTCCGCAACGCAAACCGCCACGACCGAGTAGGCGCCATAGAATGGGGGGAGTGAACGCCCCCGCCGCTCCCATCGCCCTGCCCGCGCGGTTGCTCGGACTGGTGTTCCTGCCGTTCTCGGCCGGTTTCTTCCTCTCGTTCATGTTCCGCAACGCCAATGCGGTCATCTCGAAGGATCTCGCCACCGAGTTTTCGCTCTCGTCCTCCGAGCTGGGGCTGCTCACGAGCGCGTACTTCCTCGCCTTCGCGGCGATGCAGATGCCGGTCGGCGTGGCCCTCGACCGGTACGGCCCGCGCCGCGTGACCGCAATCCTGCTGGGGGTGCTGGCCACCGGTGCAGGTGCATTCGCTATTGCCGATGGACTGGGGTCGCTCGCGCTTGGCCGCGCCCTCATCGGCGCTGGCGCCTCGGCCGCGCTGATGGGCGCGATGAAGGCCTATTCGATCTGGTTCCCGCTCGACCGCATGGCGACGCTCAACGGCTGGACCATGGCGATCGGCGCGCTCGGCGCGGTGGCGGCCACCGCCCCGTTGGAGTTTGCCGTCAGCCAGATCGGCTGGCGCGCGATGTTCGGCAGCCTGGCGGTGGTTTCCCTTGTGGTTGCCGTGTGCATGTTCTTCCTGGTGCCCGAGAAGAAGGTGCAGGGCGCGAGCGAGCTCTGGAGCGAACAGGCCGCGAAGATCCTCGCGATCTTCAAAGTGCCCGCCTTCTGGCGCATCGGCACGCCGATGATCGTGATGCAGGGCACCTACCAGGCCTTGTTCGGCCTGTGGCTCGTGCCCTGGCTGATGGACACGCAGGAACTCCCGCGCAGCACGGCGGCGCAGTGGCTCATGTGGGCGGCGCTGACCTATGCGGCGGCATCGATCTTTTTCGGCCAGGGCGCCGACCGCCTGGCAATGCGCGGCGTGCAGCGGCTCTCGTTGCTCAAATGGGGGGCCGCGCTGGGCGTGGCCGCCTTCTTCGCGCTCGCCTACGCGCCGGGCCTGCCCAAGCTCGCGCTGCTGCTCTTGTATGCGTTCGGCGCGGTCGGGCCGGTGCTGTGCTACGCCATCCTTTCGCGCCATTTCCCCATCGCGGTCACCGGCCGGCTGAACACCGCCCTGAATGTTTCGATGTTCTTATGGGCGTTCGTCGTGCAGATCGGCACCGGAATGCTGCTGCGCCTGTTTCCCGCCGACAACGGGCGCTACCCAGCCGAAGGATATGCGCTGGTGTTTGCGATTCTTGGCGCGGTGCAGCTGGCCGCGTGGCTCATCGTCGCCACCGTCAAGACCGAACCCGGTCCTTTCCGGAATTAGGTCGATGGCAGTATTTCGGCTGGAGAGTCAATAGCAGAGCGCTCTTCTACATAAAGATGGCAGTATTTGCGATGCCGGTTCGCGCTTCTTCGAGCCGCCACCACAACGCGAGCCGCTCCCTGGGCTTCACCCGCGCCAGGGTCGAGTGTCTGGATGATGACGACCAACTCGTACACTGCATGCGCCAGGCGTTCGAGCGCGAGCCGGATTTTAGAGTGACGAGCGTAAACTATGATTCGTCGGCCTATTTTCACGAGCGAGAACACCAAACCGACGATGGGGAAGTGTCGATTGCGCGCGACGAATCGGTCCCCGGCTACGATTGACATTAGCTTCGCTCGAGGAGCGGACTGGGGCGCCGGTGGCCCGAATTCCCGAGGTGAAACCTTTATGGCAAAAGCAAATCTGCTGAACACGCGAACAACAAACTTCCTGGAACTGGTCGGGAACGGAAAAATCTACCGTGTTCCCTCCTATCAGCGCGACTACTCCTGGGAGGAAGAGCAGTGGGAAGATTTGTGGAACGACATTGTCGAGTTGCGCGGGCAATCGGAGGAACGACATTACATGGGCGCGCTCGTGGTCGAAGGGAAAAGCGATCGCGAGTTTCTCATCATTGATGGACAACAACGCCTTGCCACCCTGAGCATTCTGGCTCTTGCGGCGATCGGCCGTCTGAATCGGCTCTCGTCCGACGGCGTTGAACCCGATCCGAACCGCGAGAGGTCGGTCGGCCTGCGTGGCCGTTTCATCGGAGAGAAGGATCCTGCGTCGCTTGTGGAAAGCAGCAAGCTGTTTCTCAATTCCACGGATGATGCCTTCTATCAGGACTACCTGGTTCAGCTTCGAGAACCGCTCAATCCACGCGGTCTCCCGAGGTCCAACCGACTGCTATGGGAGTGCTTCAAGTATTTCGCGAAGCGGATTGAAGAGGACGCTACCCTGGTATCGATAGGTGAAAAGCTTGCCGCCCTGCTATCCGAAACGGCCGGCCGACAGCTTATCTTCATCCTCATTACAGTGGACGACGAGCTGAACGCCTACACCGTTTTTGAAACGCTCAATGCACGCGGGTTGGAACTGTCGTCCACGGATCTGTTAAAGAACTATCTTTTTTCCCGGTTGAGAGTACCCGCCGACCTCGACGCTCTGAAGCGCCGTTGGCAAGCGTTGATTGCTACGGTCCAGCAGGAGCGCTTTCCTGAATTCCTGCGTTATCACCTTCTGTGCGAACAGCCGAAGATTCGCAGCGAGCGGTTGTTTAAACTGGTGCGCGAGCGTGTCGGAACACCCCCTGAGGTCTTCGCGCTCATGGACGCTTTGGAGCGTCGTGCGGAGTTGTTTGCCGCACTCCTGGACCCCAATCATGGCTATTGGGCGGAAAATCCAGCCTGTCGCCCGTACGTTCGCGAACTCAATTTGTTCCGGGTGCGCCAGATGACCCCATTGTTGTTCGCAGCCTGGGAGCGCCTGGACCGCGAGGATTTCGCGCGCGTCCTCAAGTTAGTGAGCGTTATCTCCTTCCGCTACAGCGTGGTGAGCGGGCTTAACACGAATGCGCTCGAACCGGTCTATCACGAGTCGGCCAGTGCCTTGCTGCGTGGTCGAATCCGGACACCAGGCGAGGTATTCGCCATGCTCAGAAGCATTTACGTCGACGACGAAAGGTCCCGGCAAGATTTCGCGCGCTTGTCTGTTGGTACGAGCGGGCAACGAAAACGGCTCGCGAAATATATCCTCGCACGCTTGGAGCAGGATGCCTCGGGGCGCGCTTGTGATCCAGACTCCGACCCCGGCAGCATTGAGCATGTTCTGCCCGAGAACCCTGCGGCTACCTGGGAAGCCGCGATACCGCGCGAGTATTGGGATGGGGCGATATACAGACTTGGCAATCTTGCGCTGTTGGAAACGGCCGCAAATCGCCGGATCGGGAATGCGGAATACGCGGAAAAGTTACCCGCGTACGAGCGGAGCGCTTACACATTGACATCCCAACTGGCCCAGGAGGCACCGGATGAGTGGACATTGGCCCACATCGATGCGCGTCAAGCCAGATTCGCTCAACGCGCCATGCGCCTGTGGCGCTCGGATTTCGTGCCGTTGCCTCCGGAGGGCCAATGAAACGAAACTGGAGGGCGCTACGACGACTATTTCGCGGCCGGCGCGGAGGGCGTGATTGTAGCTATCCGGGGTGAGAGTGGGAGCCACAACGCACCACGAGCGGGACTGCGGGATTAGACTTTAAGCCCCTCAGTGTTCGGAACCTCCCATGCCCAAGTCACTGGAAACGGTCACAGCCGAAGCCCTTCAACTCACCGCCGAGGAGCGAGCCGATCTGGTCGAGCTCTTGATCGCCAGCATCGAGCCTGCCTTGCCGCTGCATCCCGAATGGGAGGCCGAGATTGCACGCCGGATCGCTGACGTCGATTCTGGCCGCTCCCAGGCAATCCCAAGCGAACAGGTCTTCGCCGAAGTTCGCGCGCTCATCGAAAAGCACACCGGAAAGTAAACTCTGCTTTCAAGCCCTTTGGGCAAATGGCAGCAATTTGGCTGGAGAGCCAATAGCAGCGCGGGGTTCGGAAATAATTTGGCAGCATTTCCTGATTCAGTTCAATGTATGACCGAGCCAACGTCCGCGACCACCACCTGCCTAGTGACGAAGTCGCTGGCGGCGCCGCAAATTACCAAGGCGCGATCAGCGGGATGCGCTCCCGGCCGTTGCGCCGATACGCGGCAAAGTCCCGATTCAGCGTGAATAACTGCGATTGGCGATCGAAGCCATCGGTATAGGCCAGCACCTTTTTGGCGAAGCCGGTCATGTCCTCGAGATAAAACCGCCATTCGCGTGGCGGTCGGCCCGAGCTGTCTTCAGACATGCACCGAATCCCGCTCCACAAACGCTCGCAACTCCGGGCGCAGCGCCTTCTGTGTCACCAGATCGATCGCGCACCCGAACAGGTCTTCCAGATAAAACTGCGTGCCGAAGTAGCGCTCTGACGTGGCCGGCGCGTCGAACGAAACAAGGATGTCGATGTCGCCCGCCTCGCTCGCATCACCTCGCGCCGTGGAACCGAACAAGGCGAGAGCCGTCACGCCGAACCGCCGGGCAAGTTCGGGTTTGTGCTGCGTCAACAGGCTCAGTGCATGCGAACGGTTCACGATGTTAGGAAGCCTCCAAGAATGACGCCGGCATTATCTCCGAATGCCAGCGGCTGCGGCGATCGGATCGGAAACGGCGGACGGCGCGGGTCGCCTCATCACACGTCACCTCCTCAATTGCCCTTCGCGCCGGAATCCTTCACCACCTTGGCCCAGCGCACGACCTCGGTCTTCAACAGCGCATCCATCTGTTCGGGCGTCGAGCCGACGATCTGGTAACCGAAGCCTTCGATCGCCTCCTTCGATTTCGGCTGTGCCATCGCCTTGATGATCTCGGCGTTCAGTTTCTGCACGATCGCGCTCGGCGTGCCCGCGGCGGCGAATACTCCATACCAAAGCGCATTGTCGAACCCGGGGTACCCGGCTTCCTGGACCGTCGGCACCTGCGGCACCACGTGGGAACGCTTCGCCGTGGACACGGCCAGCGCGCGAAACTTGCCGGCCTGGATCTGCGCAAGCGACGAAGACACGCTGTCGAACATCAGGTCCACCTCCCGGCCGAGCAGCGCGGCGACCGCCGGCCCGCTGCCTTTGTAGGGGACATGCGTAAGGTCGATGCCGAGCGCCCCCTTGAAGTATTCGACGAACAGGAAAATGCTCGGGCCGGGCGAGGCGTAGTTGAGCTTGCCCGGACTCGCTTTTGCCGTGTTGATGAGATCCCGCAGGTTCTGCATCGGCGCCTGGGCGTTCACCACCAGGACCAGCGGCAGCGTCGCGGCGAGCGTGATCGAAGCGAAGTCCTTGATCGTGTCGTACGGCAGGTTGGGGATCAGCGAAGCATTCACCGCGTGCGCGGTCAACAGCATCACGATGGTGTAACCGTCCGGGGCGGATTTGGCCACCGCGTCGGCGCCTATGCTCGAGCCGGCCCCCGGCTTGTAGTCGATCAGCACCGATTGGCCGAGGCTCTTCGACATTTCGTTCGCGATCGGCCGCGCGAGGATGTCCGAACTGCCGCCCGGCGGGTAGGCCATGATGAAGCGGATCGGCTTCGTGGGATACGGTTGGGCGATTGCGCCGTGCGTGAGCAGGGCGCAGACCACTGCCCCCAGGACGGGAAACATCTTGCGTGACATCGTCAACTCCTCATAAATTCGGAGCCGTCCGCGCAATCCGAAGTCCCCTTAAGATGCGCCAACCGCCGCACAAACCAAGGGACGGCATGACCAAGACAATAGCAAACCTGATCGAGGCCCGTTTCGGCCTGCCCGCAACCGCCGGTCACGACACGCCTGCCGAAGGCACGCTGGCGGCCCTCCTCGAGCGGCGGGTGCACCGCGATTACAAGCCGGATGCAATCCCGGAAGACCTCATACAGACCGTGCTCGCCGCGGCGCTGTCCGCGCCGTCGAAGTCGGACCTCCAGCAGGTCGCCATCCTCCGGGTTCGGGACAAAGCCGTACACGCACGGATCGCCGGACTGATTCCCTCGATGCCGTGGATAGCGACCGCGCCCGCCTTCTTCGTGTTCTGCGGCGACAACCGCCGCATTCGCCGGATTGCCGAACTGCGCGGCAAGCCGTACCCGAACGACAACCTCGACCAGTTCATGAACGCCGCGGTCGACGCAGGCATCGTCCTCGCGACCTTCGTGATTGCAGCACAGGCCGCCGGACTGGGTTGCTGCCCGATCAGCGTTATCCGCGATCACGTAGCCGAGGTCTCGCAACTGCTCGAACTGCCGCCGAGCGTGTTCCCGGTGGCCGGACTATGCGTGGGCTTTCCAGCCTCCGACGGCAAGCTGAGCATGCGGCTGCCGATGGCGCTGACCGTGCACAGCGACCGCTATGACGACAGTCGCCTGGAGGAAGAAGTCGCCGCGTACGACAAGCGACGCACGGCGCGCGAGCCCATAGCGCGTGAAAAGCAGCGGTACGCCGGGGAATTCGGGTTGATCGACGCCTACGGCTGGTCCGAAGACAAGGCGCGCCACTATTCGCATCCCGAGCGGGCCGATTTCGGCGAGTTCATCCGGGGCCACGGCTTCAAGCTCGCGTAGCCTCGAAGTCCATTCTATAATGTGTCCACATTAATGGATAAATGGTCACTTCATGGACACGAACATCCGCGATCTCAAGGCGAATCTCAGCGCGCTCATCAGGCGTGTCGAGGCCGGCGAATCCGTAACGGTACGCATACACAAGCGCCCGGTGGCGCGGATCGTGCCGATCGGCGCAGGCAGCAGCCTCGCTCAGCTTGCCCGCTTGCCAGGAATTGCATGGAACGGCGGCAAGCCGGCGGGCTTGACCAAAGCGGAGGCTATGCCGGCAAAGATGAGCCTTTCCGACTGGGTGATCGAGGATCGCCGTTGATCCTTTATCTGGATACTTCGGCGCTGGTGAAACTCTACGCACGGGAGCGGGGCTCCGCGACTTGAAGCCCGTCGACTAGCGCCGGCAGTCGTTCCACTAGTTCGTGGCCGAGGCTCACCTCGCATCCACCAGTCGCGCCAGCAGCGTAACCCCAGGCTTCCTGGCCCGCACAACCCTCAATGCCCCAGGATCTGGCTCAGGAACAGCTTCGCGCGCTCGCTCTTTGGCGCGGCGAAAAACTCTCGGGGCGCGCCGGTCTCGACGATTTCGCCCTGGTCCATGAACACAACGCGGTCGGCGACGGTGCGCGCGAACCCCATTTCGTGCGTCACCACCAGCATGGTCATGCCTTCGCCAGCCAATTCGACCATGACATCGAGCACTTCCTTGATCATTTCCGGGTCGAGCGACGAAGTCGGTTCGTCGAACAGCATCACCCGCGGGCGCATGGCCAGCGCCCTCGCGATCGCCACGCGCTGCTGCTGGCCGCCGGAGAGCTGGCCGGGATACTTGTCCGCCTGCTCGGGGATGCGCACGCGGTGGAGCAACTGCCTGGCGGCGGCCTCGGCATCGCGCCGCGGCGCCTGGCGCACCCACACCGGCGCGAGCATCAGGTTCTCGAGCACCGTGAGATGCGGGAACAGGTTGAAGCTCTGAAACACCATGCCGACCTCGCGCCGGATCGCCTCCACCGAGCGCACGTCGTCGGTGACTTCGATGCCGTCGACCGCGATGCGGCCGCTCTGGTGGCGCTCGAGGCGGTTGATGAGCCGGATCAGGGTGGACTTGCCCGAGCCTGAAGGCCCGCAGACGACGATTTTCTCGCCGCGGCCCACGCACAGGTCGATGTTCTTCAGCGCCTGGAACGCACCGAACCACTTGTTGACGCCGGCCATGTCGATCATCGGTGCCTCGGCTGTTTGCTTCGCGGGGTCGGGCATGTCAGTCATCCGTCAGTCATCCGTCAGTCATCCATTGGCGGTTGGGCGCGGCGCGCGCTCGAGGTCGCGCTCGAGCTGCTGGCTGTACTGCGACATCGCGTAGCAGAAAACGAAATACACCACCGAGGCGAACAGGTACGCTTCGACGCCGAACCCGCTCCAGGCCGGCTCGTTGAGCGCGGTCTTGAGCGCGAGCAGGAATTCGTACAACCCGATGATCACCACCAGCGAGGTATCCTTGAACAACCCGATGAACGTATTGACGAGGGGTGGAATCGAGATCCTGAGAGCCTGCGGCAGGATCACCAGCGCGGTGCGCTTCCAGTACGACAATCCCAACGCCTCCGCGGCTTCGTATTGCCCGCGCGGGATCGCCTGCAGCCCGCCGCGCACCACCTCGGCGAGGTAGGCGGCGGCGAACAGGATCAGGGCGATCTGCGCGCGCAAGAGCTTGTCGATCGTCACGCCGCCGGGCAGGAAGAGGGGCATCATGACTGAGGCCATGAACAGGAGCGAGATCAGCGGCACGCCGCGGATGAGTTCGATGTAGCCCACGCAAATGGCGCGTACCGCCGGCATTGCGGAGCGCCGGCCCAGGGCCAGCAGGATCGACAGCGGAAACGCGAACACGATGCCGAAGGTCGCGAGGATCAGGGTCAGCACCAGCCCGCCCCAGCGCTCGTTCTCCACGTAGCGAAGGCCGAATACGCCGCCCCACATAAGGATCCCGATCAGGGCGAGCCCCGCGAGCCACACCGGGAGCAGCCACGGCCGCCAGAAGCGCCGCACTGCGCTCAACACATAGAGCGCGAGGAACACACCGATCGCGACCGCCGGGCGCCAGTGCTCATCGAAGGGGTAGGTGCCGAACAGGATGAAACGGTGTTTCTCGGCGATGAAAGCCCAGCAGGCGCCCGTGCCACGGGCTTCGCGGCACGCCTTTGAGTCGGGCGCGAGCCAGACGGCGTCGACGAACGCCCAGTTGAAAAACGGCGGCAGGTATTTCCACAGCAGGAACACGATGAACAGGGTGAGCAGCGCGTTCGGCACGCTGGAAAAAAGGTTTGCGCGGACCCAGAGGAATACCGGATGCGGCGGCTTTGCGGCGAGCGCGGTCGCGGGGGACGTCACGCGTGCGCCCCTTTCAGCGCCACGCGCCGGTTATACCAGTTCATGAATGCAGAGATCGACAGGCTGATCGTGAGGTAGACCAGCATGAGGATGGCGATCGCCTCGATCGCCTGGCCGGTCTGGCTCATCGTGGTATTGACGATCGAGACCAGGTCCGGGTAGCCGATCGCCACCGCGAGGGAACTGTTCTTCGCGATGTTGAGGTACTGGCTGGTCAGCGGCGGCACGATCACGCGCAGCGCCTGCGGCAGGATCACCAGGCGCATCGCGTGGCGCCGCGGCAGGCCGAGCGCGTGGGCCGCCTCGAACTGGCCGCGGTCCACCGCAAGCACCCCGGCGCGCACGATCTCGGCGATGAAAGCCGCGGTGTAGGTCACCAGGCCGACCAGCAGCGCGGCAAACTCGGGCGTGAGCACCCCGCCGCCGGAAAAGTTGAAGCCGCTCAGCACCGGGGTATCGAACTCGCGCGGAGCCCCGGCGGCAACGAACGCCAGCAGCGGCAGGCCGAGCACCAGGCCGCAGCCCGCGGCGAACACCGGGAAAGCACGCCCGGTGGCTGCCTGGCGGCGGTCCGACCAGCGCGACAGGCCCCACGCTGCCAGGACGCCGGCGGCCAGCGCCCAGAGCATCCACGCGTGCGCCACGTGCGCCGCGGGCAGCGCGAACGCCACGCCCCGGTTGCTGAGGAACACGCCTGCCAACGGGCTCAGCGCTTCGCGCGGGCCGGGCAGGCTCTCGGTGATGATCGTGTACCAGAAAAACAACTGCACCAGCAGCGGCACGTTGCGGATGACTTCGACGTACATCGCCGCGAGTTTCGCCACCAGCCAGTTGCCCGACAGGCGCGCGAGGCCCACCAGCGTGCCGAGCACCGTCGCGAGCGCGGCACCGATCAGCGCAACGCGTAACGTGTTGGCCACGCCGATCCCGAGCGCGCGCAGGTAGCTGTCGGCGGCGGTATAGGAAAACAATCCGGTCTCGCCGATCTCGAAACCGGCCTCGCGCGCGAGAAACCCGAAGCCGCTGGCGATCTTGCGTTCGTCGAGGTTCTGAAGCGTATTGGAAATGAAATACCAGCCCAGAAAGAGGACCGTCGCCACCAGCGCCACCTGGTAGACGAGGGCACGAACGCGGGGATCGTCGGCCAGCCGGCCGACCCGGGCACCCTGGCCCTGACGTTGACCCTGGTCCCCGGGCGATCCCTTCACTTTCCGGCCAAATTCCAATCGTCAGCGAATCGGAGGCGCGTACAGGATGCCGCCCTTGTTCCACAACCGGTTCAGGCCGCGGTCGAAGCCCAGCGGTGTGAGATTCGCCTCGAAACTCTCGCCGTAGTTTCCCACCTGCTTCACGATGTTGAACGCCCAGCGGTTGTCCAGGCCGAGCATCTTGCCGACGTCGCCCGTCGCGCCGACGAAGCGCTGCACTGCCGGGTCCTTGCTTGCGGCCTGTTGGTCGATGTTCTTGGAAGACAAGCCCATCTCCTCGGCTTCGATGGTCGCGAACAGCGTCCATTTGACGACATCGAACCAGCGGTCATCGCCGTGCCGCACCGCGGGTCCGAGCGGCTCCTTGGAGATTACCTCGGGCAGGATGATGTGGTCGGCCGGGTTTTGCGCGCGCGAGCTGCGGGTCGAGACCAGGCCGGAGACGTCGGTGGTGAACACATCGCAGCGGCCGGCGAAGTAGGCGTTCTGGACCTCTTCCAGCTTCTCGATCACGACCGGCTTGAAGGGCATCGAATTCGAGCGGAAGTAATCCGACAGGTTGAGCTCGGTAGTCGTGCCCGGCTGCACGCAGATCGTGGCGCCCTTCAATTGCTTCGCGCTCGTGACGTTGAGCTTCTTGGGCACCATGAAACCCTGGCCGTCGTAGTAGTTCACGCCGACGAAATTCAGGCCCAGGCTGGTGTCCCGTGTCACCGTCCAGGTCGTATTGCGCGACAGGATGTCGACCTCGCCCGACTGCAGGGCGGTAAAGCGCTGCTGCGCGGTCGTAGGCGTATAGCGCACCTTGCTCGCGTCGCCGAATACCGCGGCCGCCACGGCGCGGCACAGGTCGACGTCGAGTCCCTTCCACACGCCCCTGCTGTCCGGTTGCGAGAATCCGGCCAGCCCGACGTTGACGCCGCACTGCACGTACCCCTTGGCTTTCACCGCATCGAGGGTCGACGGACCCTGCGCCATCGCCGCGCTGCCCCATGCCGCAAGCATGACCGTCCCCATCACCACCGAAATCGTTTTCATCACAGCCCTCCTCCGGAAGATTACAAAAATGGCACGTTTTTTCTTGTTTGCGGTTCCATGCCCCAGAAAGCACCCGCAGTATAGTGAAGACAGGAAGCGAATCAATTCCGGGTTCTCCCGGATGCCCAGGGAGCGCGGAGCTCCGGAAGGCCTGGCCACGGCCCGGGTAAGGATCAGGTTCGCGGGTAGTTTGGCCCCGATACCGCCGGCCGAAAACCGGGACTCACGTCGCGTTCACCAGTTGCGCCAGCGGCACGACCTCGACCTTAGGGGCAAGCGGGTAGCGCTTGTCGCCCGGATACACGACGTAAAGTCGATCGAGCTTCAGGTCGACCAGGGCAATGCGCATGGAGGCAGTGAGCGTGGGGGCGTCCGCGCGTTTGCATTCGACGCCAATGCGGCGGCCGCGCACGAAGAGCAGCAGGTCGAGTTCCGCGCCGTTGTGCGTGGCCCAGTAATAGGCTTCGTCCGGTCGCAACGCCTTGAGGACTTCCTCGACGGCGTACCCCTCCCACGACGCGCCCACTTTGGGGTGATGTTCGAGGTCACGCTGATTGGTGATGCCACCATGAAAATCCCGCAGTCAATGGTGCAATTTCATGGTCAATAGATTGAGCACGGACGGCCGCAGCGACGCCGCGCTCAAGTCTCGACACATTGATCGGTATAGCCTGCAGCGGAAGCCGGCAGTCCATTCCATGCGCAGGAAACGCCGGCTGCGCGCGCCCAAGTCCAATGGCATGGCAGCATTTCACCCGGATAGTCAGTAAGGACGCGGCCCTCTTCCTGAAAATGGCAGTATTTCAGTGCATCACCGACCCCCCATCGACCACCACCACCTGCCCGGTCACGAAGTCGCTTTCGGCCGAACAGAGGTACACCAGCGTGCCGGTAAGGTCGCTGGGATAGAGGTCCTTCTTGATCGCGCGGCTGGCGATGTTGTTGGCCACGATCGCGCCTTTCCAGGCCGGGTTCGCGATCACGTTGTCGCTCATCACGAGGCCCGGGGCCAGCGTGTTCACGCGGATGCCGTCGTCGCCGAGTTCACGCGCAAGGCAGCGCGTCATCGCCACCACTGCCCCTTTTGAGGTCACGTAGTGCAGCAGCATCGGCGTGCCCTTGAACACGGTGCCCGAGGCGATGTTCACGATCTTGCCGTACTTCCTCTTCTTCATCTCCGGCACGACGGCCTTGGCGCACTCGAACACGCCGCGCACGTTGACCGCCATCACGCGATCCCACTCGGCGCTGTCGATCTCGATCGCCGGCTTGAGCGAAAGCGTGCCGAAGATCGCCGCGTTCGTGACCAGGATGTCGATCTGCCCGAACGCCTTCATGCTCTCCGCGACCATGGACTGCACCGATTTCGGGTCGGTCACGTCGTTCTTGAGCGCGAGCGCGCGGCCGCCGGCTTCTGTGATGGCTTTGGCGACCGGCGCGGCGTCGAGCACATCCGACACCACCACCGCCGCGCCTTCGTCGGCCAATGCCTTTGCGTACACCGCGCCGATGCCCTGCGCGGCCCCGGTAATGATCGCCACCCGTCCTTCGAGACGCTTTGCCATGACTTCCCTCCTGATTTTGGAACCGGCCCCTAGTCGAGACCGAGGAACTTGTTGTTGAACTCCGGATTGCCGACCAGCGCCTCGCGTGTTCCCTCGAGCACCGTGCGGCCGTTCTCGATCACATACGCGCGCTCGACGAAATCGAGCGCGCGATGGATGTTCTGTTCCACCAGCAGCATGGTCACGCCGCCGGCGGCGATATTGCGCAGCACCTGGATGATCTCCTCGACCAGCATCGGCGCCACGCCGATGAAAGGCTCGTCGAGCAGCAGCAACCTGGGGTTCGACATGAGCGCGCGCCCGATAGCGACCATCTGCTGCTGTCCGCCCGAGAGCTCGCCCGCGTTCTGGCGGCGCTTCTGCGCGAGGATCGGGAAAAGCGAATACACGCGCTCCAGCTCCCGCGCCAGACCTGCTCGTGCCGCGGGCGCATAGGCGCCCATCGCGAGATTCTCCTCGACGTGCATCTCGGCAAACAGGCGCCGGCCCTCCGGCACCAGCGCGATGCCGGCCGCGACGTTGCGCGAAGTCGCGCGCGATCCGATCTCCTCGCCAGAATAGCGCACCGTGCCCGACGCAAGCGGGTACAGGCCGATGATGGCGCCGAGCGTGGTCGACTTGCCCGCGCCGTTCGCGCCGAGCAAGCCCACGAGCTCGCGCTCGGAGACGTTGAGGCTCACCTCCCAGAGCGCGCGCTGGCTGCCGTGATCCACAGCGATGTTCGTGAGTTCAAGCATGCGCGGCCGCCTTGAGCGTGGCTCCGCCGAGATACGTGCGCAACACGCGCTCGTCTGCGACCACTTCGTCGAGCGTGCCGTCGGCGATCAGGGTGCCCTGCTCCAGCACCACCACACGGTCCACGACCTGTGCGAGCGCCGAGAAGATGTGCTCGACCCAGATCACCGTGAGGCCGTACCGGTCGCGCATGTCGCGGATGTGCCCGACAAAGCGGCGGATCTCGGCCGGCGTGAGGCCGGAGGCCACTTCGTCCACGAGCAGGACGCGGGGCTTGCAGGCCAGGGCGCGCGCGAACTCGAGCGCCTTCTTCTCCTGCAGGGAAAGCGCATCGGCACGGTCCGTCATGCGCGATTCGAGCTCGGCATAGGCGACGAACTCGCGCGCCTGCGCGAGGGCTTCACGCGGCTTGATCCGCTCGGCGCCGAACATGAGCGGCACCGCGATGTTCTCCTGGACCGTGAGGTCGCCGAAAGGGCGCGGGATCTGGTAAGTGCGCCCGACCCCTAGATGCGCGACCTGGTCGCGCCGCATCCCGGCCAGTACAACGCCGTCGATGAAGATGCCTCCACTGCGCGGCTCGTGCACTTTTGAAATGCAGTTGAAGAGCGTTGTCTTCCCCGAGCCGTTGGCGCCCACCAGCCCGACGATCTCGCCTTCCATGATTTTGAGG
>ENA-ORBV01001281-ORBV01001281.1-microbial-mat-metagenome-genome-assembly--contig:-NODE-1281-length-56462-cov-9.148603_pt1 | contig 56462 bp, 55 predicted proteins | sample MGYA00237777_ERZ505514 | MGnify/ENA primary metagenome ERZ505514 (study PRJEB26160, sample SAMN06269048) | microbial mat metagenome | isolation source: Oligotrophic lake microbial mat | place...
GAGGCGCAGATCTTTGTCGCCGTACTCGGCGCCAGCAACTATACCTTCGCCGAAGCCACCTGGACGCAGGGGCGCGGTGACTGGATCGGCTCCCACATCCGCGCCTTTGCTTTCTTTTCCGGCGTGCCGGAATAATCGCAAGCTTGCGATGTGAGAAATCGTGATAGGCGCATCGCGTCCAGGCAGGGAGGCACAGCCCAATGAAACGACGAACATGCTCATCTTCCGGGTGTCCGCGCGGGCGCTACGCGAGCCTACCGGCGCGGCAGCGTTGCTGCGGGAGGAACAGGTTGAAAAAGCCCGAGGCGATCTCCTTTCACGCAAGGATTTTCCAGGGTCGAAAAACCTCAAATAAACCGCTCCGCCGCGTCTTAGATTATATGAAAACCATATCTTCGCTTTTCCTGGCCGCCTTTACGCTCGCCGCCCAAGTCCCGCGCTCTCGGGGCCATGCTTACTTCGGAATCGACGCCCCGCCGTCCGACCGCTTCGACTATTCCAGCGCCGGCTTTGGCGGCGACTTCTTCATTTACAAAGGCGCCGCGTTTTCGCCGTCCGGCGGCTGGGTTTTCAGACGGGGGAGCATCGGCCGTGGCGCCGCCGCCATCACCCTCAATGGCAGCTATCACTTCCTCCGCGGAAAGAGTCGTTTCGAACCATTCGTCAGCGCCGGTTACGGCGCCATAACCAATTTCGGCAGTTCTGAGTTGCTGTTTAACTACGGCGGCGGCGGTCAGTACTGGTTCAATAAGCATCTCGGCGTCCGCGCCGAAATCCTCAATTTCCAACACCAACAATTCCGCGAACTGACTTCTGTCCGTTTCGGTATCGCCTTCCGCTAAAGTCTGACGATCTTCTCCGATTTAATGCCCTTCAAAGCATTCCGCGTATCGACGATCAATTTCGACGCTTCCAGCACTTCCCCGTAAGCGAAATCTTTGTGATCGGTCACCACAACGACGCAATCGGCAGCCTGGCACCCCTCGACCTCGCTTATCGAGACCATATCCTGGCCCTCGTGCCGCAAGTCGGTCACGTAAGGGTCACTGTAGGTAACCGTCGCCCCCCGCTGTTTCAACAAATGGATAATGTCCAGGGCCGGCGATTCGCGTACGTCGTCGATGTTCTTTTTATACGCCACACCTAAAATGTGAACGTTGGAGCCTTTTACAGATTTGGAATGATCGTTCAACGCGTTCTGAATTTTGTCCACCACAAAGTGGGGCATCTGACCATTGACGTTCCCGGCCAGCTCAATAAATCGAGCCTCAATTCCCGCTTGCCGCGTTTTCCAACTCAGATAAAACGGATCGATCGGAATACAGTGCCCACCCAGGCCAGGCCCCGGATAGAACGCCATAAACCCAAATGGCTTCGTCGCCGCCGCGTCAATCACTTCCCAAACGTTAATGCCCATCCGGTCGCACATAATCGCCAACTCGTTCACCATGCCGATGTTGATCATCCGGAAGGTATTCTCCAATAACTTCACCATTTCGGCGACGCTCGTCGATCCCACCGGTACGACCGTTTCCAGCGACTGCGAGTAAAACTGCCGTCCGAGGTCTGTACAGGCCGGCGTGATCCCGCCAACGACTTTCGGAATGTTGTACGTGTGAAAATTCGGATTACCCGGGTCCACGCGTTCCGGCGAAAAACAAAGGAAAAAGTCCTCGCCGCATTTCAATCCGCTTTTCTCGAGCATCGGCAATAGCAGTTCGTCCGTCGTGCCGGGATAGGTGGTGGATTCCAGGATAATCAGCATCCCGGGATGCAAATACTTCGTGATCTCCTCGGTCGCCGACACAATATAGGACATGTCGGGGTCTTTGGTCTTCCGCAGGGGCGTTGGCACGCAAATATTGATGGTGTCCGTCTCCGCGATACGTGAAAAATCTGTGGTCGCCGACAGTTTACCGGCCTGCACATGCGGTCCCAACACCGAGGTCGGCACGTCCTGGATATAGGACTCTCCCCGGTTCAGCGTATCCACTTTGCTTTGGGAGATATCAAACCCCAGGACCGGAAGCCCAGCCCTCGCAAACTCGACCGCCAATGGCAGTCCCACATATCCCAGCCCGACAATGCCAGACACGACCGTCTTATTCCGGATCTTACCGGCGAGAGCGTCAAAATGATTCATTCGGTTCAGTCTGTCCTATAAATAGTATCGGCCGGTTGCGACAATTTCCGCAGGGCCCTTCATCATTACATCACTATCATTTTCGGGCCAGCAAAATTCCAGCGGACCCGCTGGCGTCCGCACGGTCATTTGCCGGCCCGTAAACCCGCGCAAAATGGCCGCCACGGCCGCGCCCGTCGATCCCGTCCCGGAACTCATCGTCTCTCCCACCCCGCGTTCAAAGAACAAAACATCGATATTCAATCCATCCGCCGCCTGAACAAACGACACATTCGTCCGGTTCGGAAAGTGCGGATGGCGCTCGATCGCCGCTCCCACCGCCCGCCAGTCAAAATCGAAGTTCTCCACAAACACCGCGCACTGCGGGTTACCCACCCACAGGATCGTGCAGTCGTAAATGTCCTCGCCCACCGCCAAGGCGTACCGGGCCTCGTCCGGCGCCACGCGCGGTTGGCCCATGTTCATCTCGAAAGAATAAGCGTTGCCCTTCTGTTCCAACAGCCGCAGATGCTTCGTCCCCCCGCCAGTGACAATCCGCATTTCCCGCCCCGCGAAGCCATTCGCCATCGCGAACGCCGCCGCGCACCGCGTGCCATTTCCCGACATTTCCACCTCCCCGCCGTCCGGATTAAACAAGCGAATCCGCAAGTCGCCGTTTTCAGGCGCGTCGTCCAACCGGGATACAACCAGCCACCCATCCGCGCCCACGCCCGTGTGGCGATCGCAGATCGCCACGGCCGCCGCGGCTAATTCATCCGTTGGGGCTTCATCTGCCCAAGTGAGCAAAAAGTCGTTCCGCGCGCCGTGCGCCTTCGTAAAGGGAATTTCCATGGTGGGTCCTAAGGAGTCGATACGCGGCGCCAGATTTCTATCGTCGCCGCGCCTTTCGTTTCCACCATTTTCACACGGGCGTATCGCCGCGACTTAGCCGTATACGCCGCCATCCCTCGTGAAAGCGGATCACCCGCAATCGACACCACCCATTCCTGCCACAAAAATACCTCCGGGCGCAGGATAATCCCCTGGAAATACAAACCGTCGCCATCATGCACCACTTGGCGTAGCGGGATCCCCGCTTCCCGGAATATCGCCGTCTGATCCCCGAAATGCGCCACAATCCCGCGCCCCGGCACATACTGATCGCGCAAATAGTCCGCGGCTTCCCGTGTCCACGCCCGCCGCGCCGCCGAATTCACCTGCGACTCCTTCCATGTCACCCAGTTTTCCATCTTCGGATACGCGAGCCACGGACTGACGCCGATTGCGACCAACAATACCATCACCCACCGGCGGCTCCCGTGCGGCAATACCGCGGGAATCGCCGCCACCGCCAGCGCCGCCAATGGCAGTACGATCATTCCGTACCGAGTATTGTAGTAACCGTGCGGGGGCAGCGACGGAACATGGATTTCCGCCCCCGATCCCTGCATGCTGAAAACATAAAACACCGGTCCGATGGCTAGAAAGAGAATCGGACGCCAGGCCTTTCGCGCTCCTACCGCCAACAGTCCCAGCCCGCCCAAAACCAACAGCGGAATGCCCGTGAAAAGCCGGCTCGCCGTGGCGTAATACTGCGCCGCTACCAGCAAATGACCCTCCGTCGGCGCGGGTCCGTAGCCCTTCGCCAAGCCCTGTTCGTAAACCCACTTGGCCGACCCCACGCCATGGTAAAAATCCAGCGGATCGCCATGAAACACAAAATTATGGCCTAGCCAATAAAGCGGTCCGACCGATGCGATAAGTCCCACGACGATTCCCGCCCGCCGGTCCCGCCAGAAGAAATAGAGGACCACGAACGGAATCAGAATCCAGCCTTCATAGCGTGTCAGCGCCCCCGCCAGCAGCCCCGGCCCGGCCAGCCACGCGCGGTCCTTCAATGACGCGTAGAGAGTTATCAGAACCGCGCAGGCAAAGATCGCTTCGGTCATAGCCAATGACTGCAAATAAAGCATGTTCGGGTTCAACGCGAACAGCAGCACCGCGGTCCACGCGGCGTGCTCAGAGTCATAACAGTAGCGGGCGATCAGGAACAACAGCAATCCCGCCACGACAAAGCAGAAAGAACTCGGAATCGCCCCCGCCAGCCCCGACCGCCACAGCCCATCCACCGCCGCGAACGGCATCATTAATATATGCGGCAGCGGCAACCACACCGTTCCGATCTGCTCATAACCCGGCGTCCGTCCGTCCAATATCCGTCGCGCAATATTCAGGTGCGCCGTCGCGTCGCCCCACCACAGCAAGTAGCCCTGCCGCCAGAAATATAGCACCGCTGTCGCGGAAATGGCTGCCAAGAATACGAGCGCTTTCCACGGAACACCGTCCGCGCCAACGGAGATCTCTCTCCGCACCGGCCGCCGCGCCGCGGGACGCTTAGAAGTCCGTAAACTTTTTGAACTCTTGGAAGCGGGCATCGATCTCCGCGCGTGTCAAAGTACGAAAACGGTCCACGCCAAACCGCTCGCAACAAAAACTGCCCATCACGCTGCCGTAGATGACGGCGCGCGACAGTTCCCGGCGGTCAATATGTCCCTGGCCCAGGTCAATCCCCTGTTGCGCCAGATAGCCGTTGAAGCCGCCCGCGAAGCAGTCGCCGGCCCCGGTCGGGTCGTAAACTTCTTCCAGCAGATAGCCGGGCACAATGAAGTAATCATCACCCCGGAAAAGCATTGCGCCGTACTCGCCGCGCTTGATGACGACAGTGTTAGGCCCCATTCCCTGAATTACCCGCGCCGCTCTGCGCAGGTTGTTCTCGCCGGAGAGCATCCGCGCCTCGCCGTCGTTGATCAGCAGGAAGTCCCACCCGCGCAGCGTCGCCAGCAGTTCTTCCCGTGCAATGTTTATCCACAGGTTCATCGTATCGCCGCCGGTCATTCGCGGCTGTTTCATCTGCGCGCGGACGTTACGTTGCAGCGTCGGCTGAATGTTGCCAAGAAACAAATATTCGGCGTCTTTATAGGAGTCCGGCAGCTTGGGGTCGAAGTGCTCGAAGACATTCAGATCGGTGACCAGCGTTTCGCGGTCATTCATATCGGCCGAGTAAACGCCTTTCCAGAAGAAGGTTTTCCCAGCGGCGCGTTCCAGTCCGGCCAGGTCAACCCCGCGCGACGCCAGCAGATCGGTATCTTCCTGCGCGAAGTCATCCCCCACAACGGCGACGATCTTAACGGGTGAAAAGTAGCTCGCGGCCAGCGCGATGTAGGTACACGAACCGCCAAGCATCCGCTCGACGTTCCCGTGGGGAGTTTCGACGCCGTCATACGCGACGGAGCCGATGACAACAATGGACATCTAAACATAATAGCGGTCCAGCCGCGCGGCGTGCGAAAATCGCGGCGGATGATTCCAATTCCCGCAAGCGCTAGAAAGGCCTATGCACACCGCCCGTTACGTACATTGGCAGGAACGTGAAATGTGGCTTGGCTACTTGGAAGAATTTCCCGACTACATGACACAAGGTGAGTCCTTGGAGGAAACCGCAGTCCAACTTGCGTGAATTGCATGCCGATCTCACAAGCGGCGTGCTGCCCGGAATTCGCAGAGTTGCCGAGCTTACGCTCGGATAAAGCGAGTGGATCTGATTCGAAAGCTGGAAGAGGCTGGCTGTGTGCCGATTCGTGACTTGCTCGCCAAGAATATTCTCAAGAAACTGAGTCTTTGAAGCGCACCGCCAACCATTTAAACAACGGTCCCAAACAGCGCCCCAACTCCCGCCGTCAGCGCCATCGCCAGCGCGCCCCAGAACGTGACGCGGATCGCGCCCGCCATCACTCCCGCCCCTCCCGCCTTCGCCGCCACGGCTCCCAGCATTCCCAGAAACAGGAGCGAAGTCGCCGCCACTAACGGAATCAATATTGTCTCCGGACTGAAGACCGTCACCAGCAGCGGTAACGCCGCTCCCACCGCGAAACTCGCCGCCGACGCCAATGCCGCCTGTATCGGCCTCGCACTCATCACTTCGGTAATTCCAAGCTCGTCGCGCGCATGAGCGCCCAGGGCGTCATGCTTCATTAGCTGCTCCGCCACCTGCGCCGCCAGCGCCGCGTCCAGCCCGCGCGTCACGTAAATCGCCGCCAACTCCTCGTGTTCATGATCCCAATCCGACGCCAGTTCCGCCCGCTCCCGCGCCAGATCCGCCTCTTCCGTATCCACCTGCGAATGGACGGAGACGTACTCGCCCGCGGCCATCGACATCGCTCCGGCCACCAGTCCCGCAATTCCGGCGACCAGGATTCCACTGTGACCCGTATGCGCCGCCGCGACCCCGATCACCAGGCTCGCCGTGGAGACGATCCCGTCGTTGGCGCCCAATACGGAGGCTCGAAGCCAGCCGATGCGATCGGTGACGTGGCGCTCTCTGTGATGCATGAACATACTCCCATGAAACCATTTACAATCGGGTCTCAGGAGAAATCGAATGTCCCTCCGCCGTCGCGCGTTTTGCCAGTCCCTGTTCGGGACCGCTCTGTCCGGCGCGGACGTCGCGGAGAAGCCCCCTAATATCGTTGTCTTTCTGGCCGACGACCACGGGTGGGACATCGCCGGCTGCTACGGAAATCGCGCAATTCGCACGCCCAATATTGACCGCCTGGCGACGGAAGGAATGCGGTTCACGCGCGCTTTCGCCGCGTCGCCGACGTGCAGCCCATCGAGAGCCATCCTGTATACCGGCCTACACTCGGCGCGCAATGGTTTGATGGGCAATCATACGGGAACGCGCACCGGGCTTAAGTCCATTGCGCACTATCTGAAGGCCCAGGGCTACCGTACCGTTCTGGCGAACAAGACGCATGTGAAGCCGGTGGAAGTCTTCGACTTTGAATACGTGAAAGCGACATTGCCCGATCCGCCGGCCGGCAAACGGCAATACCGGCTGGAAGGTCTGGACACGCAGGAAATTGACCGGCTGTTGGCGGAGCACGCCAGGAACCGCGCCGATCGGCCGTTGTGCCTGATTCTGGCCGACAGCGCGCCACACGTAACTTGGGAGAAGAACCGGGATTACGATCCGGCGAAATTGCCCCTGCCTCCGATCGCGGTTGATACACCTAAAACCCGCGCGGCACTGGCGAACTATTACCAGGACATCACGACCGCCGACCGTCATCTGGGCGAGGTGCTGAACTCACTCCGGATGCATGGCTTTGAGGACAAAACGCTGACGATCTACACCAGCGACCAGGGACCGGAGTGGCCGCGGTCGAAGTGGACTCTCTACGATACGGGGCTCCGCGTGCCATTCATTGCACGCTGGCCGGGACGGATCCCGCGCGGCGCGGTGACGGACGCCATGATCTCATTCGTGGATGTTACTCCGACGTTAGTGGACATTGCGGGTGGGAAGCCGATACCGGGCCTGGATGGCGGCAGTTTCAAGGCCGTCCTGTCTGGCGCCGCGAAGCGCTTCCGGTCGGAGATCTACGCGTCCCATTCCGGGGACGGAACCATGAACATGTTCCCGCAGCGTTGCGTGCGCGACCTGCGTTTCAAGTTGATACTGAATCTGCACCCGGAACGAAAATGGACCACGCACTTCACGAAGGTGGATGGCATTCCCGATAGCCATAAGGAGGTGTACGATACCTGGCTGGAAAAGGCCAAGTTCGATGCGGACGCCGCACGGATCGTTCGCCTGGCGGAAGATCATCCGCGCGAAGAACTGTATGACACGCTGAATGACCCGTACGAGTTGGAAAACCTGGCGGAGAAACCGGCGGCGCGGCCGGTCCTGCTGCGAATGCGCGATCAACTGGCGAGGAAACGCCGGGAACTGGTCGACCAGAACGAGTAGTGGACACTTTGTCGCATTTTCCTGTTTGGATGCCGGCATTGTGTGATAAGTTGTCTCATCGGCGGGCAGGCATAGCCCTTAGGTACTTACGCCATAAGCAAAATCCACTTAGTCCTCTTGCCTTCCGGAATATCCCGCATATACTTGACGGTATCTAACACCGCAGGGAACATTCGCTATAACCCCCCGAATGGAGCTTTACTATGCTATTTGGCATTCAGAGTATATCTTTCATCACGCTCCCTATTTACGACCGGCTGCTCTACTTCCGGGAGATTTGCGTAGACAGTGTACTAGCCCAGATCCTCGGCGCGTTCTTCGTTGTCGGATCGCTTTTCGTGTCCATCGTGCTGTTCGTCTATTGGGGCTCCTGTGCCTGCCGTATTCTAGCGGCGAATGACTTGGAACTGACCGACGAGGAAATTGAACCCATGCGGTGGGGCAGGAAGTTCCGCGCGCAACTTTGGCGCCTCTTCCACGCGAAAGGTTTGTCGCTGCCATAAACGAACGAAACGCGGCGAACGGCGTATACGCCTATCCTAAGAGGTAAGGCCATGCATCGATTTTACTTTGTCCTTCTGGCGCTGGCCGCTGGCGCCGCCGAGTGGACCTCCAAGCCATTCCCCGAGTGGTCGCCGGACACTGTACTCCGTATGCTCACCGGGTCCCCGTGGTCGAAAGGCTCCAGCGCCAACATCGAATGGACGAAGCGGGAAGTCCGGCCCCTCACTTATAAAGACATCCCCGGCGCCGATCACGGCGCCGCCACGGACAAGGGCCTGGGGCCTTTGGGCGGTATCGGAGCGCCAAAGCCGAAACTGCCCATCAAGGCTGATTTGCTGATCCGCTTTCCGAATGCGTTACCGATGCGCCACGCAAAGGCCATGTATCGTCTGCGCGATGAAAAACTCCCCGCGGACAGGCTCAACAGCCTTATCGATGCCCCTGTGTCGTCGTTCTACGTTATCGAAATCTTCGGCGTGCCGTCGGAAGTTGCCCACCAGGGCGCTGGCAGCATTGAGTCGCTGGTCAGCCGGTCCGCTTATCTACGAACCAGGCACGGCCGCAAGTACCAGGCCGCTCGCGCCGAAGTAACCATTCAGGCGACGACACTCAAAATTCTGGTGTATTTCCCGAATGAGGAGCCGCTAAAGGTTGCCGACGAAGAGATCGAATTCTTCGCCGACATCCAGTTACTGCGCTGCAAGGAGCGCTTTAAGTTAAGCGACATGACCTACATGGGCCGTCTGGAGCTGTAACATCTACTCCGGCAAACTGAAGCTGTAAAGCACCGCGCCCGCCGCCACCGCCACATACTGCTTGCCATCCACCGAGTAACTAATGGGCGACGCCGAGATGGGGCCGCCCGTCTGCATACGCCAGATTAACTGCCCGGTCGTCGCGTCGAGTGCCAGTACAGCGCCCTCCTGCGTGGATGAGAACAGCACACCACCCGCCGTCGCCAATACCCCCGCCGACAGCGAACCGCGCGATACCGGATACTGCCACTTCACGGCGCCAGTGGCGGCGTCAATGGCCTTTATCGCGGCCTTGGACGGCTCGTCAATGGCCATCGCGCGCCCACCCCAGTAGGCCTTGCCCGGCTCGTATTCCTGCCTGGTCTGGAAGAATCGCTGCCCGGCTTCCGAGGTCATTAAATAAAGCGTACCCGAAGCCGCATCGTACGAAGGCGATTGCCAGTTCGTCCCTCCCACCAGGGATGGATAGACCACCGTGCCTTCCGGCGTGGCCTTCGAATTCGCCTTCCAGATTGGCCGGCCCTGATCGTCAAAACCGTCGTTCCAGGTCTGCTTCACAAATGGTTTGGCGAATAGGAATTTGCCGTCGGTGCGGTCCAGTACGTAGAAGAAGCCGTTGCGGTTGGCTTGCAGCAACAGCTTGCGCGGCTTGCCATCAATCACGCGATCGGCCAGCACCAGGCCTTCATTGGCATCCCAGTCATGATCGTCGCCGGGCGTAAATTGGTAGTGCCATTTTCGTTTCCCGGTCCCGGCATCCAAAGCCACCACCGAACAACTGAACAGGTTGTCACCCGCACGAATTTCGGCGTCCATATCGGGGCCCGGATTCCCCGTCGCCCAATAAACCGTGTTCAATTCGGGGTCGAAATTGCCCGTCAGCCAGGTGCCGGATCCGCCCATTTTCCAGGAGTCCCCCTTCCACGTTTCGTGGCCGAATTCGCCCGGCCCGGGGACGGTATTGAATCGCCAGACGCGCTTGCCGGTGGCCGCGTCGTAAGCATCCAGGAAGCCGCGAATGCCATGTTCACCGCCGGCCACGCCGACCACGATTTTGTCCTTTACCACCAATGGCGCCATGGTCAGGCTGTAGCCCAGCATCGTATCGGCCACCTGGGTTTCCCATAGCGGCAGACCGGTGCGCGCGTCCAACGCCACCAGCGCCGCGTCGAGCGTGCCAACGAATACGCGATTGCCCAACACGGCCACTCCGCGGTTGAAAGGATTGCTTTCAAAGGGGTTCACGACTTTCCGCTTTCGCTCATACTTCCAGATCTGCAGGCCCGTCCGGGCATCGAAAGCGAAGACTTGTCCGGGAGGCCCGGCGGCGTACATGACACCATCGACGACAATCGGCGTCGATTGCAGCAGCGAATCGCCGGGCAATTGGGCGGCCCATTTAACCTGTAATTGATTCACGTTCCGCGTGTCGATCTGGCGCAGCGCCGAGAAGTGCGTGCCGCGATAGTCGCCCCAGTAGGTGAGCCAGTTGTGTGGCTCGGCGGCGGAATTCTTGATGCGCTCATAGGTCAAGCCGCCGGGGACCGCCGCGGCCGCGGTCTTGGTCAGGTCGCGCGTCTCCAGCGTCTTCAAATACGCGACAACATTCTGCACTTCGCCGGCCGACAGCCGCGTACCATAGTCTGACGGCATCAGCGTTCCGGCCTCCGCGCGCAACTCCGCGAGCGCGGCTTTGCTCAGCATATGGCGCTCACCCGCGACCGTCATCAAATGTACCGTGAACGTGTCGTCGGCTGTGCGCATCCCCCGCAGCGTCCGCCCGTCCTTTGTCCGCGCCGTGACGACAATGTTCTCCGCGTCCCCGCGACGGCGGCGTCCCGGCGTCGCGCCCGCTGGATTCAAAATCTTCGCCTGCAAACGTTCCGCCGGCAGCCGTCCCGCCGTGGAAAGGTCGGGGCCAACAATGCCGCCCCGCGCGTGTACGCCATGGCACGCCGCGCAGTTCGCCTTGCCAAAAAATAACTGCTCACCGGCGGTCGCGTCGCCGGTCACTTTTTCACCGCTAACCATCGGGCCGCCGCTGATGCCGCGAATATAGCTCACTAGCTGCCAAACCTGCGCCTGCTTCAGCCCCGCAAAACCGGGCATCGCGGTGCCTTTGATTCCGTTCCGGATATTCAGGAAAATCTCGCCGTCCAGGCCGCCGCGCGTGAAGCGTCCGGACGTCAGCGCCGGCCCGCGCTCGCTGCCGCGCCCGCTGCCGCCATGGCACGCCTGGCAGGCCTGTTCAAAAGTTTTCTGCCCGGCCGCCGCTGCCTCCGCGTTCCCTGCAAAGGGATTCTTTTCACGCTCCGGAGTATGTTCCTGCGCTACCGCGCTCAACACCAGAACTGTCAACGATAGAGATAGATGTTTCATTGGATCCGTTACTTCACCGGAGAATACGCGGCGGCCTTATACAACGCCACTTTGAAAAAAGCGTTCATTTGCCCATGCTCCGCAATCGATTCGTTGCGCACGCGGATCCATTCTTCATCGGCCTGGAACTGCGCCCACGCCGCCTCGCGCGCGTCGAGCGAATCGAACGGCGTGAAGTAAATCAGATTCGGCATCAGCGCTCCGAACAGCGCGGAAGTATAAAGAACCGGATGAATCCCGCATCGATGAAAGATGGGGATTTCCGGCCCTTCAAAACGGTCGTGCAGTGCGCTCAGTTGGCGATACGCAGGCGCGTGGTAGACGCGCAATTCGAACACGCGCGGAGTCGCCGCGCCTGGCTTCAGCACCGGGGAATAGGACGTAGCCTCCAGTAACGACTGCGTGAAATGTTCGTACGGCGGCTCGTGGTGATCCTCCCAATACCCCAGCGCGGCGCGCATGTCGGCATCGGCCCGCATGGAGGCGCGGCTGTACTCCCACTGCTCGAAGGAATCCCACTCGGCCACCACCGCCACCTGCGGCAGATGGTCGGCCACGACGGCGTCCATCACCAGCGCCGCGCGCTTGCCGGTGAGCCGGGCATACGCGGGCAGCCAAGCCTCCTCCAGCCAACCGTGCAGGCGCGAAAACTGGCTCGAATTCTTCAGAAAATACTGCTCGAACGTGTACAATTTGCCGGATGCTTTACTCATGGGAATGATGGATGACTCGCGCCGCGTTCACAGAAATCGGCGAAGGCGAATCATAATGAACAGAGTACCGTCATGAGGGCCATCTTCGCCGCAATAATCTTCTGCCACCTGGCCGGCAACGCCGCCGATTATCGCCCGCCCGCCGGCACTCGGCCCGTCGTCAAGCGCCCTGGCGGCGAGTCCATCATTCCCGGCGGCCGCTTCACCGCGCCCCTTGGCCGCCAGTATCAGACCGGCCCCGGACCATGGGGCCTGGCGATTTCGCCCAATGGCAAACGCGTGGTTTCCGCCGATGGCGGTCCGCGCGGCTTCTCGCTAACGCTGCTCGACCACCGCGCCGAAGGCTGGCGCATTGAACGCCGCGAAGCCTCCCGCAAGAAGGACGAAGAACCCGAGGACGAAGACGAATTCCGCTCCATCTTCATGGGCCTGTCCTTTGAAAACAACGACGACGTCTACGCCAGCGAAGGCAACTCCGGACGCGTTCGCCTGCTCGATATCGCCACTGGCAAGCGCAAGCTGCTCTACAATCTCAACAGCGACGGCTTCTCCGATTCCTATACCGGCGACCTGGCCCACGATGCCAAACGCCACCTGCTATACGTCGTCGATCAAGCCAACTTCCGCGTCGCCGTGATCGACACCCGCAAGCAACGCATCGTCGCCAACGTTCGCACTGGCCGTTTGCCATTCGCCATAGCGCTCTCGCCCGATGGCAAACGCGTCTACGTGACCAATATCGGCATGTTCGAATACAGCGCCATTCCCGGCGCTTCCGCCAAAGAAGCCCGCGCCACCGGACTGCCCTTTGCCGCCTTCGGCTTTCCGTCGAAAGAGTCCGAAGAAGGCGTCGAACGCGTTAACGCCAGCGGCCAGACTGTGCGGATCCCCGGCCTCGGCAGCCCGAACGTCAAGGAGTCGAATTCGCTGACGGTCATCGACGTCGAAAACCCCGTCGCGCCGAAGGTCGTCAAGTTCATCCCCACCGGCTTGCCGTTCGGCCAGGGAACGCAAGGCGGCTCAAGCCCCAGCGCCGTCGCCGCGCTTGACTCGAACATCTACGTCGCCAACGGCCACAACGATTCCATCACCGTTATCAACGCCAAGTCGCTTGAAGTGGAGGACCAGATTCTCCTCCGCATCCCCGGACTGGAAAATCTGCGCGGCGTGCTGCCCACCGGCTTGGCCATCGACGGCGATACGCTCTACGTCGCCGAGTCCGGAATTAACGCGATTGGCGTCATTGATCGCAAGACCAATAAGCTGGTTGGCCATCTGCCTGCCGGCTGGTTCCCCACGCGCATCGTGATTCACGATGGGTCCATGTACGTGACCAACGCGAAAGGCAATGGCACCGGCCCCAACGCGTCCATGACCAAGGCCTATGAGGCCAGCTTCATTACCGATCAGCGCCGCGGCACCATTTCAATTTACCCCGTCCCCGATCCGGCTGATTACGCCAAGCACACCGCCCGCGTCTTTCAATTAAACGGTTTCAACAAAGCCGGGGACGCGCCCAAACTCCCAGCGGCCATTCAGTACGTCGTTGTTATAGTGAAGGAGAATCGGACGTTCGACGAAGTCTTTGGCGACATCGTCTCCGCCGCCAATGCTCCGGTAAATGGCGCCTGGGATCTCGCCCGCTACGGCCAATATTCGGTGATCGCCAGTGAGCGTGGAGATCTTCAGCAACGCTTCGCATTGCGGAATGTGAACGTCACGCCGAACCATCACGGTCTGGCCGAACAGTTCGCGTTCTCAGACAACTTCTACGCCGATTCCGAAGTCTCCGTCGACGGCCATCACTGGATTGTGGGCAGTTATCCGAACGCGTGGACCGAATCGACGCTGATGGCCGCGTATGGCGGCCAGAAGAATTTCCGTTTCCCCACGTCCGCTCCCGGCCGCTATCTTTTCACCGGCAGTAATTCCTCCGTCCATCCTGAGGAGCAACTCGAAGCCGGCGCCCTGTGGCACCATCTGGAACGCCACAACATTTCCTTCCGCAACTTCGGCGAAGGGTTCGAACTCTCCGGCATTGACGAAGGCCCCGGCCTGAAACCCACCGGAGCGCGGTTTCTGACCAACGTGCCCATGCCCGATCCGCTCTACCGCAACACCTCACGCGAGTACCCCGGCTACAACACAAATATCCCTGACCAATTCCGCGCTAACGCCTTCATCGGCGAGATCGAGAAGCGCCACATCGTCGGCAATGAACCTCTGCCCCGTTTCATTTTCATTCACCTGCCGAACGACCATACGGACAAGCCGCGACCCGAAGACGGCTACCCGTTCACGGCATCGTACGTTGCCGATAATGACTACGCGCTCGGCCGCATCGTCGAGTTTCTCAGCAAGAGTCCCTGGTGGAAACAGATGGCCGTGTTCGTCACCGAGGATGACGCGCAGGGCGGCGTCGACCATGTCGATTCGCACCGGTCGGTGCTGCTGGTCGCCAGCCCGTACGCTCGCAAGAACTATGTATCGAAGACCAACGCCAGCTTCCCGGCGTTGCTAAAAACAGCGTTCCGTCTGCTCAACATGCCCCCGCTAAATCTTTTTGACGCAACGGCGTCGGACCTATCGGATTGCTTCACCGAAACGCCGGATTTTACGCCGTACACGCTGAAGTCACTCCGCCCCGAACTGTTCGACCCCGCCAAGGCCCGCGACCCGCTCGACCCCAAGCCCGGCGCGCGGATGGATGACCCGAAGGTGCTTCGAGAACAGCATCTGCAGCCCTAACGACCCTAGATCTGAAACACGGCCTCGTTGCCCATCAATTACAACCGCCCAGGCATCTCGCAAGTTCTGATCGATACAGTTGTGCGATCTCGCGCCTAGCTGGCCTGGACGGTCCGATCAAGTCGCTTTATGCGATTGTCTATTGTCGCGCGCATAACAATTGACAGGTTTTTGCCACTTTCCATTCGCCGGAACTGATCGTCGATAAGGGAAACCAGCTTCCCGTAAATGCTCCGTTCCAAATTCAAATCACGACCGATTTCCCTCAGTTTCATGAACTGTAGGAAACATGCGAACGCGAGGAAGGAACTCAATAAGGCAAGAAACAATAGGACCAAATGCGCGGCACCCAAGTTTTCGCCAAACCGCAGTTCTTTGCTCCATAACAGCAACAGTGCGGGAATAACTGCGATAAGTAAGTAGATACCCAGTGTCAGCCCCTTCTGGCGCCGAGCGTCAACTAAAGTGTTGATTGAGGCCGCCGACGATTCGGCCATCGCAATAAGTTCGTCTAGCTCCTTTTTGAGACTCTCCTGGATTTCTGAATCGTAGCTCATTTTGGCGTCTCCGATATCGCGGCAATCGATTCCATGAATTGCCGGAGTATTATGTCCTGCTCCCGTCGCTGGAGTGAAGACGGGACCGCACTGCCATTCCACGAAAGTCGGTTTCATAGGCACAAGCTTGAAGTACGTGTATGGCAAAGCTGTTTGAGCCAATTTGCCCATGAAACTCTTTCAAAATACGACCGAACTCCCGGTTCCGTCGGGATGATAGTGATTCAATGCCTTTTGGCGATCGGACGCAAACAAATCGACTTTATTGGCTGCAATGACAAGCCATTTCGGGGTCCCGTGTTTAGATTGGAGGCGGCGGATATCGGTGAGGAGAACCTTGAGATCTTCAATTTCAAGTCTCAAATTTCTGGCTCGAAGCTTTTCCACGGTATCGATTCCATCCTTGCTGATCAAAGTGTCCCTAACCACTGGGTCACGTGGAGTCACATAGCCAAAATCAACCACGTGGATAACGCCTTCTAGACTCTTGTTGTCCTCAAAGGTGTCAATCTCTCCTTTAGTTCGAAACCCGGCCTGTCCGGGCCGCACTCGCACAAGCTTAGTCCACTCTCCAGCGGTAATCGCGTCGACCTCCACGCTCCGTGACTCACAGGGAATCTCAAATACCAATTCACGATCCCGACCGTGCATCTGGCCGGCGAGCAGCGTCTTACCGGCTCCCGCCATGGCCGGTGATAACAATCTGCGTGTCACCAACGTCGGCGAGGGCCTTTGCCTTCGTCCAGTACTTCTGAATAGTCCGGCGATGGTTGTATGCCTGGTATCCTACCCGAGCGGCAATCGAAGTCGCTGTAGTCCACTCCATGTGACCTCCGTTGACGAATTTCAGATCGCTAAGGGAGTTCCTCCTCCCGATTACCGGTGAACCGGACATGCTCGTACTGGAACCACTGCGGAGGCTGCCTCTTCCGTCAGCTCAAACAGCTATCCCCTTGATTGTAGTTCCTGCAAGCACCCTCCGCAATTTACGGACCCTGGGGGGAACTAGTTGAGGTTCCCGGACCGCGTCATCTTCCTGCGCAGGCGCCCACAAGTACAACGCGCCGGCGCCGGGTCGATCTATCGGACTGCTTCAATGGCATGCCCGGCTTTAGTATTGCTCCGTCCACCGTTAACATTGAAGTTGGAAGTCGCCGTTGGCGTGTCGATTGCGCCTTCTTGCGGATCGACCACACCGGGCAGCAGCCCCAGTAGCGCCGTCACGCTGCGCCCCCGAACCAGCAGTTGATCGATCTGCGAACTCGTAATCGCCGCCGATTTCTCTGCGCTTGCCGTTTGCACCGTAGCTCCTTGTGCGGTTACGGTGATCTTGTCCTCCACCGCTCCCAGTTCCATAACGACGGTCCCCAGGGACAGCCTGTCCGCCGCCGTCAGCATCACCTTCGTCCGCTCGACGATCTTGAAACCGGCAATCCGGACCGCGACCCTGTATCCCCCCGCCGCCAAACTGGCAGCCACAAAATCGCCAGTCTCCGATGTCGGAATCGTTCGCCGCGTCCGCGTACTGACGTGTTCCATCGTAACCTCAGCGGCGGAGATCGCCGCACCGGAACTGTCGGTAACAGTCCCGACAATCGTCCCGGTAATCGTCTGCGCCGGTAGCGCCAGCGCCAGCAGGAGCGCGCAAACTATGTGCCGTAGCAAGATGGGAACTGGTTTATCACAGCCGCGACTCAAGGACAACCCTCAACAGTCAAGTCCTGGGCGACGTTCAGCTTTCAGGTTTTTCATCCGTTCCCAATTCGGCTTCAATTTCTTCAATGGTCGGCAGGATGCCTTTGAATTCATCGGGGAGCTTCGCCAGATGCGTGAACTGGGCTATGCCCATGGGAGTTGTCGTACCGCGGAGCGCATATTCAACCACAACCTCGGTCTTCGTCTTACACAGAATCAGGCCGATGCTCGGCTGATCGCTGGGGTGCTTAAGCGTGTCGTCGACCGCCGCCAAATAGAAGTTCATTTTGCCTGCATATTCCGGTTTGAACTCGTCCGCTTTCAGCTCGACTACCACGAAGCAGCGAAGTTTAAGGTGATAGAAGAGAAGGTCGATTCGGTAGTCCTTTCCTCCAACGTCAAGGGGATATTGGCGGCCGGCAAATACGAAACCAATGCCTAGCTCCACCAGGAACTTCTGAATGTGCTCGATCAGGCCGGTCTCGACTTCTTTCTCATGCGCGTCTTCGGCAAGGGTGAGGAAGTCGAAGTTGTAGGGGTCTTTTAGCAACTGGCGGGCAAGATCGGATTGAGGAGCGGGCAGGGTCCGCTGAAAATTGTTGAGGGCTTTCCCCTGGCGATGAAAGAGCCGAGCCTCAATGTGCAGCACCAGAATGTTGCGGCTCCAGCCGTGCTCGATGGCTCCGCGTACGTACCAAAGGCGCTCTTCCGCTGAACTCGCTTTGTCCAAAAGCCGAACATTGTGGCCCCACGGCAATTGTGCAACAAGCTGCTGCACAATTGCCTCATCCGGCCAGGCGTCGGCTAAAGCCTTCATATACTTCAAGTTGCGCTGCGACAGGCCGCGCATCTCGGGAAAGCTGCGCTTTAGGTCACGGCCCAAAGTCTCGATGACCTTCGTCCCCCAGCCCTCGGCCTTTTGCCTACGAGTAATTTCGGCGCCGATACCCCAATAGAGAAGCACCAGTTCCCGATTGACGGCAACCACAGCCCGCACTTGGGCGGTCTGGATACGCTCCTTTATGCTCGCCAATAGGGCGGCATAGATCTCGGTGCTTGGGGTCTTCTCTTCCATTGGCTCTTACTGTCGTACCAGATAACGGCCCGATGCGTATGGGTTGACCCACGCCGACGTAGACTTGATAGAACCGTAATGTTCAAATTCCTACACGCCGCCGACATACATTTGGACAGCCCACTGCTGGGACTGGAAAGGTATGAAGGCGCTCCTGTCGATGAAATCCGCGGGGCCACCCGCAGGGCATTTGAGAACCTGGTGCAACTGGCGATCCGGGAGACCGTGGATTTCGTGCTCATTGCGGGCGATCTCTATGACGGAGATTGGAAGGACGCGAGTACCGGGCTCTATTTCGTTAAACAGATGGCGCGGCTGCGGGAGGCGAAAATTCCCGTCTACCTGATTGCCGGCAACCATGATGCGCAGAACAAAATGACCAGGGAACTGCGATTTCCAGACAATGTGACGATCTTCTCTTCCCGCAAACCGGAGACGATACTGCTTCAATCGCTGGAAGTGGCCATTCACGGCCAGAGCTACGCGGCGGCGGACATGCGCGAGAATCTTGCTGAGGACTATCCGAAGCCGGTTCGCGACGCATTCAATATCGGGCTGCTGCACACCTGCGGCGCCGGGGCGCCGGGGCACGCTCCGTATGCGCCTTGCACCGTTCCGCAACTCACCGGAAAGGGGTATCAGTATTGGGCGTTGGGACACGTTCACACCCGGCAGTCGTTGAGCGAGGATCCGCCGGCGGTCTTTCCCGGCAACGTGCAGGGCCGGCATATCGGGGAGACCGGACCGCGCGGGTGCGTGCTTGTCCATGTGAACGACCGCCACCAGATTACTCGCGAATTCGTGCCGTTGGACGTGATGCGATGGAACCTCTGTGAGATCGATGCCACCGGGGCGGCGGACAGTGAGGTGGTTATCGACCGCTTCGAGGCGCGGCTGCGCGAGCTGCTGCTCGAGAACGCGGGCTTCCCGTTGGCTATCCGCGTTCGCGTGAGCGGCGCGACCGCCGCACACCGCAAGCTGACCGCGGAGCGCATAGCGGTGCGCGAAAAAATGCAGTCGGTGGGAGTGGATCTCGGCAACGGCTCCGTGTGGATTGAAAGGCTGGTGATCGACACCCAGCCCGAGGGCACGGCGGCCATTCCGGAGGGGCCGATCGCGGAGCTGAAGAACTATCTGGACACGCTCCGCAACAGCGGTGAAGAGTTCGAAACGCTGCTGGGCGAGATTGCCGGCATACGCGAGTTTCTGCCTGTCGATCTTCGGGATGAATGTGAGTTCGTTAACCGGCCGGAACTGCTGAACGACGTCGAAGCACTTTTGCTGGAACGGCTGCTCGGCGCGGAGGCGGCCAAGTGAGGATTCTGAGCCTGGACCTGATCGCGTATGGGCCGTTCACGGGCAAGTCACTGCAATTTCCGGATGGCGCGGCGAACCTGCACATCGTATACGGGCCGAACGAGGCCGGGAAAAGTTGCGCGCTGCGGGCGCTGTCCAATGCGCTGTACGGAATACCGCTGGATACGAAAGACGGGTTTCTACATCCATATGACGATCTGCGAATCGGACTCACGCTGGACCCCGGGAACGGTCCGCCGATAGGGGTGACGCGGCGGAAAGGCCGCGCGAAGAGCCTGCGGCGGAACGACGGGGCGGAGTCTGTTTTTCCGTCGGCGGATTGGGCCGCTTTGCTCCCCGCGGAGGATCGCGAACTCTTTGACCAGATGTTCGGGGTGGACCACGCGGAAATTGCCAAGGGCGGCAAACTGCTCTTGTCGAGCGGCAGCGACCTGGGCGGTCTGCTGTTCGCCGCGGCAGGGGGCGTTGATCGTTTGCGGGCAGTGCAGGCTGAGTTCCAAAAGTCTTCCGAAGAGCTGTTCGCGAAACGGGCATCAAAGCCGCATATCAACAAGGCGGTGTCGGAGTTGAAGGATAAGCTGGCGACGGTGAAGGAGTCTCTATTGCTTGTTAGCGGATACAAGCAATTGAGGGATTCGGTGGAAGAAGCCGATGAGGAATCGCGGAAGCTCGATCTGGCGATCCGCGAAGCGAGCCTGGAAGAGCAACGGCTGCTGCGGCTGCGGCAAGCGATGCCGTTTGTGGCCAAGCGCCAGCGTCGCATTGAGCAATTGAAGCCGTACGAGAGCACCCGCGGGTTGCCCGAGCATTTTGAGGATCGATACAGAAAAGCGCAGAACGCCGTGCGGCAGGCCGAAGCCGAAAGCGCATTGCAGGCGCGGGACATCGAAGATCTGCGGGCGAAAATCGACGCAACGCCGGTGGCGCTGGCGATACTGGAGCGCGAAGGCGAAATCGACCGGCTGTACCAACAGTCGGCCGCGGTGAAGAAAGGGGCGGATGACCGCGCTCGCCGTGAGCAGAGCGTGGAAACACTTCGTGCGGACGCGGTGGCTCTATTGGAATCGATCGGGGTGACCGGGGATTTGGAAGAGGCTGCGGAATTGAGAACTCCGGACCCCGCAAGGACGCGCATTTTCACGCTGAGTACGAGTAAGAAAGCAGTGGACCAGGAAGTGGCGGCCAGCGCCCGCGATTTGCGGAAAGCGATTGACGAACATGCGAAGGCGAACGAGGAATTCGCCGGACTTGGCGTCGCGGAGGACACGGCCGCGCTGGAGGAGGCGCTGGCGATGGCCCCGCCCGGCCGCGATCTGGAGGCGGAGCATTCCGCACTGTCCCAGGATGTTGCCGAGGCAACGGCTGAGTTAGAGCGGAGCCTCTCGGCCTTGCCCGATTGGAAGGGAACACTCGATGATTTGGCGGCATCGCCGGTGCCGCTCACGGAGACGGTCGCTGACTTTCAGAACAGGTTTCTGGAACAAGCGTCGGAAGAAAAAAGGCTGGTCGATGAGCGGGCGCGGCTGAAGGGCGAAGGGGATCGGGCGGACCGGGACTTGCGAAGGATCGAGCGGGAACAGGAGGTTCCTACGGAGCAGGATCTGGCCTCCAGCCGCGGCGGCCGCGATGCGGAGTGGCGGGCGATTCGAACGGATTGGTTAGGAGGGATAGCGGCGGATGGACAGGCACGCGCGTCGTCGTTTGAGTCATCGGTGTTGACGAGCGATCAAATCGCCGATCGATTGCGGCGTGAATCCGCGCGTGTGAGTGAAAAGGCCGGGCTGCTGGCGGGTCTGGAGCGGTTGGGGGAGCAGTCGCATATTTTGGAGACGCGGATCGAAGAGGAGCGGCGCGCGGGCGAGGAACTTCGGGTGCAATGGGCGGTGTGTTGGAACGCGGCGGGCGTGCCGCCGCGCACTCCGGCGGAAATGCAGAGTTGGCTGCGCCAGCGCGATGCGATCCTGTTGAAGAATCGCGAGGTAAGGCAGAGCCAGCGGGATGTGGAGCGGCTGCATGGCGCCATACACGCCATTCGGCAGACGCTGCTAACTGGCGGTGTCATCGGCACTGCCGCCACAAGTTTGCCGGAACTGGCGGCGCAGGCGAAACGGGTCATTTCCCAGCAATCCGAACTGCGGCAGCGCAAGTCGGCATTACTGACCGAGGCGCGGAAAGCGGTGGGGGTTATCGCCGCCCTTGAAGCTCGCTTGGCGGCGGCCAATACCGCGCTTTCCAATTGGAAAACGGAGTGGAGCGAGGCGACGGAGAAATTGCCGATCCGGCGGGACGCCTCGCCCGAAGAAGTTCAGGTTGTGCTGGAACGTATTGGCTCGCTAATGGCGAAAATGGATGAGATGGAAAAGCTTGCGGATCGCATCGGCAAGCTGAACAAAGACGAGGCCGCGTTCCGTTCACAAGTTGCCAGCTTGGCGGAATCCGCGGGGCTCGCCATTCCGGACGAGGATCCATTTTCCGCCGTCGCCAGGTTAAACGCCGAACTGCTGCGGAACCGTACAAATAAGGATCTGCTCAAGACTTTTCTGAAACAGACGGAAGAGAAGGGGAAGCTGCTTGAACGCTCGCGAGGCGAGGCGTTGGCAGGCAACGCATCGCTCCTGGAGCTTTGCAAGGAGGCCGGCGTGGCGGAACCGGAGAGTCTGCCGGAATGCATCGAGAAAGCGTCGGAGAAGCGCCGGATCAACAGCGAATTGACGGAACTGGAAGACAGCTTGAGTAGTTTTGCCGGCAGTGAGACGGTTGAGCAATTAGTGGCCGAAATAGAAATCCTGAATGTGGATGACCTGCCGAACCGGATCACTGAACTGCAACACCAACTGGAGGCACTCCGGAAGGAGAAGGCGGGGCGGGATCAATCGCTCGGCGCGTCGCGATTGGAGCTTAGACAGAAAGAGGATGCCGATTCGGCGGGTCAAGCCGCGGAAGACGCGGAACACCTTCGGAGCCGGATCGTCAATCTGACGAACGAATATGTCCGGCTGCGATTGGCGTCCCGAATACTTGCCAACGCGGTGGAGCGCTATCGCGACCGGAACCAGGGTCCGCTATTGAAGGCCGCCGCTGGCCTATTCCGCGAAATAACGGATGGCTCGTTTGTGGATTTGCGGGTGGATTGGAATGAGCGGGGTGAACCCGAACTAAAGGGAGTTCGCGGCAATGGACAAAAACAAGTGGGCGTGGAGGGAATGAGCGAAGGAACGTGCGACCAGCTTTTCCTGGCGCTGCGCCTCGCGTTCGTGGTTAATTACTGCAATTCGCAGGGAACGGTTCCGTTCATTGCGGATGATGTGCTGATGACCTTTGACGACACGCGCGCGACTGCGGCGCTGCGGGCGCTGGAGACAGTGTCAAAACACACGCAGGTTTTACTGTTTACGCACCACCGGCACCATTTGGATCTGGCCAAGGCCGGACTTGCTCCGGCCTCGTACAGTGTTCATCATCTGGGATGATCAGTTTCAGTTAGTGATGTCGTGCGTGGTGGACTCGCCGCGGATGGGAAGGTAGATTTTGTACCATTCCTTCTGAGCGGGGCTATCGGTGTAGTCTTTCAGGGACTTCTCGTCCTTGAACTCCATCACGATCGCGTGGGTGTAGCCGGACCCTTGCACCTTCAGGGCTTTGGTCCAGATGCGCTCAATGCCGCTGTAGCTATTGGAAACCGTTTCGGCTCCTTTCAGGGCGGCGGCGATCTGGTCCGGCGTGGTGCCTTCCTTCCACTTAATTGTCACCACATGGATGACAGAGACGGGTTTCTTGGCGGCCGCTTCCAGGATGCCCGTGGTGAGGGCGAGGGCGGCGAATGTGGTGAGTAATAGAGTTTTCATGGTTCGTTTTGCCTTTCTTTGAATCCCCGCCAGTGCTCGCACACGATGATGGAGTTGGCGGGGTTTGTGGGTTCGTATTTAGCGACTGCCGTTCCCACCAGACGCTCGGCGGGCATTGGCAGATAGCCTTCCAGCGTGGAAATGTCCTGTGTGGAGTCATAAGCCACACCGGCGATTTCGTAGCCGTATTGGAGGGTTTTCGAGTCCGCTTGGTAAATGGTCACCTCGGTCAGGCGGCCATTCACGTGGAGCCGAATGCGGCGGCAGCGTTCCCGTTCTTCCGGGGAACGGACGCGCCGGATATAGCGTGCGAGGAGCCATACCAATGCCCCAGTGGCGGCAAGGCCGACAGTGGCGGGCGCGGCTATGGGAATGGTCAACAATCGCTACTTGGCGCCGAAGACTTTGGCGTAATCTTTCAGGAATTGTTCCAGCCCCTTGTCGGTCAGCGGGTGGCTGAAAAGCGAATCGAGGGTCTTGAAGGGCAGGGTGCCGATGTGGGCGCCGGCCTTGGCGGCGGCTATCACATGGTTCGGCGTTCGAAGGCTGGCGGCCAGGATCTGCGTCTTAAAATTGTAGTTTTTGTAGATCTGAACCAGGTCGTGGACCAGGATCATGCCATCGGCGCCCATGTCGTCAATACGGCCGACAAAGGGGCTGATGATGTACGCCCCGGCTTTGGCGACAAGCAGGCCCTGCGCGGCCTGAAAGCAAAGGGTGACGTTGGTGCGAATGCCTTCGCCCTGGAGCAGTTTGCAGGCCTGGACGCCGTCGCGCAGCAGCGGCAGCTTGACGATGATGTTCTTATGGATCTTCGAAAGCTTGCGGCCTTCGTCGACCATGGCTTTGAACTCGGTGGCGACAACTTCCGCGCTCACGTCGCCGTCAATAATGTCGCAGATGGCGCGGACCTGTTCTTCAATGGGCTTGCCTTCCTTGGCGATCAGGGAAGGGTTTGTGGTGACGCCGTCGATGATGCCCCATGCGGCGCCTTTCTTCAGTTCTTCGAGGTTTGCGGTATCCAGAAATATTCTCATGTTTTCTCCTACGAAATTATTCAGCGGCGATCGAGTTCTCGATCTGGCCCACGCCGGGAACGGCGACGCGGACGATGCTTCCGATTTGCATGGGGCCCACTCCCGGAGGAGTGCCGGTGGCGATGAGGTCACCGGGCTCCAGCGTGAAAAACTGGCTGACGTACGCCAGAATAGCACCCGGGGGGAAGATCATGTCTGAAACTGGCGCGTCCTGGACGCACTTGCCGTCAAGCCATGTTTGAACGCGGAGCCCTTCAAAATCCACCTCGTCGAGGGGAACGGCCCAGCGTCCAGTGGGGCAGAAGGTGTCGAAGCCTTTGCCGCGAGTCCATTGGCCATCCTTCTTCTGTAGGTCGCGCGCGGTGACATCGTTGACACAGGTGCAGCCCCAGACGTATTCGCGCCAATCCTCGGCCCGGATGTTCCGCGCGCGCTTGCCGATGATGAGTCCGAGTTCGCCTTCGTAGTGAAGGTTTTGGGATAGCTTGGGGTAGACGACGTCATCGCCGTCGGCGACCAGGGACGACGGCGGCTTGAGGAAGATGAGGGGTTCCGTGGGAACTTCGTTGCCGAGTTCTTTGGCGTGTTCGGCGTAATTGCGGCCGACGCAGACGATCTTGGTGGGGTTAGCGGCGGGCAGGAGTTTAGCCTGCCGGAGCGTAACGAGTGCGCCGTCCGGTTCAGGCGAGAAAAAGGACCGTACGGGCCGGATGTTGCTGTCGTCCAGAATGCCGTAGCGGGCGCCGCCGGCGTCGGTCAACGTCGGGGGTGCGGTGAGGTCCAGGGTGAAACGAACGTATCGGGTCAAGGTACCGTAATCTCCACTTCTTGCGATGTAGCGCTTTGGTTCTTGCGCAGGTCGATGGCCGATACCATGTAGCGGTAGCGGGCGCCGCGTTGCACGTCACGATCTGTGAATGCCGGGGCGTCGAGTTGATTGGCCACAGCGACAAATGTGCCATCCCCGGCGGCGCGTTGCACGGTATAGCCGAGGATGTCCGCTTCCGGATTAGGATTCCACGATAATTCGAGGGTACCGGAGCCGGCAACCACATTAAGGCCGGTGGGGGCGGCCGGGGGGAAGCGGTCTTCGACGGTGAGGGCTTTGGGGCCGGTTTTGCGGCCCAGGGCCTTGTCGCCGCGGGCCTGGATTTCATAGCTATAAACTTTGCCAAGGAGGGCGCGGGGATCGGCGAATTGGCCGTTGGTTCCTTCGCCGATGGCTGCGCCGTCGCGGTAGACGATGACGGGGCCGTCCCAGCCCTTCCAGGCAAGAACCGCTCCGTTCGCCGCCGAGTCGGCGATGAATTCGGTTGGTGTGATGACGGGGTTTTCGACGCGGAGAGTGACAAGATTGGACCAGGCGGAGGAGCGACCCTTCTTGTTGGCCATGCGGACGGCGAGGACCACTTCCTGTCCGGCGAATTCGCGGACATCAATAGTTGTTTCGGCTGGGCCGGGCTTGTTGGAATCGACGGCGATGGGTTTGGCGGTGGCGGCCCAGGTCTCCTGATTCCAGCCGCCCTCGGGAATGCGCCCGATGCGGATTTCCACGGCGGCGATGTCGCTGATGGCGAGGTTCTCAGTGGTCTTCACCGGGATCGTGAAAGCGGCTTCGATTTTCGATTCGACCTGTTGCGCGCGGAGGTCCTGGACGGGTTGGGGAATGTTGAGCGCGGGCGGTAAGGGATCTCCCACGTAACCGCACGCTACGGCGAACAGTGCCACGCCCGCAACCAATGCCGCTCGGATCACAGAATGTACTTGCTCAGATCCTGATCCTTGACGATGTCGTTCAACTGCTGCTGAACGTATTTAGCGTCGATTTTGACGGTCTTCTTTTTAAGGTCGGGACCTTCGAAGCTGATCTCTTCGAGCACTTTTTCAAGGATAGTATGGAGGCGGCGCGCGCCGATGTTCTCCATGAGTTCGTTGACTTGAGCGGCGAAGCGGGCGATCTCGCGAATCGCATCTTCAGTGAACGTCAGCTTGATGCCTTCGGTTTCGAGCAACGCCTGGTGCTGTTTGATGAGGGCGTTTTTAGGCTCGCGGAGGATGCGGATGAAGTCGTCCTGCGTCAAGGCTTTCAGCTCGACGCGGATGGGGAACCGGCCCTGCAGTTCGGGGATGAGGTCGGCCGGTTTGGAGACGTGGAAGGCGCCGGCGGCGATGAAGAGAATATGGTCCGTGCGGACGAAGCCGTGACGGGTATTCACCGTCGTGCCCTCGACAATAGGGAGGATGTCGCGCTGCACGCCTTCGCGGCTGACATCGGGGCCACTGCCGCCCTCGCGACCGGCGATTTTATCGATTTCGTCAAGGAAAATGATGCCGCTTTTTTCCACGCGGTCAATGGCCGTGCGCGTGACTTGATCCATGTCGACGAGCTTCTGCTCCTCTTCCTGAATCAAGTAATCCAACGCTTCCGGCACGGGCATTTTGCGCTTGCGCGTGCGGGCGCCAAAGAGCGCTGGAAGGATGTCCTTGAAATTGGACATATCCATGTCGTCGCCGCCGGGACCGGGGCCGGGATTGGGAACGAATTCGAAGGCTGGCATCCGGTCCTTGACGTCAATCTCCACGCTTTGCTCGTCGAGTTTACCGGCAAGGAGTTTCTCCCGAAGCGTTTCGCGGGAGACCGTATCGGAGGGCTGCAGAAGATCTATGAGGCGTTCCTCGGCGTTGCGTTCGGCGCGTTCTTCGACCTCTTCCAGCTTTTCGTCGCGGATCATGTCGATGGCGATATCAACGAGATCGCGGATCATGGATTCCACGTCGCGGCCAACGTAACCGACTTCGGTGAACTTGCTGGCTTCGACTTTAAGGAACGGCGAGTTGGCCAATTTGGCCAAGCGGCGGGCGATTTCGGTCTTTCCGACGCCGGTGGAACCGATCATCAGAATGTTCTTCGGCATGACGTCTTCGGCCATGTCGGGGTCCAGACGCTGGCGGCGCATACGATTGCGGAGGGCGACGGCGACGGCCTTTTTCGCGTCGGCCTGGCCAATGACGTATTTGTCGAGTTCGACGACGATTTCGCGGGGAGTGAGTTCGTCGAGCAGCGGGGATTCATCGGCGCCCGAGCCATGCTGGGAGGGCAGGTAAATGACCATTAGCCGAGTTCCTCGTAGATCACATTGAGGTTGGTATAGATGCAGATATTGCCGGCGATGTTCATGGCTTTTTCGGCAATTTCGCGAGCGGACAGGTCGGTATTGTCATAGAGGGCGACGGCGGCGGCTTTAGCGAAAGGCCCGCCGGAGCCGATGGAGGCCAGGGCTTCGTCGGGTTCGATGACGTCGCCGTTACCGGAAAGAATGTAGGTCTTTTCGGGATCGGCGACGAGAAGCAGGGCTTCAAGATGGCGAAGAACGCGGTCTGTCCGCCAGTCTTTGGCGAGTTCGACAACAGCGCGGTCCAGTTTGCCGTTGTGCTGTTCCAGCTTGGTTTCGAAGCGGGCGAAGAGGGCAAAGGCGTCGGCGGTGGAGCCGGCGAACCCGGAGAGGATCTTTCCGTTGTACAGACGGCGGAGTTTCTTGGCGGAGGCTTTCAGGACTTCGCTGCCGAGCGTGACTTGGCCGTCGGCGGCCATTACTACTTTGCCGTTCCGGCGGACGGCAAGCACCGTGGTGGAACGGATGCGTGGAAAGATTCTGCTCAAACTACTATTCTAACTTGGATTGGTTTTAAGTCGGCAGCAGCTTGGAGATATCGTTATACAAGACGAAGGCGACCACCATCATAAGGAACACAAAGCCCAGCTTGAAGATGTTTTCTTTGAGCTGGAGACTGAGGTCGCGGCGCATCACCATTTCGATGGCTAGCATGAGAATGGTGCCGCCATCAAGGATCGGGATCGGGAGCAGATTGAAAATGGCCAGGTTGAGCGAGACCATCGCCATTAGGCCGATGAATGTCGCGAATCCTTGGCTGGCGGCTTCGCTGGATAAACGCGCGATCCCGATAGGACCGGAGATCCCTTTGGGCGACGTACGGCGCTCCACCATGCCGCGGAGAATTTGAAGGATGACGCCGGCGTTTCGCCGGTTAAAACTGACCGATTCTTTTAGGGCTTCGCCGAATGGGAGAGCCACGAACACACTACGCGGCTTAAGTTCGACTCCGAGTAAGTAGAGCTTGTTCTTGGCGTCGATCTCAGTGAACTTAGGTACGATGGCGACGGTGGTCTGCTTGTTATCACGGCTGTAAGTAAGCTTAACGGGCCTACCTGCCCCTTCCTTCAGGAGGGAGTGGAGTTTTGGGGTGGAGCGGAGTGGAATTCCGTCGAGCGCAACCAGAACGTCGCCCCTTTGGACACCGGCCTTTTCCGCGCCGAGCCCAGGAGAGAGGGCGCCGACTTGAATGTCATGACGGTAGTACCAGCCTGCACTGCCGACACCGCTTTCTTCGTCCGTTTCCGGGGTAACGGTGGTGACGACCTGCTGGCCATCGCGGCTAACGACCATTGCCATTTCCCGATTGGCGGCGCCGACCACGGCCAAGTTGACCTCTTCCCAACTCGGGTTCTGGATGCCGTCAATGGAGGCGATAATATCCAGTTCCTGGACGCCTGCTTTGGCGGCGGGCGAATTCTTTTCAACGAAGCCGATGGTGGCGGCGCTGTCCGCGTCGACTATTTTCGGGTACCGGTTCATGAACATACCGGTCATCAGCCCGACGGCGAGAAGAATATTCATGAGCGGTCCGGCGAAGGCGATGATCATGCGTTGCCAGCGCGGCTTGGCGAGGAAGCCGCGAGGGTCCTCAACGCCATCTTCACCGGCCTGTTCGCCGACCATTTTGACGTAGCCGCCGAACGGAATAAGAGAGACGCGGAAATCCGTTTCGCCGCGCCGGTAGCCGAACAGACGGGGGCCGAAACCGAAGCTAAACGCCTCGATATGAACGTCAAACCAGCGCGCGGCCCAATAATGACCGAGTTCGTGGATGAGGATCATTATCCCGATGAGGACCAGCATCCACCAGATACTATTAATGACTGCCATGCGTACTTGCTCCCGCGATGCCACGCTTCAGCGGGCGGCGGGAACCCCTTCCTGAACGAAATTACGGGCCGCCTGGCGGCTCTGCCGGTCGATTTCCAATACCTCTTCGACGCTGCGTGGCGTTCGATTGGGTACTTTTTCTAGTGTCTCACTTACCACTTCGGCAATTCCGGGGAATGGCAACCGCTCTTCCAGAAACGCTTCCACCGCAATCTCATCGGCGGCATTCAGAATACAAGTAGCCGCTCCGCCGGCTTCCTGGGCCTGATAGGCCAGACGCAGAAGGGGGAACTTGTCGAAATCGGGCGGTTCGAATTCCCAGACGCGGGCCGTTTTCCAATCCATGCGAGGGACGGGGGCGGAGTCGCGGGCCGGGTAGGTCAATGCGTACTGAATCGGCATGCGCATGTCGGTGGCGCAGATTTGGGCGATTACGGAGCCATCGTTATACTCGATCATGGCGTGGACGGACGACTGCGGGTGGACGACGACTTCAACGTCGCGGGGATGGAAATCGAAGAGCCAGCAGGCTTCAATCACTTCGAACCCCTTGTTCATAAGTGTGGCGCAGTCAATGGTTATACGCCGGCCCATTTTCCAGGTGGGGTGATTCAGGGCCTCGGCGACGGTGACGAATTGCAGGCGCTCTTTCGATGTTTTGCGGAACGGGCCGCCGCTGGCCGTTAGGATTAATTTGGCCACGTCTTCCCGGCGGCCGGCGCGGAGGCACTGATGCGCGCCGTTGTGCTCACTGTCAACGGGGATCATTTGGGCGCCATGTTTTTTAACGGCGGCCATCACGAGACTGCCGCCCGCGACCAACGTTTCCTTGTTGGCGAGACCGACCGACTTGCCATGTACGATGGCTTCGTAGGTGGCCTCCAGTCCGGCGACGCCGACGATGGCGGACATGACGAAATCCACTTCCGGGGCGGTTGCGGCCGCGACGCGCGCTTTGGCGCCGTTATCAATTTGGGGCTTCTGACCGCATTCGTGGAGTCGGCTGGCAAGTCGATCCTGAATTTGGGAATCGGCGACGACGACGACTTTGGGTTCGAATTCGCGAATCTGATCGAGCAGGAGGTCGACGTTGGTACCGGCGACGAGGGCGTGGATGCGGTACGCATGACGGCTATGGCGAACGACGTCCAAGGTGCTGGTCCCAATGGACCCGGTTGAGCCTAAGACAGTCAGCGTCCTCATTCTTGCCTTACTCAAATCATAGCAAAGCTAGAGAACCCTATTGGTCTATATAGGGGACCCCGAAGGGCGCCAGGGAGGATGCTTCAGGGGTCTTTATGAGGTTAGTCTCGCTTTGGTGGGAGTTGCCTCCCTGGCTTGATTCCAATATTAATATATGGAATTTGGAATTGCAAGACTTTTTATGTGAAAAATGAAAGAAAGTTGGAGCCTACGTCGTCCGGGTCTTGACCTCAACCCCGGCCATCCCCTCTAAGACCTTGATAGTAGAACAGATATCCTCATCGCCATGGCCCGTGGCGATGGCCGCCTGGAACATTTGGTGGGTTAAAGAAGTTAAAGGCAGGGGGACGCCCGCATCGCGACCGGACTCAAGCATAAGCCCGATATCCTTGTGCATCCACTTCACGGAAAAGTTGGTGGTGAAATCTCGGCGGAAGACGTAAGGCGCTTTGAAGGCGATCAGCCCGCTTTTGGCGGCGGAGTTGTCCAGGATGTCGAGCATCAGATCGGGGTCGACGCCGGCTTTGGTGGAAAGGACGAGCCCTTCGTTGAAGGCTTGGAGGAGATTAGAGAGGATGAGGTTCTGGGTGAGTTTGGCGTGCATCCCCAGGCCGGGGCCGCCGCAGTAGTAGAGGCGCTTGCCCATCGGTTCGAGCAGGGGCTTCACTTTTTCGAAGACGTCCTGGGCGCCGCCGATCATAAAGGTGAGGTTACCGCCTTCGGCGCCGGGCTTGGAACCGGTGCAGGGAGCGTCGAGGAAATCGACCCCTTTGGCGGCGCAGCGAGCGGAGGCGGATTTGGAATAGGCGCAGGCGACGGTGGAAGCGTCAACGATAACGGTTCCGGGCTTGGCGGTTTCCATGATGCCATCGGGGCCGAAGATGGCGTGTTCGGACATGGCCGTGTCGCCGACGATAAGGAAGATGACGTCGGCCGCGGCGGCGACGTCCTTGGGAGTGGCGCACGCCGTACCCAGATCCGGGAACTTGGCGGCAAGTTCCTCAGCTTTGGAAGCGGTGTGGCTCCAGAGGGCCACATGGTGGCCGGCCGACAACAAATTACGGGCCATGGGATAACCCATGATGCCCAAACCCAGGAATCCTAATTTCGCCATTACTACGCCAGTCTATAACGGAGGCAAAGGGAGCAGCAAGCTCGATCAGCTCTGAACCGGAATTTTCGCCAGCAGTTTGAGGACAAGAAGATCCGACGCCTGATAGGTGGTGGTGCCGATATTGTTCACTTCTTCCTCGCTTTGCGCGATGTGAGTTCGTACGAGTTCGCGGAATCGTTCTATGGAGATTTCCAGCGCTTGCGCCGCTTCCGTCTCAGAAAAGAAATTCTTCGAGTTGCTGGTGGTGATGGTGGTGGTCAGCATGAGTTAAATCCAATGCGGGGCGCTACTAGCGATTCTACGGATGTCCGGCGCAACACCCAATGGGTGTGAATCCTTAGTTGCCGCTACTCAATGTACTGACATTGCGGTGGCCGGGCATGATACGGCAATGCATTGCCTCTAAGGGGAAAAAGACCTTAGACCCTAGGTGCGGGGCTGGATGGGAGATGCGCTTGGCGGGCGATAGCGGCGGCGGCGCCCCTGTGGATGCGCGGGAAGACAACGCGGAAAGCGCCGCCTTGCAGGAGCAGGGCGACGTTGTGGCGCCACTTATTTTTGGCTGGCAGAAGAAATAGTGGGTGGACTCCGGTTCGGGCAGCTTCCCAAGCGAGTGATAGAGGGCGGGTTCGAGGACGCGGAAGGTGCGAAAGCCGTAGGATTTTCTCATGGTGACTTTGGGCTTGTCGTTCAAACCCTCCACTACGCCGCTGGAAAGTAACTTTTGAGCACGGAAATAATTCAGGATGAGTTCGCGATGCTTTCGTAGCGAACGGGCGACCTTCTTCATGGGTTCGATGCGGGATCGGATGGTCTGGCGGCACCACTTGTCGAGGAACTTGCCGGCCCAGGCGGACGAATTGTATTCCCAGAGTTGCTGAAACGCTTCCTTGAGCAAGGTGGGCACGGACGGTCTTGAGGTTGTAGCGGAGCAAATCGCGCAGGCGGAAGTGCAGGTCGCCGCCGAGATTCTCGCTGCGGCGAAGCAACAGCCAGCGGGACTTCGTGAGGACAGGGGCGCGGCCCTCGCGTTTCATGCGGCTGGTTTCCTCGGCACGGACGTTGTCGAGCGCCTTGTTCATATTGGCGACGATGTGGTAGCGCTCGAGGATAGGCAACCCCTCGGAGCAGTTTTCGCGGATGAGTTTCGGATAGGGTTCCCACATGTCGGAGCAGATGAAGGCGATTTTGGAACTCACGTCCTTAGCCCATGGCGATGAAGGATCCTTGAAAGGATTCGATGGTTCTCTCTTTGCCCATCCAGAGAAGGCGGGTGATGCCGATATCGATCTGGTAGACCAATGTCAGGTACTTGTGGCCCCTGGCGTATTGGGTTTCGTCCACTCCGATGGCATCGATCTGTCCCTGAACCCGGTGTTCGAGGCCCCAGGGTGCCGGCGTGCTCGGCAGCGTCGAAGACCTTTTTCCAGGAAGCCCGAAACGCTTCGGCGGTTTCTTTCCGCGACAAGCGTCGCGCCCAGCGGGCCAGGAACAGCATGTAGGCTCTAGTTAAGGTGCGTTTGCCATCGCCCCAGGGGACTTCTTCGACGACGACGGCCCCAACATGGCCGGCAATCGACGCGTCGTATGGGGTACACCAGGAAGACGAAGAATCCCCACAAGGGGATGAACTCGAAGCGCCGCTCGGGGAGTTGATCGTAGCCAGGCGCGGACTGATGGCAGGTCGAGCAGATGGCGGCGGAACGCTTGCGCGGCCGCACGGAGCTCTCAATGCTCTTGTGGTCGGAAGTGAATCGTGCTCGGTGGTAGACGAATCCCCGGAAACGGTGGCAGCGGTTTAGAATCGTGATGAGTTCCATGGCGCAGACGCGAGCAACGGCGAAGACCTCTAACATAGACCGTGCCGCGTCGGCGTCGCGTACCGTCCTCGGCAACCTGTGGCCGGTAACCGGGAGGTCATCCGCCATCTCAACGAACGACGCCAGCGCAACTTCCGAATGGCGCGTGATCCGATCGGGGTACTCAATGTCCGGCATAATCCACCTTTCCTTCCAAATTTTCTTGCTTTCCCCCTTGACCCTCACGTTACGTGATCCCCCAGAATGCAAAGTAGCCGACGGGACTAACGTGGTCTCTGCCGAGAAAAAGCGATGGCTTACACAGTCAAACAAGTAGCCGCGATGTCGGGCGTCAGCGTGCGCACGCTTCATTTCTACGATGAAACGGGCCTGCTCAAGCCCGCCTATCACAGGGCGAATGGGTACAGGTTCTACGGAGAGCCGCAGATCTTGACCCTCCAGCAAATTCTGTTTTACCGGGAGCTGGGGTTCGAGCTGAAGGAAATCAAACGAATCCTGGAACGGGCCGATTTCGAAAACGTCGCCGCCCTCGAATCGCATCGGCAGGTTCTGGAGAAGAACCTAACCCGGACGCACCGTTTACTTGAAACCATCGACAAAACCATCCAACACTTGAAAGGAACCAAGAAAATGAAGCGTGAGGAAATGTTTGCGGGCTTCAGCGTCGCCGCAGGAAATGACCGATTCGGCGAACACATCAAACTCGGTGGCGAATCGAATGATTGTAAGGTCTCTGCACAGGACACAGAGGGCGCGATGTGCATTTTCGAGTTTATCGGCACAGGCGGCGGGCCGCGCCACCTGCACCACGGGCAGGATGAGTGGATCTACGTCATTGATGGTGAGCTTGATCTTGTGGTTGGCGCTGAACGATTGCGCCTGACCGCCAGTGAAAGTATTTTCATCCCGCGCAAGACCGCCCATATATGGACCTGCATGAGCGGCCGGCCGGCCAAAATCATCAATGTGTACCAACCCGCCGGCAAGATGGAGGAATTCTTCCGCGAGGTAAGCACTTTCAAGAACCTGCCAACGCGTGAGGACGTGATCAAAAAGACTTACACCGAGGAACAGGTCCAGGCGCTTGATCGGTTGTTTAGCGACCACGGGATGGACCTTCTCGGCCCACCTCTCTTAGAGGTCGACGAAGACGGACGAATCACACAGGAAGCCTAACCACGGGGCGACTTCCCAAACAGCGCTGCGACTGCTGAATCCACCAGAGCGTTCCGAGTTGGGTGCGCTCGAATCGATTAACCGCAATCTTGAGCATTTGCCGCCTTTCAGTCTGGGAGAGGCAAACGGGTGAAAAAGAGAAACTGGCTACGGAAATAGAAAGGGTGGCTCTGCTATCCGGCATTGTCTTCGCCACATGTACGGGCTGGTGGACGAGCCGCTATTCGAAACGTACCAGTCACCCACAGATTCCCCCGGCGAGGCTTATTTGTAGGCGGACACGTCGAGGACTTGATTGACACTGGCCGCGCCTCGGGGAAGCAAGGGAATGGGACGGTGGCGCCAACGGATGCGTTGGCGATCGGCATTGACGTCCGTGCGGTTGAAACAGCACGCCGCGGCAATACTTGTTCCGATTGGATCAGCACCCGCACCTCCGCGGGTTCAATTATATTGATAACATCGCTGTGCATGATGAACCACCAATGGGTACTGGTTGCGCGGCCGGAGGGCCTGCCGAAAATCTCTGACTTTGCATGGCGGGAGGAACCGGCGCCCGCGCCTGGGGAAGGGCAAGTGCTGGTGCGAAGTATCCTTTTATCGCTGGACCCGGCGATGCGCGGGTGGATGTCGCGGGACACCTATGTTCCGGCGGTGCCGTTGGAAACGGTGATGCGGGGCGGGGCGATTGGGGTCGTAGAAGCGTCAAACCATCCGGGATTCGCGGTTGGCGATCAGGTGCAGGGAATGCTGGGGTGGCAGGAGTATTTTTTGAGCGACGGGAAAGGCTTGGCGAAGTTGCCGGCCCTGCCGATACCGTTGGCGGCGCGGTTCGGTCTGCTGGGCCATATTGGGTTTACGGCGTACTTCGGGTTGTTGGAGTTGGGGCAGCCGAAAGACGGCGAGACGTTGGTGGTATCGGCCGCGGCGGGGGCGGTGGGTTCGCTGGTGGGGCAGATAGGGAAGATCAAAGGCTGTCGCGTAGTAGGCATTGCCGGCAGCGATGAAAAGTGCGAGTGGCTTACGAAAGAGTTGGGCTTCGACGCGGCGATTAATTACCGGACGGAGAACCTGCATAAGGCGTTGAAGGCGCATTGTCCGAAGGGCGTGGATATCTATTTTGAAAATGTGGGCGGAAAGACTTTGGAGACGGTACTGAACCACATGAACGACTTCAGCCGCATTCCCGTATGCGGGATGATTGCGGGGTATAACCAGACGGAACCGGAGGCGGGGCCGGGGAATCTGTTCCAGATCATTGTGCACCGGATAAAGATGCAGGGGTTTATTGTGACGGATTTTCTGCCGCGGGCGGCGGAGGCTGTTCCGGAAATCATCGCGTGGCACGCCGCGGGCCGGCTGAAATACCGGTTGGACGTTACAGACGGCCTGGCGAATGCGCCAGCCGCGTTCTTGAAGCTGTTCGACGGGTCGAATTTGGGGAAAGTAGTGGTTCAAGTCAGCGCGGAGAATTGATAAGATTAGGAACATGGCGCCGTATGTAGTCCTATTCATTTTGGCTTTGTCACCGTTAGCGGCACAGGAAGAAGGTCCCGCGTTCTTTGAGAAGAACGTGCGGCCGCTGCTGGCGGCGCAGTGCCTGGGGTGCCATTCGGCGGCGAGCCAGCCAATTATGGGCGGACTGCGGTTGGATTCGCGGGAACATGTTTTGAAGGGCGGCGGGCGGGGACCGTCAATTGTGCCGGGGAAACCGGCGGAAAGTCTGTTGTTGCAGGCATTGCGGCATACGGCGGGACCGTTGAAGATGCCGCCGGGGCCGAAGATGAAAGAGGCGGATCTGGCGGTCTTAACGCAATGGGTACAAATGGGAGCGCCCTGGGGAGCTTCGGTTTCGGCGGCTTCGACGGCGAAGAAGTACTGGGCGTTTGAGCCTCCGGTGGCGGCGGCGGCGCCCGTCGTTGAAAACGCGGCCTGGGTTCGTTCGCCGATTGACGCGTTCATTTTGGGGGCGTTGGAGGAGAAAGGCTTGACGCCCGCTAAGGCGGCGGACAAGCGTACGCTGATTCGACGGGCTACTTACGATTTGACGGGATTGCCGCCGTCGCCCGCTGAAGTGCGGGAGTTTCTGGCGGATTCTTCGGCGGAAGCGTTTGCGAAAGTCGTTGACCGGCTGCTGGCGTCGCCGCGGTATGGGGAGCGATGGGGGCGGCATTGGCTGGACGTGGCGCGGTATGCCGATTCCAATGGGCTCGACGAGAACCTGGTTTATAAGAACGCGTTTCGATACCGGGACTATGTGATCGCGGCGTTCAATAAAGACAAGCCGTTCGATCAGTTTTTGACCGAGCAGTTGGCCGGAGATTTATTGCCTTCGTCCGATTTGCCCACTTCGATTGAGCGCTGGACCGCAACCGGTTTCCTGACTCTGGGCGCCAAGATGCTGGCCGAAGACGATCCGATGAAGATGGAAATGGACATTGTGGACGAGCAGTTGGATACGACCGCGCGGGCGTTTATGGGCCTGACCGTCGGCTGCGCGCGGTGCCATGATCACAAGTTCGATCCGATCTCTCATGCCGATTATTACTCGATGGCGGGAATCTTTAAGAGTTCCAAGACCATGGAGAATTTCAAGGTGGTGGCGAAGTGGCACGAGTATGTGTTGGCGCCTAAAGAGGATCGGGAGCGTTTGGCGGCGCATGAGGCGCGCGTGGAGGCCAAGCGCAAAGAGATCGGCAATATCACTAAGGCTGAGAACGCCGCGCTGGCGGGCGCGGCGATGAAGCGCGTGGGGGCTTATTTGTTGGCATCGTCGCGGGTCAAGCATGACGAGGAGATGCGGTTGGCGCCGGTGGAATCCGCGCCGGGGGCGATCGTTCGGGCGTCCGGGGGTTTTGACGCCGGGAACGTGCCGCGGGTGTTGGAGAAGAAGAAGCCAAACGCGCCGAAGGATGGGAAAGGGCCGTATTTCGCGGAATATCGGATTACCGTTGAAGCGGCGGGGGATTATCAACTGGATGTATTTGAGGAAGAGAAGGGCGCGGGGACGGCGGACATTTGGGTGAACGGGGTGTGGATGAAGCGCGGGGCGGACCCGGTGCAGAATCGGGAAGCGTCGCCGGAGGCGGGCGGCTGGTCGGTAATTGCCGTGGTGCCTTTGCGGGGCGGATTGAATACACTGCGGCTGGAACACGCCTCGCGATTTCCGTATTTTGAGAAGCTGCTGATTGCCCGGAACACCGTGGAGCGGACGCCGCGGACAGTGGTGCAAATTGCCGCGGATTTTGGCGTGAATCCGGGATTTTTGGAGCAGATGGTGGAGCATTTGAAGCGCTCCGATGGGGCAGTGGCGTCGCCGTTGTATGCGTGGGAAATATTGGGGACGGGAGCGCCTCTAGCGTCTTGGGCGTCGCCGGCGGCGAATCTGTTTGCGGGGATTCAAGTTTCCAGCCCGGAGGCGTTGGCGGCAAAATATGAAGAGCTGTTTCTGGCCTCATTGGCAAATGAGGTTTCGGACCCGGGATTAAAGGCTCTGTCCGAGTTGTTGAAAGAGAAGTTTGGACCGTTCCGGGCGCCGGGTGACGCGCGCCGTTATTACGCGGCGGCAGTGAGAGAACGGTTAACCGGACTGGACAAAGAGTTGAAGGACATGGAGGCGGCGACGCCCGAGTTTCCGCGGGCAATGGGAGTGAGTGAGAGCGGTAAGTTCGAGGACTTGGCGATCCATTTGCGCGGGAGCCATTGGACATTGGGCGGGAAAGTGCCGCGCCAGTTTTTGAAAGTGATTGCGGGGGAGAATCAAGCACCGATTCCTTCCGACCGGAGCGGACGGCTGGAGCTGGCGCAATGGATGACCCGGAAGGATCATCCATTGACTTCGCGCGTGATCGCAAACCGGTTATGGCGCTGGCACTTTGGCCGAGGGATTGTGCCGTCTGTTGACAACTTCGGACGGCTTGGCGAGGCGCCAGTGAATCAGCCGCTTCTCGACTGGTTGGCGGTGCGGTTTGTCGAACAGGGCTGGTCCATCAAAACGATGCATCGGACGATGATGTTATCGAGTACCTATCAAATGTCGAGTGACCTTGACGTGAAGGCTGCCGAGGCGGATCCGGAGAACTCGCTGCTGTGGCGTATGAACCGGCGGCGGTTAGAAGCCGAGTCAATCCGGGATGGCATTATGTCGGTTTCGGGCGGATTGAACTTGCAGAATACCGGCGGGTCGATCCTTTCATACAAAGACCGGCAGTATGTCGCCAATACCTCCAAAGGCGGGAATGTGGACTATGAACGCACCATTCGCGCAGTCTATATCCCAGTGGTGCGGAGTTCGATGTACGACGTCTTCACGGCGTTCGATTTGCCGGATCCGTCAATGTCGAATGGCGACCGCGACGCGACGGTTGTCGCTCCGCAAGCGCTGTTCATGATGAATGGCGCGGTGATGCTGCGGCATAGCAAGCAGATGGCGGAAGGGCTGTTGGCACGGGTCGACTTGGACGACGCGGGACGGGTGCGCGACGCGTATGAGCGCGCGCTTTCGCGGCCGGCGACGGGGCGGGAAGTGGACCAGGCGCTGACCTATGTGGCGCGTATGCAGGAGGCGTGGAAGGGCAGCCGTGTGAGCGCCTGGCAGAGCTTCTGTAAGTCGCTGCTCGCGTCCAACGAATTCATCTATATCAACTGAGGCACTTATTATGAACCGGCATTGGAACTCTTATTTGAACCAGACATTGACACGGCGGGAACTGCTGCGAGTGTCGAGCGCGGGCTTCGGCAGTTTGGCGCTGGCGGGAATGTTGGAGGCTTCAGCAAGTCCTCTAGCCGTCAAGCAACCTCATTTTCCAGCGAAGGCGAAGCGCGTTATCTTCCTGTTCATGCACGGCGGACCGTCACAGGTGGACACATTTGACTACAAGCCATTACTGAAGCGGGACCACGGGAAGCCATTGCCATTTGCGCGCCCGAAGGTGGTGTCGAGCGAGACATTCAACTTACTGCAATCGCCGTGGGCGTTTAAGCAGTATGGACAGAGCGGGGCGTGGGTGAGCGACCTTTTCCCGGAGACGGCGAAGTTGGTCGATGACATGTGTTTCATTAAGTCGATGTGGGGGTCCAATTCGCGTCATGGCGGGGCGCTGCTGGAACTGCACACAGGCAGTGACACGTTTATGCGGCCGAGCATGGGTTCGTGGGTTACATACGGCTTGGGGAGTGAGAACTCCAACATGCCGGGGTTCATCACGATTTGCCCGACGCAGAGCCATGGCGGGGCGAATAACTTCGGATCCGCGTTCCTGCCAGCGCCGTATGCGGGGACGTCGATTGGTTCCGTGGGCATTCCATCGAAGGACGCAAAAATCCCGTTCATCACGAACAAGGAAACGCCGCGGCCGATTCAACGGATGGAGATCGACTACAGCCAGGAGTTGAATAGGAAACAGTTGGAGTTGACGGGACCGGACCGGTCATTAGAAGGGCGGATTGAGTCCTTTGAGTTAGCGTTTCGGATGCAGGCAGAGGCGCCGGAGTTACAGGACTTGAGCGGAGAATCCGAGGCGACGAAGAAGTTATATGGGTTGGATAATCCGATTACGGAGGACTTTGGCCGGCAGTGTTTGATGGCGCGGCGGTTTTCGGAAAAGGGCGTCCGGTTTGTGCAGGTGAGCCATACGTACAAGTGGGATCAGCATGAGCGGTTGAAGAGGGACCATGAGCAGAATGCGCGGGAAGTGGACAAGCCGATTGCGGGTTTGTTGCGGGATTTGAAGTCGCGCGGGTTGTTGGAAGACACGTTGGTTTTGTGGGGCGGGGAGTTCGGGCGGACGCCGACCGCGCAGGGTTCGGACGGGCGAGATCATAATCCCGAGGCGTTTACGATGTGGATGGCGGGCGGCGGCGTCAAGGCGGGAGTGTCATATGGGGCAACGGATGATTATGGATATTATTCGATGATCGATAAGGTCCATTTCCATGATCTGCATGCGACGATACTGCATTTGTTGGGCATGGATCATTTGAAATTGACTTACAAACATGCGGGGCGGAATTTCCGGCTGACGGATGTGCATGGAGAAGTGGTGAAGGGGATTTTGGCTTAGGAGTCTGGTTTTGACGACCGGCGAGTTGGCGTCGGCGGGGGAGGACTGACCCACTGCAACATCGCCGGGGACGACCGAGGATGGATGTTGTGGATGGCGTGGATTGTGGCCGCGCGGAGTTACTGCGAGAGCTACTGGCCCTAGGGCTGGATCCAGGCGCCTGCATTCGAGTGGAGGAAGAAGGGGAAGTTGATCGCTGTTGAGACTGTCCTCCCAGCTCCTGCCGTAACGAAACAGTTTGAAAAAGCGGGGTTCGAATTTCGCTTCCCGGTTTGAGGCCCTATGAAATCCTTGTTACCACATCTCGTAATTTTCGTCTCGCTTGGCATCGGAACGCCCCATTTACAAGCCGCCTGGAATTTTGAAACGCTCTCGAATGCAACGGAGGGGAGTCTGGCCTCGCGCGTCGTTCTGGGCGGCGAACGGACGCTGATCGCTTATCGCAGCGGGAATGCACTGGTAGTAGCGTCGTCCACCGGCGGAGCGCTGGTATCGGAGACGATTCTGGCAAATGCCAACCCGAGCAACATTTTTGTCTCCGTGGGGACCCGGGGCGCGGGGCTGGTGTCCTATTGGAACGGGATAAGGTACCGATTCGCGTTGCAGGTTGCCGCCGGATCCGGCAACTGCGGACCGTCGTCGAACTGGTTTTGCGCGAGTGTCGCGCTGCCGGCCGGTGTCGTCGGAGTGCTGGCCGAGAAGATCGTTGGCCAGGCCGACGCCACGCTGGTGACTCACTTTTTCTACCGGGTGCGTACGGCCGCGGGTGGCGCGTTGGATGGGATCTACTACGCCTCCCGGACTCCGAGCGGAATTTGGACGGTCTCGGCAAACATCCATCCATTCTTGCTGGCCAGCCAAAATCCGGTGGCGATCGAAGTGGTGTCGGCGAACCAGATTAGCTTCATGACGGCCGGCGCGGGCAGCGCGACAGTCGGGCGAAAGACGTCCAATGGCATCTCAATCGCGCTCGGCAATATCCCAACTTCAAGCGAGACGTACGGCGACATGGAGAAGAAGTATTTCCCGGCAAAGTTTTGCGTGTCTACAGATTGGGGAACTGGCTCGGGCGCACCTGCCGGAACGGCCGATATTCGTTACACAAAGCGGGACCCGAATACCGGTATCTGGCTAGGCGATCAAACTGTTCTGCCGGCGCTGGAATATGCGCGGCATCATTGCTCGATCCAGGTTAAAGCGGCGGGCACTCCGGTGGTTGCTTATGCCACCGACGCCGATGTCGTGCGAGTGTGGCGATTCGGCGTTTGGGAAACGATTGACGCCAGCGGGGCGTTCTCAAAACCGATTTTGGAACTGACGCCAGCGGATAAACTATTGATCCTATACCAAGGCGCGGGCTTTCTGAAGTTCGGCCGCGAGCAGTAACCGGCAGCGGCCACCGGTTTGCCACAATGAATCCAGGTGCATCTCGTACAAATCTTCGGTGTCAAAAGCTCCAGCGCCACCCGCGCCGCCGAACGCTTTTTTAAAGAACGCCGAATCCCGCTCCAACTCATCGATCTGAATAGCAAGCCCATGGCGCCCGGCGAAATCAGACGCTTCATCGACAAATTCACGCTCCCCGGCCTTCTTGATCCGGCAGGCAAGTCGTACGAAGACGCCGGTCTCAAATATCTAAAGCTGTCGGACTCCGCCCTCCTCACAAAAATCGAGCATGAACCCAAACTCCTCCGCCTCCCCCTCGTCCGAGGCGCGAACCAAATCGCTCTCGGCAACGACGAAGCGAACTGGAAAGAAATCGCCTCCGCGATATCATCAAAGCGTTGAGTCCCTTCCGACGTTCGCTGCTTCCCTTTCTCGGATACGCCGTATCCATCGCCTGCATGGTGTTCGTCTACCGCGGTTTCGATTGGGAAGAACAGCTTCCCCGGATTCGCCAGACGCCCCTGCCCTACGTCCTTGCCGCCGTGCTGTGCGACATCGCCGTTTACTGCGTACAAGGCTGGCGCTGGAACGAACTTCTTAAACCCGTCGGCGCGCTGCCCGTTTGGCGCTCCATGCAGGCTATCTACATCGGCCTGTTCGCCAACGAAGTTCTCCCGTTGCGGCCCGGCGAAGTCATCCGCAGCTTTCTTCAGGCCCGCTGGTCCGGCGTTCCGTTCACCGTGGTCCTCTCCAGCGTCGTCATTGAAAGACTTTTCGACGGTTTTTGGCTCATCCTTGGATTCTTTGTTACATCCCTGTTCGTCGAACTGCCGCCAATCCTCGTCTACGGCAGCCGTCTGCTCGGAGGAATTCTCCTCGTCCTGGGCGCACTGCTCGGCTTCGCTGTCTTCCGCCGCCGGCAAGCTGAAAAATGGGTCAGCCCCAAGTTCCGCCATCATCTCGACGCCCTCGAATCCATGGGCCGCTCCCGCTCCTTCTATCACGCTTTCCTCATCAGCTTCCTCTACCTCGCTCTCCAAATCGGTCCCATTTATTTCATACAACGAGGCTTCGGGCTTAACCTCGGATTCGGCGCGTGCGCCGGCATCCTCGTCATTCTCCGGCTCGGCAGCGTCCCGCCCCAAGCTCCCAGTAACGTCGGAACATTCCAAGGCTTCGCTATCCTTGGCGCCATGCTTTTCGGCGTCGACCGCCAATCCGCCACCGGTTTCGCGACACTTTTGTTCATCGTCATCACCGTTCCTTTGTGGGTCGTCGGATTTGTCGCACTGCTGGCGACTAAAATGAAACTCAGCCAACTCACGCAAGACGCACACCAATGAAAATTCTTCTAGTCCTCCTCACCCTCGCCTTCTCACTCTCCGCGCAACAGAAGCTCCGCATACTCGCCATCGGCGCCCATCCCGACGATTGCGATATCAAATTCGGCGGCACCGCCGCGCTCTACGCCCAAATGGGCCATGTCGTGAAATTCCTGAGCATCACCAACGGCGACGCCGGCCACCACGAAATGGGCGGCGGGCAGCTCGCCAAGCGCCGCTACCTCGAAACGCAGGAGTCCCTGAAACGCCTCGGCATCGAAGAGTACCAGGTGCTCGACAATCACGACGGCGAACTCATTCCCTCGCTCGATATCCGCCGCCAGATCATCCGCGCCATCCGCGAATGGCGTGCCGACATCGTCATCACCCACCGTACTAACGACTACCACCCCGACCATCGCAACGCCGGCATCCTCGTGCAGGACGCCGCCTATATGGTCGTGGTCCCCAACGTCGTCTCCGGAACCCCGCCACTCACCAAGAACCCCGTGTTCCTCTACTATTCCGACAACTTCCAAAAGCCCAATCCCTTCACGCCGGACATCGTTGTCGATATCGACAGCGTCTATGAGAAGAAGATCGATGGCATGGACGCTCATGTCTCCCAGTTCTACGAATGGCTGGCCTGGGTTGACGGCCGTATCAACGAAGTTCCCAAGGATTCCAAAGCGCGCCGTGAATGGCTGAAGGGCCGCCGCCCATTTGGCGTATCTCCCGTCACCCGCGTCATTGCAGAGAAGTGGTACGGCAAGGAGCGCGCTGCCAAAATGAAGTACGTCGAGTCGTTTGAAATCGGCGAGTACGGCCGCCGCCCGAGCGACGACGAAATCAAGCGCTTATTCCCGATGCTTGGCAAATAGCAATGGAGTTCCGCGACCTCCCCTCGGTGGAGACGCTCCTCGCCACTCTCCGCGAGCGGTTCCCTAGCTATCCCCATGACTTGCTGAAAGCCGAGGCCCAGCAGGTTATTGCCGATGCGCGCGAGGCCGTTCGCAGTGCCAACACTCCCATCGATCCCCAACAACAGGCGATCGCCCGCCTGGAAGCGCTAGCCGAGCGCAGCCTCCAACCGGTCATCAACGCCACCGGCGTCATTCTGCACACAAATCTAGGCCGCGCTCCGCTCGCGCCGTTCGTTCCCATCGAAGGCTACAGCAACCTGGAATACGACCTGGCAACAGGGAAGCGCGGCAAGCGCGACAATCACTGCGGCCCAATCCTGGAACGCTTAACGGGCGCTCCCACGATTACGGTGAATAACAACGCCGCGGCGGTCTTCCTGGTGCTCCATGCTTTAGCGAAAGGCCGGGAGGTCATCGTCAGCCGCGGAGAACTCATCGAAATCGGCGACGGCTTTCGCATTCCCGATATCATGCGCGCCGCCGGCGTAAAATTGGTGGAAGTTGGCGCCACCAACCGGACTACCATCGCCGACTACGCCAGCGCCATCACCGCCAAAACCGCGCTGCTGCTAAGAGTCCACCCCAGCAATTTTCATATCACCGGCTTTACCGCCAAGCCAACCCTGGAAGAATTAACCAGCCTGAAATTCCCCGTCTACGAGGACTTGGGTTCCGGAGCGCTGGTGGATCTCAAACCGTACGGCATAAACGAGGCGGTGGTCCAGGACAGCATAAATGCCGGCATCGATATCGTCTCTTTCTCCGGCGACAAACTCCTGGGCGGCCCTCAAGCCGGCTATATCTCTGGCAAACCGGAGCTAATCGCCAAAGTGCGCCGCAATCCGATGTTCAGGGCTCTCCGGCTCGATAAGCTGCAAATCCAATCCATGGAACAAACGCTACGAGCGCTGCTGTTCCATGATCTGGACGCCATTCCCGCGCTGGCGATGATCCGCCAGACGAAAGACCAGATCAAGAAACGCGCCGAGGCCCTGGCCAGCCAGATCAAGGAGGCGACGGTTATCGAAGGCGAATCCGTAATCGGCGGCGGCAGCACGCCGGACCAGTCGCTTCCCACGTACCTGATTGCTCTTGCTGGTCCGGCCCACAAACTCGAGCGGCAATTGCGCTCAAACCGGATCATCGCCCGCGTCGAAAATGGCCGCGTTGTCATCGACCTGCGTACCGTCCTTCCGTCCCAGGAAGCCGCCCTTCTGGAGCGAATCAAACGTGCGTAGACGCGAAATTCTGACCTTGTTCGGCGGGCTATCGCTATTCGGAGCCGACACCGACCTGGACCGGGCGTTTCAGCGCATGTATAACTTCGACTTCGACGGCGCGCACGGGCTGATCGACAGTTACATCAACGCCGCCGCCGATGATCCATTGGGATATGCGTCGCGCGCCTGCGCGCACTTATTCAGCGAAATGGACCGCCTGGGAATTCTGGCGGCGGACTTTTTTCTGGACGACGACAGGATTGCGGACAAGAAAAAGCTCAAACCGGATCCGCGGATTCGCGATGCTTTTTATTGGGCGACCGCTCAGTGCCGGGAGCGCGCCGAGAAGCATCTGGCCGCCAACGCATCCGATAAGAACGCTCTCTTGTCGCTCTCGATGGTCTTCGGCTTGTTGACCGACTACGCGGCCTTCGTGGAAAAGCGCCAATTGGGTTCGTTGTCATATGCGAAACAGTCGCAGCACTTCGCAGTGCGGCTACTGGCGATTGATCCGAACTATGCCGATGCCTATTTAACAACCGGTATTAGCGAGTATCTGTTGGGCAGCGTGCCATTCTTCGTGAAATGGTTCGTGAAATTGGAGCAGGTAAAGGGATCCAAGGAACTGGCGATGAAAAACCTGCAAGTTGTGGCGAAGGGCGGACGCTACTTCGGCCCGTTCGCGCGAATTCTGATGGCCGTGGTCGCGCTAAGGGAGAAACGGACAGTAGATGCGCGCCTGTGGCTGGAGGGCTTGGTTCGCGAGTTTCCCCAGAACGCCTTGCTGCGCCGGGAGTTGGACAAGATTTCGCCCCATATTTATCAAAAGATCCGGTAATCCTTTCACTGCGGATTCGTCTGTATGCTTGTATAGAGAAGATGAGAGCTTGGGTCCTGGTCCTGGCTGCGGCTGTTTGCCCGGCGCAGGTGATCGAATTCGAGTCTGGCGGTTTGCGTTATCAGACGCTGACGAAGAACGGCGTCACCGTGATGTTCGCACACTTGCATGCGCGGGTGCGGGAGTACGCCACCATGCAAGTGGCCGTCTCGAACGGTTCCGGGCAGGCGGTAATTATCAGGCCGGACGATTTCGTTTGGGAATTGCCGGATGGCCGGACGATGCGGCCTGTTCCGGCGCGTAAGGTGGTCGCGGAGATGCTCGACAAGGGTGGGCGGAGCGAAGTAGTTGGGCTGGTCTCGGCGTACGAGACCGGAATCTACGGAATGACGCAGTTGCGTACGACGAGCGGGTACGAATCGCGCCGGAGAGCGGCTATGGCGGAAGTGAGTTCCACCAAGCTGAAGGCGGCGGCGGCGGCCAGTGCGATCGCGTTTGTCCAAATGAAGCTCGCTCCCGGGGAAAGCACGGACGGCGCGATGTTCTATTCAAACGCCGGTAAACCATTGCCTGGCGGTACCTTACACGTTCGCGCGGCGGGGGAGATGTTCGAGTTTCAGCCGAGTGAACCTCCGGCGAAGTAGAATCTATACTATCCTGATAGACATAGAGGTCAATCGAACATGTTGGCGGCCGAAGAAGTATTGCATTGGGGGTTTTCAGAATTTGGACCGCGCTTCGCGGTGGTGACCAGCTTTCAGAAAGAAGGAATGGTCTTGGTAGATATGGCGGCGCGGATGGGCTCCGGCGTGCGGGTTGTCACTTTGGAAACCGGGCGGCTGCCGGCCGAAACGCATGCCATGATCGCGAATGTGGAAGCGCGGTATGGCATCGCGGTGGAGCAGATCGCGCCGGATGCTGGGGAGGTGGCGCGAATGACCGAGGCGCATGGCGTGAACCTGTTCCGGAATGAAGTTGTGCTGCGAAAGCTGTGCTGCCATGTGCGCAAAGTGCGTCCATTGGAAGTTGTTTTAACGGATTTGGACGCCTACTCCGTCGGTTTGCGGCGCGGGCAAGGGGAGTCGCGGGAGGCAGTGCAGCAAAAGGTGTTCGTGGACGGAAAGTGGAAATTGAGCCCATTGGCCTTTTGGACTTCGGCGGGCGTCGAAGACTACACGCGGCGCCATGATGTGCCGGTCCATCCGTTGTACGCGCAGGCATACGCGAGCATTGGATGCGCGCCATGCACGCGGGCCGTTACATCGGAAGAAGGCGACCGGGCGGGGCGCTGGTGGTGGGAAGTGGAGGGCGACAAGGAGTGCGGCCTGCACTTCACGCCGGAGGGCAAGATGGTGCGGGAGTTGGATGTTCTGTTGGGAGATTTGGTGAATGCATAAGGGGTTCGCGTTGTGGTTCACCGGGCTGAGCGGGTCGGGAAAATCGACCCTTTCGGAGCGAATTTTTCATCGCCTGGAGGCCCGCGGCGCGAAGGTGGAGTTGTTGGACGGCGATGAAATTAGGACGCATCTGTCCAAGGGGCTGGGGTTTAGCAAAGAAGACCGGGACACGAATGTGAGGCGGATTGGATTTGTGGCGGAGTTGTTGGCGAGGCAGGGCGTCATCGCGATCACGGCGGCGATCAGTCCATATCGCGATACGCGGGAGGCGGTTCGGGAACGGATTGGCGCATTTGTGGAGATTTTCATGGATTGTCCGATCGCGGTGCTGGCGGAACGGGACGTGAAGGGGCTCTATAAAAAGGCGCTGGCCGGTGAGATTCCGCACTTCACGGGAGTATCCGATCCGTACGAACCACCGGTAGCGCCGGACGTGCGCGTGGACTCATCGACCGAGGATATTGCGGTGAGCGAAGAGCGAGTTTGGACGCTGCTGAAAGACCGGGCGCTGATTCCGCTATCCTGGTAGATGGTAGACCTACATAGCCACACCGATGCTTCCGATGGAAGCGATGCGCCCTTTGAACTGATTGACAATGCGTTACGGGCCGGAGTGACGGCGCTGTCCATCACCGATCACGACACGTTCGCCGGCTATGGCGCGGCGAAGCCGTATTCCTCGTCGAAGGGATTGGACCTGTTGTGCGGCATTGAGCTGAGCACTAAATACATGGGGCAAACGATCCATTTACTGGGATATTTTCCAGGAGCGGCGCCGGCGGAGGCCTTCGGGACGTGGCTGTTGGTCCTGCAGGAGAAGAGGCGGGATCGGAACCGGAGGCTGGTAGAGAATCTGCGGAAGCTTGGCGTTGAGATCACATTGGAAGAGGTGGAGGCGCTGGGCAAGACGATGGCGGGGCGGCCCCATTTCGCGACGATTCTCGTGCGGAAGAAGTACGTGAAAACCATGCAGGAGGCGTTCAATAAATATTTGGCCGAGGAGGGCCGGGCGTTTACCGAGCGCGAAGAAGTTCCCCTGGACGAAGGCATTCAGCGCATGCGCGAGGCGGGGGGAATCCCGGTGATCGCGCACCCGGTTCGTCTGGGGCGGCGGACGGCGGCGGAAGAAGCCGAGTGGATTGCGGCGGCGAAGGACATGGGGATGCTGGGGCTGGAAGTCCGGCATAGCGACCATGACGCGGCGGCGGTGGCGCGATATACGGCGCTGGCGAACCGGCTGGGGTTGTTAACGACCGGCGGATCCGACTACCACGGCACCTACAAGCCGGACATTAAGCTGGGCACCGGTAAGCACGGGAATGTCAACGTGCCGATGGAGTGGCTCGATAGGCTCCGCGGCTAAGGGCGGACGTAGGCAAGCGCGACGGTTTTGTTGTTGCGGGGATCGAATGCGGAGCTGGTGACTGTCCCGTTCTCAATCGGCAACTCGACGCGCTTTAGCACCTTGTTCACGTGGCCTCGGGATCGGACCCGCTCCACGATTTCCTGGCCGAGGTAACAGCCCTTGGTAAAGTGCAGGGCGTGGGTCAATTGCGTTTCTTGAGGAAGGTTTTTGTCGGTAATATCGACGCCGTACAGAGGGCGCGCATTGAGGATGCGGGCGGCTTCGATTTCGTCTTCGCCAGCTTCAAGGGCGTGGGCGTCCTGAAGGGTCTCCCTAAGAATCGGCGCATCAAGGGGACTGAGGTAAATGTGATAACCAGCCGCGCCCGTATAGCTGGTCCGGACGATCAGGCGGCCGGCCCAATCGGCGGTGTCGTAATCGTTGACGGGAACGGGGGCGCCGATGGCTTCCAGGATGTCTTGCGCGGCGGGGCCTTCCAGGGCCAGTGTCGTTTGTTGATCGGTCGCGTCTTCCAGCGTGACATCGTCGGCGATGATGTACTTGTCCAAGTGAGCGAAGACGGGTTTCGCTTGGGCGGGTTCAACGTCGAGGAGCAGATGATCGTTTTGGGCCAGGATCGTCACGTCGGAAAGGATGCGGCCCTGGGCGCTCAAGAAGAAGGCATAGCAGCCTTGGCCGGGTTCGAGTTGTTGGACGTGATTCGTGGTCAAGGCGTGGAGGAGGCGCTTGCGGTCCTCGCCAAACACTTTGATGCGGCCCCGGCCCGGAAGTTCGAAGAGCGATGCGGAATCGAAGAAAGCGGTGAGCATGGCGGTTACTGAACGATGGCGCGGAGGGCGGCGGAAACGAGAATGATGCTGAGGCCGGAGACGACCAGGCCGGTCAACATGCGGGCGCGCTTTTCAGGCGTGGTACCGGATTTGACGAGAAGAATCGACACGGCGGCAACGTGGAGGAAGAGCAGGAATTTGATGCCGAAGAGCATGTGATATTCCTTCGGCACGGGCATTTTGCTGACGAGGTTGTAGGCGCCGGTCAGGAAGAGCGCCGCGACCAGGCTCCAGACGGCGGGGCGGAAACCGTAGGCGGGATTCTCCGGGAGAAGTTTGTACTTGGACAGGTTCCAGGCGTAGCAAAGGCCGCCGAGGAGGAGCACCGCCGAGGCGATGTGGATGACTCGAGCGAGGTAAGGAAACAGATCAAACATAGGGGCTAGTTTCAGTGTGCGTTAATTTGGTGCTTACAATCAAGGCATGATTCATGAGGTTCTGCCGGTGGGGCAACTGGGGTGTAACTGTTCGATACTGGGCGATCCGGAGACTGGGGAAGGCGTTGTCATCGATCCGGGCGATGACATTTCAGAGATCGAAGCCATTTTGTCGAAGCATGGGCTGATGGTGAAGATGATTCTGATCACCCATGCCCACATCGATCACATTGGCGGGGCGGCGAAGCTGAAGGCTTCAACCGGAGCACCGGTTTATATGAACGAGAACGATACGGAACTATATAAACACATTGATGTGCAGGCATCGTGGCTGGGGATGGCTGTCCCCGAAAAGACGGCGATTGACGGGGGGTTGAAGGACGGGGATAAGTTTATGCTTGGCGCAACGGAACTATTGGCGATGCACACGCCGGGCCACACGCAGGGGAGTTCGTGCATTTGGATTCCGGGGGAGAAGACGCTGCTGGCGGGCGATACGTTGTTTCGCGATTCGATTGGGCGGACGGATTTGCCGGGCGGGGATGGGCGGCAGATATTGCGATCGATTGCGGGGAAGCTGCTGCCTTTGCCGGAAGACACTGTCGTGGTGCCGGGACACGGGGATTCGACGACGATCGGGCGGGAGAAGAAGCGGAACCCGTTTTTACGCGGGCTTTGAGCCCTCCATGGCTTTCAGAATAAGTTCCTTCGACTCGTTCATGCATTGCAAAATGATTTGCAGATCCATGGCCGGCTTGTTGGGCTGGCGGATACTGGCGCAGTAGACGCCATGCTGGCCGACCAGGACGAGGGCGTCGGTCAACAGATCCGAGGCCATGGCCAGTTTGCCGCGGGTCGCGCCCATTTGGAATTCGTAACGTTCGAGCTGTTCTTGATCCATGTGTTTCTTTCTATCCTGGAAGGGTGATCGAACTTCCAGGTTGGCCGATTTCGGATGCGCGTGAGACGGCGCTATTGCAGGAGGTGCTGGCGAGCCCGCAGTGGGGCGGGTTTAATCCGCTGGTTTCAAAGTTTGAAGATGCTTTCGCGGCCTATCAGGGTGCGGCTTTCGGCGTGTCGGCGGTGAATGGCACCGTGACGCTGGAGATGATGCTGGCGTGCTCGGGGATTCGACCGGGCGATGAAGTGATCGTACCGGCGATCTCGTTTGTGTCGACGGCTTCGGCGGTGACTCGCGTCGGCGCGGTGCCGGTTTTTGTCGACATTGAGCCGTACTCGTTCAACATGTGTCCAGACGCGGTGCGGGCGGCGATTGGGCCGGCGACGAAGGCCGTTATGGCGGTTCATTTTGGCGGATCGATGGCGGAGCTCGATTCGTTGATAGCGATTTGTGAGGAGTACGGACTGTTGTTGTTTGAGGACGCGGCCCATGCGCACGGGTCGGAATGGAATGGCAAACGGGCAGGTTCGTTTGGGCTGGCATCCTCCTTTTCCTTTCAGAACGGGAAGGTGATGACGGCGGGGGAAGGCGGTATTGTCTTGACGTCAGACGAGGAGTTGGCGGCGCGGATGCGGTCGTTTGCAAATCAGGGGCGGCGGCCGGGGTCTTCCTTCTTTCACCATTTCGAGGCGGGCAATAATTATCGATTGTCGGCGCTGCATGCGGCGGTGCTGACCGCGCAACTCGAACGGCTGGATGCGCAAATTGCCCTGCGGAATTCGAATTGGGCGGTGTTTTTGGAAGAGTATGGAACCGCGCCTGGCATTACGTGGCAGAGCATTCCGAAGGCGGTGAACCGGAACTCCTTGTACCTGATTTTGGGCCGGGTGACGAATGGCGGACGGGACGCGTTTTGTGATCGCCTGCAGGCGGCGGGGATTCCTTGCACGCCATTTTATCCGCACACGCTGTATCAAAATCCGATGTACACGAGCGGGAATTCGCCGTGCCGCGTGATGTCGTGCCCGAACGCCGAAGGGTATATCGGCGACGCGTTCTGGATCGGATTTCGAGCGCTTATGGGGGATGAGGCGACGACGCGCGCGGTGGCTCGATATAGTAGGTGACCGGGGAGGAACACGGAAATGGACAACGGCCATTGTTATCGGGCGGTTATGTTGGCCGCGATGATGGCCGGATGCCATTTGGCTCCAGCGGCGGAACTGATGCCGGTGCCACACCAGAATGCGCTGGTGTGGCAGTATTGCGCCGTGTGCCACACCGACGCGGCGAGGAACGGTGGCCTTTCACTCGAACATTTCGATGCCGCGCACGCAGCGCCGAGCCTGGTGGCAATGATGTTGAGCAAACTAACCGGCGGAGTGACGCTCGAAATGGTGAGAGCGGCTGGCGCCAACGCCAAGGCGACGGCGCTGGTGGACATGAAGATGAGGTCCGGAGCGATGGGCGCCGCGGGCATTCCGATACCGGACAAAGCGACCATCGACGCCTTCATTCACGCATTTGCCGTGGGATCGATTGGGGCGACGGAATGGACCGTCGAACGCGCCAAGGAAGGAACCGGGCTGACAACGAGCATCCTGCGGGAAGCCCTCTCAACCACTAACGCGGGCGAAGCTGAGGTTTACCGTTTGATCGCGTCTTGCAACGCGGCGACTCGGGAGGGCGCCGTGCAACTGGCCTGGTCGCCGGTGCCTCAGAGCGGAACCTTCACCGCTTCCGTTGATGGAAACGCCGCAGTGACGTTGCGAGCGGAGGGGAGTGAGAAGATGGGCAATGGCAGCGGAGTTGTCCTCCATGGCCTGGCTGCACTGATGCTTTCCGAAACCAAACGCGGCTTACCGCTGCCTGCCGAGTCATTGACGATCAGCGATCTGTTTCCAGGCGAGACAATCACGTTCCCATTCGCGAACCTGCCGCGGGACGCGCGACGGGAACTGGCGGCGTGTTTCCTCCGCGGGCGGTAGCTCGGTGACTTGTGCGACGCCCCTCGCTAGTCCAGAAGGAAGGCGCGCAACTTAGCAAAATGCGATAATCGGTGCGTGAAGGTCACCAGCGGCTACAATGTTCTCAAAGCAGCGAGGCGTCACCCGAACTCGATGGCGCCGGTCGCGCGGTGGCTGACCGTGATTACCCCCGCGGATTGCGGCGGCCTGATGGACCTGAGGAAGTTCTACCCCAGCGCCGATCAGGTTGGCAAGACACTGATCTTCAACGTGGGTGGAAACAACTACCGATTGCTTTGCTGCGTCAGTTGGGAGTTGCGACGGCTATTCTTCCGTGCGTTGTTGACGCACTCCGAGTATGACCGGGTGAATCTGGAGGCACTATGCCCGTGATCGATACGATCGACAAGAAGAAGTTTGGACAATTATTGGCTCAGTACCTGCCGGCAGTCATACACAGCGACGATGAGCATGACCGGCTCGCTGGACTTTTGATGACGCTCGCGCTTGCGGAAGAGAGGACGGCCGAAGAGGAGCGGCTGATTGAGCTGCTTGAGCGCCTTTTAGACGACTACGACGAGCGGCGCATGAAGGGCCGTCTTGAAACGCTGGAACCGCTGGCCCTGTTAGTGCATTTGATGGAGGAAGGCGGCCTGAAACAGGTGGATCTCGTGGATTGTTTCGGCTCGCAATCGGTGGTATCCGCGGTGATGGCAGGCAAACGGCAAATCAACGGAGAGCACGCGCGACGGCTATCGCGGCGCTTCGGATTGCCGCTCGCCATGTTCATGCGCTAACGGCTGAAAGGCTGAACTTCTGAACGGGAGTACTACGGGGCAGCCAGGAATCGAATCATTTCGCGGGTCAAGCGCTCGGCTTGATCTGTTTCGAAGAGGAACTGGGCATGGGCGGCGCCGTCGAGGACGAGGATTTCCTTTGGGTCGGGCGCCTGATCGTATTGCGCTTGAATGCGGGTTAGCCGAGGAACGTTGCTGGGACCCATGTCGTCGCGGGCGACGATGAAAAGTTTGCGAACTTTGAGCGCCTGGGGCGGGCCATAGGCTCCATGAGCAAGAAAGACGATGCGGTCGATCTCGCCCGGGTTGGCCAGGCGCAGGGCGTCTTCGGCGAGATTGCCGCCCATGCTGGCGCCGACGATGGAGACCGCTTTTGCGCCGTTGCCTTGCAGATAGCGAATAGCGGCGAGAAGATCGAGGGGCATGGCGATGTCGTTGCGTTTGTCTGGCGGACCTTCCTTGGAAAGGCCGTGGCCGCGGAGATCAATGGCGAGGACCGTGAATCCGGATTGGGCGATAGCTTGGGCTTGTTTAGCCCAGTTGGCTTTGTCACGACGCCCGCCGTGGACGAGGAGGGCGGCGCGTGGGCCTTTACCGTAAAGATCGCCGTATATCACCCATCCATCCTTGGCAGTGAAATGGACGGGTTCCTGGGCAGGGGCGAGGAGGGCGAAAACAATGAGGAGGAGTATGGGCATGATGGGTTATCTCGATGCGGGAGCGACTTTTTCGAGAGCTTTTGCAAAGTCGGCTGGCGTGAGAAGTTGCTTGACGGTGCCGTTGGCGGACTTAACGACTTGCGCGACGAGATTGTCGGGCAAGCCGGGGAACCGCGTCAGGCCGAGATAATGGGGCCGGGGAAGAGTCTGGGCGAGTTCGCGAATCTTCGGCGTTACTTTGCCCTGCCAGCCCCAGACGGGGCCGAGAAAGACGACGGCTTCCGATTTCGCGGCGGAATCCTGGGCCGCCGCCAGCACTGTTTCCATGAATGTGGTGGCGTTGGGGCCGCGGAGTGTTTCCAATGAGACAACGCCGAGGTTAACGCCGGCGACCGCGCGCGCGAGACGGCCGAGTTCGTGAGGCGTGAAATTGTCAGTGGAGTAGATGATTTTGCGATTGCGGGGATCGACGGCGATGACAGTGGCGGAGGTGGCTTTAGTTTGATCGAGGAGCGTTGTGAGGCTGGTCAGCAAAATACTGCGGTCGTACGACGAGAGGCGGACCATGCTGCGGCGCGGGCTGAGCGGAGAGGCTTCGACGATCACGGTGAGGCGGTTGGCGGGCGCGTCTTTGCTGAGGCCGCGCCACCGTTCTTCTCCGACGGCGGTCACTTGATTGGCCTCCATGCGCGGAACGATTTTGCCGGCTTTGACTTTGATGTTCCAGTCTTTGCGGCAGTCGGCGTTGCGGTTGTCACCCGCGTAAAAACGGATGCGATACTCACCGGGGCCGATGTAATAGCCGCCCATGTAAGAGATTTCGGCGCCTTTCGGCACGGATTGGCCTTCGGGGATTTTTTGCAGGCTGAAGCGCTCGCCGAGATAGGTAGGCTGACCGCCCTTTGGAGTGACTTCGATGGCGATGGCGAATTCGGGGGCGGGGCCGTCAAGCGAGAGTTGCTTGACAGGGATATTGAGACTGAAACCGGACCAGTGCATGAGGGAGAAGCCGAGGCGCGGGGCCATGGTTTCGATCCGGCATTCGAGCGTGTTCTTTGGTGGCGTGCCTTCGAAAATCTTGCGGACGGTCTGCATGGACCGCGCGTCCGGAGCGATAAGGAATTGGGCTAGCAGGAGCACGAACATGCGCTTTCCTATTCTGACGCTAATTTTTGTTTGGTATGCTGCGGGTTATGTTACGTCTCTCGATTGGGTTTTTCCTGACGCTGCCTTTGCTGGCTGGCGATTTACAGGTGGGCGTGGGGAAGATCAAAATCACGCCGGAACGGCCGATCTTCCTATCGGGCTATGCGGCGCGAAAGAAACCGTCGGAGGGTGTGAAACTGGACATTTGGGCGAAGGCGCTGGCGTTTTCGGATAAGAAGAACGGGCGGGTCGTCATTGTCACCACGGATTTGATTGGGATGTCGCGCTCGATTTCGGAGCGCGTTGGGGCGGAGGTGGAAAAGAAGTACCGGCTCCGGCGGGCGCAGTTGATGATCAACTCGTCCCATACGCATAGCGGACCGGCGGTGCGCG